>DGYFJ06201__coassemble_590_pt1 | contig 38694 bp, 38 predicted proteins | sample DGYFJ06201__metabat2_low_PE_015 | metagenome-assembled genome bin DGYFJ06201
TCCTTCTCCCACTCGGGGGAGCGGACGTCATTGATCCGGATCCAGGCATGATTGCCGGCCTCGAGCCACTGCCGGACCTCGCGGCGGGCGCGCTCCTTCTCCGACTGGCGGCACCCGTCCTCCACGTCCAGCACCACGACGTCCATCTCGGACTGCACGGCGGCATCGAAACGCTCGGACTTATCCGCCGGCAGAAGCAGCCAGGAACGGGCGATAGTCGGCGGGATTGTCGACGTGGGGCTCATCGGTACCGTTCATCCTTTGCTCAAGTGGCGGCAGTGTCTCGCTCAGTAGCCACCCCACGATACGCGGCGCGGCCAGCATCTCCCCAACGAGAACAGGTTCCTACATGTCGGGAGTCGTGGCCAACTGGATGAGATTCCCGCAGGTGTCGTCCACCACCATCGTCCAGACCGGGCCCATCTCGGTGGGCGGTTGAACGATCCGGGCACCGCGCTCGACGAGTTCGGCGTGCACCTTCTCGATGTCGGCCACCTCGAACTGCGCGGCGGGGATCCCGTCGGCGTGCAGTGCCGAGGCGTAAGCGCGGGCTGCGGGATGCTGGTCGGGCTCCAGCAGTAGCTGCGTGCCGTCCGGTTCGGCCGAATCCACGACGGTCAGCCAGCGGAACTCGCCAGCAGGCATGTCGTACTTGAGGGAGAAGCCGAGGACGTCTGTATAGAAGCGGAGCGCACGCTCCTGATCGTCGACGTGAATGGACGTGATCGTGATGCGGGGCATGACCCGAGCCTAGAGCCGACAGCCACGTCCCAAGGCGGTTCTGCAGCACCGGGAAGAGCGAAGCGGCGAGCGCTGTGTGGGATCGCGGGGCGATAGCGGCGATAGTATCGGCGACCCGTTCCATGTAGGTGACAGAGGCTGTCCGCATGCGTTCGCCTAGTTGTTGACTGAGGGGCTGACTGGGTCCACTCTTTTCAGGTGACCACACCACATCCAGCCGCTCGTGCCAACACATCGGCGCCCGCGATCGAAGCCGAGAAGCTCGTCAAGAAGTTCGGCGACTTCACCGCTGTCGACGGCATCTCCTTCACCGTCCCCACCGGGTCGGTGCTTGGTCTGCTCGGCCCGAACGGGTCCGGAAAGACCACCACGATCCGCATGATGACCACGCTGAGCCCGCCCACATCTGGAACCGCACGGGTGGCGGGGTACGACATCCAGCGCCAGCCCGCAGAAGTGCGCAAGGCGATGGGCCTGACCGCGCAGGCCGCGACCGTCGACGAGCTCTTGACCGGACGTGAGAACCTCCGGCTCATCGGTGACCTGTACGGACTGCCCAAGAAGCAGGTCAAGTCCCGTGCCGACGAGCTGCTCGAGAAGTTCTCCCTCACCGACGCCGCCGCCAAGGTCGCTAAGAGCTACTCCGGCGGAATGCGCCGCCGACTGGACCTCGCGGCGAGCCTGGTGGCGGCGCCGCCCGTGCTGTTCCTCGACGAGCCCACCACCGGACTGGACCCGCGGTCCCGCAACGAACTCTGGGACGTCCTGCGGGACCTGGTCCGGGAAGGCACCACGCTGCTGCTCACCACGCAGTACCTCGACGAGGCGGACCAACTCGCCGACAACGTGATCGTGATCGACCACGGCAAGGTCATCGCCGAAGGAACCCCGCTCCAGCTCAAGGACCGCTCCGGTGCCGCGAGCCTGGTGATCACCGTCTCCCGACCGGACGACGTCGACGCCGCAGCGCAGGTGCTGGAAGGACGGATCGAGGAATTCCACGTCGACCACGACTCGCGGAGAATCACCGCGCCGTCCGAGGGGGTGTCCGCCCTCGCGGGTATTGCCTCGGCGTTCACCGAGGCCGGCATCGAACTCGATGACATCGGCCTGCAACGCCCCAGCCTGGACGATGTGTTCCTCTCCCTGACCGGGCGCAGAGCTGAGCCCGGACCCGATGACCAGGACCAATCGGACGCCGATGCGGCTACGAGTACTGAGGAGGCCCGGGCATGAGCACCGTCGAGAATCAGCCGACGCCGCCGTCGTCGTCGTCCCCTTCTTCTCCCGGTGGGCAGGCTCCCACCGGGTCTCAGGCGCCGACGGTGGCCCCGTCACCCACGGGGGCCCCGGGGCCGGCGGATGCGTTCGTCGTTCCGCCGCGCCCGGACGGACCCTCGTTCGGCCGCCAGGTCTCGGCCCTGGTGCGCCGCAACCTCTTCCACATTCGGCGGCAGCCCGAGAACCTCGCGGACGTGACCATCCAGCCGGTGATGTTCGTGCTGCTGTTCGCGTTCGTGTTCGGTGGCGCGATCGCGGTGTCGGGCGGAAACTATCGCGAGTGGCTGCTGCCCGGGATCATGGCGCAGACCATGGCGTTCTCCTCGTTTGTCGTGGCCTCCGGCCTGTGCAATGACCTCAACAAGGGGATCATCGACCGCTTCCGCACGCTGCCCATCCAACGGGCCTCGATCCTCATCGCCCGGAGCGCCTCCAGCCTCATCCATTCTTCTATCGGTGTAGTGGTGATGTCGCTGACCGGCCTGATCGTGGGATGGCGCATCCACACCGGGCTCATCGACGCGATCCTCGGGTACCTCGTCCTGGTGGGATTCGGCTTCGTGATGATCTGGATCGGCATCGTGGTGGGCTCGCGGCTCAAGACCATCGAGGCGGTGAACGGCGTCATGTTCACCACCACGTTTCCCATCACGTTCCTCGCCAACACCTTTGCGCCCCCGGAGTCGATGCCCGAGTGGCTGCGGGTCTTTGCCGAGTGGAACCCGCTGTCCTCGGTGGTGCAGGCGATGCGCGAACTGTGGGGCAATGCGCCGGCCGTTGGCCCGGAAGCCGCGCTGCCGCTGCAGTACCCGCTGCTCTCGTCGCTGCTGTGGATCGTGGGGCTGACCGTGATCATCGCGCCGATCGCCATCAAGGCCTTCGACGCGCGGACGCGGGACTGATTCTCAGGACGACGGCTAGGCCGGGCCCGGTCGGCCTAGCCGTCGTCCGAGGCTCCGTCAGGGACGTGCTCCGCGGCCGCGGCGAGTTCACGAAGCGCCTCGAGGTGACCGGCGAACGCGCGTCGACCGGGGCGGGTCAGGGCCAGCCAGGTCCGCTGGCGCCCGGTCTCGCCGCGAGCTTTGGAAGCGGTGGCGTACCCGGCGTCGGATAGTGCCTTGAACTGCTTGGACAGCACGGAATCGGCCACTCCGAGCTCATCGCGCACCGCCCCGAACTCCATTGATTCCACTGGCGCCAGCAACGCGCAGATCCGCAGCCGGTGCGGGGCGTGAATGGTCTCGTCGAACGCGGGAGCGGGTCTCTTGGCCATCACCGCTTTGCCCGGGGGGTGGGCGCGGCACCGGAGCGGATCTCGGCGCGCATGGCTTCGTCCATCTGACGTCCGAGGATGATCGTGCCGACGAAGATCAGTACGGCGAGCAGCACGGCCACCCAGGCGGGGATCTGCCAGTTGGTGAGTGACGGCACCATCGCGACCCCGACCAGCACTACGACCATCACGAGGTACGCACCCCACCATCGCACGGAGGTCGATCCGAGATTGCGGACGTCCACCCACAGTCCTGTCACGCGCTGGTAGGTGCCGACGAGCAGCCCGATGCCGGCCGCGCAGACGATCGCAACGACAAGGCGAACAAAGACATTGAGGTCGAGGGCCATGACCAGCACGATCGCGCCCATGATCGCGCCTAGGGCGGGGTGATACCACCAGGGCGTGATGAGCCTGTCGGCGACGGCGGCGCGGGTCGCCTCGGCATCGGCCAGGGCCTCGCGGGGGTCGTAGGGCTCGCGTGAATAGGCATCGCGGTGGGGACCGCTGTGTGTTTCCATGACGGAAAGGGTAGCGGCCTCTTTCCGTTTCCGCAACGGAAAGTTATTGCTGGTTCTCTATTCGCCCATCTCGCGTCGGTGTGCCTATCGGATCACGATCGACCTATGGGGTCCGCGTATGTCGATCGTGATCCGGTAGGCAAGACGCGCAGTGATAGGCAAGGCGCGAGACGATGGGTCGATCGAAGTCGCGTGTCGAATCGAAGTGGGCGATCGCCCCTGTCAGCGCTTCTTCTTGGGCGACACCCGAATGGTGATGCTGCCGGTCACCGGTTCCACGCCGGCGGCATCGACGAAGGTCAGCGGCACCTCGATGTCCTGGCCGGAGGTGATCGAGTCGAAGTCGGGCAGCTGCTCCCACTCGGCGGTGACGGTCAGGCCGCCGGTCGATTTCGCGGGGTAGCGCACGTTCATGCCCACGGGGATCCAGCGGTGACTTGAGGGCACGGTGGCCTCAGCGAGCATGCCCATCGCGAACTCGGCGAGGTTGCACGCGGCGATTACGTGGAAGGTGCCGATGTGATTGCGGTTGCCCCACCAGTTCGGGCCGGTGACGACGCAGCGGCCGGGGCGCATCTCGACCACGTGCGGCAGGGCGGTGCGGAAGTACGGGGCCTTGAGGCTGACGGCGGCGGTGAACAGGCGCGACCCGAACGGCAGGCGTGTGGTCTTCTGCCAGAGCTTGTAGGTGGCCGTGGTCGCAGCGGCGGTCGCGGCTGAGGCGACGGAATCGGCGGCGGAGGCGGCAGGGGCGGGGGAGCCAGCGGAGCTGTTGGTCATGTGAGGAAGGTTACCTGCCGGTAAGTTCCGATTCTAGGGCGAGTCCACCTCGTGTGCCTGTGCGTGGTTGCTGGTCGGGCGCAACAGTGAATTCTGGGTTGGGTCGGCGTCGGTGCGGCATCCATCGAGCCAGGGGAGCGCTCGTGTGCCGATTCAGGCGAGGATCTGCGTCCCCTCCCGCAGTAGCTCGTGCAGGCGTGACTGATCCGCGTCGGGATCGTGCACCCACAGGCGATATGCGGACAAAGCGATCCCCAGTGCGGCGTGCGCGGTCGATGCGGGAGTCAGGTCGTCCACGGACTCGCCGCGGCGGTGCGCCACGAAGCCCGCGACGGCCCGCCGCCAGTCCGCGTATACGAGCGTCGAATGTGCTTGGAGTTCATCTACCTCGAGCAGGAGTCGCATGCGCGTGCGATGCACGTCGGTCTGCGAATCGGGGAAGGTGTTGAACTCCACCAGTGCGTCGGCCAGCGCGTCGCGCAATGGCACCTCGTCCGGCACCGCGTCGAGATAGTCGAGCATCAGATGGATCTGTTCGTCGAACTCGCCCCAGGCGATCGCGGCCTTTCCCGGGAAGTACCGGAACAGCGTCCGCCGCGAGATGTGCGCCGCCTCGGCGATCTGATCGACGCTGGTCGACTCGTATCCGCAGCGCTCAAACAGGTCGAGCGCGACATCGACGATCGAGGCGCGTGTCGTCGATGGGCGACGTCCGGGAGTGCGTGCCCCGCGCTGGTCCGACAGTTCCATGGGGACAGAGTTTAAATCAGAAACCGTTGCATATGGCACCAAGTGTCAATATGATGCAGGTCTCACCATCTTGTGGTGGGGTATCCGATGCGCAGACGAGAGGACACGCAATGGAGAACACGCAGAACAACGAGGTCGTGCTGGAGGAGGCCCTCATCGAAGAGGTCTCCATCGACGGCATGTGCGGGGTCTACTGAGATGACCTCCGCAGCAGCGCCGGCCGGCGCCGAGCAGAAATCCGCACCCGCGGCGTTCGATCTCGATGCCGGCTGGCGCCTGCACCCCGGGGTCGCGCTTCGGCCCGAACCGTTCGGGGCTTTGCTCTACCACTTCCACACCCGCAAGCTCAGCTTTCTCAAGTCGCCGACCATCGTCGAAGTGGTCCGCACCCTGGCCGATCACCCCACCGCGCGCGCCGCCTGCGCCGCCGCCGGGGTCGCGATCGATGACCCGGGTACCGCGCGGCTTTACCTGCACGCGCTCGGCCAGCTCGCCGCCTCGCGCATGATCGAGGAGACTTCATGACCAGCATGCTCGACCGCCCAGCCACGCCCGCTCCCGTCGGTCGCCTCGTCGACCAGTTCGAGCGTGGGCTCGACGCCCCGATCTGTCTGACCTGGGAACTCACCTACGCCTGCAACCTCGCGTGTGTGCACTGCCTCAGTTCTTCCGGGCGCCGCGACCCGCGCGAGCTGTCCACCGAGCAGTGCAAGGCGATCATCGATGAGCTGCAGAAGATGCAGGTCTTCTACGTGAACATCGGCGGCGGTGAGCCGACCGTGCGCCCCGATTTCTGGGAACTCGTCGACTATGCGACCAGCCACCAGGTGGGCGTCAAGTTCTCCACCAACGGTGTCCGGATCGACGAGGAGGTCGCCCAGCGACTCGCGGCAAGTGATTACGTCGACGTGCAGATCTCGATCGACGGCGCGACCGCCGAGGTTAACGACGCCGTCCGCGGCCCGGGCTCGTTCGACATGGCCTGCCGTGCGCTGCAAAACCTTAAGGACGCCGGCTTCAAGGACTCCAAGATCTCGGTGGTGGTGACGCGCGAGAACGTCACACAGCTCGACGAGTTCAAGGCACTGGCCGACAAGTACGACGCCACTCTGCGCATCACCCGCCTCCGGCCATCGGGTCGCGGCGCCGACGTGTGGGATGACCTCCACCCGCTGCCCGAGCAGCAGAAGGACCTCTACGACTGGCTCGTCGCCCATGGCGAGAACGTCCTCACCGGCGACAGCTTCTTCCACCTGTCGGCGTTCGGCGAGGGTCAGGGCTCGCTGCCCGGCCTCAACCTGTGCGGCGCCGGCCGAGTGGTGTGCCTGATCGACCCGATCGGCGACGTCTACGCGTGCCCCTTCGCGATCCACGAGGAGTTCCTCGCCGGCAACGTGGTGGCCGACGGCGGTTTCGAGACGGTGTGGCAGACCTCCGAGCTGTTCCGCGAGCTGCGTGAGCCGCAGTCCGCCGGAGCCTGCGCCTCCTGCAACTACTACGACAGCTGCCGCGGCGGCTGCATGGCAGCCAAGTTCTTCACCGGTCTGCCCATGGACGGCCCGGATCCCGAATGTGTCCAGGGGTTCGGCGAGGGACTGCTCGCCGCTGAGCGCAACATTCCCGCTCCGTCCCAGGACCACACCCGGCCGATGGGGCTCGCCGCCCGCAAGCAGCCCACCGGCCCGGTGCCGTTGACCCTGGTCACCACCCCGCCGCGTCGGCCCACCAGCCTCTGCGACGAATCACCGATCTAGAACCCGACTCTGCGCTTGAAGAGTCGTCTGGTTTCACCCGGAATCGCTTAGCCCGCGCGGCCGACCACCCGTCGGCCGCGACAACCCTGTCACAAAGGAGACACTGAGTGTCACGCCTGTCCAAAATCGCCGAGGCCAATCCCTGGCGGCAGAATCCCTGGTTCGAATCGGTTGCCGTCGCCCAGCGTCGCGCCAAGAAGAAGCTTCCCAAGAGCGTGTACATGGCGCTGGTCGGTGGAAGTGAAGCCGGCGTGACCCTGCAGGACAACATGGACGCCTTCTCCGAGCTCGAGCCGAAGCCTCACGTGATCGGCGCCAAGCAGGATCGTGACATGGCGACCACCGTCATGGGGCAGCCGATCAGCCTCCCGGTGATGATCTCGCCGACCGGCGTCCAGGCCGTGACCCCGGACGGTGAGGTCGACGTCGCCCGCGCCGCCGCCGCCCGCGGCACCGCGATGGGGCTGAGCTCGTTCGCCTCCAAGCCCATCGAGGAGGTCATCGCCGCGAACCCGCAGACCTTCTTCCAGGTGTACTGGCTCGGCGGCAAGGAAAAGGTGCTCGAGCGGCTCGAGCGCGCCAAGGCTGCAGGTGCGGCGGGCGTCATCCTCACCACCGACTGGTCGTTCTCGATGGGCCGGGACTGGGGCAGCCCGGCGATCCCGGAGAAGCTCGACGCCAAGGCCATGCTCACCATGGCGCCCGAGATCGCGGTGAGCCCGCGGTGGGCCATGGAGTGGGCACGTGACGTCGTCACGAACAAGCGGTTCCCCGACCTGACCACCCCGAACCTGGTGAACCAGGGTGAGATGGGCCCGACCTTCTTCGGCGCCTACGGCGAATGGATGGGTACGCCTCCCGCCACGTGGGAGGACATCGCGTGGGTGGTGGAGAACTACGACGGTCCGGTGATGCTCAAGGGAATCACCAGGATCGACGACGCCAAGCGGGCCATCGATGCCGGCGTCACGGCGATCTCGGTGTCCAACCACGGCGGAAATAACCTCGACGCCACCCCGGCCTCGATCCGGTGCCTCGCACCGATCGTCGACGAGGTCGGCGATCAGGTCGAGGTGCTGCTCGACGGTGGCATCCGCCGCGGGTCCGACGTGGCCAAGGCACTCGCACTCGGTGCACGTGCGGTCATGATCGGACGGGCCTACCTGTGGGGCCTGGGGGCCAACGGCCAGGCTGGTGTCGAGAACGTTCTCGACATCATGCGCTCGGGACTGGATTCGAGCCTCATCGGACTGGGCAAGTCGTCGATCGCTGAGCTAAACCGCGAGGACTACTACATCCCGGATGACTTCATGCGTCGCCTCGGAGACTGACAAACCCCACGTCACGGACAACTTCTGACATGCTGGCCCTCGGCCCGCGACGTTCACCGTGGGCGCCGTGGGTCGGGGGGCTCGCCCCACGTTTGTAACAACGCTTGAGACAAGGACACCCCTTCATGGGAGATTTCGACGGCAAGGTCGTCTACATCACCGGCGTGGCCCGCGGCCAGGGCCGCAAGCACGCAATCCGCTTCGCCCGCGAGGGCGCCAAGATCATCGGGATGGATCTGTGCGACGTGCCGTCGGAGCACGTCAGGTACCCCACGGCCAACCGGGACGATCTCGCGACGACGATCGAGCGCGTCGAAGCCGAGGGCGGCGAGATCATGGCCGAGGTCGGGGACGTCCGCGATCTGGCATTCCAGCAGGACCTGGTCAAGCGGGGCGTCGAACGCTTCGGTGGCCGTCTCGATGTGGTGATCGCCAATGCCGGCATCTGCAACTGGGGCAAGGTCTGGGAGATCGACGAGGAGCAGTGGAACGACACGATCGACATCAACCTGACCGGGTACTGGAAGACCCTCAAGGCATCGATCCCGCACATGCTCGAAGCCGGTAACGGCGGATCGATCATCCTGGTCAGTTCGGTGGCGGGACTCAAGGCGATGCCGGTGCAGTCCCCGTACTCCGCGTCCAAGCACGGTGTTGTGGGCCTCGCGCAGACCGCCGCCAAGGAGCTGGGCGAGCACAAGATCCGCGTCAACACCATCCACCCGTACGGCGTGCTCACGCCGATGGGTGGCGAGGATCCGGGTGCCCACGACGTGTTCGAGAACATGCCGCAGTTCCTGCCGCACTTCACGCCGATCCTCGGCATGGGCATGGCCACCACCGACGACATCTCGGACTCGGTCATGTTCCTCGCCTCGGATGCCTCGCGCACCATCACCGCCTCGACCTTCACCGTCGACATGGGCGCGATCAAGGTCTGATCTGCCGATGACAGGAGCGTCCGTCCCGGACGGTGCACGTGCTTCGTCCGGCACGGACGCCCGGGGCACCGGCTCGACGCTCGCGGTGATACCAGTCGGGGCCACCGAACAGCACGGGCCGCACCTGCCGTTCGAGACGGACACGCTCCTCGCCACCGCGACAGCTCGTGAACTGGCCGAAACCGCCAGCCGCTCGGCGCCCGCAGCGGGCCGTGACGTCAGGGTGCTCCCCGCGGTCGCCTACGGGGCGAGCGGGGAGCACCAGTCGTTTCCGGGCACGGTGTCCGTGGGCACGGACGCTCTTGCCGAGGTGATCCTGGAGTTGGGGCGATCGGTCAGCACCTGGGCCGACCGCCTGCTGATCGTCAATGGCCATGGCGGCAACGTGGAGGCCCTCCGACGGGCGATAGCGCGCTTGCGCTACGAAGGTCGAGACGCCGGATGGCTGTCCTGCCGGACATCCGAACATTCCGGAGACACCCACGCCGGCCACGCCGAGACCTCGCTCATGCTGCACCTGCACCCCGAACTCGTCCGCACCGACCTGGCCGAACCCGGCTGCACCGCCCCGCTGACGCAGATCCTGCCGGCGATGCGAGCCGGCGGAGTCGCGGCGGTCAGCAGCAACGGCGTTCTCGGCGATCCCACCACCGCTACAGCAGTAGAGGGTCGCAGGCTGTGGGATCTCCTGGTGGCGGACGCGTCCCGTCGGCTCGGCGCCTGGCAGCCCGGGTCGGACGACGGAATGCTGCGATGACGCCGCCCGACTCACCCGCGCCGCCGGGCCCACCTGCGGCGCCCGGCCCGGCGCTGGTCAGGCTCGATCCCCACACGACGATCCTGCGACGCGGGGAGAAGGTGCGGGTCGTGGGCGGTGATCCGGTCACCATGGTCACGCCGTCGCCGAAGGTTGCCGCACTCCTGGACGGCAATGGCGTGATCAGTACCGCCACCCCGGACGGTGCGGCGTTGGCCAGAGCGCTCATCGATCGCGGGATGGCCCACCCGGAACCGGCGACGCCCACCGCACACGCCCACCTGGCGCTCGACCAGGTCGCAGTGGTGGTGCCCGCCCGGGACGACGCTGCAGGTGTAGAGGCGTTGATGGCCGCGATCGGGCCGGAGCGAGCCCGGGGAATGCGGGTTGTCGTCGTCGACGATGGTTCCGCCACGCCCCTCGGCGGTGACATCACCACCGACGTTTCCAGCTCTCGGGCTCCATCGCAGCCCACCGGCCCCGCGCCAAAGATCGTGCGCCACGGCCGGTCGCGCGGCCCGGCCGCCGCCCGCAATACCGGGACCGCCGCGGCGGTGGCGGCGGGCGCGCAGGTCGTCGTCTACCTCGACGCCGACGTCCTGCCGCGTCCAGGCTGGCTCGACCTCCTGCTCGCGCACCTCGACGACCCGCAGGTCGCGGCGGCCGCGCCGCGCATCGTGGCGGCCGAGCCCGGACGGCTCTGGGTGCGTGGCTACGAGACCGCGCGCTCCGCTCTGGACATGGGCACCGCACCCGCCCGGGTCCGGTCCCGCACGCGGGTGCCGTACGTGCCCAGCGCCGCGCTGGCCGTGCGCCCCGACCGACTCCCGCCACCACCGGACGGGGCCGGGCGGGGGCCGTTCGACGAACGACTGCACGTGGCCGAGGACGTGGACCTGTGCTGGCGCACCGACGCCGCTGGCGGCCGCATCCGCTACGAGCCGGCCGCCCACGTCGCGCACCGTCATCGCCGGACGCTGGCCCCGTTGCTGCGCCGTCGCGCCTTCTACGGTCGGGGCGCGGCGCTCCTCGCGGACCGGCACGGCCCCGCGGTGGCGCCGGCGGTGGTGTCCCGGTGGTCCCTCACCGTGGCGCTGGGGGTGTGGAGCGCGACGCCGATCGGAGTGGTCCTCGCGGTCGGCGCGGCCGGGCGTTCCTGGTGGCGCACGCGCGCGCTGACCGGCGACGGCCGCGCCGCCGCCCAACTCATCGCCCGCGGTTCCGCCGCCTCGGTCCGCCAACTGCCCGAGGCACTGTTGCGCCCGTACTGGCCGGTCACCGCCGCACTGCTGGTGGCCACCGCCCGGTCCGACTCGCGGTTGGCTCGCGGGCTGCGGCGTCGCCTGGTCGCCGCCGCGGTGATCGACGGATTGTGGCACTGGTGGTCCGCGCGCGAGCCGGGGTCGTGGCCGGTCGACGAGCCCGTCGGCCACGTCCTGCTGCGTCGCCTCGACGACCTCGCCTACGGGATCGGCGTGTGGCGCTCGGCCTGGGACGCGCGCTCGATCGGCGCGCTGCGGCCGGAGCTGAAATGACCGCCCGGATGACCAGTGCCGATGTCGCGGTGGTGGGCGCAGGCCCGTCCGGGTGCGTGATGGCCCGCCGCCTGGCCGAGGCCGGCGCCGACGTCCTGCTGCTCGAGGCCGGTGGGCATGCCGCCTCGCCGCGCGCCGGCCTGCTCGACGTGGGGCCGGACTCGCTCGTGGTCACCCGCCACCGCGCGCGGCTCGGCGACGCGCAACTCGACCTCCCGCGCGGCCACGCCCTGGGCGGGTCCGGCGCGGTAAACGGCGGGTATTGCGTCGCCGCGCGGCCCGCCGATCTCGCCACGTGGGGCCCCGGGTGGCGGCGCCGGTACGAGGCCGGGCTGGCCCGCGCCGCCGAGCGCCTGCGCCCGACGTTGGTGCCGATGAGCCCGGTCGCCGCCCGGGTTGCTGCCGCGTTCCCGGGGCGGGCCTCGGCCGTTCCGCAGGCGCGTCGGGGCGCGCGGCGGGTGACGGCGTTCGACGCCTGGGACCCGCCGGGCGCGGGCGCGCGGGTCCGCACCGGGGCGCGCGTGGCGCGGCTGCACTGGGCGGGTGGCGAGGTCGGCGGCCGGTGCGACGGCGTGGTCCTGGAACCCGCGCGTCCGGAACCCGCGCGTCCGGAACCCCCGCGTCCGGAAGAGGGTTCGGCCCGTATCGCCCGAGAGTCCGGTGCGCCGAATCCACTTGTCGATGAAGCCCGGGGCGACGACGACGAGGTGATCACCGCCCGACACGTGATTCTCTGCGCCGGGACGATCGGCACGACCTCCATCCTCCGTAACTCGGGGCTGGGGGAGTCGACGGGGCACCCGGTCGGCCATCGGGTGCAGGAACATCCGGAGGTCCTGCTCGACCTGCCGGTGGGATTCGCTGCAGGCACGGACTTCGGAGTTGGCGACCCCGCGGTCCTGCCCCCACTGCTCTCGCACGTCGTACGGCTCGAGCTCGCGGACCGTGCCGGCCCGGCGGGCGAGGCCCCGGAGGTGGAGCTGCGGCCGTACTCGGTGCCGATGCACGAGGTAATTCCCGGCGCGGCCCCGATGCCGCTGCGCCTCGGGATCTCGTTGATGAACACCGTCGGATTCGGACGCATCGACCCGGACGGAACGGTGGTGCTGCCCGATGATCCCCGCGATGCCGAGGCCCTGCGCGCCGCTGCCGTCGCCGTCGCGGACCGACTCGGACTGGACACGGCAGTGCCGGTGAGATCGACGTCCCACCACCTGTCCGGGGCGGCGCGGATCGGCGAGGTCGTCGACGATTCCGGTCGGGTTTCCGGTGTCGACGGTCTGCGGGTTGCCGATGCGTCGGTGCTGCCGACCCTGCCGCGCTGCGGGCCCTACTACACGGTGCTGGCCGTGGCGGAGACCCTCGCTGCCGATATGGCGGCCGAACGACCGTGGTAGACCTGAAGGTGGAACACGTTCCACCGGTGAGGTGGGCGGCGGATCGGAAGGCACGCGCATGACAGATATCGAGACGGCAGTGGAGCCACAGCGTTTTACCGTCGCGCGAGAAGCCGGGGTAACGCTCGTCGGCGAGGTCTGGGAGCCTGCCGGAGACGTCGTCCTCGACGAGATCCTCATGCTCCACGGCGGCGCACAGACCCGCCACGCCTGGGCGCGGGCGGCGCGTCGCCTGTCGGGGGAGGGGTACCGCGTCACGTCCATGGATGCGCGCGGCCACGGCGACAGCGACTGGGACCCCGAGGGTGACTACGACATCCATCGCATGTCCGCCGACCTCGAGGCGATCGTCGCCGAGCGGTTCACCGAGCGCCGTCCGGTCATCGTCGGCGCGTCGCTCGGAGGCATGACCGCCATGCTCTCGCTCGGCTCCGGCGCCGATGTCGCACGCGCACTCGTGCTGGTCGACGTCACGCCGAAGATCGAGGCGGCCGGTGTGGAGCGGATCGGCGAGTTCATGCGGTCGGGTTTCAACGGCTTCGCCAGCCTCGATGAGGCCGCCGATGCGATCGCCGCCTATCAGCCGCACCGCAAGCGGCCACCCACCACCGATGGCCTGCGCAAGAACCTCCGGCTGCGCGAGGACGGCCGCTGGCACTGGCACTGGGACCCGCGGTTCGCCGGCAACGCCTCGGCGGACAACGCCGAGATCGGCAACGACTTCTTCGAAAAGCTCGTGCCGAAGATTCAGCAGCCCACTCTGCTCATCCGCGGCGGCGCCTCCGACATCGTCAGCGACGACACCGTCCAGCACCTGCTCGAGCTTCTCCCGCACGCGTACACAATGGAGGTCCCCGAGGCGGGGCACATGGTGGCCGGAGACGACAACGCGGTGTTCCTCGATCAGCTCGAATGGTTCCTCACCGAGATCGTGGCGGTGCCCGGCCGATAAATGGCCGACAACTGCGAGTGCTGGGCCGGGGAATAAACCCGATCGGGTGGTGTTGGACCTGAGTGCACCGGTTTGAATACCCGTAAGGGTATAGATGGGGTGTGAGGGTCGTCGCTGACGCGGGCTGTCCGTAGGCTGGCGACCACGGTATGACGGGACGAGAGCCGCCCCGTCCCGCAAGGAGGCATTCACATGACCACCGTCGACATCACGACTGCCGAGTTCGAGAAGACCGTTACCGAGAACGACATCGTCCTGGTGGACTTCTGGGCCGAATGGTGTGGCCCCTGCAAGGCGTTCGGGCCGGTGTACGACAAGGTGTCGGGCAAGAACCCCGAGATCACCTTCGCCAAGGTCGATACCGACGCCGAGCAGCAGCTCGGTGCGATGCTGCAGATCCAGTCGATCCCGACCCTCATGGCCTTCCGTGAGGGCATCGCGGTATTCCGCCACTCGGGCGCTATCCCGGAGCAGGCGCTGGACGATCTCGTCGAGCAGATCAAGGGCCTCGACATGGACGAGGTGCGCAAGGCCGTCGAGGATGCCCAGGCGCAGCAGGGCGACGCCCAGCCCTGACCCGTGACGTAGTCGGTCCGAACCGGGCCTGACCTTTCCCGACCAGTCGTGCCTGGATCGCCCGGCGTGGGTCGGGTCTCGGTCAGGTCCGGACCCATATTTTCAGCCCCCTGCGGGCTCGCAACCTCAGCCCTGGAGGGGCACACAAATGAAAGTCATCGTCGGTGGCGTCGCGGGCGGTATGTCCGCCGCGACGCGCCTTCGTCGACTGTCCGAGGACGCCGAGATCATCGTCGTCGAACGCAGCGGGCACGTCTCTTTCGCCAACTGTGGCCTGCCCTATCACGTGGGTGGAGTCATCGAGGACCGCTCGGCGCTTCTGCTGCAGACCCCCGAATCGCTGGCGGCCCGCTTCGGAATCCGCGTGCTCGTGCACCACGAGGTGGTGGGCATCAACCGCGATGAGCGCACCGTCGAGTTGGCCGGACCGGACGGTCAGTCCAGCGAGTCGTACGACGCCCTCATCCTGTCCCCGGGCGCCCGGCCGGTCCGCCCGCCGATCCCCGGCATCGATCGGGCCCTGTCGCTGCGGGACATCGAGGACACCGACGCCATGGTGGCCGCGATCTCGGGCGATGTCCGCACCGCCGTGGTGGTGGGTGGCGGGTTCATCGGCATCGAGGTCGCGGAGAATCTCCGCCACAAGGGTCTGGACGTGGCGATCGTCGAGGCGGCCGACCAGGTCATGGCTCCCCTCGATCCCGAGATGGCGGCCTTCGTCCACCGGCGGTTGCGCGAGAACGGCGTCGACCTGCGTCTGGGTGCCGGAGTGGAGTCGATCGGCCCGGACGATGTCACCCTCGCCGACGGGTCGACCCTGCCGGCCGACGTCGTGGTCGCCGCGATCGGCGTGCGGGCCGACTCGACACTGGCCGATGCCGCCGGCCTCGAGGTCGACGAGCACGGCGGGATCGTGGTGGACGAGTCCATGCGCACCTCGGATCCGGCGATCTACGCCGTGGGGGATGCCGTGACCAAGCGCGACGCCCTCGACGGCTCCGCCGTGATGGTTCCGCTGGCCAACACCGCGAACCGCCAGGGGCGCATGGTGGCCGACGTGATCATGGGGGGCGCCGCCGCCGACCGCCCGGTGCTGGGCACCGCGATCGTCGGAGTGTTCGGCCTCCAGGTGGCTACCACCGGGTGGAACGCGAAACGTCTGACCGCTGCTGGTCGCGAGTTCCGGCAGATCCACACGCACCCCTCGTCGCACGCGGGCTACTACCCGGGCGCCGCGGGCCTGCACCTGAAGCTGCTGGTCGACCCGGTGACCGATGAGATCCTGGGTGCCCAGGCCCTGGGCGAGGACGGCGCGGACAAGCGGATCGACGTGATCGCCACCGCGATGGCAGGGGGAATCCCCGCCTCGCGCCTGGCCGACCTCGAGCTCGCCTACGCGCCCGCCTTCGGCTCCGCGAAGGACCCGGTGAACATGCTGGGCTACGTCGCCCGCAATATGCGGGAGGGCACCGTCGAGACCGCACAGTGGAACGAGGTGGACGAACGCGTCGGCGCCGACGCGGTCCTGCTGGACACCCGGACCCCGGGGGAGGTCGCGGACGGTGCGATCCCCGGTGCGCTCAACATTCCGGTCGATGAACTCCGCGACCGGATGGACGAGCTGCCGGACGGCCGCGTCCTCGCCTATTGCGCCGTGGGCGTGCGCGGGTACCTGGCGTCACGGATCCTCGTGCAGGCCGGCCGCGAGGCGGTCAACCTCGACGGCGGATACACCACGTGGAAGGCGGCCACGCAGGGCTGACGGCGTCACCCCGCGGGGCGGAGAGCGGGGTCGACCGGCCTGATGCTGTAACGCGTTCTATGAACTACGACACCCTGTGACAATTTGGGGTTATCGTGGCGAGAACACGTTTCAGTGCCGGGGGGATACCGGCAGGTCCGAAAGGGAGCCGCATGAAGACCAAGGCCGCCATCGCCCGCGAGTTGGGCAAGCCGTTTGAGATCGTCGAGGCCGAGCTCACCGGCCCCCACTACGGTGAGGTGCTCGTCAAGTGGAAGGCCGCCGGCCTGTGCCACTCCGACCTCCACATGCAGACCGGTGACCTGCCGGGCCGGCTGCCGATCGTCGTCGGGCACGAGGGCGCCGGCGTCGTCGAGGCCGTCGGCGAGGGTGTCACCCACCTCCAGCCCGGCGACCACGTGGTGGGCTCGTTCATCCCGGCCTGTGGCCACTGCCCGGCGTGTGCCCGCGGGATGTCCAACCTGTGCGACGGCGGCCTCAACGGCACCTTCGGCGTGATGGAGGACGGCCGCTACCCGTTCCAGCTGGAGAACGGCGAGACCGCGGGTGCGATGTGCACCCTCGGCACGTTCTCGCAGTACACCGTCGCCAACAAGAACTCCCTGGTCAAGATCCAGGACTGGATCCCGTTCGAGGTCGCCGCGCTGGTCGGCTGTGGCGTCACCACCGGCTGGGGTTCGGCCGTCTACTCCGCTGACGTCAAGCCCGGCGACACCGTCGTGGTGTTCGGCATCGGCGGCATCGGCATCAACGCCATCCAGGGCGCCAAGCACGCGGGTGCGCGCTTCATCATCGCGATCGACACGGATGAGTCCAAGCGCGATAAGGCGATCGAGTTCGGTGCCACGCACTTCTACACGGACGCCGAGGAGGCCAAGGCCGAGCTTCCGGGCCTGACGTGGGGCCTCATGGCGGAGAAGGCGATCATCACCATCGGTGTGGCCGACGCCAAGGTCACCTCGGATGCCACCGACATGGTGGGCAAGCGCGGCGTGGTGGTCCTGACCTCGATGGGCGGGCTCGACAACCAGTCCATCAACCTCACGGGCCTCTTCGTCGCGCAGTACGAGAAGACCATCAAGGGCTCCCTGTTCGGTTCGGCGAACGCCTTCTACGACATTCCCAACCTGCTGCGCCTGTGGGACGAGAAGCACGTCAAGCTGGACGAGCTGATCACCCACCGCTTCACCCTCGACCAGGTCAACGAGGGGTACGAGCTCATGGAGAAGGGCGGCGGGGGACTGGTCCGCGCGGTCATCGTCCACGAGGACTGACCTCGACAGCCGATCCGCGAGGTCGCATAAAAATACCCCCGTGGGTACACTGGAGTTTCCGGTGGGCCCACGGGGGTCTCGCGTTTCCACCGGTGTCATCCCGAGACCGACGACGACGCCACGGCGTCGACCGGAACACAGGGAGATGTGCGCACATGGCAACCACCGACCCCCGCCAGCAGGTCCTCAACAGGCTGCGTCGCGCTCGAGGCCAGCTCAATGCCGTGATCGACATGGTCGAGCAGGAGAAGTCCTGCAAGGAGATCGTCACCCAGCTCGCGGCGGTGTCCAAGGCGCTGGACCGCGCTGGTTTCAAGATCATCAGTGAGAACATCCAGGAGTGCGTCATCCGCGACGGCGAACCGGACGAGGACGGCGTCACCCTGGACGAGCTCGAGAAGCTCTTCCTCTCGTTGGCGTAATAGTTCGCTCACCGACCGGCTGACCGCGGGCGACGGTCATGGGAGACTGGCCTGTAGAGGTTCCCGGGCCCACCAGGGCGGAAGGCGGAGATCGATATGGACGTCGGCATCGGCACATTCACCGAGATGCAGTTCGACGAGGCGGTGGAGGCGACCCGGAAGGCGCTGGCCGAGCGCGGCTTCGGCATCCTCCACGAGATCGATCTCACCGACACGCTCAAGACCAAGATCGACAAGGACATCGAGCGTGTCCTGATCCTGGGCGCCTGCAATCCCGGTTTCGCGGGCGCGGCGTTCGACATCAACAAGGATGTCGCCCTTTTGCTCCCGTGCAACGTGGTGGTCCGGGAATCGGGCGGAGGCTGCATCGTCGAGGCGCAGAACCCGGCACTGCTCTCGCAGGTCATCTCGGGCGGCCTGCAGGATCTGGCCGACGAGCTGTCGGCGTCGATGCGGTCGATGATGTCCGACCTGACCCGCTGACGGACACAGCCGGACTGGCCGGGCGGCGCCGGGCACCGGTCGCCGCCGAGGGTGCCAGGACTCCGGCGGTGACACTATTGTCGGGGTATGACCTCAAGTGGGCACGACGACTCGACTTTTCACGACCCGCGGACGCTCGCGCAGCAGCACCTCGAGGCGATGGTGGGGCGCGGGGAACTCTCGCTCTCCGAGTTCTCCGACCGCGCGGCCAAGATCTGGGCTGCGACCTGCCCCGCCGAGCTCGACGTCGCGCTGAGCGGGCTCCCCACCCCGGAGCAGTCCCCGGCCCACTCGCCGGCCACCGATCTCCGGGTCGGTGCGGGCGCGCCGTCCCCGGCGATCCGGTCCGGGCAGGCGATCACCGTCGACGAGGGCCAGAAGCAGACCTCGGTCTTCGACACCCTCAAGCGCGAGGGCCGGTGGCTCCTGCCGGACGACTACAAGCTGACCTCCTGGTTCGGGGACATCTTCCTCGATGCCCGCGAGGCCGTGGTGGACCGGCCCCGCACCCGCGTCCAGCTGGACCTGTGGTGCGCCAACGCCAAGATCCTGCTCCCGCCGGGGGTGTCCGTCGCGATCACCGGCAGCCGCCACATGTCGGAGTTGAAGATCGACGAGGGCAAGTACGAGATCCGCGGCGGCCCGCACCTGAACCTGGAGATCAACGGCTTCATGGCAGGTGCGAAGGTCAAGATCCTGGCCGCCGGGGAGAAGATCCCCAAGGCCTGGAAGTGGTTCTAGTCCGAAACAGAAAATATTACGACGACGAGGCGGTCTCTACCGTCGGCGCCACACCGTATGTCGATGCCTCACCGGGTCGGCGTTGTCGTCGTCGTCCCCGGGGTTTTCTTTTCCTTCCACACGGCTACGTGGATCGGTGATCCATTCGCCGACCTCGACCAGTTCCCACGACGATCCCGGTGACCCGCCGTCCGGGCCCGACCCGCCACCAAGGTCCGGGGCGAGCACGGTCCCGGGGGCGTCGGCGTCGATCTCGGTGACCAGGCACTCCTGCGCGTGCTCCAGCGCGGCGGCGTAGATCTGGCCGCCACCCATCACCGCGGCGTCGGGGCCCGCCAAGGCCAGGGCCTCGGCCACCGACCCCGCGCGCTCGGCGCCCTCGGCCGACCACTGCGGGTCGCGGGTGCACACGATGTTGCGGCGGCCCGGCAGTGGGCGGAACCGCTCCGGGATCGAGTCCCAGGTGGAGCGGCCCATCACCACCGGCCGACCGAGCGTGGCCTGCTTGAAGAACGCGAGGTCCTCGGGGATGTGCCACGGCATGTCGCGGCCGTCGCCGATCACCCCGCCGCGGGCCTGCGCCCACACCATCCGAACGGGCATGTCCCTCGTGCTCCCGTCGGCCCGCGTCAGACCGCGACCGGGGCCTTGATGCCCGGATGGTGCTCGTAGCCCACGACCTCGAAGTCCTCGAAGCGGTAGTCGAAGATCGAATCCGCCTTGTGCAGCGCGAGCTTGGGGTAAGGGAACGGCTCGCGCTCCAGCTGTGTGCGGACCTGCTCCACGTGATTGTCGTAGATGTGGCAGTCGCCGCCGGTCCAGATGAACTCGCCCACCTCGAGCCCCACCTGCTGCGCCACCATGTGCGTGAGCAGGGAGTAGGAGGCGATGTTGAACGGCACGCCCAAAAACAGGTCGGCACTACGTTGGTAGAGCTGGCAGCTGAGCTTGCCGTCAGCGACGTAGAACTGGAACAGCAGGTGGCACGGCGGCAGTGCCATGTTGCCGAGTTCGCTGACGTTCCAGGCGGAGACGATGTTGCGGCGCGAATCCGGATCCGTGCGCAGCAGTTCGACGGCGTTCGCGATCTGGTCGATGTGCTGGCCGTCGGGCGTGGGCCAGGAGCGCCACTGGACGCCGTAGACGGGGCCCAGCTCGCCCTGGGGATCGGCCCACTCGTCCCAGATCGTCACGCCGTTGTCGGTGAGGAACCGGGTGTTGGAATCGCCGCGCAGGAACCACAGGAGTTCGTACGCGACCGACTTGAAGTGGACGCGCTTGGTGGTGATGAGGGGGAAGCCGCGGGACAGGTCGTAGCGCAGTTGGTGCCCGAACAGGCTCCGGGTACCCGTGCCCGTGCGGTCGGACTTGGGGGTGCCCTGTTCCAGGACCAGGCGCAGCAGGTCCTCGTACGGGGTGGGGACGGTCATGAGGGGCAGTCTACTGAGAATTCGTCCCGGCCCTAGTCGTGGCCCGGCGCGGCCTGGTATGGCGGGGCCCCGGGCGGGGGCGGCGAGAGTGCGATGCCGGGGCGGCGCGGCTAGTCCCGCGGGGGCTCAGACGTGCGCTGGCATGTGCTCGGCGACGGCCGCCAAGACCTGCTCGGTCAGATCCGGCCGACACACGAGGATGTCGGGGGAGTAGGTCTTGGACTTGTTGAACTTGATCGGAGAACCGTCCAGGCACGAGGCGTGCAGGCCCGAGGCCAGGGCCACCGCGACCGGCGCTGCCTGATCCCACTCGTGCTGGCCACCGGCATGGAGGTAGACGTCCGCGTCGCCGAGCAGCACCGACAGCATCTTGGCTCCCGCCGACCCCATCGGCCGCACGGTCAGGCCCAGCGCGTCGGCGACCTCCCGGGCCCCCTCCGGCGGGTTGTTCCGGCTGATCACGATTTTTCCGGAGCTGGGCCCGTTGACGTGGTCCACCTGGTCCGAGCGGAACACCCGCCGTGCGTCGGGCAGGCCGACCGAGGCGAGGACCGGAACGCCGTCCTCGACCAGCGCCACGTGCACCGACCAGTCGGAGCGGCCGGTGGAGAACTCCTTGGTGCCGTCGATCACGTCGATGATCCACACGCGCGACTTGTCGAGCCGGGACAGATCGTCGGCGACGCCCTCGGACAGGGTGCCGTCGTCCGGCCGGTGCACCGAGAGCACCTCGTCGGTCCAGTCCTGGGCCACCGCATTGGCGACCCGGGCGAGCGAGCGACCGTACAGAAGGCCGCCCGCGCGGGTGCCCCGGACGATGTCGCCGATGCCGGTGGCGAGGTGGTAGGCGAGCTCGTTGTCGTCCAGTTCACGCATGCCCTCACTCTACGGAGCGCAGGTATCGAGACGGCCCGTGTCGTAGCTGTACGTCATCATGAGTTCATGTCCGCCGCACTGGACCGGTTCCATCCGGCCACCGCCTCGTGGTTCCGAGGCGCGTTCGGCGCGCCCACGCCCGCGCAGGAGGGGGCGTGGGCTGCGCTCGCCGGCGGGTCGCACACGCTCGTCGTGGCGCCCACGGGCTCGGGAAAAACGCTGTCGGCATTCCTCGCCGCGCTGGACCGCCTGGTGCTCGGGGGCGCGAACTCCGACACGGCCCGGCCCGTTTCCGCGCAGCCCGACCTTCCGCACCCCGAGAAGCCGCCATCCGATCCCCCGCAGCCCGGAACCCGGGTCCTGTACATCTCGCCTCTCAAGGCGCTCGCGGTGGATGTGGAGCGCAACCTGCGGGCCCCGCTCACCGGGATCGCCCGCGAGGCCGCCGCGCAGGACACCCCTGCCGCGGAGGTGACCGTCGGGATCCGGACGGGCGACACCCCGCCGGACGAGCGCCGCCGCCAACGAGCCCGGCCCCCGCACGTGCTCGTCACCACGCCCGAGTCCCTGTTCCTGCTGCTCACCTCGGCGGCCCGGGAGTCGCTGACGGGCGTCGACACGGTGATCATCGACGAGATCCACGCGGTCGCCGGCACCAAGCGCGGCGCGCACCTCGCCCTGAGCCTGGAGCGGCTCGACGCACTTCTGGAGACCCCCGCCCAGCGGGTGGGTCTGTCGGCCACGGTTCGGCCGCACGAGGAGGTGGCCCGGTTCCTGGCCGGGGAGCGACCGGTCACGGTGGTCGCGCCGGTGTCGGACAAACGCGTCGAGTTGACGGTGCGGGTTCCAGTCGAGGACATGACTGATCTGACCTCGGACAACTCCGCCATGCCCGCGGCGGGTGTCACCGCGCCACCGGGTACGGCGGGGCAGGGGTCCATCTGGCCGCATGTCGAGCGGCAGGTGGTGGATCTGGTCACGGCGCACCGCTCGACGATCGTGTTCGTCAACTCCCGGCGCCTGGCTGAGCGGCTCACCGCGCGGCTCAACGAGATCCACGCCGAGGACACCGCGCCTGGCTCGCTGCCGCAGCCACCCGCCCGGCCGCCGGCGCAGATCATGGTGCCGTCCGAGGTGACGCGCGGGGCCCCGCCGGAGCTCGCGATGGCGCACCACGGATCGGTGTCCAAGGAACGTCGCGCGATGATCGAGGACGCGCTCAAATCGGGCAGCCTGCGCGCGGTGGTAGCCACGTCGTCGCTCGAGCTGGGCATCGATATGGGGGCGGTGGACCTGGTCGTGCAGGTCGAGTCGCCGCCGTCGGTGGCGTCGGGTCTGCAGCGCATCGGGCGCGCCGGCCACCAGGTAGGTGAGGTCTCCCGGGCGGCGGTGTTCCCCAAGCACCGGGCGGATCTGGTCCACAGTGCGGTAACGGTCGAGCGGATGCTGGCGGGGCAGATCGAGGAGATGTCGATCATCGCCAACCCGCTCGACGTCCTGGCTCAGCAGACCGTCGCGGCGTGCGCGCTGGAGCCGATCGGCGCCGAGGAGTGGTTCGAGTCCGTACGCCGGGCCGCGCCGTACGCGGGTCTGCCCAGGTCGGCGTTCGAGGCGACCCTAGACATGCTCGCGGGAAAGTATCCGTCCGCCGATTTCGCGGAGCTGCGGCCGAGGCTGGTCTGGGACCGCGAGGCCGGCACGCTCACCGGTCGCCCCGGCGCCCAGCGCCTGGCGGTCACCTCGGGCGGGACCATCCCCGATCGCGGCCTGTTCGGCGTGTTCATGGTGGGGGAGAAGGCCACGCGGGTCGGCGAGCTCGACGAGGAGATGGTCTACGAGTCTCGCGTCGGCGACGTGTTCGCGCTCGGCGCCTCGAGCTGGCGGGTCGAGGAGATCACCCACGACCGCGTCCTGGTCTCGCCGGCGCCGGGCGGGACGGGCCGCCTGCCGTTCTGGCTCGGCGACGACCAGGGCCGACCCGCCGAGCTCGGCCGCGCGCTGGGCGGGTTCCTGCGGGAGGTCGCCGGTGGGGACGACGCGTCGGTCACCGCCCGCCTGGACGCCGCGGGGCTCGACGCCAACGCCACCGCCAACCTGCGTAGGTACCTCGCCGAGCAGCGCGAGGCCACGGGTCACGTGCCGAGCGACACCACCCTGGTGGTGGAGCGTTTCCGCGACGAGGTGGGGGACTGGCGCGTGGTGCTGCACTCGCCGTTCGGTGCGCGGGTGCACTGGCCGTGGGCGGAGGCGGTGCGCGCACGGCTGGCCGCCGCGCACGGGTTCGACGCGGTGCCGGTGGTCTCCGACGACGGCATCATCTTGCGGGTCCCCGACATGGGTGGCGACGGCGGCCTCGGCAACAACAATTATGACGACGACGACAACGACCGTTCACCCGCTACCACCCTGACCCGGCCGGGTGCCGAGACCTTCGCGATCGATCCGGACGAGGCCGTGGACCTGGTGACCCGGCACGTGGGCGGTTCGGCGTTGTTCGCCTCGCGCTTCCGGGAGTGCTCCGCCCGCGCACTGCTCTTCCCGAGGCTCGATCCGGGCAGGCGGGCACCGTTGTGGCAGCAGCGGCAGAAGTCGGCTCAGCTGCTCGACGTCGCCCGGAAATACCCGGATTTCCCGATGATCCTGGAGGCCGTGCGCGAGTGCCTGCAGGACGTCTACGACGTGCCGGCACTTGAGCGGGTGCTGGGTGAGATCGCCTCGCGCACGGTGCGGCTCGTCGAGGTGGACACCCCGAGTGCGTCACCGTTCGCGCAGTCCCTGCTCTTCGACTACGTGGGCGCCTTCGTCTACGAGGGCGACTCGCCGCTGGCCGAGAAGCGTGCCGCGGCGCTCAGCATCGACCCCACGCTGCTCGGGCAGTTGCTGGGCCGGGTCGAGCTGCGTGAGCTTCTCGACGCCGAGGTCCTCGACGAGGTCGAGCGCCGCCTCCAACATCTCGAACCGGAGCGCGCCGCCCGCGACGCCGAGGGCGTCGCCGATCTGCTCCGCCTTCTCGGCCCGCTCACCCTCGACGAGATCGCGGAGCGGTCAACGGCCCAGGACACCTCCGGCCCGGCCGACACGGCGACCGTGCTCGCCTGGCTCGATTCGCTGGCCGGCGCCGGCCGTGTGGTTCCCGTCGAGCACAGCGGCACGTCGTGGTGGGCGGTGGTCGAGGAAGTGGCCCGTCTGCGGGACGGTCTCGGCGTGCCCCCGCCGGTCGGGGTGCCGTCGGCGTTCCTCGGCGATGTCGCAGATCCGCTCGGCGAGCTCGTTCGCCGGTATGCGCGGACGCACGGGCCGTTCACCGCGGATGCCGTGGCGCAGCGTTTCGGGCTGGGCGTCGCCGTTGCCCGGGGCGTGCTGGATCGTCTGACGGCGTCGGGCGATCTGCTCGCCGGCGAGTTCCGTCCCGGGGCGACGGGCTCCGAGTGGTGCGACTCCGAGGTGCTGCGCCGCATCCGTCGCCGGTCGCTCGCGGCACTGCGCAGCCAGATCGAGCCGGTCTCACACTCGACACTCGGCCGCTTCCTGCCCACCTGGCAGGCTATGGGCAGCCAGTCAGCCTCCCGACCCGCCGCCGGACCCGCTGCCCGAACCGCCGCACAGCCCGGCACTCAACCCGCCACGGGGAACGGCGTAGTGGCAGGTACCGAGTCCGGCGTCGACGGCGTGCTCGCGGTGATCGAGCAACTCGACGGTGTCGCCGTCCCGGCCTCCGCGCTCGAACCACTCGTCCTTGCATCCCGGGTCCGCGACTACTCACCGGCGATGCTCGACGAACTCCTGGCGGGCGGCGAGGTCATCTGGTGCGGCCGCGGCCGGGCGGGCGCCCGGGACGGGTGGGTCTCTCTACATCCGTCGGACTCCGCCGAGCTCACCCTGCCGCTGCACCGGCCGCCGGTGGAGGGGCCCGTACACCTCGCCGTGGTCGACGCACTTCGGGGCGGCGCCTTGTTCTTCCGCGACGTCGTCGCCCGCGTCAAGGAGGAGCTGGCCACCGCCGACCCAGCTGTTCCCGCCGACCCAGCTGTTCCCGCCGAGTCCAGCCAATCCGCGCTTGACCAGACCTCGCCCAACGAGACCTCGCCCAACGAGACCTCGCCCAACGAGACCGCGTCCAACGGGGCTGCGCCCGCCCCCGCATCCCCAGCCATCGCGGTGACCGAGGGCGCCGTCCGCGATGCATTGTGGGACCTGGTGTGGGACGGCGCGGTCACCAACGACACCCTCGCGCCGCTGCGCGCGGTGTTGGCTGGCGGTGGCCCGTCCGGTGCGGGCACGGCGCATCGTGCATCCCGTTCCTCGGCTCGTCCGCGGCGGGCACGGTTGGGCCGAACCTCCATGGCGCAGCTATCCGGGGCGATGTCCGCCGGCGGCCGCACCCCGCCGGCGCTGGCGGGACGCTGGTCGCTCACCCCAGAGCCGGTCGCCGACGCCACCCTGCGGGCGCATGCCTGGGCGGAGTCCCTGCTGGCACGGCACGGCGTGGTGACCAGGGGAGCGGTCGAGGCAGAGGAGATCCCGGGCGGATTCGCGGCCGTGTACAAGGTGCTCGCCCAGATGGAGGACGCCGGACACTGCCGGCGCGGCTACTTCGTCGAAGGCCTCGGCGCCGCCCAGTTCGCCTCGGGCAGCACCATCGACCGACTGCGGGCCTTCGATGACACGGCCGACGACACCCCCTGGCCCTCCGGCACCGACGCACCCGTAGTCAGAGTCCTTGCCGCCACGGACCCGGCCAACCCGTATGGCGCCGCGCTGCCGTGGCCGGACGCGCTGGCGCCCGACTCGGACTCAGGCGCACCGCGTCATCGTCCGGGCCGCAAGGCGGGCGCACTCGTCGTGCTGGTCGACGGACTGCTGGTCCTGTTCGTCGAGCGCGGAGGCAGGACAGTCCTCGTATTCGGTGACCGCGATGACCGCGACGACGCCGTGGCGCTGGCAGCCGTGGCGCTGGCCGATGCCGTCCGCTCCGGAGGGGTTGGGCAGTTGACCGTGACGACCCTGGCCGGCGACACCGTGCATGCCTCGTCCTACTCCGCGGCGTTCCAGTCCGCCGGATTCGGCATCACGCCCAAGGGCCTGCGCATCCGACGCTGATCGCCGCGGGAGGTCAGGCCGGGCACATTCAGGCACGTGGAATATCAGGCCAGTGGATATCAAGGCAGGGGAATCTCAGGGCAACGAGAAGAGCGCGGCGAGGTCCGCCGAGCGGTGCCCCGGGCCGACGCCCTCCACGATGATGGCGGTCGGAGTCGACGACGACTGCCGCAGATGGCGCACCGCCACGTACTCGGGAGAGTCGTACCATCGCTCGGCGGCGGCCACATCCGAGAATCTCAGGAGCGTGACAAATCCATCCCACGCACCCTCCATCACCCGGGCCGGCAGGTTCTGGACCAGGATCTCTGCGCCGTAGCGCTCCAACGACTCATCGACGCGCCTCACGTACTCGCCCAACTCCGGGGAGAGACGGAGGTCATCGCTGCGGACCAGGACATACGCTGCCGGCGCCATGTCATCAAGGCTAACCCCAGGGGAAGCTGCCGGCCCTGGACTCGGGCCGACAAGATGCGTTAAGGTATGCGCATTGATGCATACGTCAGGCTCGCGCGAGCCGAGGAGGTGATTGACGATGGGTGCGGGACATTCCCATGGAATCGGTGGGGAGCACGCGACCGGGCATGCCGGTGCCCGCTTCAGGGTCCGGCTGGGTCTGGCCTTTGTCCTGACGGCGTCGTTCTTCGCCGTCGAACTGGTGGCCGGCCTGCTTTCGGGCTCGCTGGCGCTGCTGTCCGACGCCGGCCACATGGGCGCCGACGTGGTGGCACTGGGCGCCGCGCTGCTGGCCACGATCATCGCGACCCGCCCCGACTCGACCGGGCGACGCACCTACGGGCACTACCGCGTCGAGATCTTCGCGTCCGGCCTGGCCGTGCTCATCATGCTCGGAATGGGCGTGTACGTCCTGGTCGAAGCGGTCGGCAGACTCGGCTCAGACGCTGACGTCGCGACGGGCACGATGCTCCTCGTCGGCGTGCTCGGCCTGGTCGTCAACCTCATCTCACTGTTCCTGCTGCGCAGTGGCTCCACCGAAAGCCTGGCGGTCCGGGGTGCCTACCTCGAGGTTCTCGCGGACGCCGCCGGCTCGGTCGGAGTGATCGCCGCGGCGCTCCTCATCCGGGTCAGCGGCTCGACGATCTGGGACCTCGTCGTGGCCGTGGCGATCGCGGTGTTCATCGTCGTCCGGGCCGTCGCCCTCGGGCGGCAAGTGCTCGCGGTCCTGGCGCAGCACGCACCCGACGGGATCGACCCCGCCGACGTGACCGATGACCTCGCCGCGATCGACGGCGTGACCGAGGTGCACGACCTCCACCTGTGGACCCTCACCTCCGGGATGAACGTCGCCACCGTCCACATGGTCGTGGACCCGGGCTCGGACAACGCCGACATCCTCGACACCGCCCAACGCACCCTCCGCGAACGGCACGGACTCGTACACGTCACCGTGCAACTGGAAGCCGACGGCGTGGTGGCCTGCAGCCGACTGGACTGGTGACCGGTGCCTGAAGGCGACACCGTCTACCGGGCGGCCGCACACATGAGGCAGGCGCTCAGAGATCGCGTCCTGACCCGGGCCGAACTGCGGGTTCCGAGATTTTCCGCGGTCGACCTGGTCGGTCGGAGAGTGGAGGACGTCCGGTCGAGGGGGAAGAACCTCGTCGTCGTCGTATGCCCTGACCAGTACGGACGCGACCCTGTGACCCTCCACCTCCACCTCAAGATGGAGGGCCGCATCCACGTCCTGGCCGCCGGCGAGCGGTGGCGGTTCCCCGCGCACACGGTGCGGCTCGTGCTGGGCGTGGGGGACTCGGGCGCGGACGGACCGGGCGCGGGGGGCTCGGGAGGCCACTCGGGCGGCGGGGCAGTGGAGGTGGTCGGCACCGACCTCGGGTACCTGCGCGCGCTCACCCCCGGTGAGGTCGAGGTCGCGCTGGCCGAACTGGGCCCCGACCTCCTCGGCGACGACTGGGCACGCGACCCGCGCGCCGCCACCGACGAAGCCGTCCGGCGACTCGCCGCGCGGCCGACCCGCACGATCGGCGAGGCCCTGCTCGACCAGCGCAACCTCGCCGGGATCGGCACCATCTACCGCGCCGAACTGTGCTTCCTGCGCGGCATCGACCCGCGCGACCCCGTGGCCGCGGTCCCGGACCTGCCCGGCGTCGTGACCCTCGCGCGGCGGCTGCTGCTCGCCAATGCCGATCGCGCGGTGCGGGTCACCACCGGTCACGCCCGGCGCGGCCGCGAACTGTGGGTGTACGGACGCGACGGTCAGCCGTGTCGGCGGTGCGGGACGCTGGTTCAGACGTACCGGCTGGGTGGTCGTGGGGCGGGTGACCTGGCGAGCCCCGGCGGGCCGGCGAGGACGGGCGAGCCGGTGGACTCGTTGGACCGCATCGCGTTCAGCTGTCCGTCATGCCAGCCGCGGCGGAGCGGGCCAGCGGTGCCGCGCTAGCCGTGTCAGACTGGGCGCACACCTGACGGAGGAGAGCACGTGACCGACCGAACCACGATCCTGATCACCGGCGCCAGTTCCGGACTCGGCGAAGGGATGGCCCGCCGCTGGGCCGCCGCGGGCAAGAATCTCGCCCTGTGCGCGCGGCGTCTGGACCGACTGGAGGAGCTCCGCGACGAGCTGGTCGCGGCCAACCCGTCGATCCGCGTGGCGGTGCGGGAACTGGACGTGGCCGACGGTGCCGCCGTGGAGCGGGCCTTTGCCGAACTGGACGACGAGCTCGGCGGAATCGACCGATTTGTTCTCAACGCCGGACTCGGCAAGGGGGCCTCGCTCGGGACCGGCAAGGCCCACGCCAACCGCGAGACCGCCATGGTCAACGTCGTCGGCACGCTCAACCAGGCCGAGGCCGCGATGGAGATCATGCGGCCGCGCGATGCGGGGCATCTGGTGTTCATCTCGTCCGTGAGCGGGCTGCGGGGGATGCCCAAGGCGCAGAACACCTATGGCGCGACCAAGGCCTTCGTCTCGGCGCTCGCCCAGGGCCTGTACGCCGAACTGGACAGCGCCGGCAGCGGCATCACGGTGACCGACATCCTGCCCGGTTACATCCGGACCGACATCAACCGGTCCGTGAAGACCTCGCTCATGACCGAGTTCGAGCCCGGAGTCGACGCGCTGGTCAAGACCATCGACGACGAGCCCGTCCGCGCGCTCGTGCCGGCCAAGCCGTGGAAGGCGATCGGACCGCTGCTGACCGCGCTGCCCGAGAAGGTCAGCCGCCGGTTCGTCTGACGCTGCGGCTGGCGCTGCGGCCTGGCGCATTGTTGGGCCTGGCGCCCCGCGTGGTCGCCCGGGGCGGGAACCAGGTAATTCACCCCGTCTTCTCACCCGCGACGTTCACCCCACCCCGTTTTCGCGATTCCGGACGAAACGCATCCCCGATCAAGTAAGAACAGCTTTACAACAAGTGTGAGCATGATGTTCTGACGTGACAGGGGAACCATGGACGCTTTGGATCTGGCTCGATGGCAATTCGGGATCACCACCGTCTACCACTTCATTTTTGTTCCCCTCACACTCGGTCTGGCGCCGCTCGTGGCGATCATGCAGACCATGTGGGTGGCAACCGGTAAGGACCACTGGCTTCGGCTGACCAAGTTCTTCGGCAAGCTGTTCCTCATCAACTTCGCGATCGGCGTGGCGACAGGCCTCGTGCAGGAGTTCCAGTTCGGGATGAACTGGAGTGAGTACTCCCGGTTCGTCGGGGACGTCTTCGGTGCCCCTCTGGCGCTCGAGGGGCTGGTCGCGTTCTTCCTCGAATCGACTTTCCTCGGGCTGTGGATCTTCGGCTGGACCAGGCTGCCGAAATTCGTCCACCTCGCGTGCATCTGGCTGGTCGCGATAGCGGTCAACGCGTCCGGGTTCTTCATCATCGCGGCCAACTCGTTCATGCAGCACCCGGTGGGTGCCGTGTACGACGACACGACCGGCCGGGCGCGCCTGGACGACATCGGCGCACTGTTTACCAACCCCACCCTGCTCTGGGGATACCCGCACGTGATCTCCGGCGCTTTCCTCACCGCGGCGACGTTCGTCACCGGCATCGCCGGCTGGTGGATGGTGCGGAACATGCGGCGGGCCGCGGCGCTCAAGGCGTCGGTGCCCGCGGGGGCCGGTAGGGGCGGCGAGGTCCAAGGCGACGAAGCGCAGGGGGGTGACGTGCTGGAGCAGGCCGCCGCCCTTGAGACCGAGGCGCGGACAGTGTTCCGCCCTGCGACGCGGCTGGGACTTCTGGCCATGATCATCGCGGGACTGGCCGTGGCGTACACCGGCGACGCCCAGGGCAAACTCATGTTCCACCAGCAGCCCATGAAGATGGCCTCGGCCGAGTCACTGTGCCAGACGGAGACCGACCCGGATTTCTCGATCCTCACGATCGGTACCCACAACAATTGCGAGAGCGTCATCCACCTCATCGAGGTGCCGTACGTCCTGCCGTTCCTGGCCGAGGGCAAATTCGAGGGCGTGACGCTACAGGGCGTGGAGAACCTGCAGGAGAAGTACGAGGAGCAGTTCGGGCCCGGCAACTACATGCCCAACCTGTTCGTCACCTACTGGTCCTTCCGCGCGATGATCGGCTTCGCCGCCGGATCCGCCGCACTCGCGCTCGCCGGACTGTGGCTCACGAGACGCGGACGGGTGCCGGACCAGAAGTGGTTCGGTTGGCTGTCGATCGTCGTGCTCCCCATGCCCTTCCTGGCCAACAGCGCCGGATGGATATTCACCGAGATGGGCCGCCAACCCTGGGTGGTCCACCCCAACCCGACGGGCGTCGACATGATCCGACTGACCGTCGACCAGGGCGTGTCCAACCATTCGGCGGCAACTGTGTGGACCTCACTGATCGCCTTCACCCTGCTGTACGCGGCCCTGGCCGTGGTGTGGTTCTGGCTGATGCGCAAACACGCCATGGCCGGACCACAACCAAACGATTCGCAGGTCCCGGGACTGGACGGGGCCGACGACGAGCAGCCCGACTCACTCGACTTCGCCTACTAGGAGACATCGGACATGGGACTTCAGGAAGTCTGGTTCATCCTCGTCGCGGTGCTGTTCACCGGCTACTTCGTCCTCGAGGGCTTCGACTTCGGTGTGGGCATGAACCTGCCCGTCCTGGGTCGGGGCGAGCACGGACCCGAACGCCGCTCCGCGATGATGAAATCGATCGGACCGGTGTGGGACGGCAACGAGGTCTGGCTCATCACCGCCGGCGGTGCACTGTTCGCCGCCTTCCCCGACTGGTACGCGACCCTGTTCTCCGGGTTCTACCTGCCGCTCCTGCTCATCCTCCTGGCGCTGATCGTCCGGGTGGTGGCCATCGAATGGCGCGGCAAGGTCGACACCGCCCAATGGCGCGGTTGGTGCGACCGGGGCATCATCTTCGGCTCGTGGGTACCGGCGATCCTGTGGGGCGTGGCCTTCGCCAACATCGTGCGGGGCGTGCCCATCGACGCCGACAAGCAGTACGTCGGCGGGTTCTTCAACCTGCTCAACCCCTACGCCCTGCTCGGCGGCGCGACCACCGCGATCGTGTTCGCCCTGCACGGGGCCGTGTTCCTGGCGCTCAAGACCGACGGGCCGCTGCGGGCCGACGCGGTGGCCCTGGCCAAGCGCCTGTCGATTCCGGCGCTCGTCGTGGCCGGCGCGTTCGCAGTGTGGACCCAGCTCGCCCACGGCACCGGCTGGACGTGGATCGTGCTGGCCGTGGCAGCGCTCGCGCTGGTGATCGTCGTCGCGATGACCTTCGCGGCCCGGGAGGGCTGGGCGTTCGTGTTCACAACCGTGGCGATCGCGTCGACCATCGCCCTGCTGTTCGGTTCCCTGTTTCCGGACGTCATGCCGTCGACCCTGGACCCCGCGTGGTCGCTGACCATCCATAACGCCTCGTCGGGCCAGTACACGCTCACGATCATGACCTGGGCGGCCGCGTTCCTCACCCCCATCGTGATGCTCTACCAGGGCTGGACCTACTGGGTGTTCCGCAAGCGCATCACCGTTGCCGGGGAACGCGAGCCAGTCGCCGTATGACACGGTCTGCGCAGGCCCGGCCGGCCGGGCCACGGTCCGCCGCGCCCCGTCCTGCCAGTCGTCGCGCGCCCCTCGACCCGCGCCTGTGGCGCTATTCGGAGGCGACGCGCGGCTACCTCGCCTGGACCGTCGCCACGTCCGTGCTCGACGTGGTGATGGTCGTGGTGACGGCCATCGCGATCGGGCGGATCCTGGCCGGGGCCATCACCACCGATGCCCGCTCCATCCCGGACTGGGGCGCCGAGCTGATCGTGCTCCTGGCGGCGATCGCCGTGCGGGTGGCCGCGAGTTGGCTGCACTCGCGATACGCCCACCGGACCGCCTCGCGGGTCGTCGCGGACCTCGAGCAGGAGGTGCTCGACGCGGCGACCGGCCTGCCGCCCCGGCAGCTGTACCCGCGGCGTACGGAGGTTGTCGTCGTCGTCACCAGGGGGTTGGACGGGTTACGCGACTACCTCACCGGATACGTCCCGGCGGTGCTCTCCGCGGCGGTCCTGACCCCGGTCGTGATCGTGGTCATCGCCCTGTACGACCTGCCCTCCGCGCTGATCGTGGTGGTGACGCTGCCGCTGATCCCGCTGTTCATGATCCTCATCGGCTTCCTCACCAAGGGCAAGGCCGAGCGCACTCTCGCGGCCACCACCACGTTGTCCTCCCAGCTCCTCGACCTGCTGGCCGGGCTGCCGACGCTGCGCGCGCTCGGGCGGGAGAAGGGGCCGGAGGGGCGGATCCGTGACCTCGGTGACCGGCACCGGCGCACCACCATGTCGGCGCTGCGGGTGGCGTTCCTGTCCGGCACGGTGCTGGAGTTTCTCGCGACGCTGTCCGTGGCGCTGGTCGCGGTGGGGATCGGCATGCGGCTCGTGTACGGGCTGATGCCGCTGGAGGCCGGCGTGATCGCGCTGATCCTCGCCCCCGAGGCCTACCGGCCGCTGCGGGAGGTCGGAACGAAGTTCCACGCCGCGGAGGACGGGCTCGCCGCCGCGCGTCGGGCCTTCGCCGTGCTCGATGCGGTGCCGGATGGGGCCGCCGGGGAGCCCGCCTCGCCGTCGCAGCCCTACAGGAGTAGAGAAACCGGCCCCGAGGTGGTGATCGCCGGTCTCGGCGTCGCCGGCCGCGACGGCTGGGCGCCGTACCGCCTCGATGCGCGGTGCCGCCCGGGTGAGATCACCGCCCTCACCGGTGAGAACGGGGCGGGGAAGACGACGACGACACTGGCACTTCTCGGACTCGCCGAACCCGATCAGGGCACGATCACCGTGGACGGCAGTCCCGTGGCCGCGGAGGAGAGTTGGTGGCGGCAGGTGGCCTGGCTGCCGCAGCGACCGGTCCTGCTGCCCGGGACCCTGGCCGAGAATCTCGAGATGATGGGGGTGTCGCCGCGCCAGCAAGGGCTGGGTGAAGTGTGCGTGTCCACCGGTTTCGACGAGGTGCTCGCGGGGTGTCCGGACGGCTGGGGCACCGTGGTGGGCGCCGAGGGCACGGGGCTGTCGCTGGGGCAGCGGCAACGGTTGGCGTTGACCCGGACCCTCGCCTCCGACCGTCCGGTCCTGCTGCTGGACGAACCCACCGCGCATCTCGATCCGGAATCGGAGGCCAGGGTTCTCGACACTCTGCTCGGATTGGCGCGCGCCGGTCGTACCGTGATCGTCGTGGCGCACCGGCCGAGCATCCTGGCTATCGCGGACACGATCGTGCCGGTGCGGGCCTCGACCACGGCTGAAGGAGCCGTCGAGGCCGGGGGAGCGCGACATGGGTGACCTGCGCCGGGCGATGGCCCTCCTCGAGCTCGACCGCCGTCGCGTCTTCATCTCCATTGCCACCGGCACCGCGACGCTGGGGAGCGCACTGTTCCTGGCCGGACTGTCAGCGTGGCTGATCATCCGGGCCTGGCAGATGCCACCGGTCCTGGACCTGACCGTCGCTGTTGTAGCCGTTCGCGCACTCGGCATCTCCCGCGGCCTGTTCCGCTACCTCGAGCGTCTGGCCACGCACGACACGGCATTGCGGGGAACGACGGCCGCGCGAACACAGCTCTACCATCGACTCGCGTCGGGCGATCCGGCGGCGACAGCGGGGTTGAAGCGCGGGGACCTGCTCACCCGAACCGGTAGCGACGTCGACGTCCTCGGTGACGTCGTCATTCGTGCGATCGTGCCGATGGCGGTGGCGGCCATCATCTCCGCGGCCGCCATCGTCACGGTCGGGGTGATCGCCCCGGTCGCCGGTCTGATCCTCGCGGTCTCACTGGTCGTCGCGGGGATCGTTGCACCATGGCTCGGCGCCCGGGCCGCCACCGACGCCGAGAGCGCAGGGGATGGCGCTCGCACGAGTTTCACCGAACACGCGGTCACCGCTGTTGATCACGCCGCGGAACTGCGCGTCGCGGGGCAACTCGACGCCACCGTGTCCCGGGCGCGTGTCGAGAACGACTCCGCGGTCCGTGCCATCGACCGGTCCGCGATTCCCTCCGCCTGGGCGGATGCCGCCGCTCCGCTGGCGATGGGCGTGAGCGTGCTGGGCGCATTGCTCATCGGGTTGACCGTCTTCGGGTCCGGTCCTGAGGAGATGCACCCCACCATGCTCGGGGTTCTGGTCCTGTTGCCGCTGTCGGCGTTCGAGGCCACGGCGCCGCTGCCGGCGGCGGCCCTCGCATTGTTGCGCGCCCGTCTTGCCGCAGGCCGGATCAACGACCTCCTCGACCGAGCAGCCGCACAGGTGCCGCACGGTTCAACCGAGGTGGAAGGTCCAGCCCGGCTCGTCGCCACCGACCTGCAGGGTGGATGGCCGGGCCGCCCCGTCACCGAGCCGGTCGACATCGATCTGCGGCCCGGGACGCGGATCGCGATCGTCGGTGAGAGCGGCAGTGGCAAGACGACGTTGCTGATGACGATGGCCGGGCTTCTCCCGCCGCGCGGCGGTGCCGTCACCCTCGATGGCCGTCCGCTCGACGATTACTCCCCGGATTCGCTGCGCCGCTCTGTCGGATTCTTCGCCGAGGATGCGCACCTGTTCGACACCTCGATCCTGGCGAACCTGAGGGTCGCGCGAGGCGACGTCGATGAGCATGAAGCGCGTACCGCGCTGGAGGCTGTCGGGCTGGGTTCGTGGCTCGACGGGCTGCCCGATGGCCTCCACACGACCCTGTCCGCAGGTGCCGACACCGTGTCCGGGGGCCAGCGGCGAAGAATTCTTCTCGCCCGTGCGCTCCTGTCTCCTGCGCCCGTTCTGTTGCTGGACGAACCGGCCGAGCATCTCGACGACGAGGATTCCGCGGACCTACACAATCGTCTATTCGACAGGCGCTCCGGGCTTCTGGGGCCAGATCGGACAGTCGTGGTGGTCACGCATCGCCTTCCGAAAGGCACGCTCGCGGATGCGGTGGTCACGGTCCGCTCGATCGAGGAGGAAACCGCTGATCCACCTGCTCACGCCGAGGTTATCGACACCCCGGAAGTACACAGTGAAACCTGACAACATTCGAAGCATTCGGTATCAACTCCAATTTCTCATCAGCAGTGAGGTAGACCGATGAAGAACACAGCCCCTCGAGAAGATTTCACCGACGCCGACATCAAGATCGGCAAGCGAGCCACCTGGGCGGTCGGGCTCCCGGCGATCGAACACGCGATGATCCCCTCCGAGGAGGAGATGGGAACCGCGCGAACCGCCAAGGTCTCGCTGACCATCAACCACAAGCGGGGATTCGACTGCCTCAGTTGCGCGTGGGCGAACCCAGATCACAGCAAGCCACTGGAGTTCTGCGAAAACGGCATCAAGTCGATCGTCTGGGAGTCCACGCCCCTGACCATTCCCCGCGAATTCTGGGAAGAGCATTCGCTGACCAGCATGCGGGGCAAGTCCGAATACTGGCTGGGTAAGCAGGGGCGCATCGTCGAACCGATGTACAAGGCGGCGGACTCGGACAACTAGGTCCCCGTCGGATGGGATGAGGCGCTCGACATCGCGTCCCGCCACCTCCGGTCCCTGAACTCGCCGGACGAGGCCGTCTTCTACACCAGTGGGCGGATCATGAACGAGCCCGCCTACCTGTATCAGCTGTTCGCGCGCGCCTTCGGGACCAACGACCTGCCGGACTGCTCGAACATGTGCCACGAGGCGACGGGCGCCGGCATGGGCCGGCCATCGGAATAGGTAAGTCCACCATCTCCTACGACGATTTCGGCAAGGCCGACCTCGTGATCGTGATGGGCCAGAACCCGGGCACCAACCATCCGCGGATGCTCAACGCGCTTGAGGACACTAAAACCCATGGCGGCGCGATGGTCGCGGTCAACCCGCTGCCCGAGGCGTCGCTGATGCGATACAAGAACCCTCAGAAGCCCAGCGGACTGGTGGGGCACGGCACGAAACTCGCCGATGACTTCCTGCAGATCCGTATCGGCGGCGATATGCATCTGATCCAGGCCGTCGCCAAGCGAGTACTTCTCGCCGAAGACGCTGCGCCCGGAACCGTGCTGGACCACGAGTTCCTCGACACCTACGTCGAGGGCTTCGACGCCTACCGCGAGCACATCCTCGCGACCGACGATCAGGAAGTCCTCGACGCGACAGGACTGACTGAAGAGCAGATCTCCTCCCTGGCTGATCGCTACAACAAGTCCAACGGCACGATCATCACGTGGTGCCTGGGAATCACCACAAGACCGGCGTCGCCACCATCGCAGAGATCATGAACCTGCTCATGCTGCGCGGCAACATCGGCAAGCCGGGTGCCGGTGCTTCGCCGATCCGCGGCCACAGCAATGTCCAGGGCGATCGCACCATGGGTGTCTGGGAGCAGATGCCCGATTCGTTCCTCGACTCACTCGGCTCTGAGTTCGGCTTCGACCCACCCCGCGAGCACGGCTTCGACACCGTCAACAGCATGAACGCCGTCGAGCGCGGCGAGGTCAAGGTCATGATGTCGATGGCCGGCAATCTCGTCGGCGCGGTCTCTGATTCCAAGCGCGCCGAGGAAGGCATCGCACGCGCCGATCTGACCATCCAGGTCGCCACCAAGCTCAATCGATCGCACATCGTCACCGGGCGGGAGGCGTTGATCCTCCCGGTACTGGGTCGTACGGAGCGGGATGTTCAGCACGGACTGGTCCAGTACGTGACCGCAGAGGACACCGTCTGTCGCATCAACTCGAGCATCGGCGAACTGGATCCCGTTGCGCCGGGGCTGCTGTCCGACGTGTCCGTGGTCTGTCGTCTTGCCGAGCGTGTCCTTGAGGGGCGCGGGATTGACATCGATTGGGGCGGGTTCGAGCGGCATTACGACACGATCCGTGATTCGATCGCGCGCGTGATCCCCGGATTCGAGAACTTCAACAGCCGGATGGAGAAGGAGGTCAGCTTCGTCCTCGCCCATGGGCCACGCGATAGCCGGACGTTCCCGACGGCCACCGGCAAGGCGCAGCTCACCATGCATGAGGCCGAGCATGTGAAGGTGCCGGAAGGGCGCCTGATGTTGCAGACGATGCGGGCGCATGATCAGCACAACACCACGATCTACAGCCTGAACGATCGGTATCGCGGCATCTCCAACGGCCGGTTCGTGGTCTTCGTCAATCCGGAGGACCTCGAGCAGCTGGGGCTGAGCGATGGTCAGACCGTCGATATTTTCAGTGAGTGGCCGGGGCGCCCGGACAAGGTCCTGCGTGGTTACCGGGTGGTGTCGTATCCCTCGGCGCGAGGATGCGCAGCCCTGTACTTCCCCGAGGGCAATGAGCTCATTCACCGCGAGGCAGTGGCTGACGTGTGCAACACCCCCACCTCCAAGCAGATCGTGGTCCGTCTCGAACCCGGAACGACTCCCGTCGCCACCGGTCGTCCTGTCGCGGAGTAGGAAATAGCCCGACGCCCTAGGAGAGGCTGTGCCCTCCTAGGGCGTCGAGCTATTGAGTTCTGGCACCGGGTTCCCGCTCTTCTCAGAAGGGTGGGAGGTCTTGGAGTAGGTGCCAGAGGTGGTGTTCTTGGGGGCTGTCGGTGAGGTCTTCGA
>DGYFJ06201__coassemble_610_pt1 | contig 34465 bp, 33 predicted proteins | sample DGYFJ06201__metabat2_low_PE_015 | metagenome-assembled genome bin DGYFJ06201
GAGATGCGCCGCCGCGAGATCTGGACCCCCGTGCTCGTGCTCACCGCCAAAGACGGGGAATACGACGAGGCCGACGCGTTCGACCTGGGTGCCGACGACTACCTGGTCAAGCCGTTCTCGTTCGTGGTGCTCGAAGCACGCCTGCGCGCCCTGGTGCGCCGCGGCGCCCCCGAGCGCCCGGCCATTTTCGAGGCGGGCTCCCTGGTGGTGGACCCGGCCGCGCGCGAGGTCCGTCGCGGCGATGAGAGGCTCACCCTCACCGCGCGGGAGTACGCGGTACTGGAGTACCTGATCCGCAACCGCAACCAGGTGGTGTCCAAGGCGCAGATCATGCGGTCGGTGTGGGACTCGGCCTACGACGGCGACGACAACATCGTCGAGGTGTACATCGGCTACCTGCGTCGCAAGATCGACACCCCGTTCGGCGCCAAGTCCATCGAGACCGTCCGCGGTCAGGGATACCGACTCGTCGACAGCTAGACCTGCAGTCGCTGGGCTTCAGCCGTCGAGCTGCAGTCGTCGGGCCTGTGCGGTCAGGCGCCGTGCGCGCGGTCGAGGTCCGCGTCGTCGAAGTCCGCGTCCAGCTCCTCGACCGGCAACTCCACCACGAATCGCGCGCCTCCGCCGGGCGCATCCTCGACCCTCACATCGCCGCCGTGTGAACGAGTGATCTCCGCGACGATCGCCAGGCCCAGCCCCGATCCGCCCTTGCCGCGGGCCCGATCGGCATCAAGGCGGGCGAAGCGATCGAACACCGTCTGCCGCTGCTCGACCGGGACGCCGTCGCCGTCGTCGTCGACCCTCAAGATCGCCCGTGGTGCTCCCGCACCGGACCGATCGACGGTGAGCCCCAGCGACATCTCCTCCCGCGCGTGCCGGCGCGCGTTGTCCACCAGGTTCCGCACGACGCGCTGGAGGGCGTCCGGGTCACCGACCAGGCGCGCCGGCTCCACCGACACCGACACCCGCAGCTCCCGGCCCGCGGCGCCGGTCGTGCCGGAGGCGCCGAGGCCCCGGGCCCGCGCGCCCTCGGACAACACGATGTCGTCGAGATCCACGTCCTCGCGGCGCAGCGGAAGTCCGTGTTCGTCGTTCTTGGCCAGCAACAGGAGGTCCTCGACCATCAGGCGCATCCGCGCGACCTCCGGCAGCAGCAGTTCGTCGACGGTCTCCACATCCACCGGGGTGCCGGAGGTGGAGGACAACTCCAACAGCGTGGACAGGGTGGACAGGGGACTGCGCAGCTCGTGCGAGGCGTCGCCGACGAACGCCACCTGCGCGGTGCGGGCGGCGTCGAGGCGGGCGAGCATGGCGTTCATCGTCTCGGCCAGGCGAGCGATCTCGTCCTGGGCCTCCGGCACCGGCACCCGCTCACCGTGCCCGGACGCGGAGATCTCGGCGACGCGCGATCGGATCGACTCGACCGGGCGCAACACGCGGCCCATCGCGATGTAGACGAACACCGCTGTGGCCAGGCCCGCGACCGGCACGAACGACAGGAACAGGACGGCGCCGGTGTCGAGCAGGGAATCGTAGCGGCCGGTGTCGGTGCCGACCTGCACCACGAACGTCGCCCCCTGCACGTCCACACCGGCGGAGGAGATGCGCACCGAATCGCCGTCCGGGGCCCGGACCTGGTGACGGACCACCTCGCCCGCGGCCGGCGTGGTCAGCGTGGGGAGCTCCTCCAGGCCGCGCATGACCTGACCTGCGAGGACCTGGTCGTCCGGGGTGATGATGCGCACCATGTCCACGCCCGAGAGTGGTTCGGCGACGATCTCGAGCGAGGCCTGCGGGCCCTTCGCCGCGAGCTGCCCGGCCACGTCGACGGTGCGGTTCCGGTTCACGGAGTCGATCGCGTCGTGGACCGCAGAGCGCAGCATCAACCACGCCCCGCCCGCCGCGCACGCGAGCACCAGCATGACGATCGCGGTGGCGACCACCGTTGTCGCCACGCGGATCGGCCAGCGGCGCGGCGTGGTCAGGACGTCGTGGCTAGGGGGCACGTCTCCATTGTGCGGGCAGTGCGGACGGGGCGTGGGGTGCGGCTGCGCGTAGTGGCGACGAGCCCGTAAAAACTAGAACGCGTGCTAGTTTTGGCGGGTGAGTGAATCGCAGTACAACGGCCCCGAGCCCCGCCTGGGCGTCACCTTCGCCGAGACCAGCGACGGTGACATCACCTGGCACCAGCCGGTCGAGGGCCAGTTCGTCGACCCCAGCGGCCGCTTCGCCACCGGCGGGCTCGCCGTGCTGGTGGATTCCGGGCTCGGCTCCCAGAACCACCGCCGACGGCCGAGTGGGATGTGGACGGTCACCACCGAACTGCGCATCGACCTCGTCGCACCGCCGCGCGCCGGCTCCTCGGGCCTGGGTATCCGCACGGACCACCTGGGTGGTGACGAGCGCGTCCTGACCACGCGCGGCGATGTGATTGACGACGACGACACGCTGGTCGCCGCCGCCACGGTGAAGTCGATGGAATTCGCGGTCGGCGGGGACGCGGGCGAGATGGACGATGAACCGCCGTGGCCGTCGAAACTCGAGCAGGGCACCCTCGCCGAGTTGCTGTGCGTGACGCTGAACGAGAAGTCGGACGGCCCGGGCGGCACCCGCGCTGTCGAGGCCGTGATCGCGCCGGAACCCGCCCTGACCAATCCTCTGGGCAACCTGCACGGCGGGGTGTTCGCGGCGGTCGCGGAGCTCGCGGGCGCGGCCGTGTTCCCCCATGAGCGCCAGGTCAGTTCGTCGTCACTCGAGGTTCGCTACATCCGTCAGGTCCCCCTGGCCGAGCCGGTCACGGTCCGCGCCGAGGTCATCCACGACGGCCGGAACTGGGGAATCGCGCAGTCCACCACGCTGGATGAGCGTGGCCGGGTGTGCGCGGTGGCATCCGTCACGGTTTACGGCCAGCGGTAGTAACTGGTGGGGCCCGCCTCGTAGGGTTGGCTGTCGTATCCGCAAAAGGCGGGCGCAGTCGACCAGAGAGGACACCACGTGAAGATCGGCATCATCCTGGGAAGCATCCGTCAGGAGCGATTGGGAGCGTCCGTGGCGCGATGGGTGGCCGACCAGGCCGTCTCGCGCGAGGGCGTCGACTACGAGCTGATCGACCTCAAGGCGTTCGACGTGCCGCTGCTCACCTCGGCCACCGTGCCGGGTGCGGCGAACAAGCAGTACGACGACGAGCGGGTCCGCAACTGGAGCACCGCCATCGACGACTGCGACGGCTTCGTATTTGTCACCCCCGAGTACAACCATGGCGTCCCGGGGGCCCTGAAGAACGCCTTCGACTCGCTCGGCAACGAGTGGGCCGACAAGGCCGTGGCGTTTGTCTCCTACGGCGCCGAGGGCGGCGTTCGTGCGGTTGAGCACTGGCGTCAGATCGTCGCCAACTTCCACATGTACGGCGTGCGTCAGCAGATCTCGATGAGCCTGTTCTCCGAGTTCGGCCCCGAGGGCGTGCAGCCGGCCGAGCGCCGCGCCGACGAGATCGCGACCCTGTTCGACCAGCTCGAGGCCGCCACGCGCCGCCGCCAGAACTGACCGGGGCGCCCCGCGCCGCCCCGCGCCGCGTCGGCGCCGGACCCTGACCAGGCCCCGACACGACTGTGGCCCGCTTCCCTTTTTTGGGAGCGGGCCACAGTACTGTGAACTGGAATGTCAGCTGAGAGCGGCGAGCGCGGCGTCGTAGTCCGGCTCGGTGGTGATCTCGTCGACGAGCTGGGTGTAGACGACCTTGCCCTCGGCGTCGAGCACGACGACCGAGCGGGCGTTGAGGCCGGCCAGCGGGCCGTCGGTCATCTTGACGCCGTAGTCCTCGGAGAACGTGCTGCGGAAGGTCGAGCCGGTGGAGACGTTCTCGATGCCCTCGGCGGCGCAGAAGCGGCCGGCCGCGAACGGCAGGTCGGCGGAGACGTTGACGACAGCGGTGCCCTCGAGGCCGGCGGCCTTCTCGTTGAAGGTGCGGACCGAGGTGGCGCAGACGCCGGTGTCGACGCTCGGGAAGATGTTGAGCACGACCTTCTTGCCGACCAGCGACTCGGAGGTGACTGCCGACAGGTCGGAGCCGACCAGGTCGAAGGCCGGAGCGGTCGAGCCGACGGCGGGGAGCTCGCCGGACGTGGTGACGGGGTTGCCCTTGAATGCGGTGGTTGCCATGAGTCCGTTCTACCGGACCACAGGCCGCAGCGGGGGAGTGGAGGCGTCCCAGCGGGCCCGAGCAGTTATCCGGCCTGGGATTCAGCGGGGTGTGGCGACGTGGACCACGACGTCGTCGGGCACTCCCTTGACCCCGCCGAGCCGGAACGTACGCTTGTGCCGCGTGGACACGCGCGCAGGCTCCAGTCCCGCGCGGGTGGCCTCGCTGACGAGGATCTCGCTGGTCCCGGCCTTCTCGCAGAGCCGTGCCGCGATGTTGACGTCCATGCCCAGGAAGTCGTCCCCGATCCGCCGCGGGTGACCGGTATGGACGCCCACGCGAAGGCGGGGCCGCCACCCGTCGATCTCGATGTCAGACACACCCTGAAGGCAGGCGGCGACGGCGTCGAGGGCCAACTGCGGGGACGGGAACACCGCCATCATCCCGTCGCCCAGCCGCTTGACCACCGTGCCGCGATGGGCCTGCACCTCGGGCTCGGTGGCGGCGGCGACCCGACGCAGCAGCCACAGTGCGTCCTCGTCGCCGGCGCGCATCGCCCAGGTCGAGAATCCCACCAGGTCGGTGAACACGATCGTCACCTCCTGCGTGCCGGAGCCGCGGCCCGCGCGTTCTCGCAGCGCATGCCACACCTGCAGGCTGCCGAGTGTGACCTCGCGGGTCGCGGTGGGAGTCTCGTCGAACAGTCGGCCGGCGATCCGCGCGATCGTGCCCGCACCGTCGCGACCCGCCGCCGAGAGCGGGTCCCCGAAACCCGCGTCACCGGGCAGGGTGCGCCGCACTTTCCGCGCCAATTCGACGGAGGTGGGGTGGCGGTTGGTGTCCCTCGCGCCGCTGGCCACTCGCGATGCCATCGCTCGCACCCGGGCCCACCGCTGCTCCGAGGTCTGTTCGGGCGCAGACTCCGGGACGGGCTCGGTGACGTGATCGGGGGCAGGCTCCGGGGCGGAGTCGGGGGTGGACGCGGCCATGTGATCAGCCTAGATCCCGGCGGATGCGCCTGGGGCGGCCAGTGCTCGGCTGCGGGACCGCGGGACAACGGAGCGGCGGCCGAGCACCCAGGTGCCTATGTGCAGGTTGCAGACAGGCCTGGCCAGCCGCAAGACATGTGGTGCGAAAAAACGATCAGAAAGCAAACAATATGTCTTGCGACCGCGGAGCGATGTCGTGCAACTGGCGTGGGTCAGTGGTGTGGGGCGAAGTGGCGGGCCGGGCGTAGGTCAGGCGGGCGGGACGGACTCACCGGTCTGGTCGACGGCCCGCCACAGGTACCACGACGCGACCGACCGGTACGGGGACCAAGCCTGCGCATGCTCGGCCATCTGCGCCGGAGTCGCCTTCTCGGTGAGGCCCATCACCCGTTCGAAGCCACGGCGGACGCCGACGTCGGCCAGGGGAAACACATCGGGCCTATCCAACAGGAAGATCAGCTGCATTTCGGCGGTCCATCGGCCGATGCCACGCACGGCGGTGAGGGCGTCCACGACGTCGTCGTCGTCATATCCGCGAAGCGCCTCAAGGGCGGGGAGCCGCCCGGAGTGCACCGCGTCGGCGAGGTCTCGAAGGGCGGCCACCTTCGGCCGGGAGATGCCGCAGGCTCGTAGTTCCTCGTCTGACAGGGCGGCGACCCGGTGCGGGGCGAGGGGGAGGCGTGGCGCGGTGGGCGAGGGGTCGTCGTCGGCGCGTATTTCGGCGCGAATTCCGGAACGGTCTCCGGCGCGGTCGCGGAGCCGTCCGGCGATCGTCGCGGCGGCCTTGACCGACAATTGCTGGGACAGGATCGACGAGGCCAGGCGGTCGAACAGGGTGTGCGGGCCGGCGTCGGGGGCGGGCGTCAGAGTGCAGGGGCCGACCGCGTCGATATGTGTTCGTAGGAAAGAATCCACCCTGCGGAGGTGTTCCACAGCCGTGACTTTGTCGTATCCTTCGGTCATGCCGTGCAGGTTACGCGCGGCCATTCGTGATCAGATCGAGTCATCAGTAACGCCGCGGTCGATACCGCCGATAACCATTGGGTCACGACTTTGCTTGGGAGAGGACCGGATTCGTGGGAAAGACACAGAGGCGTCTCGCCGCGGTCGCCGCAACGGCGGCAATGGCGATGAGCCTGGGGGCAGGAACCGCATCGGCCGGACCCTTTGAGGTGCCGACGGTTCCGTCGCTGTACAACGGGGCGATCATGCTGGGCTGCCAGACGGTTGACCAGGGACAACTGCCCTCGTGCGGTGAGTTCGACGCCTTCAACACCGACGATCCCGCGATCCTCAACCTCAACCCCTTCACCACCGACATCGTCATCCTGGGCGCGGGCCTGTCCCCCGAGGGCAACATCCCGCCGGTCCTCGAAGAGCGGCTGCGTACCGGCTACCGACTCGCCACGACCTACCCGACCGCGCGCATCATCGTCACCGGTGGCGTGCCCAAGAACGGTCGCACCGAGGCTCGTGCCATGGGTGACTGGCTGCGCGGCGCCGGCATCGCGCCCCACCGGATCACCGAGGAGGGCAACTCCAACTCGACTGTCCAGAACGCCCGGTTCACCGACCAGATCTTCCGCGACCGCGGCACGACCGGTGCCGTGGTGGTGACCAACGACTTCCACCTCAACCGTGCGGTCCTCAACTTCCGCCAGGCCGTCGACGGTCGCATCCCGGTCACCGGTGTGATCGCGCGGGGCTGATACCCGTCCCGGAGACCACACGCGTAATTCCTGCTGCCGAGGTGTCGGCAGCTGATTTCCAGGCCGCCGGGCTCCCGGCTGTCGAGATCCTGGCCGCCGAAGGCGAGCTCGGGGGAATCGCCGGCTGGGCAGTCAGCCTGATGGACACGCTCGGCGGACCGGGCGCGGCCATCATCGTGGGGCTGGAGAACGTCTTCCCGCCCATCCCCAGTGAGGTGATCCTGCCGCTGGCCGGGTTCTCGGCCGCGCAGGGCACGTTCACCCTCGCCGGGGCGATCTTCTGGACGACTCTGGGGTCGGTGCTCGGCGCGATCCTCGCCTACGGGCTCGGATTCTGGCTGGGCGCTGACCGGGTGCGCGCGCTCTTTGATCGCGTGCCGCTGATGAAGGTCGAGGACTTCGACAAGGCCGAGGGGTGGTTCGGGCGCCACGGCCCGGCGTCGGTGTTCTTCGGACGCATGGTTCCGGTCGTGCGGAGCCTCATTTCCATCCCCGCCGGCGTGGCACGCATGAACTTCCTGCTGTTTCTCGCGCTGACCACGGTCGGCAGTGGGATCTGGAACTCGATCTTCGTCGTGGGCGGCTATCTTCTCGGCGGTCAGTGGCAACGGATCGAAGCGGTGGCCGGCTGGTTCTCCAACGCGGTGGTGGTGGCCATCATCGTCGTGGTGGTGGGATTCCTCGGATTCAGGTGGCGGCAGGAGCGCGCGCAGCGCAGGGTGGATACAGAGGAATAGCGGCGCCACACGTCTGGTTGGATGATGTGACAGCAATTTGCGCCGTGCGTTACCAGGAGGTCCCCGTGTCCGCAGTTCGCCAGGTCGTCCCACTCGGTGCCCAGTGGCCGGGAATCGATCCGTTCCTGTTCACCGCACACCACCGGGACGAGTTCCCCGCGGCCGACGGCCAGACCATGCGCCCGGCCGCCTCGCTCGAGGGACGCTCGCTCGGGCAGGACTTCTCCGGCAAGGATGGCTGGTCCATGTACCACGGGCATTCCGTCCCGGGCTTTCCCCAGCACCCGCACCGCGGATTCGAGACCGTCACCGTGGTACTCGACGGGATCGTGGACCACACCGACTCCCTCGGCGCCGCCGCCCGCTTCGGCCACGGCGACACCCAGTGGCTCACCGCCGGCGCGGGCATCTCGCACTCCGAGATGATGCCGCTACTCAAGGACGATGCGCCCAACCCGCTCGAGCTCTTCCAGATCTGGCTCAACCTCGCGCCCGAGGACAAGTCGGCCGAGCCGCACTTCGACATGTTCTGGGCCGAGGACACCCCGATCGTCGTGCGCGGGGCGGAGGGCTCCGCCGCCCGCTTCCGTGTGATCGCCGGAGAGATCGACGCTGTCCGCGCGCTCGATCCGCCGCCCAACTCGTGGGCCGCCCGGCCCGAGAACCACCTGGCGATCTGGATCGTCTCCCTCGACCCGGGCGTGAGCACCGAACTGCCCGCCTTCGACCCCGCAGCCGGACGAGTCCTCTACAACTACGGAGGCGGCGTCACCGTGGACGGTCAGGAACTCGGCTACGACGCCGCCGTCCTGGCGCCGGAGGCCGTCACCGTGACCGCCGGCGCGGAAGGCGCCTCGTTCCTCATCCTCCAGGCGCGCCCCATCGGAGCGCCGGTCGTCCAGCAGGGGCCGTTCGTCGGCAACACCCGCGAGGACATCGTCGCCGCGATCGAGGAGTACCGCGCCGGAAAGTTCGGCCAGTGGGACCTGCCGAACAACGGGCCCGTCCACGAGCACGGCCAGACCCGGTTCGCGCGCTACCCCGACGGGACGGAAAAGCAGCCGGCCACCGTCGACTGAGGGCGGTCGACGGCGGCAGGGCGGCTGCGCGAGTCAGCTCACCGCGAGGAGGTCGACGAGTTCTCGCCGGGCCAGTCCGAGGCGAGCAGGTCGATGCTCGCGGGCTGATCCAGCACGGGCTGGCGCTTCTGTTCGGACAGATACCGGAGCATCGCCTCCGACAACTCCTCGTTGTCGGACGAGATGGCCCCGCGCGCCACGGCAACGCGCAGGCCCAGGTCAAACGCGACGATCGCCGTCTGCGCCACGCAACTGTGCGTCGACACCCCGCAGAGGAGCATCCTGTCGACCCCGAGACGGTCGAGATCCTCCCGGAGCGAGGTGCCGTGAAAGGCGTTGTCCCGGGTCTTGACCACCTCCACGTGACCGCCGGTGTGGAGTCCGTCGAGGAAGCGGGACTGCTCCGAGCCCGGGAAGGCGAAGCCCTCGTCGTCGTCGTCCATATTCAGAGTCCACGTCGAACGGTCACGGGCGTGCTCGGTCCGCACCAACACCACGGGCCGGCCGGCGCCGTGCGCCGCGTCGATCAGCTCATTGACCCGTGAGACCAGCTCGTCCCGTACCGCGGCGAGCTCCGGGAACTCGAAGTACGAGTTCTGCATGTCCACCACGACCAGGGCCGTCCGGCCCGCACCCGGGGCCGTGCCCGGCGGCCGCCACCACGTGTCCGACACCTCGACCGGCGTGGTGCGCTTGTGACGGCCGCGGTGCCAGGCCTCCTCGATCCGTTCGGCCACCTCACCTGGGACCTCGCGACCCTCGAGGTAGTCGTCGATGTGCTCGTAGCTCAGGCCGAGTTCGTCCTCATCGGTCCGGCCCACGTCCTCGTCGAGCAGGTCGGCCGTCGGCACCTTCTCCCACAGCTGGCGGGGCGCCCCCAGATGCCGCAGCACGGCGCGGGCCTGGCGCTTGTCCAGCCCCGAGAGCGGCAGGACATCCGCGGCGCCGTCGCCGAACTTGGTGAAGAACCCCGTGACGTTCTCCGCGGCATGGTCCGCGCCGACCACCAGCAGACTCCGTTCACCGGCGAGCGCGTACTGGGCGACCATCCGGTGTCGCGCCTTGGTGTTGCCCTTGGTGAAATCGCCCAGGGCGGCGCCGGTGGCCTGCCGGATCTGCTCGTTCAGCCCGTCCACGCCCGGCGCGATGTCAACCGTCAGTGTCTCGTCCGCGTCCACGAACCGGACGGCGGCCACTGCGTCCGCCTCGTCGTGCTGCACCCGGTAGGGCAGCCGCATCCCCACGAACGTCGCCTCGCCGCCTTCGGCGCGGATCTGCTCCACCGCCAATTGCGCCAGGCGGCCGGCCAGCGTGGAGTCCACCCCACCGGACAGGCCGAGGACGTATCCGGCCGCTCCGGACGTGCGCAGATAGTCGATCAGGAAGCGCACCCGCCGCTCGACCTCGATGGCCGGGTCAAGGTCCGGCCGGACCCCCAACTGCTCGATGATCATCCGTTGTGTCTGACGCATGCCCCCATTGTGGGTACGGCGTGGGCATGCGCCACCGGAGCGGCCGGAGACATGCGCCACCGGAGCGCGCGGAGCGCCCGGAGCGGCCGGCGCAGCCCGTCAGCCGAAGAGCTGCTCGATCTGCTCCGCGTAGAGCTCGTCCACGACCTTGCGCCGCAGCTTCATGGTGGGTGTCAGCTCGTGGCCGGGCCGCCAATCCTGTCGCAGCACGGTGAACTTCTTGATCTGCTCGACCCTCGCCAGCGTGGCGTTGGCGCGGTCCACCTGCTCCTGCACCGCCTGCTCGATCCCCGGGTCGTCCGCGCGCTCCGGATCCGCGACGACCAGCGCGACGTTGTAGGGGCGCCGGTCGCCGATCACGGCCACGTGGGCGATCGCGCTCCCGGCAGACAGGATGGCCATCTCGATGGTGGCCGGGGACATGTTCTTGCCGGCCGCGTTGATGATCAGTTCCTTCTTACGGTCCACGATCCACAGGAAGCCGTCCTCATCGAGGCGGCCGATATCGCCCGTCTGGAACCATCCGTCAGCGTCGATCGCTTCGGCCGTCTTCCCGGGGGCACCGCGGTAGCCGTTCATCACCTGTGGGCCGCGGATGAGGACCTCACCGTCGTCAGCGATGCGGACCTCGACCGTGTCCAGGGGGCGGCCGACGCTACCCAGCCGGATGGCGTCCGGGGTGTTGGTGGCCACGCAGCACGACACCTCGGACATTCCCAGCATCTCGCACAGCGGAAGGCCGAGGGCGGTGAAGAACTCGAGCACGCCACGCGGGGTCGGGGCCGCACCGGTCACCACCCACTGCGCCTCGTTGAGCCCAATTTTTGCCCGTAGGGTCTCCGCGACCTGGGGATTGGCGACGGCGTCGGCCATCGCATCCCCGGGGTACGCCGCCTCGAGCGCGGCCTTGAGCTTCTCCCAGACGCGTGGCACCGCGCCGAAGAGGGTGGGGCGGGTCGCCACGAGCGCGGCGGGAAGTGCCGCCATGTCGGCGACGCAGGTCACGACGTTGGCGTAGGTCATGAAACCCGAGTAATGGGAGGTCCAGCGATCGGCGACGTGCGCTGCCGGCAGGAACGAGATCTGGCGTCCCAGACCGGCCAGCGGCACCGCCGCATGGACCCCGCGCAGCTGGGTGAGCATGCCGCGGTGCGTGAGCTCCACACCCTTCTGCGGGCCGGTGGTGCCGGAGGTGTAGATGAGCGTCAGCAGGTCGTCAGGGCGGATCGAGTCGGCCGCGGAGAAGTCGAAGTCCGTCTCCGCGGCGACCACCTCGTCCACCAGATCCGGGGTGCCCTCGGAGTGCGCGTCCACCAGGATGACCTGGCCGATTCCCGTGGCGGTCTCGCGCGCCGTTTCGAGCACTGCCTGGAACTCCGCCTCGGCGACGATGGTTTTCACCCCCGCGTCCGCGAGGACGTACGCGAGCTGCTCCGGGGCCGAGGTGTTGTAGAGGCTGAACGGTACGGCGCCGAGCATCATCACGGCGGTGTCCACGAGGTGGAACTCCGGACGGTTCTTACACATCAACGCGACGGTGTCGCCGGGTGCCACTCCGAGACCGCGGAGCGCGGAGGCGATCGCGCCGACTCGCGTCCGTGCCTCGGCGTAGGTGATCTCCGCACCCGTCTCGTGGGAGCGCAGGGCAACCGCGTCGGGGTGTGCGTCGGCGGTCGCCAGGAACAGTCCGGCGAGGGTATCGGCGCCGTCGAGGCGGTCGGCGATCGTGGCGGCAGAGGCGGGTGTGGTCATGAGTGTTCCTGCGGGTGTCGGGCCGGCCCGGGGGCGGGCGGGTTCGGGGTGTGGAGGGGGTCGGTGTCGGTCAGCTCACATCGTCCGCCGGTCACCAGGGTTGTGGACACCCCCGAAAGTCGTGAGTCGGCACCCGAACGGGTGGCCGCCCTCCGGGCGCTGCCCCGCCCGGCATCCCCGCAGCGCAGCCCGGCCCGCCCCGTCTGCTGACGTACCCTGAGCGGGTGCCCACCTACCCGTTTCTCGACTACCAGGATCTCCTGGCGCGCCTGGCCGACGTGGTCTACGTGGTCGACACGGAGGGCCGCTTCACCTACATCAACCCGGCCGGTGAGCGCATCTTCGGCTGGGCCGTGGAGGAGCTGATCGGGCAGCATTTCGCCAAGGTTATCGCCCCGGACGCGCTCGCGGAGACGGTCGAGCATTTCCGGGTGGGCCTGGCCAGCGCTGATCCGGGCCGTTTCTTCGAGACCCGGATTCTGCAGCCGGACGGGCAGGTCCGGGACCTGGAGATCCACGCGGGGAACATCTACCGCGACGGGCAGTTGGTCGGCCGGCAGGGGGTCGGGCGCGACATGACGGAGTTGCGTGACCTTCAGGAGAGTTTGGCGGCCAAGACCAGTCGGTTGGAGCTGCTGGAGGAGCAGCAGCGTACGGCTCTGGATGTTTATCGCCGGCTCAATCTGATGGTGGGCCGGGCCGGTGGCGATCGCCGGCGTACGGAGGAGGCTCTCGACGCCGTCGAGTTGTCGCTGCGCCTCGAGACGGCTCGCGCGATGGGTTTGCAGGATGATCTGGAGATCATCGCGCTCATCGCCGACGGCTACTCCAATCAGGAGATCTCTGATCGGGTTCATCTGAGCGTGCACACGGTCAAGGACCGGGTGAGTCGCATCACCGCCAGGTTGGGGGCGCGCAGTCGTGCGGCGGTGGCGTCCCGGGCGGCGGAGGCGGGGCTCCTGCGCGGTCTGCACTGAGTTGATCCCGCACCCCGGGGCCCACCTGCGGTCGGGGTGTGGTCGTTGGTGGGACGGGGTGCGTCGGTGGCGGGAAGGGGCGCGGTCGCCGGGTGAGCCGGCAGGGGTGTCGATGACGACGAGGTCCCCTCATTCCGCGGATACGTTCCGGTCTCTCCGGGCCCCGTTTCAGGGCTCATTCTGGTTCGGAGGCGATCGGGCGGAGGAATCGGCGCTATGTGACTCGTTCGCAGGGACGTTCCGACATCGCTGATTCGACCGCGACTGACAGTGCCACGTGGCGTTCGATTCGAGTAGGTAACTGGGCGTGCGTGTGCGGTCGATGCCGTCGTCACACTTCCGGCCCGCCCGGGTTGCAGCCCTCCAGCAGCATGCGGTCAGCCTCCACGACCGGGCGCCACGGCTCGAGGTTCCACGTGGGCTTCTCCGGCTCGAGCAGTCGCGCCCACGTCCAGTGGCAGTCGAACTGCTCGCGCATGCCGGGGGTGTCCGCGTCCGGGGCCAGGCGTAGCACCTCGGACCAGGCCAGATCGGCGTCGTCGAATCCACCCGCACGCAGCGCCGAGGGGGTCGGGGCCACGCGGAGGGTCACGCCGTAGTCGGAACCGCCCCACGTCGCCGAGGCGACGAACGGTGGGACCGCCCGCGGGGGCGCGGGCGCGCGGGTCGGCACGGGAGACAGCGCGGTGGGTGGCGGTGTGGTCGGTGACGGTGCGGTGGGAGACGGGATGGACGATGACGATGACGACGACGCCATCGGCACCGTGTCCGATCCCACAGTCGACTCCGCGGTCTCGGTACCGCCGTCAGAGCACGCGGCTGCGGTAACGGTGACCAGCAGCAATGCTGAGAACAATGTGCGACGACCGCGAAGAGTGAGCATCAAAAGCAGTGTGCCACGGTCGTCGGGTTGCAAAGACGCACGCCTGGCTGGATCCTGTGACCATAGGGATGCGGCACCTGCGGAGAGCCCGCGCGTCGCCCCGATAGAAGGAGAGTGACCGATGCCCCCGTTCGACCCCACTCAGTTCCAGGCCATGTGGGACGGAATCTTCCCGGCCATCTTCGGGCCCCTCGCTGCGCTGGTCGACACGCTCGGCGCATCCGTCCAGGCGCCCTGATCCAGCCTCAGCCCACCGCGAGAATCTTGCGCAATGTCTTGAGATTTCTCGTGGTGAGATGACGCGCGTTGGCGCGCGTCTGCAGCACTTTCGCTGCATCTGACGCCAGTGTCGCGCCGCGGGGTACCCGCCAATAGACACAGTCCGGCCCGGCTCCCACGGTTTCCGTGGAGCCGGGCCGGAGTTCGTCTGTCATGTCGTGCAAAACCCGCGCAGTGACCTCGGCGGAATCGGAGAACACCAGATAGTCGTGGTGCTCGTCGAGAGTGTCGAACGGATAGCCCTCGACCGCCGCCGCGACCGCATCCCTGGTGAGAACCTGCACCACAGCGTCGTACCGGAAGGCCTCGGCGTAGGCCGTCTCGAGTGCGGCCCGCACCTCGGCCACCGGACGCCGGTCTGTGGCCACGACGTTTCCGCTGGCCAGGATGGTCGCGACCTCGCTGGACCCGGCAGATGTGGTGACGGCACGCAGGTCGGCCATCGCGATCCGGTTGCCCTTGCCGACGTTGATCCCGCGAAGCAACGCCACTACCCGGTTGGAGCTCGAGTTCATCTGTCGATCCTCGCACCGTAACCGGGCCGTGAGGGTAGTTTCACTGAGCATGACAGTCTCAGTGCAATCAGTTATCACCATCGAGGCCGGCATCCCCGAGATCATGGAGGTCATGGCTGACGTCAAGTCCCTCGTGGACTGGTCCAGCGCCCACCGTGCGGTGGAGATTCGTGAGGCCGACGCGGACGGGTGGCCGATCGTCGTGTGGGAAAAGATCTCGCAGTTCGGCGTCTCGGACGAGATGGTGGTCAAGTACGAGTGGTACGACGGCGAGGTCAGCTGGTCGCTCGTCGAGAGCGGCACGCAGGATGTGCAGAACGCGCGCTATCAGCTGGTCGACAAGGGGGACGGCACCACCGAGGTGACCTTCGACCTCGAGGTGGGCCTGAAGATCAAGCTCCCCGGCATGGTGATGAAGAAGGCGCAGAAGTCCATCGCCGACACCGCCACCAAGGGACTACGCGACGAGGTGCTGCGCCGCTACGGCTAACGCCGGGCGGAAGTTAACCGTGCAATAGTTCCAGTGCGGCCCGGACCCCGGCGGCGGGCAACTGCCCCGGGGCGGAGGCCGCGCCGACGGTCGCGAACGTCGCCGCCGACCCGAACACGCCGCCGCCGATGCGGGTGACCGCGCCGAGCCCGCCCATCGACATGGTGATGAGCGGGATCTGCGCGTCGCGGTATCGGCGTTCGGTGGCCTCGAGCAGCCGCACCACATCCCCGGCCGAGCGCGGCATCACCGCGATCTTGGCCACGTCGGCTCCCGCCTCCTCCATGGCCTGAAGCCGCGCCTCGATCTCCTCGGTGGCCGGGGTGCCCTCGAAATCGTGGTTGGACGCCACCACTGCGGTCTGGTGCCGCTGCGCTGCCGCGATGGCCTGATCCGCCATCGGATGCCGGTACTCCACATCCACCGCGGAGGCCAGGCCGGTGGCCGAGACGGCGTCGAGCAACGCGAGGTAGGCCGGTCCGCTGATCTCGGACGTTCCGCCCTCCGCGGTGGTGCGGAACGTCACCAGGAGCGCGGTGTCCGGCAGGAGCGCCGCCAGTCGCTCCAGGGCTGCGACCGCCGGGGCGGGATCGAGCCCGCCGCCGGCGGTGAACGGCTCGTACAGGTCGACCCGCCACTCGGCGGCCACACCGGCAGGCGCGGCCGCCACAGCGGCGGCATCGAGCTCGAGCCCCGACAGGTCCGAGGCCGTGAGCGGCACGATGATCGTCGGGGAGTTCGCGTCCAGTCGCAGGTGGGGGCGGGGCATGGTTAGACCCTACGACGGCGCCCGCGCCCCGGGTGCGTCAGCTACAGCTCCCGCACGCGCACGGACGCCTGGCCGGGATCAACTCCAACGCCGACACCCCGTCAGGCCGCGTTGCGCGGCCCGCCCCGGCGGTCCGGTAGTAGGAGGCTGCACACCGCAGGGTGCGTGAGGGGCGCCGCACCGGCACGAGTTCCCAGGTGGTGCCGCGGGGGCCCTCGCACAGGAGGTGGCCGGCGTCGAACGTCTCGCCGTCCAGGACCACGGCACCCCACCTGTTGAGTGTCGCCGCCGTTGCTCTGGAGCCGAGACCCCGCAGCAGGAGTTCGGGGTGGCCCCTGTCGGTGAGGCCGATCGTGTACCCGAACTGCTGATCCACCGGCATCGGCGCAGGGCGACAGTCCGCGCAGTCGCAGCCACCGCCGACGTGGACGATGTTGATCCCGTAACGGTCAATGGTGGCGGCGATCTTCAGCATCGTGGGGTCGATGGTGGCCAGCGTGGCGTTGTTCATGGTTGCTCCTTGACGATTGTCGTGGCACTTCGTGAGGGGCCCGCGGCCCCACATCGAACAGGTGGTCGATGCGGGGAAGACGATAGATGTCGGGTCCGACACGTTCGGCCCGACGAGCCACCCACGGCGCCGCCGCCGGTGCACACTGGAGACGGCTATCGCAGGTAACAACGCAGAAAGGGGCGCCGGATGAGGATTGCGTTGGCGCTGGGTTCGGGCGGCGCGCGCGGCTATGCGCACATCGGGGTGATCCGTGAGCTCGAGGCCCGCGGGCATGAGGTCGTGGGGGTCTCGGGCGCGTCGATGGGCGCGGTGGTGGGGTCGCTGTACGCGTCCGGCAAGCTCGACAATTTCGAGGAATGGGTCCGGGGACTGTCCCAGCGCGACGTCCTGCGACTGCTCGACCCGTCCTTCGCCGGCGGCGGCGCGATCCGCGCCAACAAGATCATGTCGGTGATCGGCGAGATGCTCGACGACATCCGTATCGAGGACATGCAGCTGCCGTTCACGGCGGTGGGCACGGACCTCAAGGCCCGCCGCGAGGTGTGGTTCAACAGTGGCCCCGCGGATGTCGCGGTGCGGGCCTCGTTCGCGATCCCGAGCGTCGTCACCCCCGCGCTGGTCGGCGGGCGACTGATCATCGACGGTGGCGTGACCAACCCGGTGCCGCTCGAACCGCTGGCGCCCGTCGAGAGCGATCTGCTGCTGGCGGTGTCCCTGACCGGCCGCCGCTCCGGGATGCGCGTGTCCACGGTCTTGCAGGGGCAGGACTCCGACGACGGCGCCAAGGGCGATGCCAAGTCCGCGCGCAAGGGCGGCTCGGGCGCGGCCAAGTCCACCGCGAAACTCACCGGGCGGATCAAGACCGCGGCCGCCGATGTCCGCGACGCCGACCTGGTGCGACTGATCGCCGCGCGGTGGGGCCAGGGCTCCGCCGAGTCCGAGAACGTCCACGCCGACCACGTCGGTGCTGGCCGAGAAAATTTTGACGACGACGACAACGCCACCACCGGCACTCCGGACGCCGCGACGGTGGCGGTCGCTGCGGCGGCCTCCGATGCGGACACGGTGAGCAGCGCAGACTCCGCCACGGTCGCGGCCGCAAACGCTGCCGCAGACGCCGCCGGTGAGCCTTCGGCCGAGGTCGAGGAATCAGTGGCGAGGGGCGAGGCGGAGGTCGAGTCGGACGAACAGGTCGAGGCCACCCTGCCGGGTACGCTGCGGATCTTCGACGTGGTGATCCACTCGATCGAGGTGATGGAGAGCATCATCACGGCGTACCGGATGGCCGGGAACCGCCCGGACGTGATGGTCGAGGTGCCGTCCGACTCGTGCACGGCGTTCGACTTCCACAAGGCCGAGGAGATGATCGCCCTCGGCCGTCGACTCACCGCGGAAGCACTCGACCGGGCCGGGATCTGATGGCTCCCGGCCCGGTCGGGCTCGACTGAGGTGATCGTGCTCGGCTACCCGCCGGCCTGACTCGCCCGGTGACGGTCAGGCCGGGCTGGAGCCGACCGGATCAGTTGTTCAGCGCGGGCGCGTAGTCGGGGCAGAACGCGCCGACCGCCGCCTCGACCACGGTGGCGCCCTCGTCCTCGGGGGCCTCCGGGTGCGCCTCGTAGTACTTGGCCACCACCTCGTCGGAGCTGTTGCCGTCCTCGAGGTCGCGGCACGCGTCGTGGCCGCGGACGAGGAAGTCGACATCGTCGTGGACGGTCACGCCGTTCGCGCGGAGCGAGTCCAGGTACTCGCGGTCGGCGTCGGGGTGATCATCGTCGTCATGATCGCCGTGGTCGTGACCCTCGTGATCGTGATCGTCGTGGTCCCCGACATCGCTCACGGCGCTGGTGGCGTCGGCGGCGGCCGAGGCCGCGGCGCTGGTGGCCTCGTCGGCAGCGGAGGCGACGGCGCTGGTGGCGGAATCGACCGCCGCATCGGCATCGTCACTGTCGCCGCTGCAGGCGCTCAGGGACAGGGCCAACGCGGCCATTCCCGCTGCGACGGCCAGCGTTCGACGCCGGGACCGGTTGCCGTGGTGAAGGGATGACATGAAGACTCCTCGAGGGGGTGTGTCCTGCGGAAATCCGCCCGGGCGTGTGCTCGGTGTCGCAGACGCTACGTCACCCCCGGCCGTCGCATGGCCGGAACCAGGCGGCCAGGTGAGAGAAGTGTCACAATCGTGACGTTTCGCGGGCAGGGGGAGGCTGTTCTGATCGGTCACGCTGCCCCGCGACCGACACTAGGCTAGGTCCCATGGGAACTGCCTTGACTGTCGTTGACCCCCTCGAGGTGGGTATCGCCCGCCACGCGGAAGGGGTGCAACGTCTGATCGATAGCTTCCAGGCCGTGCCGGAGGGAGAACCTGTACGTCTGGCCAAGAAGACGTCCAACCTCTTCCGACCGCGGGCCTCGTCGTCGTCGCCCGGTCTTGATACCACCGGCCTCACGCGCGTCATCTCGGTCGATCCGGACGCCCGCACCGCCGACGTGCAGGGCATGTGCACCTACGAGGACCTGGTCGACGCCACGCTCGCCCACGGCCTCATGCCGTATGTCGTGCCGCAGCTCAAGACCATCACCCTCGGCGGCGCCGTGACCGGGCTGGGTATCGAGTCCACCTCCTTCCGCCTGGGGCTGCCGCACGAGTCCGTGCTCGAGATGGAGGTGCTCACCGGCACCGGCGAGATCGTCACCGCGCGCCCCGACGGCACCGCGCGTGAACGCGCTCTGTTCCGCGGCTTCCCCAACTCCTACGGTTCGCTCGGCTACGCGGTGCGGCTGCGCATCGCCCTCGAGCCGGTCAAGCGCTACGTCGAGCTGCGCCACGTGCGGTTCACCTCCATCGCCGCGCTCACCGCGGCGCTCGAGCGGGTCGCCGACGAAGGACGGTACGACGACGACAACGCCGTCAGCGGCGCACCGGCGGGCGATGGCGCCGCCCACGGCTCGGACGATTCCGGTGTCGTGGACTTTCTTGACGGCGTGATCTTCTCCGCCGACGAGTCATACCTCTGCCTGGGGCGGCGCACGGATGAGCCCGGTCCCACGTCGGACTACACCGGCGCGACCGACAAGCAGGCCATCTACTACCGGTCGATCCAGCACGGCGGGCCCGAGGGCTCGATCACGCGGGACCGCCTGACCATCCGCGACTACCTGTGGCGCTGGGACACCGACTGGTTCTGGTGCTCGCGCGCGTTCGGCACCCAGAACCCCAGGATCCGCCGGTTCTGGCCGCAGCACCTGCTCCGCTCGTCGGCGTACTGGAAGATCATCGGACTCGATCACCGCTACGACCTGGGCAACAAGATCGGCGCGCTCAAGGGCGAGGGCCCGCGCGAGCGCGTCGTCCAGGACGTCGAGGTGACCATCGACCGCGCCGCCGAGTTCCTCGAATGGTTCCTGCGCGAAGTGCCGATCGAGCCGCTGTGGATCTGCCCGCTGCGGCTGCGCGAGACCACCCCGGCGACCGGGCCGGACGGCGCGCCCGTGCCCGGCCCCAGCGGGGAGCCTGACTCGGTCCGGCCGTGGCCCCTCTACCCGCTGGCCCCCGACACGACCTACGTCAACATCGGATTCTGGTCCTCTGCACCTATAGAGCCCGGCATGGACGTGGGGGCCTGGAATCGGCGCATCGAGGAGAAGATCTCCGGGCTCGGTGGCCACAAGTCCCTGTACTCGGAGGCCTTCTACTCCCGCGAGGAGTTCGCCCAGCTGTACGGCGGCGACCACGCCGCACGACTGAAGTCAGAATTTGATCCCGACGGTCGGTTCGCGACCCTGTACGACAAGGCGGTTGGAGCACGATGACATCGACACGCACCATGCCCACGGGCAAGATGACGATCGGCGAGATCATCGGTGCCTTCGCGACCGGTGAGCCGCCGCTGCGGATCGAGGCCTACGACGGGTCCGCGATCGGTCCCGCCGACAGCGACCTGGTTCTCCGCCTGAAGAGCGAGAAGGCGCTGCAGTACTTCGTCACCGCGCCCGGCGACCTCGGACTCGCGCGCGCCTACCTCATGGGCGAACTCGAGGTCGAGGGCGTGCACCCCGGCGCCCCGCGGAACGTCTTCGGCGCCCTCGAGGTGTTCCGCAAGTTCATGACCCACACGCCCGACGCGCGGACCCTGATGCGGATCGCCCGTTCGATCGGCGTCGAGAACGTCAAGTTCCTCCCGGTCCCGGACCAGGAGATCCAGCCGCCGTGGCGCCGACTGATGAGCGGGATGCGCCGGCACTCCAAGGAGCGGGACTCGGCGTCGGTCAGCTACCACTACAACGTCTCCAACCGCTTCTACGAGTGGGTCCTGGGGCCGTCCATGACGTACACGTGCGCCTGCTACCCCGAGCTGGACGCCTCGCTCGAGGACGCGCAGGAGAACAAGTACCGCCTGGTCTTCGACAAGCTGGGCCTCAAGGCCGGCGACCGACTGCTCGACGTGGGCTGCGGCTGGGGCGGGATGGTCCGCTACGCCGCCCGCCGGGGCGTCCACGCGATCGGCGTGACCCTGTCCAAGGAACAGGCCGAGTGGGCGCAGGCGGAGATCGAGGCGCAGGGGCTCGGCGACCTGGCCGAGGTCCGGCTGCAGGACTACCGCGACGTGCCCGAGCGTGACTTCGACGCCATCTCCTCGATCGGCATCACCGAGCACATCGGGCGCAGCAACTACCACTCCTACTTCAGCAGCCTCTACAACTACCTGCGGCCCGGGGGCGTCCTGCTCAATCACTGCATCACCCGCCCCGACAACTCCCGCACCACCAAGGCCGGGCAGTTCATCGACCGCTACATCTTCCCCGACGGCGAGCTCGCCGGCGCCGGCACCGTGCACCTGGAGGCCGAGAACGCCGGCTTCGAGGTGATCCACGAGGAGAACCTGCGCCAGCACTACGCCATGACCCTGCGCGACTGGTGCGCCAACCTCGTCGAGCACTGGGATTCCGCGGTCGAGGAGGTCGGCGAGACCATGGCCAAACTGTGGGGCCTGTACATGGGCGCCTGCCAGTACGGCTTCGAGCACAACAAGATCCAGCTCCACCAGATCCTCGCCGTGCGCCTGGACGACGCCCAGACCTGGGACGTCCCGCTGCGCCAGTGGTGGCAGGCCTGATCCTTCGCCGGAGCCGGCGCTGAGACTCGGGCCGGAGCTCGGGCCAGCGCCGGGCTGCGCGGACCGCCGCAGGGTGCCCGGCGCGGGCCGTCGGCGGCCGGGTCAGGTCAGGTCGAGCGCCGCCAGCACGTCGCCGGTCGGGGCGGGTGAGCCGCCGGCCGGCTCGTTGGTGATCCCGATCTGGTCCGAGCCTCGGATGTCGCTGATCATCGCCGCGGGCGACGGCCCGACCTGGCCCGCCTCCATGGTTCCCGCGGGGATCGGGTCGTGGTCGCCCATCAGCCACAGCTGGTAGGCGCGACCCGCATCCGGCTCGGGCAATCCGGTCATCGAGATGACCGCCATGTCCGCAGACTGGGACGCGAGCACGGTCGCCGCACCGGCGGACCCGACCGGGCCGCGCGAGATTTCCAGGTCGTCGGAGGCGAGCAGCTGCGCGACGCCCTCGGGCATCGACGGGGCCGACGGCGAGTCGGTCGGCGGGGCGGTCGAGGTGGGTGTCGCGACGGGCAGGTTGTCCTCCGACGACGATCCGCCGGCCAGCCAGCCGATGGCTACACCGGCCGCGACCAGCAGGACCGCAGCGGCCGCGGAGCCGATCACGGCCCACGTCCTCCGGCCGCGGTTCGCCCGGGCCGAGCTGAGATCGACAACCGAGCCATCGCCGTCTGACCGGTCGCCGGGGGCGGGGTCAGCGGTGTTGTCGTCGTCGTCAAATTTTCCAGGTCGACCGGCGGCCTCACGGCGCGCATACGTGGCCACCTCGTCGAGAACCTTGGCGCGCAGCGCCGGCGGGGGCGAGGCGTCCAGGCCGGCGCCGGCGACCATGTCCGCGGCCACCTCGCGGGTCGCGGCGATGTGGGCGAGCATCGACGCGCGCTGGTCCTCCGGCGCGTTGACCAGCGCCTCCTCGAGCGCGTCGGTTTCCGGGCCGGGCAGCGCGTCCAGGGCGTAGAGATCCAGATCTGCGGGGTCGATGCCATGCGTGCCGTCGGCCGCGTCGTTGCCGGCCACAGCGCCATCGGGGTCTCCAGCGTCGGGCGACCCGGGATGATCGTGATTCCGGTCCGTCATGCCGGCGCACCTCCCAAACAATTCTTCAACCGCCGCAGGCCGTCGCGGATCCGGGACTTGATCGTGGGCAGGGCGGCTTCCAATGTGTCGGCGACCTCGCGGTAGGTCAGGCCGTTGAAGTAGGCCATCTCGATGGACTCGCGCTGGGTGTCGGTGAGCGTGTCCAGGCAGCCGCGAACGCGGGCGGCGTCCTCGTCGCGGGAAAGCTGTTCGGTGACCTGCTCGGCCACATCACCGGATTCCGCTGTCCCGGCGGCGATCCCCGCGGCGGCGTCGGCCTCATCCCGCCGGGTGGCCGCGCTTTCGGCACGGACGCGATCCACGGCGCGGCGATGGGTGATGGTCAGCACCCACGACTGCACGGAACCGAGCGACGGCCGGTAGTCGGATGCCTGTTTCCACACCTGTAGAAACACTTCCTGCACGGTCTCCTCGGCGAATCCCGGGTCGCGCAGCACCCGCAGTGCGAGGCCGTACGCGCGCGGCGAGAGGAGATCGTAGAAGCGGGCGAACGCATCGAGATCGCCTGCGCCCGCGAGCTCCAGCAGGCGCCCTGGATCGACCGACGACTGGGCGGTGGGCTCGGACACGAGCGTCAGTGTAGTGCGGGGTGCCGCGCGCGGTACCGGCGCAGCGCGCGGCGTGGCGTGCTCAGCGTCGTAGGGCGCGGCGTTCAGCGCGGTGTGCGGCGTGGCGAGGGCGGTCACGGCGACCCCACCCGGAAGGTGCGGTTGTGCCAGCCGGTGGCGCCGTCGGGGACGGTCGGGCGCCGCTCCTCCGTTTGCACCTCGCCCCGGCCGTCGGTGGCGCGGACGTGCAGCGTGTGCAGGCCCGGTTCGGCCCTCCAGTCGAACGACCACATGCGCCAGGTGTCGAGCGAGTAGGCGGGGGAGAGCCGCGCGTCGCGCCAGGGGCCGTCGTCGACGCGCACCTCGACTCGCTCGATTCCCCGTTGCTGGGCCCACGCGGTGCCGGCGACGACGACGAGGCCCGGCTCCAACTCCGCCAGCGGGGCCGGTCGGTCAATCCTGCTCGCGGTCCGTATCGGGCCTTTTTCGGACCAGCCGCGATCTGTCCAATAGGCCCTCGCGCTGTCGAAGCGGGTCACCTCCCAGTCGACCACCCATTTGGTGGCCGAGACGTAGCCGTACAGGCCCGGGACGATCTGCCGGACGGGATAGCCGTGGTCCAGCGGCAGGGGTTGGCCGTTCATGCCCACGGCCAGCAGGGCGTCGCGGCCGTCGGTGAGTGCCTCGATCGGGGTGCCGGCGGTCCACCCGTCGACCGAGGTGGACAGCAGCATGTCGGCGCCCGACAGTGGGCCGGCTTCGGCCAGCAGGTCGGCGATCGGGAAGCCGGTCCAGGCGGCGGTGCCCACGAGGTCGCCGCCCACCTCGTTGGACACGCAGGTCAGGGTGACGATGCGTTCTTGTGCCTCGCGGGCGATCAGGTCGTCCCAGTCGAGTTCGATCTCCCGCTCGACCATCCCGTGGATGCGCAGCCGCCAGTCGCGGGCCGCGAGCGCGGGGACCCGAAGGGCGGTGTCGATGCGGTAGAACTCGGCGTTGTCCGTGAGGAACGGGGTCACACCGGGGGCGTCGGGGACGATGTCGGCCGGCACCGCGGGGGCTGCCTGGCGCGGCAGGACACGGGGAAGGCGCAGGCCGGCGCGCTCGGCCACCACGTCCGCTGCCCGTCGGCCCAGTGCGAGTCCCGTGGCGCCCGCGGCCGCGATCACCGCGACGGCCGAGCCGGCCAGGACGAGGAATCGACGGCGGTCCGGGCCGGGCGACGAGGCGGGCTCGGTCGGTTGCTCGGTCAGCTGCTCGGTCGGTTGCTCAGTCGGTTCCTCGGTCGCACGCTCGGCTGGGTCCGACTTTTTCGCGTCCCGACCCCGGAGCAAAGTCTGGATCAACAGGCGTAGAGTCACGACACCGGCGGCCGCGCCGAGCAGAGTCGGTAGTGCCCAGAGGGGGCCGCCGCCCGGCCGGGCCGCCGCGGCGAGTGCACCGGCGAGGCCGAGTACGGCGATCACGACGGAGCCGATCGGTCGCCGTGGCCTCTCTAGTAGGCCCGCCACCACGCCGGCAATGGCGAGGATGACCGACAGTCCGATCAGGAGCGCGGGCTTGTCGGCTGTGCCGAGCAGGTCGATCGTCGCCTCGCGCACCGGTGCCGGGGCGTGGTCTACGACCGAGTCGGCTACCGCGAGAAATGGGGAGCTCGCCGTGTCGACGGCGACGGCGGCTGCATGTCCGATCGACAGCGCAACTCCCACCGCGAGCAGACCCGACAGGGCGCGTGCTGGTGCAGCGGGGAGGTGGCCGGGTCGCCGGACGGGCCGACCCTTCGATGTGTTCATGCAAGGAGTTCGGAGCCGGGCACCGTTCGGACCGGTCTGAAAAAAAGTGTGATCCGCACCCATCCGCTACGTCTGCAGTGCCGAACCACCGGTGACCCAGCACACGGAGCCCACAGCAGATCGCCGATCGGTGATCAGGGCTCAACCGAAAGGATCACCATCATGGGCACCACGATCTCCCGGCGCATCGCCTCCGTTGCCGCCGCCGCTGCTGTGGGCGGACTCGTCCTGGCCGGCTGCTCCACCGACGACGGTTCGACCGGCGCCGAGGGCGACACCGCATCCTCCGCCATGACCACCTCGTCCGAGATGAAATCCTCCGACACCTCCGCCACGGAGTCCGAGGCCGCTGCCGAGCCGGCGAGCCTCGTCGGCCCCGGCTGCACCGACTACGCCGAGGCCAACCCGGACGGCCCCGGCTCGGTCGAGGGCATGGCCATGGAGCCGGTAGCCACCGCAGCGTCCAACAACCCGCTGCTCACCACGCTCACGCAGGCCGTCTCCGGCGGCGTGAACCCGGAGGTCGACCTGGTCGACACCCTCAACAGTGGCGAGTACACGGTCTTCGCGCCCGTCGACGACGCCTTCGCCCAGGTGGACGAGGCCACGATGGAGCAGCTCAAGACCAACCCGGAGATGCTCACCGACATCCTCACCTACCACGTGGTGGAGGGTCAGCTGACGCCCGAGGACGTGGTGGGCATGCAGTCCACCCTCAACGGCGCGGACGTCGACGTCGCCGGTGAGGGCGATGAGCTCACGGTCAACGGTGCGAACGTCATCTGCGGCGGCGTCGAGACCGCCAACGCGACGGTCTACCTCGTCGACCAGGTGCTCGTCCCCGAGGAGTGACGACACTCGCGGGCTCCGGGCCCGCGGACACCGAGCACTGAGCACCGGGCGCGCTGGTTGCGCGCCCGGTGTGCTCGTTTCTGGGCCGGGTGCGTGCCCGGAATGGCTCAAAGAGGTAACGCAAGTCCGACCGGTCAGAACCAGTCGTCGCGCATGTCGAGAGTCGTGCGATCGCCGGCGGCCAGCAGGTCGAACTTGGCGTCGACGATCGGCAGCTCTCGACGGATGAAGTAGCGCGCGGCCTGCCACTTGCCCGCCGCGAAAGCGTCTGTCGAGCCGCCGCCCGAGCCGTCACCTGAACCCCGGCCCGAGCCGTCGCCCGCGCCGCGGGAACCCAGCGCGAGGACCTGCTCGAGCCACATCCACGCGATCACGATGTGCCCGGTGGCCTCGAGGTATTCGGTGGCATCGGCCAGGAACGCCTCGGGGTCGCTCGCGCCCACCGTCGCAAGCTCGGTGGTGACCTCGATGAGCCGGGTGACCCGCGGCCGCAGAAGCGCCGCGAGCTCGGCCGCATCCCCGTGGGACCCGTCAGGCGCGTGGGAATCGCCGGACCCGTCGGCCGCGGCCGCCCGGTCGCACGTGGCCGTGATCCGTTCGGTCAGTGCGGTCAGCCCGGCGCCCCCGCCCGCGAGCACCTTGCGACCCAACAGATCTTGCCCCTGGATCCCGTGGGTGCCCTCGTGGATCGGGTTGAGCCGGTTGTCGCGGTAGTGCTGTTCCACGTCGTAGTCGATCGTGTATCCGGCCCCGCCGAGCACCTGAATCGCCAGCTCATTGGCCTTCAGACACCACTGTGACGGCCACGATTTGGCGATCGGGGTGAGAACGTCCAGAACGGTCTTGGCCGCAGCCGCCTGCTCCGGGCTTCCGGACTTCTCGTCGTCGACAAGCCTTGCGCAATACAGGCCCAACGCCAACGCGCCCTCAACGTAGGACTTCTGGGCGAGCAGCATCCTCCGCACGTCAGCGTGGCCGGTCAACATAACCTGCGGAGACGCCGGATCCGCGCCGACCTGGCGGCCCTGGGGCCGGCTGCGCGCGTAGTCGAGCGACTTGAGGTAGCCGGTGTAGCCCAGGGCGGTGGCCCCCAGGCCGACGCCGAGGCGGGCCTCGTTCATCATCGTGAACATCTTCTTCAGGCCCGTGTTCTCCTCGCCCACGAGGTAGCCCACCGCGCCCGCCTCGCCGCCGGGGGTGTGCAGGCCCTGACCCAGGCTGGGGGCGGTGTTGACCGTGCCGCGGAACCCCATCTTGTGGTTGAGGCCGGTGACGACGACGTCGTTGCGCTCACCCAGCGAGCCGTCGTCGTTGACCAGGAATTTGGGCACGATGAACAGGCTTATTCCCCGGGTTCCCGCCGGCGAACCGGGGATCTTCGCCAGCACCAAGTGGACTATGTTCTCTGCCAACTGGTGCTCGCCGCCGGAGATCCACATCTTCTGCCCGAACAGCCTGTACGTACCGTCTGGCTGCGGCTCGGCGCGTGTGGTGATGTCGGCCAGATTGGAGCCCGCCTGCGGCTCGGACAGACACATGGTGCCGGTGAAGCGACCTTCGAGCATCGGGCGGACGTAGCGGTCGATCTGCTCGTCGCTGCCGTGGGTGAGCAGCAGGTTGGCGTTGCCGGTGGTGAGCAGCGGGTAGCCGGCGGTGGAGACGTTGGCGGCGTAGAACCAGGCCATGCACGCCAGGTATGCGGTGTAGGGCAGCTGCATGCCGCCGACCTTGGCGTCCATGGCGGCCCCCACGAGGTCGGCGTCGGCGAACCGGCGCAGTGCCTCGCCGATCTCAGGGATGAGTTCGACTTCCTCGCCCACCAAGCGCGGCTCGTTCAGATCGGCCTTGCGATTGTGGGGCGCGAAGTACTTCTCGGCGAGCTCGGCGGACAGGTCCATCACCGCGTCGATCGTCTCCCGCGAGTGGTCTGAGTAGCGCTCCCGCTCACACAACTCGGATACCCGGAGCCAGTCATGCAGGAGAAAATCGAGGTCAGCGCGGGACAGAATCGTCGAGGGGGTCATGGTGAGAAGGGTACGTGGGGAGCCCCGCGGTGCCGGGAAATCGGGGCCCGCTTCGCGAGACGCCCCGGGTGCGGACGCCACCACTGGCGCTCGCATTGCCATCGGGATCAGCGGTCGGCAGCTGACGTGACCGACCATCCAATGACGTCTGCCAAGTAGTTTCCGCCTATGCGATCCGTCACAATTCGAAGCCGGGGCGCCTCACTGCTGAGCGTTGCCGCCGCCCTCGCGATCACCGTCACCACTCTCGGGGCACCGGCCGCCGCTGCTGAGCCCTTCGATCAGCCTGGCCAGTTCTATGACACTCGGGGGCTTCCCGAGGCTCCCGCCGGCCACATTTTCCGGTCGGCGCCCGCGCCACTCCCGCTCACCGCGGGTGTGCCGGGACTGCCGCCGCTTCAGTCGCCGTTGCCCGCGACAGCGGAGCGGATGATCTACCAGACCGCCGACATCAACGGTGCGCCCATCGCCACCTCGGGCGCCCTGTACGAGTCGACTGCCCCGTGGGACGGCCCAGGTCCCCGGCCGACGGTGGTCATCGGCCCCGGAACGCAGGGGCAGGCAGACGAGTGTGCGCCGTCGCGCAACATCGAGACCGGCGTGGGTACCAATCCGCGGACCGGCGTTCCGATGCCCTCTTACGAGGAGGGATTCGCGCTTGTTCTGGCCTCAAGGGGCTTCCGGGTCATGGTTCCGGACTACATCGGGCTGGGCACTCCCGGCATCCACACCTACGGCGTCCGCTCCGAAACCGCCCACGCGATGCTCGACGGGGCCCGGGCGGCGGTGGCCCGGTCCGCGGAGCCGTCGACCCCGGTGCTGCTCTGGGGCCACTCGCAGGGCGGCGGCGCCTCGGCGGCGGCTGTGGAGCTTGCCGGAGAGTACGCCCCGGAACTGGACATCCGAGCCGCGTATGCGTCCGCCCCGCCCGCCGACCTGCTCGCGGTGCTCGACCACATCGACGGCACTCAACTCTTCGGCGCGATCGGCTTCGCGATCAACGGGATGGCGGATCGATACCCGGAGCTGCAGGGTGTCATCGACCGAAACGTCACCGATGCGGGGCGTCACGCTCTCAAGGACATGAGCACCATGTGTCTGCTGGACATCCGGATGCAGTACGGCGGAAACCACACCTCACAGTGGACCAACACCGGGCAGCCGCTCGGCACGCTGATCCGCAATGAGCCCGACGCCCTTCGGGTGATGGAGGAGCAGCGCATCGGAAAGCGTGTCCCGGCCGTCCCGGTCATGCTCGCGGGTGGCATCACCGACGACACCATCCCGGTGGGTCAGGTCGAGGAACTCGGCCGCAACTGGTGTGAGCAGGGGGCCACGGTCCACTTCCACCATGACCCCACGCCGAAGATCGGAACCCTTAACCACGTCGCCGCGGCGGTGGCCAACTTCGAGCCCGGCGTGCAGTTCCTCATGGATCGTCTCGCCGGAGTACCCGCGCCGAACGACTGCGGGAGCTTCTAGGAACTACACACCGGGCGCACCACCCGGCCAGCAGTGCCCACCCCGGCGTTCCGCTCTCTACCTGTGAGAGCGGGACGCCGGGCTTTGTCATAGCGGGACGCCGCGGTCTTCCACGACCGTCCGCATCACCAGAGTCGACCGGAGATTCCCGACGCCGGGCAGGCCGGCGAGGCTCTCGTCGTACAGCCGCTGGAACGCGCCGAGGTCGGCAACGAGGATCCGCAGCAGATAGTCGGGCTCGCCGAACAGACGCTGCGCCGAGACCACGTCCGGCAGCTTCGCCACTTCCGCCTCGAACGCGGTGAGCGAGGCCTTCTCACCGTTTCGCATGGTCACAAAAACGAGCGCTTCGAAGTCCAGTCCCACCGCCGACGGATTGATCACCGCCCGGTAGCCGGAGATCGCGCCGGAGGTCTCCAACGCGCGGAGCCTCCGGTGCGACGACGACACGCTCAACCTCACCCGGTCGGCGATCTCGGCAAGCGTCAGACGGCCCTTCTCCTGGAGAGAAAGGAGAATATTTCGATCAATACGATCCATGCGGGATATCTTCTCGCGAAAGGACCCTTTTGGCGAGTAAGTCGGGAGCACTTCTCGCCGGTTCGCTCATAGCATTTCAGGTATGCCACTCACCTCTGTCGCCGCGTTCTGGGCGGTGTCCATGCTGTTCGTCCTCACGCCCGGGGCGGACTGGGCGTACGCGATCTCGTCCGGCCTGCGGAACCGTTCCGTGGTGCCCGCGATCAGCGGCATGCTCTCCGGGCACCTGGCCGCCACCGTCGTGGTGGCGGCCGGCCTGGGCCTGTTGCTCACCGGGGATCCGATGATCCTCGGCGTGCTCACAGTGGTCGGTGCGCTCTACATCGGCTGGCTGGGTGTGGGGATGATCCGCGAACAGGGCGGCGGCGAACTGGCCGCTGCCACTGACACGCAGGGGACCGCGGCTTCCAGCAGTGGGCAGTTCGCGCGTGGCGTGGGAGTGAGCCTGCTCAATCCCAAGGTCATCCTGCTGCTCGGGGCGCTGCTGCCGCCGTTTGCCTCGCCCGATGCGGCCCTGCCGATGCCGGCCCAGATGATGGTCCTCGGCTCGGTGCACGTCGCCTGTACCGCGGTGGTCTACTTCGCCGTGGGCCTGCTGGCGGCACGCTTCCTGAGCGGGCGGGCGTCCGTCGCCGGATTCGTGACGCGCCTGTCCGGTCTGGCACTTATCATCGTGGCCGCCGTGCTTCTGGTCCGCCAGGCGGGCGTCTGGATGTGATCGCGTCGGGGTCGGCCGGTGGCCTCAGCCTCGGCCTGTCGCGGCCGCGAACTTGCGGCCCATCTCGGTCATCGTCTTGGTGTAGGCCACCGGCAGGAGACGTTTGCCGCGGTAGGACTTGCGGGCATCCGGGTCGGGGAGAATCAGGAACTCGCCCAGATCGAGGGCGGCCACAATCTCGGCCGCGATCTCGTCGGCGCCACGCTCGGAGCGGTCGATCAGCTTGGACGCGAACCCGGCGGCGGCCGGGTCGGAGGAGTTGAGGCTCGAGGCCAGGTTGGTGCGGAAGAACGACGGGCAGGCCACCGCCACCGTCACCCCGAACGGCTCGAGCTCCCAGCGCAAGCTTTCCGAGATCGCGACCACGGCCGCCTTGACCGCGGTGTAGGAGGACATGGTGGGCGGATGCACGAGCCCGGCCAGTGAGGCGGTGTTGACGATCAGGCCGTGCCCCTGGGCCTTGAGCTGCGGCACGAAGGTCCGGCAGCCGCGGGCCACGCCCAGCAGGTTGATGTCGGTGATCTGCCGCCAATCCTCCTCGGTCAGCATCTCGATGCGGCCGCCCTGCGCGATCCCGGCATTGTTCACCAGGACGTCGAGGCCGCCCCAGACCTCGCCGATCTCCTCGCGGGCGGCCTTCCACTCCTCTTCAGACCGCACATCGAGACGCACGTAGCGGGCGTCCTTCGGAATGGACTCGGGCCGCTCATCGGCGGGCGCGAGGTCGGCGATCATCACCCGGTCGCCACGCTCCAGGAACGCAGTGGCCAGCGCGAGCCCCAGACCCGAGGCGCCGCCGGTGATGAGCACCCGGCGGTTCGTGTCAGCAGGGGAGGGCGGAGCCATGAACGGCAGCCGAGCCAGGCGGCGGGCCGCGGCATCGGGCAGGGGCAGGTCACTCAGACGCATGACGCCGAAACTACCGCGCCCCGCCGCCTTTGAGCGCGATTGCGCCATCACCGATGCCGTGCGCGACCCGGGTCAGCGCACACGCAGCATCGAGAAGTGGGTTCGGCGCACATCTACTCGCGCGATTTGAGCCGAAGTCTCTGCTCGATTGGCCGGGGGCAGGGGTGGACCGAAGGTGCCTCGCTATGAGAGTCAGGCCGCGGGCTGGCCTGCCGCGTTGAGGAAGCCCGCCGCCATGGAGACCGCGGGGCCGGAGGAGCCGGCGCCCTCGATCAGCACGGCCACGGCGATGTCGCCGGTCGTGGCCACGAACCAGCCGTGCGACGGCCCCGAGCCGATCTCCGCGGTGCCCGTCTTGCCGCCGAGGCCGGGCACCGAGTTCGCGGCCGTGGCAGTGCCGGTCTGGACGGTCTGCTCCATGTACCGGCGAAGCGTGTCCACGACGTTCTGCGGCAGCGGTTCCGGCGAGTCGTTGGCCGTACCCGGCATGCCCTGGATCACGTGGGGCTGGATCATCTGGCCGTTGTTCGCGAGCGAGGCGGTCATCACCGCCATGCCGAACGGGCTGGCCAGCACCTCGCCCTGACCAATCGACGCCTCGACCCGCGCCGGCCCCTGCTCGGTGACAGGCACCGACCCCGTGAACACGTTCGGGCTCAGGCCGGGGGCGAAGAAGCCCACACCCAGGCCCAACTGCGCGGCGGTGTCCTTCATCGCGGACGGCTCGAGACGGTCACTGATCACCGCCTGGCTGGTGTTGCACGAGCGCGCAAACGCGGTCTCCAGCGGGACGTCGCCGAGCGCGAAGTCGTCGTCGTTCGGAATGGTCCGACCCGACACCGTGATCTGGCCCGGGCACGGCACGATCTCCTCCGGCCCCACGACCCCCGCCTGGAGCGCGGCGGCCGTGGTGACCACCTTGAACGTCGACCCGGGAGGGAAGCGGCCCTCCATCGATACGGGCCCCTGCTGGTCAGCGGCCGAATTCTGTGCCACCGCCAGGATGCCGCCGGTCGAGGGCTGGATCGCCACGAGCGACGCCGCCTGCCCCGAGCCGTCCACCGCCGACTGTGCGGCCTGCTGCATCGAGATCTGCAGCGTCGACGTCAAATCCTCGACCTCACCCACGGGCGCCCCGGCCACCTCGATCGGCTCGACGCCGGGGTTGACGATGTCCACCGACCAGCCGCCCTCGGCCTGCAGTGTCTCGGTCCACGCGTTAGGCAGACCGTCCAAAACCGGAGAGTCCAGCTCGCGATCTGTGCGGATCAGCTGTCCCTGCTCCGGTAGCGACACCCCAGGCACGGCGGCCAACTGCTCACGGATCGGGTCGATGTCATCCGGCCGCAGCGCCACCACCTGATACGGCTGCTCCGGGTGCTCCGCCATCCCGTCGCGGATTGACTGCCCCGTGATGGTCGGCGCCGTCCCACTCACGAGCCCCGCCACGGCATCGGCGCTTCCGGCAGCGTCCGGCGCGAGCGTCACCGCCGTGACGGGCGTCCACTGCATGAGTGGCGCGCCGGTGCGGTCGAGGATGTTCGTGTCGTAGTCCAGCAGGTCGGAGTAGGCGAGGGCGCCTCCCGCGACGAGTCGGGAGTCCAGGATCGTGGGCTCCCACTGCACCTTCCACTCCTCGCCCACCTTGACGGTGCCGGCCTGCCCGGACGTGGTCGCGATGCGCTCGTCGGCCGCCGCCTCACCGCTGGTGTCCGGGGTGGTGGTGTTGTCGTCGTCTCCTTGTTCTTCACCTCCGGAACCGTCCCCCAGGTTCCACGTGAACTCCACCGGGACGGGTTCCTGGTCGGGGCGGTCGCCGTCTGCGGACGTGGACAGCGCCGGGTAGCCCAGGCCCGCGACGCTCGCCGTGAGAGATTCCTCCGCCGCGGCCGGGTCGGTGGTGAGCGCCGCGGCGCCCGCGAGGTCGCCGGTCTCGAGCGCCGAAAGGAACTGGCCGAGCTCGTCGGAGCCCGTGTCACCGGTAAGTGCGGCGCAGCCCGATCCGAGCATGACGACGACGAGGCCCGCCGCCGCCAGACCCGTCGCCGGGCGCAGGCGGGCGCGCGCGTGGGCATTCGGGCGGGGACGCGGGTGGGCGTTCAGGCGGCTGATCCGGGGCGTCATCCCTCCACGAAACCAGAAAAAGGGGCGTCGCGCCGCTGCCCCGGCCGATCGCGCCGCGTCTGCTCGCGTCGCCCCGCTGCTGCTCGCACCGCACCGCGCGCCCGCAGCCCGTACCCTCGGCCGGTATGAACGATGCCCGCCCCGGCCCCGCCCCGGCGCCCGCGGATGCAGCCCCCGCCGCCCGCGTGCCGAGCTCGCCCCTGACCTCCGGCATCGCGCGCGTCCTCGACGACCTCGTCCGCATCCCCGGCACCCGCTACCGCGTGGGCGTCGACCCGGTGATCGGGCTCGTGCCCGGCGTCGGCGACGCGGTGGGAATCGTGGTGGCGGGGGTCGTGATGGTGGAGGCCGTCCGCAACCGCGTGCCGGTGCGGATCCTGTTCCGCATCGGCTGGAATTACCTGGTCGACGCGGTGCTGGGCACGATCCCGTTCGTCGGCGACGTGGCCGATGTGGCGCACAAGGCCACGTCCAAGAACCTGCGCCTGGTCAACCGCACGATCGCCGAGGGCAAGACCATCGACACCACCGCCCGCGGCTACATCCTGCGGGCGGTGGGCGCGGTGGCGCTGATGCTGCTGATCCTGCTCGGCATGGCCGGCCTGGCGCTGTGGGGCCTGCTCAAGCTGATCGGGCTATTCTAGAAGGCTGGCCTCGCTGCGCGCCGCGCCGCTAGCCGGAGGTCACCGGGAGGAGGCGCCGGACCACGTCGTCGAGGGTGACGACGCCGCGCACCTCGGAGACGCGGGTGCCCGGGTGGTCGCCGGATTGTTCGACGACGACGAGGTGTGCCCGCGAATCACGCATCCGGCGGAATGCCTCGGCGACGGACAGATCTTGCTCCAGGGAAAGGCACGGGCGCATGAGGTCGCGGGCGGTGGCGGTGTCGGCCACCCCGATCGAGTCGCGTGCGTGCACCACGCCGGCGGCCGTGTCGTTCTCCAGCACCAGCAGACGCAGGTG
>DGYFJ06201__coassemble_617_pt1 | contig 33564 bp, 32 predicted proteins | sample DGYFJ06201__metabat2_low_PE_015 | metagenome-assembled genome bin DGYFJ06201
TGATCTCCTTGAGCACCTTCTTCAGGCGCTCCTCGAAGTCACCGCGGTAGCGGGAGCCGGCCACGAGCGAACCCAGGTCGAGCGAGTAGAGCTGCTTGTCCTTGAGCGTCTCGGGGACCTCGTTGTTGACGATCGCCTGGGCAAGGCCCTCGACGACGGCGGTTTTACCGACGCCGGGCTCACCGATGAGGACCGGGTTGTTTTTTGTGCGCCGGGAGAGCACCTGCATGATGCGCTCCACCTCCTTGGCGCGGCCCACGACCGGGTCGAGCTTGCCCTCCATGGCGGCCTGGGTGAGGTTGCGGCCGAACTGGTCCAGAACCGTCGACGACGACGGCGTGCCGGACTCGCGTCCGCCGGTGCCCGCGGGCGTACCGGTGGCCTCGGCCTCCTTGCCCTGGTAACCGGACAGCAGCTGGATGACCTGCTGGCGCACCCGCGTCAGGTCGGCGCCGAGCTTGACCAGCACCTGGGCGGCCACGCCCTCGCCCTCGCGGATGAGGCCGAGCAGAATGTGCTCGGTGCCGATGTAATTGTGGCCGAGCTGGAGCGCCTCGCGCAGGCTCAGCTCGAGCACCTTCTTGGCGCGCGGGGTAAACGGGATATGGCCACTGGGCGCCTGCTGACCCTGGCCGATGATCTCCTCGACCTGACTACGCACGGCCTCCAGCGAGATCCCGAGGGACTCGAGGGCCTTGGCCGCGACACCCTCACCCTCGTGGATAAGCCCGAGCAGAATGTGCTCGGTACCGATGTAGTTGTGGTTGAGCATCCTGGCTTCTTCCTGCGCCAGGACGACGACGCGACGCGCGCGGTCGGTAAACCGTTCGAACATCGTGCTACCTCACATTCCTCGGGTTTTCACCACTCTAGTGGCCCGGTCGTTCGGCCGGAGCCACCGCAGTGGCACTCGACCCGTCATGTCTATCCAACGCCGCAGGTGGGGTAATCATTGCCTCTTCGTGTACGCCGTCAGCGAACGCCGGAAGACTGTGCGATGAGGCAGAATGTGACACCTGTGCACCACGCCCGCGCCTTCACACACCCACGCCAGGAGGACCACGACGGTGGACAAGCCAAAATTCTCCATGGGCCGGACCGTCGGCGTGGCGGTCGTGGGGCTGGCCGCGATGGCCGGGCTCATGCTCTGGCTGGCCCTCACGCTGTCGGATAACCGCGCCCAACAGGCGCAGGAGGGCCACCTGGGAACCTTACGGTTCCTCTATGACACGTACGCCCCTCCGCTGGCGGTGATCGTCGCGGCGCTCGTCGTCGCCCTGATCTTCGTCGCGATAGCGACCTCGGTGGAGAACACCGTCGCCAACCGGTACCGACGCTCCCAGGACGAGAAGGGCATCCCCCTGGCACCCAAGATCGTCATGGCGGAGACGCGTGGCGTCTTCCACGGGCCGGTCACCATCACCGTTCTCATCCCGGCGCACAACGAGGAGGACCGGATCTCGGCGACCATCACCTCGCTGCAGGAGCAGGTCGACCCGCCGGACCGGATCATCGTGGTGGCCGACAACTGCACCGACTCGACCCCGGACCTGGCGCGCGCGGCGGGCGTGGGGGTCTTCGCCTCGGTCGACAACGTCCACAAGAAGGGCGGCGCCCTCAACCAGGCCCTCGCCACGCTGCTTCCGGATCTGGGTGAGAACGACTGCGTGATGGTGATGGACGCCGACACCGTCCTGGACCAGGGGTACCTCACCGCCGCCCGCCGACGCTTCACCGACGACCGCGCCCTCATGGCGGTCGGCGGCCTGTTCTACGGCGAGGAGGGCGCGGGGCTGCTCGGCCAGTTCCAGCGCAACGAGTACACGCGCTACAGCCGCGACATCCGCCGCCGCCGGGGCCGGGTGTTCGTCCTCACCGGCACCGCATCGGTGTTCCGCTCCCGCGCGCTGCGCACCGTCGCGGACTCCCGCGGTTCCCGCATCCCGGGCCGGCACGGCGACGTCTACGACACGGCCGCCCTGACCGAGGACAACGAGCTGACGCTGGCACTCAAGTCGCTCGGCGGCCTCATGGTCTCGCCGCCGCAGTGCACTGTGGTCACGGAGGTCATGCCCACGTGGAAGGCCCTGTGGCATCAGCGGCTGCGCTGGCAGCGCGGCGCCCTGGAGAACCTCGGCGCGTACGGGATCACCCCGCAGACCACGCGGTATTGGTTCCAGCAGCTCGGGATCGGGTACGGGGCCATCGCGCTGTCGAGCTACCTGGCGCTGATCCTCATCACCGCGCTCGCCCTGGACGAGTGGGTCTGGTATCCCTTCTGGGGTGGGCTCGGCCTACTGTTCATGCTCGAGCGGCTGGTGGGGGTCTGGAAGGCGGACCTGCGCGCCAAGCTGGTCGCCGTGGTGTTGGTCCCGGAGCTGGTGTACGCGACGTTCCTCAATATCGTCTTCCTCAAGGGCGTGTTCGACATCCTCCTGGCCCGCCAGGCCAACTGGGGCCATGTGGTGGTCGGTGAAGACGGTGTGAGTCGGGTGGAAGGGGCGTGACGACCGTGGAGGCCTTGGTGGGAACGACAACAACGATCACGACGACGACGACGCCGTCCGCCCCCGACACGGTGGTCATGGCCGCCGGACCGATCGAGACCCTTCACGCCGGGATCCTGTTGCCCGAGTCGGTGTTGTCCTCGGAATGGTTCGCCATTCTCGCGGCATTTGTGGCCATCAACACGGTTATGTACGTGACGCTCGCGGTGGCCAAGACGCTGCCCAAGGTCCACTTCTACGACCTGTTCCCCCGCCAATACACGCGTGCGGAGACCCGCAGCATCCACCCGGACGCACCCGAGCCGGGGCCGGGCAAGCGTGGGCACGCGCAGCCGGAGACCCGGCCGGAGCCCGGGTGAGCCGGTTCGACCTGGATCGCATCGGCCGCGGCCTGCCCTTCGCCGCGGCCCTGCCGTCGCTGCGCGAGGCGCTCGCCACGACCGGCACCGCGGTCGTGCAGGCCCCGCCCGGCACCGGCAAGACCACGCTGGTGCCGCCGGCCGTCGCCGAGTTCGTCGGAATCGGCGGGACTGGCAGGACTGTCGGGACCGGTGGGACAGGCGGGGGCTCGGGCCGCGTCGTCGTCACCCAGCCCCGGCGCGTGGCCGCCCGTTCCGCGGCGCGGCGCCTGGCCGGGCTGACCGGCACCGAGCCCGGCGGCCTCGTGGGGTATTCGGTGCGCGGCGACTCCCGCGTCGGCCGGAACACGCGCGTGGAGTTCGTGACGCCCGGCGTGCTGGTGCGCCGCCTCATCTCCGATCCCGATCTGCCCGGCGTGGTCGCGGTGGTGCTCGACGAGGTGCATGAACGCGACGTCGAGTCCGACCTCGCCTTCGCCCTGCTGTGTGAGCTCCGCGAGTTGCGCGACGACCTGCCGGTGGTGGCGATGTCGGCGACGCTGGAGGCCGGGCGATTCGCGACCCTGCTCGGCGGCGGCGACCCGGCCACCGCCGCCCCCGCACCGGTCGTCGACGTCCCGGCCGTGCTGCACCCGCTCGAGCTCGCCTACGCGCCCGCGCCGGTGCCCCGCCTCGACGCCCGCGGGGTGACCGACGGCTTCCTTGAGCACGTGGCCGCGGTTATCGCCGCCGAGGTCATCGCTGCCAAGACCAGCGCCGCAAAGACCGACGCCGCCGAGGCCACCGCCGCAGCCGGCCCGGATGGCGCCCCCGCCGACCCCCACGACATCCTCGTGTTCCTGCCGGGCGTGCGCGAGATCGATCGCGTGGCACGCGCGCTGGCCGCCCGACTCGGCGACGCCGCCGAGATCCTGCCCCTGCACGGCGGCCTCGACGCCGCCGCGCAGGACCGCGCGGTGTCCGGCTCGGGCCGCCGGACGGATGCGGCGGGCCGGGCCGTCCCGCGCGTGGTGGTGTCCACCGACCTCGCCGAGTCGTCGCTGACGGTGCCGGGCGTGCGGGTGGTGGTCGACGCCTGCCTGAGCCGCGAGCCGCGCCGCGACACCGCCCGCGACATGTCCGGTCTGGTGACGGTGTCGGCGTCGCGGGATTCGTGCGTCCAGCGCGCCGGCCGCGCCGCGCGACTGGGCCCCGGCCGGGCCGTGCGGTGCCTGAGCGAGCAGGAGTTCACGCACCTGCCCTCGCACCGCGCGCCGGCGATCGCCACCTCCGACCTCACGACGTTCACGCTGGATGTGGCCTGCTGGGGCGCGCCCCGCGGCGAGGGACTAGCCCTGCCTGACGCCCCACCCGCCGGGGAGTTGGACCGCGCCGAGACGGTGCTGCGGGGCCTCGGCGCACTCGACGACGACGGCCGCGCCACCGACCGCGGCCGGGCGCTGGCGCGGGTCCCGGCCGATCCGCGGCACGCGCGTGCCCTGCTCGACGGGGCGGAGCTGGTCGGCCCCCGCGTCGCCGCGGAGGTGGTGGCGCTGCTCGCCTCGGACCGCCGCTCCCCCGGCGGCGATCTGGCGGCCGACCTGCGAGCCCTGCGCTCGGGCCGCGCGCCCGACACCGGGGCGTGGAAGCAGCAGGCGGGGCGGCTGGAGCGGATCGCGCGCGAGGCCACGGAGTCCGGGGGCGGCAGCGCTCACGGGTCAGGCGAGCGCGGCGGGTCCCGTGGGTCCGGGCACGGCGGGGCAGTGCGGGGGGACGCGAGGCGGGAGGGCGCGGCGCGGGAGGAGGCCGCGGGCCTGGTGATCGCGCTCGCGCACCCGGATCGCGTCGCGCGCCGCCGCGGCGACCAGTACACCTTCGCCTCCGGCACCGGCGCCGTCCTGCCGCCCGGCTCGGCGCTGACGGGCCACGAGTGGCTCGCCGTCGCAGAGGTCGGCCGCGCCTCGGGGCGCGCCGCGGGCGAGGCCGGCGCCGTGATCCGCGGGGCCGCCGCGATCAGCCTCGACGACGCTCTCGGCGCGGCGTCCCACCTTGTCGACGACGACGAGACCGCCCATCTTTCCGGCGGCGCCGTCACCGGGCGGCGCGTCAAGAGACTCGGGGCGATAGAACTCTCCTCTACACCTGTGCGGCCGTCCCCCGCGTCGGCCGCCCGGGCCGTGTCCGCTGCGGTCCGGGCCGGCGGGCTGGCCGCGCTGAACCCCGGCGCGGACGCGGACGTCCTGTGGCGCCGACTCGCGCTGGCGCACCGCGAGCTCGGCGAGCCGTGGCCCGACGTCTCCGCCGACGGTCTCGCGGACAGGCTCGAGGAGTGGCTCGGCCCCGAGATCGCCTCCCTCGCAGAAGGCAAAAAGATTGCCGACCGCGATCTCGGCCCCGCACTCCGGCGGCTGCTGCCGTGGCCCGAGGCCGGAACGTTCGACGAGCTGGTGCCGGAGAGGATTGAGGTGCCCTCGTCGTCGTCGTACCGGGTGGACTATCCCGCGCCCGGGTCGGACGACGCGCCGGTCCTGGCCGCCAAGCTGCAGGAATGTTTCGGCTGGACGTCCTCGCCGCGGATCTGTGGCGGTCGGGTGCCCGTCACGGTGCACCTCCTCTCCCCCGCCGGGCGGCCGCTCGCGGTGACCCGTGACCTGGAGTTTTTCTGGCGCGAGGTGTATTCGGGCGTGCGGGCCGAGATGCGGGGGCGGTACCCCAAGCACCCGTGGCCGGAGGATCCGATGAGCGCGGAGCCGACGCGGCGGACGAACCGGAAGCGCTGAGGCCCGGGGCGGCTCGGGAAGGCGCGGGGCGGCGCGTCGGGCACTGGCGGCACGGGGGCGGGGCGAGGCGAGGCGGGGTCCCGTTACCATAACGACCGCCGGATGGCTAGATATTTCTTAGATTCGGCGTAGGCTGTGACGCATACCACTGAAGGCGTTCCCGGCCGAAAGGGTGATCACGATGACCGCCTACACCCACCCCGCCCCTCATCGCGTCGCGCTTCCCACCAGAGCTCCAGGGAAGGCCCGCTTCGTCCCGCACGTCACCAACCGGATCGGCGCGCTGGCCGCGGCGATCGGGCTCGCGCTCGCACTGCTGAGCCTCTACCTGCCCTGGCTGACCACCAGTGGCGGCTCGCAGATCACCGGGCTGGGCATCACCGACATCCTCGACGTCCGTAGTGTCGCCCCCATCCTCTTCCTCGGACTGGTGGTGTTGCTGTTCCTCGTGGCCGTCACGGCGGCCACCCGGCTCGGCGTGTTCGCGATGGCCGGGGCGGTGGTCGGTGGGATCATCCTGCTCGCCCACCTGGCCTTCATGTGGACGCTGGTCTCGTCGACGGGGACGGGTGAGCCGCTACTGTCCGGGCTGCCGTCCGGTGCGGCGATGGCGTACGGACCGTTCGTCGCCGCGTTCGGGTTCCTGCTGGTCACCGGCGGATCCGCGTGGGCCGCGCGCTCGGCCGAGTACGTCCTGCCCGACCTGGAATCGGCGCGGCCGGGCCACCACCACCGGTGAGTGCGGCGGGCCGTCGGCGCGGGCTGCTGGCGGCGTTCGGTCAGCGGTGAGCCGTCAGAACACCATCACCGTGTCGCCCACCTTGAGCGTGTCGAAGTAGGTGGCCGCGGCGGGCTGATCCATGCGGATGCAGCCGTGGGAGTCATACGCCGGGTCGCCCTCGTGGAAGGCGATCCCGCCCACGAAATACACCGAGTACGGCATCGGCGCATTGTTGAACAGCCGACTCACCTCGTGCCGGACCTTGCGGGTGACCTGGAACGTTCCGGTCGGGGTCTCCCAGCCGGCCTTGCCGTGGGACATCCGCACCGGACCGTAACTGAGTCGCCCGTCGGCCTGGAGCCACGTGCGCTCGCCCGCCAGGTCCACGCAGGCATCCGCGGTGCGCGGGCACGGACTCTGCGGGGTCCGGTCCTCGGGCGCGGGAGGCGCCGGGGCCGCGGCCGGGACAGGCGGCGGTGGGACGAGGCCCGGCGGCGGCTCGATACCCGCCGACTCCAGTGCCCCGCCAATCGCCGAGCGTGCGTCGTAATCGGCCTGCGCAGATCCGGTCTGCGCCTGCCCGATCGCCTGCTCGACCTCCGGGGGAAACGGGAACGGCAGCTGCGCCGAGGCGGCCGGGGCGGTGCCGACCACCAGCGCGAACGCGGCGGCCACCGCCAGGGCCGGGCGAGGGAAACGTCGTGTCATGCGCGTTGATTATGCTCCGCCCAGATCACCCGGCCGCCTACCTCGGGGTCACATTCCGGTCTCAGGGCCCGCTCAGGTGGACTGCGGCGATTAGCGTCGTCGGCATGAGCGATGCGCCGCTTCCCCTTCCGCCCCTGTCCGCGCCCGCGAGCCGCACCCTGGCCGAAGCCGGGATCTCCACCCTGAACCAGCTCGACGGGATGGCCGAGAAGGATGTGCTCGCCCTCCACGGTCTCGGCCCGGCCCAGCTGGGCGTGTTGCGCGACGCGCTGACAGGCGCCGGACTGGCGTTCACCGATCCGGTCGCCCGACCGCGCGCCACCGGACGCAATGACAACACCGCGTTGGCCACGACCGACGGCTCACCCCGGAAGTGGATCGAGCAGCTGCCCACCGAGCGCCGTGTCGAGGACGGCCTACGGCTGCTGGAGTTGTTCGGCGAGGTCACCGGCGCCGAGGCCGTGATGTGGGGGCCGTCAATGGTTGGGTACGGCCACCACCACTACGTCTACGATTCCGGCCGCGAGGGCGACACGTTCCGCGTCGGGTTCAGCCCCCGCGCCTCGGCCCTGTCCCTCTACGGATTGCTCGACCCCGAGGTGGACGACCTGCTCGGCCGACTCGGGCCGCACAAGATCGGCAAGGGATGCCTGTACGTCACCCGGCTGGCCCGCGTGGACGAGCAGGTCCTGCGCGACCTCATCGCCGCCGGGTGGGCCCGCGGGGAAGCCGGCTGCTGATCCCGAATTTCTCCATCGCCGCGTGTGAGGCCGCGGGCTCGCCGGGCTCGCCGAACTGCCACGAGTGGACGTGTCAGCGATAGGGTGGGGGCCATGCCTATCGTGAATCGGCCCATGGGCCGCAATCACCTTGCCGCCCTCAGCGCGGCGGCAGTCGTGGGCGCCACTGCAGCCGGCGCCGCCGCGGGTGTCGCGCACGCAGAGTCCGAGGACACCTCCACCGTCGCCTCGCAAGCGACCCAGGACTCCGTGACCGAGCAGGTCGACCCGGGCACGTCTGCAGATTCGGTCGCCCTCGCAGATCAGGCCACGCAGGCGGACCCGGTATCCCTCGACGAGGCGCCCGAGCCGGTCGCCGTCGACGCGCAGCTGATCCGGTCGGTGGCCCGGCAGGTCCTGCTCGAGCAGGAACGTCCCGAGCACCTCACCAACGTCGACCTCATCGCTCGCGACGTCCTGGCGCAGGGCCCCGCCGACCCGGCACAGGCCGAATACATGACCCGGGAGACCATGCTCGGTTTCGGTCCCGGTGCCCCCGTCGCGGATGCCCCGGAGTCCGAAGTGGTGATGGCGCCGCCGCAGTGCCCGCCCACCGCGCGCGCCTGCATCGACGTCGACGGCAAGATGGCCTGGATGGTCGAAGACGGCCGGGTCACCTACGGCCCGGTCCCCATCACGACCGGTAAGGCGGGCTACGAGACCGCGCGCGGAACACACAACGTCCTGAGGCACGTCCGACACGATCACAGCATCCCGTTCGACTCCCCCATGCCGTACTCGACGTACTTCACGGTCAGTGGGATGGCGTTCCACGAGGGTCGCCTCGACGAGCCGTCTCACGGCTGCGTGCACCTGGGGCAGCAGGCCGCCGCCCATTTCTTCGAGCACCTCAAGGTGGGCGACGAGATCGTCGCGTTCTGACCGGACGGTCGCGTCACGCCACCGCGTCGTACACCAGGCACGCGGCCGCGGACAGCGACACCAGCAGCGTCATCGATGCCAGGCTGACCCCTCGCCCGCCGGGGCAGGAGACGATCGCCAGCACCACCAGCGCGAGCACCGCCTCCAGTGGCCAGGCCGGTCCACCGATCAGCCAGATTCCGTAGACGGCCTCGCCGCCGATGATCCCGGGGACCACGCCCGCGGCGATCGACCCCCGGGTTCCGGGGCTGGTCGATAGTGCTCCGGCCGCTCCGCAGACCGCACCCGCAACCGGCCCGACGACTATCCAGAGGGTGACCTCGATGGCCGAGGTGGAGGGCGCGTTGACCGCGAGCCACGGGAGGAGGACTCCCACCATGGCGATCAGTCCCGCAAGCGCCCCGGTGCTGGCAGGTGGGATGTCTGCTCGTCCGGCGGACCAGCGGCCCGCGATCAGTCCGACCACCGACCACAGGGCGCTCGTTCCGGCCAGGACAGCCCACTGATCGGGAAGTAGCGCGTGCGCGAGAGTGAGCACCACCCCGCACACGAGGCCGAACCCGAGTGCGCCGGCACAGGTGCCGACCGCTCGCCCGGAGCCTCGGCCGGTGCCAGCGGAGTGCTCACTCACCGGGCCGCGACCTATTTCAGTCGCGCGGCAGCGGCTTGACCATCGGGAACAGGATCGTCTCGCGAATTCCGAGCCCGGTCAGCGCCATGAGCAGTCGGTCGATGCCCATGCCCAGTCCGGCCGACGGCGGCATGCCCTGCTCCATCGCGGCGAGGAAGTCCTCGTCGAGGACCATGGCCTCGTCGTCGCCGGCGGCGGCCAGCCGGGCCTGGTCCTCGAATCGCTGACGCTGGATAACCGGGTCGACGAGCTCGGAGTAGGCAGTCGCCAGCTCGAAGCCACGCACGTACAGGTCCCACTTCTCGGTGACACCCCGATCGGTGCGGTGGTCGCGGGTCAACGGCGAGGTCTCGACTGGGAAATCACGGACGAACACCGGGCCGTCGAGCTGGTCGGCGCACAGGTGCTCCCACAGTTCCTCGACGAGCTTGCCGTGCAGCCACCCCTTGCCCGCGGGGACCTCGAGGCCGACCTTGCCGGCCAGTGCGGTCAGCTCTTCGACGCTGGAGTCGACGGTCACCGTCTCGGCACCCGCGGCGGCAAGCTCGGGGTGCTTGCGCTGCAGCGCCTCGTTGAGCGACGGGTACATCTTCATCTCGCGCCACTGCCCGCCGAGGTCGTAGGTGGTGCCGTCGACGAGAGTGACCGTGGTGGAACCGAAGACCTCGGTGGCCACCTCCTGGATGACCTCGCGGATCATGGTGGCGGCCGTGTTGTAGTCGCCGTAGGCCTGGTAGGTCTCGAGCATCGCGAACTCGGGGCTGTGCGAGGAGTCGACGCCCTCGTTGCGGAAGTTGCGGTTGATCTCGAAGACCCGCTCGATCCCGCCCACGACGCACCGCTTGAGGTACAGCTCGGGCGCGATGCGCAGGTATAGGTCCAGGTCCAGTGCGTTGGAGTGCGTGATGAACGGCCGGGCAGCAGCACCGCCGTGCAGTGTCTGAAGCATGGGGGTCTCGACCTCGAGGAAGCCGCGATTCTCCAGAGCGTGACGCAGCGCCCGCACGACCTTGATACGCAGGATCGCGTTGCGGCGAGCCTGCTCGCGCATGATGAGGTCGGTGTAGCGCTGGCGCACGCGCGTGTCCTCGCCCATCTCCTTGTGGGCGACCGGCAGTGGGCGAAGCGACTTGGCGGCCAGCACCCACGAGTCGGCCATCACGGAGAGCTCGCCGCGCTTGGAGCGCACGACGCGCCCGGTCACCGACACGAAGTCGCCCAGGTCGACGTCCTGCTTCCACGCATCGAGCCGCTCCTGGCCGACATTGGCCAGCGAGAGCATCGCCTGCAACTGCGGAGTGAATCCGCCCGGCTCATCCTCGACGACGGGAGTCGACAGTTCCGCGGACGGGTCGACGCCGTCCTGCAGTCGCACGAAGCACAGCTTGCCGGTGTTGCGGACGAAGAGCACGCGTCCGGTCACGGAGACCTCGACGTCGGTCTCCTCGCCCGGCTCAAGATCGGCGAAGCGTGGGTCCGAGGTGATCTCGGCCAGTCCGTGGGTGCGCGGCACCTCGACCGGGTAGGCCTCCACCCCGTCGTCGAGGAGACGCTGCCGCTTGTCGCGGCGGATGCGCAGCTGCTCGGGGGTGTCGTCGGCGGGCTCGTTCGAGGCGGCCCCGGGCGCGGAGGAAGTCGAGTCAGTCACGACTCCCGAGGATAGTCCCCACGACGCGGCGGGACCGAACCCATGGCCGGGCCCTTCCCGCGACGTCAGTGGGCGGAGATCGCGGAGCGCTCGCGCAGCAGGTGCTCGGCACCCGTGAGCAGCCCGAGCGCGCGGGCGGCGCGCAGTGCGTCGTGGCCGCCGTCCACGGCACGGACGCCGTGAACCCCGCGGGAGGCCAGCTCAAGCGCGAACAGCTCGGCGTCCAGGCCGTCATCGCTCACCAGGAGGACCGGACGCCCCTCGGCAACCGCGGCGAGCGGGGCGGGCGACGTGGGATCGAGAAGATCGACGACGGGGCGCGCCTCCACGGCGATCGCACCGGCCAGCACACCCTGACGCTCACGCTGGACACGGGAGCGGATGTCCACCACCAGGGCGCCTGCACGGACAGCGTCCACGTAGGCATCGGCGGTGACGGTGGTCGTATAGGTCGTGGTGGTGAAGGCGATCGTCATGGTGTTCTCCTGGCGAGGTGCGGCGGTGGTGTCGATTCGGGGGTTCGCCGGTCGGGGACACCACTGCTGCGCGCGCGTCGATGCCGCCGGACCGGCCGAGGGCATTCGTCGCGCGTTCATGACGCCAATAGTAGACAGACCGGTCTATCTACCGCAAGGGTCCCGAGCGAATCCACACAGACGCCCGGGGCGCACCGGGGCCTCACGCGCCGCAGCGACGCCGCTCGGCGACCGAGGCGACGCCACTCGGCACCCCCGGACACAGCGTCAGGTCTGGCATTTTCTATTTAGTTGATGCATCATGTAACTACGCCGCACGAAGGAGATGCCATGACCGCCGCCCCCGCCCGCCAGCCCGCCGTCTTCATCGGACACGGAGCCCCCACCAATGCGCTCGAGGACAACAAGTGGACCCGCGAATGGCAGGCGATCGGACGGTCCCTTCCCGAGAAGCCGCGCGCGATCCTGGCGGTGTCCGCGCACTGGTACATCAATGCCACCGCAGTGACCGCCATGTCCTCCCCGCGGACGATCCACGACTTCTACGGCTTCCCCCGCGAACTCGCGGAGTTCGAGTACCCAGCCTCTGGGGCACCCGAACTCGCCGACGAGGTGGCCGACATCGCCAAGCCCACCTGGATCGGCGTGGACCAGGACTCGTGGGGACTGGATCACGGAACCTGGTCCGTGCTGGCCCACATGTTCCCCGACGCCGACGTGCCCGTTGCCCAGCTGTCGATCGACGCGAGCAAGCCGGCGAGCTACCACTTCGACCTCGGCACCAAACTCTCCGCGCTGCGCGACTCGGGAGTGCTGGTCCTGGCCAGTGGCAACGTTGTGCACAACCTCGCGGTGGTGGACCCCAGCCGAGGAGAGACGGGAACCGATTGGGCCCGTCGCTTCGATGACCACGCCCAGGAGCTGCTCACCGAGCGGCCCGAGGACGCGCTGACGTTGATCGAGCACCCCGATGTCAGGCTCGCCGTCCCCACCGCCGACCACTTCCTGCCGGTGCTCTACTCCGCCGGCATGGCCGCGGGGGCCGGGGAGAAGCTGGAGGCGTTCACCAAGGACTACCTCTGGGGCTCCCTGTCCATGACCAGTTACCGCTCGGCCGCCTGACACACCTGGCCGGTGGTCGCCCGGAGCCGGACACTGCAGACTGACCGCATGCCCGTCCCCCGACCCGCGACCGTGTCCGACGTGGAGCAGCTCCGCGAGATCGAGCGGTCCGCCGGGCAGCTGTTCTCGGAGATCGGAATGGACGCGATCGCCCTCGACGACCCGCCTACGGCCGAGAACTACCGCATGGCCATCGAGCGCGGCGAGATCACCGTGATCGACCTCGACGAGGTCCCGACCGCGTACCTGCGGGCATTCGAGGTCGACGGCCTGATGCATCTCGAGCAGCTCAGCGTGGCCGCCTCCGGTGCCCGCCGCGGACTGGGCCGCATGCTGATCGAGCACGCGGCGGACTCGGCGCAGGAGCAGGGCCTGGCCGGGCTCACCCTCACCACGTTCGCGTCGGTCCCGTGGAACGCCCCGTACTACGCACGGCTCGGCTTCCGGGTGCTCGATGAGCGGGAATGGTCCCCGGGCCTGCGCAGGATCCGGGACGAGGAGGCCGCCGACGGACTGGATGCCTGGCCCCGCGTGTGCATGATCCGGGAATCACGCTAGCCGGGTCGACATCCGGCCCGACACCGGCAGCAATACCACCAGCACGAGCCAGAAGAGCTGCGCCGCCGACGCCCCGATCGTCAGCGCGACGGGTATCGAGCACAGGAACACCGCAGGGGTCACCAACGCATCACTGAGGGCGGCCAGATTCTGCCTCGACGAGGTGGGGTGCCGCTCCAGTCCGGCCCGCCTGCCCAACTGGTAGACGGTCGACTGCGCCAGCGAGACCCCCGCAATATTCACCGCGTATAGGACCGTCGGCAGCGCCAGGCCCGAGGTCTCGGGATCGCTGATCGCGTCCGTGGTGAACGGAACGAGGATCACCAGACCGGTCGCCACCAGGTTCGCCACCAGCATCGGACCGTCCAGTCCGGTCATCTTGCTGATGATCCGCACATTGACCCGCCACAGCACGCAGATCACCACGAAGCTCAGGATCACGCCGAACAGCTGCTGCCCGAGGCCGGACTCCGCGAGCGAGGACAGGTCCTGCCACTCCTGCGCCCGGGGCAGGTCCACGTTCGCGATCAGCAGCGTGACGGCGAAGCCGTAGATCGCGTCAAAAAAGGAGAGCCCGCGGTCGAATTCCGACGAGTCGCGGTGGATGACGGCGTTGTCGTCGTCGTCATAATTTTTCGCGCCGTCGTCGTCGCTCCTACCGTGACCCTCCGTCCCGGGCGTCCCGGCGCTCGCACCGTTCATTCACCAAGCATGCCCGACCGCCCACGACCGCCACGCGGGTTCGCACGACACTGGTCCGCGCCACTCGGGTTCCCACCACCAGCGCGGTCAGCAGTTTCGCGCGTGCACCAACCTCAGGCCCTCCAGCGCGAGGTCAGGCTCTACATCTGTCACGGTCCGCGATTCCTCGGACACGACGTCCGCGCGCAGGCCGGTCAGCACCACGCAGGCGTCGGCCAGCTCCGCGACGTCGGTGCGCAGCCGGTCCACCAGGGCGTCGATCTGCCCGGCGAAGCCGATCACGATGCCGGCCTGCAGCGCCGCGACGGTGTTCTTGCCCAGCGCGCCGCGCGGCCGCACGACCTCGATCTTGCGCAGGGCCGCCGCGCGCTCGGCGAGCGCGTCCACGGAAATGTCGATCCCGGGCGCGATCGCCCCGCCGAGGAGCTCGCCGCGCGCGGAAATGGCGTCGACGGTGGTCGCCGTATCGACGTCGACGACGACGACGGCACCCTCGAACAGCGTGTGGGCGGCGAGCGCGTTGACGACCCGGTCGGACCCCACCTCGCGCGGATTGTCGACCAGTAGCGGCACCCCGGTCTTGACGCCCGGGGCCACCACGACCGAGGGCAGGCTGGGCCAGTAGTCGGCGGCCATTCGCCGCAGTTCCCCGGTCACCGACGGCACCACGGACATCGCGGAGATGCCGGTGAGGTGCTGCGCGCACTCCCCCAGCAGCCCGCGGATCGTCAACGCGAGTTCGTCGGACGTCACCGACGGTGAGGTGCGCACGCTCCAGGTGCGCTCGAGCGGACCACCGCCGGGCGGGAAGGTGCCGAGCCGGATGTGCGTGTTGCCGACGTCGACGGTGAGAAGCATGGGTGTCCTCCCGCGGCCTAGACGGCGGCGGGCTCCGGCACGCGCGGGTTCTTCAGCCCCGAACCCTCGGGGACGTTCGCCGGGTCGTCGCCCTCGGTGAGCATGCGGTTGTCGCCGTCGACAAACACGACACGGGGCTTGTAGGCCCGCGCCTCGGCGTCCTCCATGATCCCGTAGGCGATGATGATCACCAGGTCGCCCGGGTGCACCAGGTGCGCGGCGGCGCCGTTGATGCTGATCACGCCGGAGCCGCGCTCGCCGGTGATGGCGTAGGTGGTCAGGCGGTTGCCGTTGTTGATGTCGACGATGTCGATCTGCTGGCCCTCGAGCAGGTCGGCGGCGTCCATGAGGTCGGCGTCGATGGTGCAGGAACCGACGTAGTGCAGGTCGGCCTGGGTCACGGTGGCCCGGTGGATCTTGGAGTGGAGCATGGTGCGCTGCATGTGTCAGCCTTCCTGGGAATCTGCGGGGCGCGCGGCGAGCACGGCGTCGTCGGCGAGGTCGTCGGCCATCTCGGCCTGCTGGGCGGCGACGGTGGCCTCGGCCGCGGCGAGGAAGCCGGTGCCGATGGCCACGCCGACGTTGTCGATGAGGCGGGTGGTTCCGATGCGGGCCGCCACGAGGAGCCGGCCGGGGCCCTCTTCCGGCGGTTCGCCGAGGTCCGCGGCGCGGAGCTCGAGGTAGTCGAGGGTGATCTGCGGGCGCTCGGCCAGGACCGCGGCGGCGGCGTCGATGACCGCCTGCCGACCGCCCTTGGCCGCGAACGTTCCGGCCACCAGCGCCGCGTTGATGGTGGTGGCCAGTTCGCGCTCGTCGTCTGAGAGGTAGCGGTTGCGCGAGCTCATCGCCAGTCCGTCGGACTCGCGGACCGTGGGCACGCCCACCACGCGCACGTCCAGGTTCAGGTCGGCGACCATCTGCCGGATGAGCACCAGCTGCTGGTAGTCCTTCTCCCCGAAGAACGCCTGGTGGGGGGCGACGATGTTGAAGAGTTTCGCCACGACAGTGAGCATCCCGGCGAAGTGGCCGGGGCGGGCGGCGCCGTCGAGGATCTCCCCGGTCTGCCCCGGCTGCACGGTCGTGCGCGGGCCCTCCGGGTACATGGCGGTCGCACTGGGGGCGAACACCAACTCGACGCCCGCCTCGGCGAGTTTGGCCACGTCCTCGTCCAGGGTGCGCGGGTAGGCGTCGAGGTCCTCACCCTCGCCGAACTGCAGCGGGTTGACGAAGATCGAGGCCACCACCACGGCCCCGGGCGTGCGGCGCGCGGCCTCCACGAGCGCCAGGTGGCCCTCGTGCAGTGCGCCCATCGTGGGCACGAAGGTGATCTGCTTGCCCACCTTGCGCAGCGACTCGGTGACCGCGTGGAGTGAGTCGGGCTCGTGGTGGATCGTCAGCTCGCCGCGGGCGTAGCCGGTGTTCGGGCGGCCGGGGACCGCGGTCCGGACCGGGTAGGTGGTCATCGCAGCTGCTCCGTCAGGTCGGGGGCGAGAAGGTCGGTGACATCGCGGCCGGCGCCGCAGCGGTCGGCGGTGCGCAGCGCCAGCGCGCGGTAGCCGGTGGCGATTCCGCCGTCGACCTCCTCGAGCGCGTCGAGGTGCCGCGAGACGGTCACGGCGTCGCCGCGCATGACCGGTCCGGTCAGGGCCGCATCGCCGGAGGCCAGGACGTTGTCCAGGGCGGCGCGCAGGAGCGGCTCGAGGGTCCGGCGGGCGAGCGCTTCGGCGTCCTGGCCGAGCATCCCGTCGGGATCGCCCTCGACTCCGCCGCCCGGCAGGACGGCGAACGACGCGGCGAGTGCTTCCGCGGCGTCGTTCACGAGGGTGACCAGGTGATTGGCGCCGTGCGCGAGAGCGGCGTGGTAGAGCGCCCGGTGCGATTCGGCGACGGTGACGGGCAGGCCGCCGGTCTCCATGACCAGCATCTGTCCCACGATCAGTCCCGTCTCGTCCGGGGAGGTCAGGGCCCACGAGCAGCCCTCCATACGGTCCACGTCGGCCTCGCCGCCGGTGAAGGTCATGGCCGGGTGCGCGGCCACCACCACGGCACCCGCCTCTGCCGCGGGGCGCAGGACGTCGGCACCCACGGCGCCGGCGACGTGCACCACGATGTGGCCGGGCCGGAAGGCTCCGGCGTCGGCCAGTTCGGCGACGACCTCGGACAGGGCAGAGTCGGGCACCGCGAGGATGAGGAGTTCGCCCTGTTCTGCGACGGTGACGGGGTCCGCGACGCGGGCCTCGGGCAGGCGATTCGCCGCGAGCTCACGCGAGCGCTCCGACCGTGCGACGACGGCGGAGACGACATGGCCGCGGCGCTCGAGGGCGGCGCCGACAGCTGTGCCCACGCGGCCTGCGGAGATGAGGCCGATGGACAGGCGGGCTGGGGGTGTTCCGTTGACGCCGAATTCGGACATCATGGGGTGCTCCATTGGTCGATCCGTTCCAGGCCCGCTCGCTGACGGGTCCCAGACATCTCGCGGCAAGGATAGCCGCGCGGGCGGCGGCACACATCATTCAGTGGGATACCTCACACAGGCGCCGGCCGCACACCGCAGGCCCGGGCCCCCGGCACCGCCGCGACAGCTCCCGTGCTCACCGCGCTCACCGCGCAGAAAAAAGCCGGGCGCGGAGCCTCCAGCGGCTCCGGACCCGGCTTCACGACGGGTGTCGAGTGATCAGTCCTCGGCGCGACGGCGGCGGCGTCCACCTGACGGCGCATCGTCGCCGCCGAGCTTGGCCATGAGCTCGGCCACCGACATGCCCGCTCCCGAACCGTGGCGGCTGGCCGGTGCGGACTCCTCGGTCCGGTCGGCCTGCGGCGCGGCGGGTGCGGAAGGCGCGGCGGGCTCGGCGGGTGCGGAGTGCGACCAGGTCGACTCAGCCGGGGCAGAAGGTGATTTCGGCACAGCCGCAGCGGACGGAGTGACCTGAGCGGCCTGCGACGCGGCGGGCGCCGACTCGCCGCCCGATGCCGACGTCGAGGTCGGGGTCTGGGCCGATCCCCACGACGACCGCGACGAATCGCCCACCGGCCGGACCGCGGGGCGGCGCGGCGAGGAGGAGGGCTCCTGCGTCCGGGTGCCCGGCTCGGTGACCGGGGAGAACTTCTCGGTGCGTTCGGTGCTCGGCGTCGATCCCGGGCCGACGCCCGAGGCCTGCGCGCCCGAGGTGTCGGGGCCCGCCGCGGCGGAACGTCCCGTCGACGACACGGCCGTGGAACCGAATCCACTCACCGGCGCCGATGCGGGACGGTCCGACGAGGAACCGGTCGAGGTCCACGAAGAATCCGACGACGACGACACCGACGCTGACTCGGTGTACGGCTTCGCTGCGGTGTCACCCGTCCGGCTGCCCGACTCGGACGGGCGCTGGCGAGGCTCGACCCGCTCGGACGGCACGGACGGCAGAAGGCCGGCACCGAGTTCACCGGCGGGGCCACCACCCGACACGGCGAACCGGTCCTCGGGCAGGCTCACGCCCATCGCGGCGAGCTGCTCCCGCAGCGACGCGATCTCCTGGCGCAGGGCGTAGACGGACTCGGAGGTCTCGTAGCGGATCGCGTCCCGCAGATCCTTCTCCACCACGAGTTCGTGCTCACGGCGAGCGGAGATCTCGCGCTCGAGCTGGAGTTCGTAGACGGTGTGCAGGTCACGGACGCGTGCGGCCTCGGCCGCTGCCTGGCGGCGGTAGCGGGCGACCAGGAAGGCGCCGATGAAGGCGGCCCAGAGCGCGGCGAGTGTGCCGATGCGCATCCAGACCGGGTTGTCGGTGAAGACCATGACCACGGTGGCCACCACCGCGAGGATCAGGAGCACGCCCAGCGCGATGTTCGCCAGACCCCGGTCATCACCACGACCGGGACGCGCGGGCCGTGGCTTGTCAGTCGCGCCATCGGAACTCATGTCCCGCATGATAGCCGCAGAATCAACAGTCACACAGGTAACTACGGTGTGTTGGCCGGACTCGGGCCTACGTCGGCTGGGCGAGGCCGGCGTTCTCGAGGCCGGTGTCGTCGTCGTCAGGCGGGGTCAGGCACGCCGACTCGAGGAACAGTCCCGCCCCCACCAGCACCGCGCCGGACACCAGGACGGCCACCGATGCCGGGAGTTCCTCCCCCGCCACGGCCAGGTCACCGAGCCGGAGCGCGAAGAACAGCGACAGCCCGGCGCCCACCCCGGTCGCGGCGGCGCCGAGGATCGCCGAGGACTGTCCGAGTGCCGCGCTGCGCGCGATGGTCAGCGGGTGCATCTGGCTGCGGTCCTGGCCGACCGAGTTGTCCGAGATCGCGTTCCGGACCCGCAGTGCCAGCAGCACGTCGATCACCGCGATCACGACCAGCGTCACCCAGCCGAAGCCGACCGGCGGAAACGATCCGAGGAACGTGCCGGTGAGGACGTAGGCGGCCACCGCGGCGACAACCGCGATCAGTACCAGCGTGATCTTGGAGATCTTCGACATGTCAGCTCGACCATCCCGCGGGCGCCAGCGGCTGATCGAGTCGGCGGATCGCCGCCACATCCGCGGGGTCGAGCGTGTCGATCAGGTCCCGGACACCGGCCCCGGCGAGCACCGCGTCCGGATCGATTTCCAGCCACGGGACCAGCACGAACGCGCGCTCGCGGGCGCGGGGGTGTGGGAGCGTGAGGCTCTCGTCGTCCGAGGTCACCTGCGTACCGTCCACCTCGGCGGTGATCACGTCGACGTCGAGGGTGCGCGGCCCCCACCTCACCTCCCGGGTGCGGTCGGCCGCGCGTTCCCGCTCGAAGCCCCACTCGAGGACGTCGGCGGGCGTGCTGGGGTGTTCCACGACGAGGATCGCGTTCAGGAAGTCGTCCTGCTCGACGCCGCCCCACGGCGGGGTGGCGTATACCGAGGAGACCGCGCGCAGGATGCCGTCCGCGGCCGCCGCCTCGGCGACGCCGCGGAGCAGAGCCAGCGAATCTCCCTGATTGCCGCCGATCGACAGCACCGCAAGGCAGCTCATCGTGGGTCCGCCGCCTGTCCCGCCGCCTGCTCCGCCGTCTGGCCGCGGTCGGACCTGCGGGAGCGGCGGGCCACCACCGCCACGTCCGCAAATTCGGCGGGGATCGGCGCCTGCGGCTTGTGGAGGGTGACCTCCACGGCGTGGGCCGTCGGCGCCATGGTCATGATTCCGTCCGCGATCCGCGACGCCACGGTTTCGATGAGGTCGCAGGCCGGCCCGGACACGATGTCGTGCGCGAACGCCGCCAGGGCTCCGTAGTCGACGGTGTCGGCGAGATCATCGGAGGCGGCGGCCGCGGTGAAGTCGGTCCACAGCACCAGGTCCACCAGGAAGTCCTGGCCGTCGCGCTTCTCGTGCTCGAAGACCCCGTGGTGGCCGCGAACCTTCAGCCCCTTCAGCTCGATCCTGTCGGCCATCAGTGACTTCCTGCCTTCCCCGCGGTCCACGCTGCTGCCACCCGTACGGCGTCCGCGCTCGGCTTGACGTCGTGGACCCGCACTCCCCAGGCCCCGGCGGCGGCGGAGATCGAGGTGATTGCCGCGGTCGCCGCATCGCGTCCGGACACCTCGCGCGGTTCGCCGTCCTCGCCGGCCAGGAGCGATCCGATGAATCGTTTCCTCGACGCGGCCACCAGCACGGGAAAGCCGAGTTCGAGCAATCGGTCGAGGCCGCGCAGCAGCGCCCAGTTGTCGTTGGCGTTCTTGGCGAACCCCAGGCCCGGATCCAGCACGACGTCTCCGGCATCGATCCCGGCGGCGAGTGCCGCATCGGCGCGGCGGGCCAGGTGGTCGCGGACGGATCCCACCACGTCCCCGCCGTAGTCGGCCCGGCCACCGGCGCCGGCCAGGTAGTCGTCGGGCGAGACCCAGTGCATGAGGATCACGGGCGCGTGGTGCTCGGCGACGACCCGCAGCATGTCCGGGTCCGCGAGTCCTCCGGAGACGTCGTTGATCACGGTGGCGTTCGCCTCCAGCGCTGATGCCGCGACCCGGGCCCGCATGGTGTCCACGGACACCGGCACGATCCCGTCGAGCGCCCGGACCACCGGCAGGACGCGGAGTTCCTCGTCGGACTCGTCCACACGCTGGGCACCCGGCCGGGTGGATTCGCCGCCGACGTCGATGATGTCCGCGCCGGCGGCCACCATGCGGTGGGCGTGCGCCACGGCGTCATCGAGGGCGAGGTGCCGACCGCCGTCGGAGAACGAATCGGCGGTGACGTTGAGGACCCCCATGACCGCGCAGCGGCCCGGGCGGGGAAGCGGGTGTGCCGCGCTCACGTCCCACGCAGGAGGCCCAAGGCCTCCGCCCTGGTCGAGGCGTTGCTCCGCATGATGCCCCGGACCGCCGAGGTGGTGGTGACCGATCCGGGCTTACGGATGCCGCGCATGGCCATGCACAGGTGCTCGCACTCGATCACCACGAGCACGCCCGACGGGGCGAGCCGGTCCACCAACGCGTCGGCGACCTGGCTGGTCAGCCGCTCCTGCACCTGCGGGCGCTTGGCGTACAGGTCCACCAGCCGGGCCAGCTTGCTCAGGCCGGTGACCGCGCCGGATTTGCCGGGGATGTACCCGATGTGGGCGACCCCGTGGAACGGCACGAGGTGGTGCTCGCACGTCGAGTAGATGGGGATGTCCCGCACGAGCACGAGTTCGCGATGGTCCTCGTCGAACGTCTTGGCCAGCACCTCCGACGGGTCGGTGTACATCCCCGCGAAGACCTCGCGGTAGGCACGGGCGACCCGCGCCGGGGTGTCGCGCAGGCCTTCGCGGTCCGGGTCCTCCCCGACCGCGATCAGCAGTTCGCGGACAGCGGCCTCGGCGCGCTCGGCGTCGAACTCCCGGCCCGTGGATACGGAGCGGGGTTCGGCGGATTGCAGGTGGTCAATGGTCGTCATCAATCCTCTTCTCGCACGAATCCGACCAGAAGGTCAGTCGTCACGTTCCCACGGTGCACGCCAGTCGGGGTCCTTGTCCTCACGACGGTGGGAGCCCGACCCGCGGGTGGTGGGCCCGGAATCAGACCCGGCACCTGAGTCGGAATCGGACCTGGCCCCGGAGCCCGTGTCCGAGTCCGAGTCCGCGCGCTGCGGGCGGCTCTCCCCCGACACCGGGTACGCGGACTCCGGCGCCGATGGGGAACCAGTCGACGATCCCGCAGCAGCAGACCAGGCCCGGGTCCGCGGGCCATACCAGTCCTGGGAATCGGCCTCGTCCGAGGCGGAAGTGGTGGGCTCGTCCTCGCGGGGAGTCGCCGGGATCCGCGTGGTCTCAGCCCCGCTCGGCCCGTGTCCACCGAACCCGCCGGCGCCCTGCTCGCCGTACCCGTATCCGCTCGGCGTGCTCGGGGTGCTCGGCGCCGGGCTCTCGGGAGCGCTGGGCCGGACGCCGTCAGGTGCGTTCTGGGGTGCACCCTGCGGCGGGGTCGGGGAAGAGTTCGGGGGCCACCCCGGAGCCGACCAACCCGGGGGCGGCGGCGTGCCGTAGGCCGGGATGGCGGTGGTCCGCTGGGAGGAACCGCTGTACTCAGACGACGCGTCACCGGGGCGCTGCCAGGGGCCGCCACGACCGTCCTGCGACGGGCCCGGCTGGAACTGGCCCGGCTGGCCGGGCTGGCCCGGGCCGCCCTGGTGCGACGAATGCTCGCCGGGGCCCATGCCGTTCGTCGCGGGCTGGCCATTCTGCGCGCCGGACGCCTCGCGATCGGCCCGCGAGGTGGGCAGGACCGGCATCGCGAACGGATCGGTGATCGGCGGCGGCCACGGCTCGCCACGTTCCTTGGCCAGCTCGCCCGGAGTCTTGATGGGCGGGCGGGTCGACGGGATCCGCCCACCGAAATCGTCGAACTCGGTGATGCGGGGCCGCTTGACGACGTCGGCGAACAGCCGCTCCAGATCGTCCTGGCGCAGCGTCTCCTTCTCCAGCAGCTCCGCGGCCACCGCGTCGAGGATGTCGCGGTTGGCATCGAGAACCTGCCAGGCCTCCGTGTGGGCCGCGTCGATGACGCGCCGGATCTCGTCGTCGATGATCTTGGCGACCTCAGGCGAGTACTCCGCGCTCGAGCCGCCGCCGCGGCCCATGAACGGGTCGCCGCCCTCGCCTCCGTACTTGACCGCGCCGAGCTTGGCGCTCATGCCCAACTCGGCGACCATCGTGCGCGCGATCCGGGTGGCCTGCTCGATATCCGAGCTCGCACCGGAGGTGGGCTCGCCGAAGATGTACTCCTCGGCCGCGCGCCCGCCCATCGCCATGACGATCCGCGCGATCATGTCGGCCCGGGTCATCAAGCTCTTGTCGTCCTCCGGAACCACCAGCGCGTGACCGCCGGTGCGGCCGCGGGCCAGGATCGTGACCTTGTGGACGGGCTCCAGGTCCTCCATCGCCCACGCGGCCAGGGCGTGCCCGGACTCGTGGTAGGCGGTGACCTTCTTCTCGTGCTCACTGATCACGCGGTGCTTGCGGCGCGGACCGCCCACCACACGGTCGGTGGCCTCCTCGAGGATGTCGATCGAGATCTCGTCGAAGCCCATGCGCGCCGCGAGCAGTGCGCCCTCGTTGAGGACGTTCGCCAGATCCGCGCCCGACATGCCGATCGTGCGCTTGGCGAGCGCGTTCATGTCCACGTCCGCGGCCAGCGGCTTGCCCTTGGAGTGCACGGCCAGGATCGCCTCGCGACCGCGAAGGTCCGGGTTGGTCACCGGCACCTGGCGATCGAAACGGCCCGGGCGCAGCAGCGCGGGGTCGAGCACGTCCGGCCGGTTGGTGGCGGCGATGAGGATGACCGTTGATCGGTCGTCGAAGCCGTCCATCTCGACCAGCAGCTGGTTGAGGGTCTGCTCGCGCTCGTCGTGGCCGCCGCCCATCCCGGAACCGCGATGACGGCCGACCGCGTCGATCTCGTCGACGAAGATGATGCACGGCGCGTTCTGCTTGGCCTTCTCGAACAGATCACGCACCCGCGAGGCACCGACACCGACGAACATCTCGACGAAATCCGAGCCGGAGATCGAATAGAACGGCACCCCGGCCTCGCCGGCGACGGCGCGGGCCAGCAGCGTCTTACCCGTTCCGGGCGGGCCGTAGAGCAGCACACCGCGCGGGATCTTGGCGCCCAGCCGCTCATACCGGGCGGGGTTGGCGAGGAAGTCCCGGATCTCGTTGAGCTCCTCGACCGCCTCGTCCTCACCCGCGACGTCGGCGAACGTGGTCTGCGGCATGTCCTTGGTGAACTCGACCGCGCGCGACTTGCCCACCCCGAACAGGCCACCCTTGCCACCCTGCATGCGGGTCATGAAGAAGAAGAGGAGACCGAACAGGATGAGCATCGGCAGCAGGAACGACGCCATCTGCGTCAGGAAGCCCTGCTGCGTGACGGTCGTGTTGTAGTTCTCCGGTTCCGCCGCCGCGACCCGGTCGAAGATCTGGTCCGCCGCCCGCTCCGGGTACTTGGCGATGAGCTTGTCCGTCTCCTCATCCCCCTCCGGCGGGGTGATGGGGTTCGTGAGCTCCAGGCGCAGCTGCTGCTCCCGGTCCTCGATGACGGCTTCCTTGACGTTATCCGCATCCACCTGCGCCAACGCCACCGATGTGTCAACCTCGGTGTAGCCGCGTTCGTCGTTCGAGAAGAACGAGAACCCGACGATCAGCAGGATGATGACACCCGCGATCGCGACGTTGCGGAAGACGGTATTGCTCTTTCGATCCATTCGGCCCTCATGTGGGATGAACGGCCCGGCCGGTCGGCGGACCCGATGCTGCGACCGACGTCGACGGTTTGAGCCGTCGTCGGTATCGCCCCAGGCTACCCGCGAACTCCGACGGTGGACCGGGGTGATCGCCCAGGGCGGACAGCGGGGGCCGACGAGCCGGGACTGTCACCCACCCAAGTCGTCGTACGATCAGGGCCGTGACCACCGATCAGCTCTCCGCCATCGACATCGCCGAGGCCGTGCACACGGGCTCGATCGGCGCCCTCGAGACCCTCGACGCGACCTTCGACCGGGTGGCCGACCTCGACCCCAGCATCCGCGCCTTCACCACCGTCCTGCGCGCCGACGGCCGCTCCGCCGGCGCCGCCGTGGACGCCAAGACCCCCGACGAGCGCGCCGCACTCCCCCTGGCCGGGGTGCCGCTGGCTATCAAGAGCACCGTCACCCTCGACAACCCGGTCGTCGCGCCCCTGCTCGCGGCCGGCGCCGTCCCGGTGGGGATCACCGCCACCCCGCAACTGTGCACCTGGGCCATGACCGATTCCGACGCCCACGGCATCACCCGCAATCCCCTCGACCTGTCGCTCACGCCGGGCGGGTCGTCGGGCGGATCGGCGGCCGCCGTCGCCGCCGGGATGGTGCCGCTCGCCGTGGGCGACGACGGCATGGGTTCCCTGCGCATCCCCGCCGCGGCCTGCGGAATCACCACCATCAAACCCGGCCCCGGGGTCGTGCCCACCCGGCTCGCCGCCGACAACTGGGGCGGGCTCGCCGAGTCGGGGCCGCTCGCGCGCACCGTCGCCGACGTCGCCCTCGCTCTGTCCGTGATGGCCGGGCGGCCCGAACTCGCCGAGATCGACCCCGCGCCCGCCGGCCTGCGAATAGGCGTATCGATTGCCACCCCGGTTCGCGTCGGCGGCGAGTTGGTGCGCGTCCATGAACCCTGGAAACGTGCCGCTCACGAGGCTGCCGACATCCTGCGGGGGAACGACCTCGTCGTCGTCGACACCTCCCTGCCCACCCCCCGCGACCCGTTCCTCTACCTCGCGCGCTGGACCTCCGCGGTGGCCCGGGCGGCCGAGGCCGAGAACCTGCCGCTGTCCGCGGTGGAGCGCCGCACCCGCCACCACGCTCTGCTCGGGCGCACCGTGTACCGCAACGGCGGGGCCGGCGACGGCGACACCCGCTGGAACCGCGCCACCGAGCGGCTCCGCGCCGACGTCACCGCCGCGATGGACGCCGCCGGCGTGGACGTGTGGCTCACCCCGGCGCTCGCCAAGTGCCCGCCCGAGGCCACCGAATGGCACCGCCGGTCGTGGGGTCGCTCGCTGCTGGCGTCGATGCAGTACTCCGCGTTCCTGCCGCTGGCCAACGTCCTCGGCTGGCCCGCGCTGACCGTGCCGTGCGGGCACACCCAGACCCCGCTCGGGCGGCGCCTACCCACGTCGGTGCAGCTGGTGGGGCGACCCGGGTCCGAATCGTCGCTGTTGGCGCTGGCCGCCGCGATCGAACGGGGCGACGACGACAACGCCGCCACCCGCTGACCGCTCGCCCCCGCCCTCAGGCCGATCCTCGCTCTCCCCGCGCCTGTCCGCGATCTTTCTCGCCGAGCTGCGCGCTCCCTCGCCGATCTGCCCTCCTGAATGCGATGCGCAGCCGGGGTCCGCAGGGTGCATCGGAATGCGACGCGCGCCTGCGAATTGGAAGGGCGGATCGGACCGGGATTGCGTCCAGGATCGGGCCGATACGCCAGATTTTCCCTTCTGAATGCGATCTGCCCTCCTGATTGCGATCCGCGCCTCTTTTCACCGGGCTTCGCGCTCCCTCTCGACGATCTGCCCTCCTGAATGCGATGCGCAGCCGGGGTCCGCAGGGTGCGTCGGAATGCGACGCGCGTGTGGGAATCGGAGGGGCAGATCGGCCGGGAATTGCGTCCAAGATCTGGCCGGGACCGGAAACAGTCTCCGGGCCAGGCACGAAATCGGTGCCCCCGGCCGGCGAGGTTCAGTCCTCGGGCAGCTCGGCGAAGCGTGACTTGACGTCGTTGTACCAGCCCATCGCCTGACGCGGCCGGAGCCAGCGGCCCTTCATCTCCTTGCGCGCCGGGCCGTGAGCCTCGTCGCCGGCCTTCACCGCCGCCTTGAGGTGAGCGTCCTGGGCGTTGATCACGTCGTCAGCCGTCTCGCCCTGGTGCGCGAGATCGCAGGGGCCGCCCAGATCCTTGCAGGTCATGGTCTTCATGGCGTGTGTTTCCTTCCGGTCGTGGCCGCGGTCCGTCCGCGCCCTCTACTCAGATGACGAGTCGGGCCGCGCAGATGTGACCGGCTCGGAGGAATGTGATTCGGACGAGTCCGGCGCGGAGGTGCCAGGAGACGACGTGATCGGCGCGGAAGAATCCGGTGCTGTGGTGCCCTGACCCGAGGTTGTCGGTGGGATCCGCTTGCGGCGGCTGACCCCCTGCAGAATGAGCTCCTCTGCCCGGAAATCGATCCGCGTCACCACGCCCGCCTCGACCCGGAAGTCGAACACCACGCGGGCCGTCCCGCGGTCGAACCATGCCGCGCCCGGCCTGTCGCCGACGTGCACCGGCAGCGCAGCCGCGGCGGCGCCGTTGAAGAAGCCGGCCACGGCGTCGCGGCCCTCGATTCGCTCGGGCGTGCCGATCCCCACCGCGACCGGGTCGCCGACCACCACGACATCCGGCGCCAGCAGAGTGATGAGCTGCGCGAACTCGCCGTTGCGGGCGGCATCGAGGAACGCGTCGACCACCACCGCGTCCAGGGCTAGGCTCGATTCGGCACCAGGTGCTGCACTGGATTCGGCGTCGGGTGTGGCGTCGGGACCGAGCCTGGACCGCGCCCGCGACGCGAGCTTTCGGGCCGCTGCCGGCGTGCAGTCGAGGATCTGCGCGATCACCACGAACTCGACCCCGAACGACTCGTGCAGCACGAACGCCACCCGCTCCCGCGGGGCCAGTCGGTCCAGGACCACGTTCAGCGCCTCGCCCACCGAGTCGGCGAGCACCGCGTCGTCAGCGGGATCGCCCCCGACCCCCTCGCGGCCAGCGCCGGCGCGGCCTTCGCGGCCAACGCCGTCGCGGCCCGCGTCCTGCTCCGCCGGCTCGGGCACCCGCGCCTTGAGGCGGTCCAGACAAAGCCTGGTCACGACGGTCGTCAGCCACGCCCCCAGCGATTCGATGCCGGCGGGATCAGTCCTGTCGAGCCGGAGCCAGGCCTGCTGCACGATGTCCTCGGCCTCGACATGGTCGGCGAGGATCCGGGCCGCGAGCCGCACGAGCCGCGGCCGCTCCTCGGTGAAGTACTCCAGCACCCGTTCCCGGTCCACCCCGTGAGCCTAGGCGGCAGACCGGAACCCGGTCAGGCGAATTCGCAGGCTGAGCGCCCGGCCTTTTCCTGTGAAAACGCGGGCCGGGCGCCCCGCCTGTTCCGGCGGTTTCGCGGACCGGGCGCCCAGCCGGATCAGGCGTAGTTCTGCAGGATCCGCCGCTTGACCAGCTTGCCCGTGGGCGTGCGGGGCAGTTCGTCGACGAAGTCCAGTCCGCGGGGCAGCTTGAAATCAGAGATCGTGCCCCGCAGCGCGCCCAGGATCTCCTCCGCCAGCGCCGGCCCTTCCTCCCGGCCCTCCGCAGCCACGACCACCGCGTGAACCCGCTCGCCCATCTCCTCGTCGGGGATGCCGATCACCGCGACGTCCTCCACCGCCGGGTGCAGCACCAGCGCGTTCTCGATCTCCTGCGGGTAGATGTTCACCCCGCCCGAGATGATGGTGAACGCCTTGCGATCGGTCAGGTACAGAAAGCGGTCCTCGTCGAGGTAGCCCACGTCGCCGAATGTCGCCCAGGTCGGGTGATCGGGGTGGCGGACTGACGCCGTCTTCTCGTCGTCGCCGTGATACGAGAAAGAGTTCTCGTCGTTCTGCCAGTAAATGGTCCCGATCTCGCCGGTCGGGAGTTCGTTGCCGTCGTCGTCGCAAATATGGGCGATCCCCTTGAGCCCGTCCTTACCCACAGACCCCGGCCGCTCCAGCGCCTCCTGCGAATTGATGAACGTGATGCCCATCCCCTCCGTGGCCGAGTAGTACTCGTGGATGACCGGGCCCCACCACTCGATCATGCGGCGCTTGACCTCCGGCGGGCACGGCGCGGCAGCGTGGATGGCGTGCGTCAGGCTCGACAGGTCGTACTTCGCGCGCGTCGCGTCCGGGAGCTTGAGCATGCGCACGAACATCGTCGGCACCCACTGCGAATGCGTGACCTTGTACTCCTCGATCAGCCGCAGCGACTCCTCCGCGTCGAAGCGATCCATGAGGATCACCGTCCCGCCCACCGAGTTGACGACGCCGCAGAAGCGAAGCGGCGCAGCGTGATAGAGCGGCGCCGGGCACAGGTACACGCTGTCCGCATCGAAGCCGTAGAGGAAGCTGAAGATTGGCGTGTAGTAGTCCGGCACCTCGTCGATCTGCCCCTCCGGCGGGTCCACGCGCACGCCCTTCGGCCGGCCGGTGGTGCCTGAGGAGTAGAGGAAGTCGTGGCCGCGGGGCTGATCCGCCGGCGCCTCTGTCGGCTGGCCATTGAGCAGCGTGCGGTAATCCTCGAACCCGGCGAGCTGGCCACCGAACACCACGCGGTGCTCCACGCCCGGGTTCGCGCCCTCCGACAGATCCACGTGGTCAGCGACCGGCGCGGAGACGAACAGGGCGCGGGCCCCGCAGTCGCCGATGATGTACGACGACTCGTCCGCGGTGAGGTGGTGGTTGATCGCGGCGATGAACAGGCCGACACGGAGAGCGCCCCAATAGATTTCGAGCATCTCCAGGGCGTTGTCGGAGACCACCGCGATCGTGTCGCCGGGACGCAGCCCCCAGTCATCGGCGAGCAGGTGGGCGAGTTGCGCCGATCGGCTCTCGAGCTCGGCGTAGGTGATCTGTTCGCCCGTCGCGGGGCGGATTGCGGCGGGCTTGTCAGGGGTGGTGGCGGCGAACGCTCCGGGGTACATAGCCCGATCGTATAGCCGTCATGTGATCTGGGTCACCAAATTCGGACATCGGTCCAACTCCCGGCCAGGCGCCGCCGCCAGTAGCCCGACACCACTGCCCAGCTGCCTGACATTTGGTGCGAATCCGAGGCCACTTTTCGCACCAGATGTCAGGCAACCGGCATGCGATTCAGGCAACCAGTCCCGGGGCGGGATTCGCGAGGCCGGAACGTGACGCGTGGGGCCGGTGGGGCGGACGTGGCGCTCCGCCCAGCCAGGCGGAGCTGAGCCGCGACCTCAGGAGTACATGCGCGGGTGCAGCTTGCCGATGTACGGCAGGTCGCGGTAGCGCTCGGCGAAGTCCAGGCCGTATCCCACCACGAACTCGTTGGGGATGTCGAAGCCGATCTCGAGGATGTCGAGGTCGGCCTTGACGGCGTCGGGCTTGCGCAGCAGGGTGACGATCTCGATCGAGCGCGGGCTCCGGGTGCGGAGGTTGCGCATCAGCCAGGACAGGGTCAGGCCGGAGTCGATGATGTCCTCGACGATGATCACGTCGCGGTCGGTGATGTCGCGGTCCAGGTCCTTGAGGATCCGCACCACACCGGAGGAGCTGGTCGACGAGCCGTAGGAGCTGACGGCCATGAATTCGAGCTCGGACGGCACGGTGAGGGCCCGCGCGAAGTCGGAGACGAAGATCGCAGCGCCCTTGAGCACGCAGATCAGCACGACCTCCTGGTCGGTGTCGGCGTACTTGGCGCCGATGGTCGCGCCCATCTCGGCGATCCGCTCGTGGAGGGTCTCCTCGCTCAGCAGCACCGATTCGATCTCGTCCGCGTACTTCTCCGTCGTCATCTAGCTCCCCGCTCCGCTCGGCCCGTCGATCTCCAGGACCACCTTTCCATGCCGACGCCGGGCGACCAACCTGGTCACCCGAACCCCGCCGGGGCCACCGTCGCGACCACGCGATCCGCCTCCCCCGGCAGCCTCGCCGGCACCCCCCACGGCCACGCCGCCCTGCCCCCGCCAGTCGGTCACGAGCGCCGCGACACCCGTCAGGTGCGCGTACGTCGGAGACGCAACGCCGCCGGCGAGGAGCCACCGCCGGATCACCCGGGTCAGCACGGCGGTCGGCAACGCCTCCAGCGCGCGCACGTCCAGCGCGCCGGCTCCATCCGGACCGCTGCCCCCATCACCGCCAACGCCGCTTGCCGCGCCGCCCCCATCACCGCCGCCACCCGGACCGCCGCCCGAACCGCCCACCACCGCGGCGGCGAACGCGTCGGCGGCGCGGCGGTCGAGCTCGTCGTCGTCGACCCCCAGAAGTTCCGCGGTGCGCGCCAACCCCTCCGCGACGCCGCCGGAAAGCACGTCCTCGAGCAGCGGCAGCACCTCCCGCCGCAGCCGCACGCGCGTGAACGCGGGGTCAAGGTTGTGCGGGTCGTCCCACCAGGTCAGGCCGAGCGCGCGGCAGGCGGCGCGGGTGTCGGCGGCGCGAACGCCGAGCAGCGGGCGGCCCCACGGCGCGTCCCAGGCGGCCATGCCGCGAAGCGATCGGGCGCCGGAGCCGCGGCCCAGCCCGAGCAGGACGGTCTCGGCCTGGTCGTCGAGGGTGTGCGCGAGGAGGACGGGCCGGCCGCGGCGCGCGGCGTCGAGCGCGGAGTAGCGGGCAGCGCGGGCCTCGCCCTCGGGCCCGGAGCCGCCCTTTTTTACGACGACGACGACGACCTCAGCCCCAGCCCCCAGCCCGCGGGCTGCCGCGGCGGCGTCCCGGGCGACCTCGGCCGAGTCGGCCTGTAGGCCGTGGTCGACGATCAGGGCTGTGACCTGGTCGAATTCGGCCACGGCGGCGGCGAGAAGGGCCAGTGAGTCGGCCCCGCCGGACAGGCCGACGCACACGTCGTCGCCGATCTCGGGGTGGTCGCGGCGGAAGGTCCGCACGGCCGAACGCACGGTCCAGGCCGCGCCGGTCCAGTCAGCGGCAGCCACAGTTGCGGAGCTCCGCAGCCATCCGGTCGAGCACCGGGCGCGCCTCGGCCGGGTTGGTGCCGGAGGACAGCAGGGCGAAACTCATCGAGCGGCCGTCGACATCCGTGACGGTGCCGGCCAGGGCGCTCGTGCCGGACAGGGTGCCGGTCTTGGCGCGCACCCAGCCGGCGCCCGCGCCCGAGGGACCGGAGAAGCGGTCTTCCAGCGTGCCCGAGCCGGCGGCGACGGGCAGCGTGTCGAGCAGATCGCGCATCTCGCGGGTCGCGTCGGGACCGGAGGCGGTGCGCAGCACGTCGGTGAGCACCCGCGCCGGGATGCGGTTGCCGGAGCTCATGCCGGAGCAGTCGTCGAGCTTCACTCCGGACATGTCGATGCCCCGCTCGGCGAGCGTGTCCACCACGGCCGCGGTGCCGGCGGCGAAATCGGCAGGCTGGTCCGGATGCCGGGCCAGCGCGACCTCGCGGCAGACGGCCTCGGCGAGCACGTTGTCCGAGTGCACGAGCATCGACCGCAGCCGCTCCACGAGCTCAGCGGACCAGACCCGCCCGATCTCGCCCGTGGTCTCGACCGGCTCCGCCGACACGCGCACCGTCTCCGGATCCACCCCCAGCTGCCGGGCCAGGATCCGGCCCGCCGCCAGCGACGGCTCCGCGTAGCGCGGCGAGTACACATCGGCCGGGTCCATGCGGCCGGCATCGAGCATCCACGGCTCGACCGGCGCGAGATTGCCCGCCGCGATCTCCCCCGGCGACCAGCCCGGCCCCAGCCCCGGACCGGTGTACGGCCCCGGCGCCACGACGATGCGGGCCGGAGCCACGCCCGCCGCGCGCACGACGTCCGCGGCCTCGACGACCGTCGCCGAGTCGGGGAACAGCGGACCGGGCTCGGCGCCCCGGGACATCGTGGGGTCGCCGCCGGGGATCACCACCAGCGTGCCCGGCTCGGCGCCCTGCGCCAGGACCGTGTCCACGCGCGCGTCCGCCGGCAACTGCGTCAGCGCGGCGAGTGCGGTGAGCAGCTTGGTCGACGACGCCGGCACCTTGGGCGCGTCCGGATTGCGCTCCCACAGCACCTGCCCGGTCACGTCGTCGACGACCCGGCCGGCCAGATCACCCGCAGCCGGGGAATCCGCCAGCGGCGCGAGCACCCGCGCCACCACGGCCGGATCGGGCATCGGGGCCGCATCGCCGGCAGGAACCAGCCCCGGATTCGGTCCGGCGGGAGAGGCGGGCAGCGTGTGGACGGGGGCGTCGTCGTCGACCTCCGTGAGGAGCGCCGCCGCCACCACCACGGCGACGAGCAGTGCCAGGACCACCACCGACACCACGATCCGCCACGCCGTCGACCGTCCGCGCCACACTCCCCGTTCGGCCACGGACCACCCCCAGGACGTCTCGTTCCACGCGCGGCGCGGGCGAGGCGCGGCGTCGTCTGTACGCACCCACGCTAGCGGCCCCGGCGACCACGTTCGCCCCCGACGCCTGCCCGCCTATTAGAATCAGCCCGGATTAGCCCGGGCGCTGCCGACCCGGATCCCCATGCACGCCGATTCAGCGAGGTACGCCAGTGACCGTCGAAGTGACCATCGAGATCCCCAAGGGCTCGCGCAACAAGTACGAGATCCACCACGAGACCGGGAAGATCTACCTCGACCGGTTCCTGTTCACCTCGATGGGATACCCCGCCGACTACGGCTACATCGACAAGACCCTCGCCGACGACGGTGACCCGTGCGACGCCCTGGTGCTGCTCGACGAGTCCGTGTTCCCCGGCGTGATCGTCAACGCGCGCGTCGTGGCCGTCTACACCATGTCCGACGAGGCCGGCGGCGACGACAAGCTGCTGTGCGTGCCCGCGCTCGACCCGCGCTGGGAGCACATCCAGGACGTGGCCGACGTGCCCGAGTTCGAGCTCAAGGCCATCGAGCACTTCTTCCTGCACTACAAGGACCTCGAGCCCGGCAAGCACGTCACGCCCGGCGAGTGGAAGGACAAGGCCTGGGGCGAGAAGCTCGTCCAGGAGGGCCTCGACAACTTCGTCGAGCACCCCGAGGAGAAGGCCGAGCCCTTCCGGGGCTGACGCACCGCCACTCCGGGGGCCGACAGGTCTCCTCCGGCACTCCGGCACACCGGCCCTGCGGCCGACCGGCCCGGGCCCAGCACCCACGAGGTGCTGGGC
>DGYFJ06201__coassemble_618_pt1 | contig 33432 bp, 26 predicted proteins | sample DGYFJ06201__metabat2_low_PE_015 | metagenome-assembled genome bin DGYFJ06201
TACCTGTGACAGAAGTCGTGACACACCCCTGTGTCAGAAGTCGTGATACAGCACAGTGCGAAAATCGGCGCGAAATCGCACCAGATGTTCGGCAACTCCAAAACGATGTCCGGCAACCTCGTCGGGGGTGTGCTGGCTCGCGCGTCGGGGGAGTGCCGGCTCGCGCGGGAAGCGGGTACGAGGCCGCCGCACCGGTAGACTCGGCCACCGTGACACTCCACCTGTATGACACCGCCACCCGCACCCTCCGGGAATTCACCCCCGTCCGGGAAGGGCACGCGTCCGTCTACCTGTGTGGAGCCACCCCGCAGTCGGCGCCGCACATCGGGCACGTGCGATCGGGCGTGGCCTTCGACATCCTCCGCCGCTGGTTGACCGCGACCGGCTACGACGTGGCGTTCGTCCGCAATGTCACGGACATCGACGACAAGATCCTCACCAAGGCCGCCGAGAACGGTCGCCCCTGGTGGGAGTGGGCCGCCACGCACGAGCGCGAGTTCACCCGGGCCTACGACGTGCTGGGCGTGCTGCCGCCGTCGACCGAGCCGCGCGCGACCGGCCACATGACGCAGATGATCGAGTACATGGAGCGGCTCATCGAGCGTGGCTTCGCCTACCCGGCGGAGGGGTCGGTGTACTTCGACGTGGCGGCGTGGTCCAAGGCCCCGGAGGGAGACTACGGGCACCTTTCCGGCCACAAGCTCGATGAGGTGGACCAGGGCGAGTCCGCGGAGCTGCGCGGCAAGCGCGACCCCCGCGACTTCGCGCTGTGGAAGGCCGCGAAGGAGGGTGAGCCCAGCTGGCCCACCCCGTGGGGCGACGGCCGGCCGGGCTGGCACCTGGAGTGCTCGGCCATGGCCACCTGGTACCTCGGCGGGACGTTCGACATCCACGGCGGCGGCCTGGACCTGCAGTTCCCGCACCACGAGAACGAGGCCGCCCAGTCCCACGCCGCCGGCGACGGGTTCGCCCGCTACTGGCTGCACAACGGCTGGGTCACCATGGCCGGCGAGAAGATGAGCAAGTCCCTGGGCAACGTGCTCAGCGTGCCCAACATCCTCGAGCGCGTCCGGCCCGTCGAGCTGCGGTACTACCTGGGCAGCGCCCATTACCGCTCGATGCTGGAGTACTCGCCCGAGGCGCTGCAGGAGGCGGCGGCGGGGTACCGGCGGATCGAGGCGTTCGTGCGGCGCGTGGCCGAGGTCGCCGAGGTGCCGGTGGGGACGTGGACCGACGGTTTCGCCGCCGCGATGAATGATGACCTGGGGGTGCCCGCCGCGCTTGCCGAGATCCACGGGCAGGTCCGCGCCGGCAATACCGCGCTGTCAGGCGGTGACACCGCGGCGGCCGTGGCCGCCGCCTCGACCGTCCGGGCCATGGCGGGGGTACTGGGAGTGGATCCGCTCGACGCCCAGTGGGTTGCCGGATCAAGGGGCGACGACGACACCGCGATCGCTCTTGATCTCCTGGTGCAGGCGGAGCTCGCGGCACGTCAACAGGCACGGGCGGACAAGGACTTCGCCACCGCCGATGCGGTTCGGGACCGGTTGGTCGCGGCGGGCATCGCGGTGGCTGACACCGCGGACGGCCAGAAGTGGTCGCTCGCCAACCGGAAGGACTGATATGGCGGGCAACTCGAGCCGTCGCGGAGCGATCCGCAAGAGCGGTACGAAGAAGGGCCAGGTCGTCGGTTCCGGCGGCCAGCGTCGTCGGGGACTCGAGGCGCGCGGCGCCACCCCCAAGGCCGAGGACCGGACGTACCATCCGGCGCATCGGCGGGCCAAGCAGGCTGATCGCAAGGCGCAGACGTCGCAGCAGCGTCGTCGGTATGCCGAGAAGCAGGCCGACGGGCCCGAGCTGGTAGTGGGCCGCAACCCGGTCGTCGAGTGCCTGCGGGCCGGCGTTCCCGCCACGGCATTGTTTGTGGCCGTCGGGGCCGACAATGACGAGCGCCTGACCGAGGCCGTGCGGTTTGCCGCCGACAAGGGCATCTCAATCCTCGAGGTCCCGCGCACCGATCTGGATCGCATGACCTCCAACGGGATGCACCAGGGGATCGGGCTGCAGGTTCCGCCGTACGAGTACGCCGATCCCAAGGATCTGCTCGAGAGCGCGATGAACTCCTCGACCCCGGCCCTGCTGGTGGCGTTGGACAACATCACCGACCCCCGAAACCTCGGCGCCGTGATCCGCTCGACGGCGGCCTTCGGCGGCCACGGCGTGCTGATCCCGGAGCGGCGCAGCGCCTCGATCACCGCGGTGGCGTGGCGTACCTCGGCCGGCGCCGCGGCCCGTCTGCCGGTCGCCCGCGCCACCAACCTCAACCGCACGCTGCTGGACTGGGCAAAGTCGGGCGCGCAGCTCGTCGGCCTGGACGCGGGCGGCGACGTCTCGCTCGACGACTACGACGGCACCGGCCCCACCGTGGTCGTCGTGGGCTCCGAGGGCAAGGGCCTGTCCCGCCTGGTGCGCGAGAACTGCGATTCGATCCTGTCGATCCCGATCGCCTCAAAGGTGGAGAGCCTCAACGCCTCTGTCGCCGCGGGCGTCGTCTTGTCGGAGTTCGCCCGCCAGCGCCGCCTCAAGGGCTGACCCGCTGCCCCGCAACGCCACCGGCCATCGATAAGTGGGTTCGGCACGAAGCTACTCGCACGATGCGGGCCGAACTCACTTGCCGATGACTCCGGCGGTACGTGAGCGCCCCACGCACCGCTCGTACCTCACGGGTCTCGCGTTGAGTCGTGGCGACCAGCGTTTCACCTGCAGAGTCTGGTCGTAGCGCTGACGCTGTGACTCCCCGCGAGGTGGGGCCGAACGAGCGTGGCCGAAGGCCGCATCGATATTGAGCAACACAATTGAGATTTTGAGCAACATCAGCGAGACGACACGCCACGGACATCGCGCTGATGTTGCCCAAAATCGCGCTGATGTTGCGCAGTTTTTCGGCTCCCAGGGGCCTCTGCCAACCGGGCGTGCTTCATGCACACGGTCATGCGCGCGGGCACAGTCCAGCCACGCCTGCGCTGCTCAGGCCTGCGGGCGCTGTGGGGAGCGGCAGCGGTCGAAGGTCGCCCGCGCGTACTCCCAGGTTTCTTCGCCGTAGTACAGGTGGCCGGCGAGGACGTACAGGCCTGCCAGTCGCTGGTACGTCCACGCGCGGTCGAGGAAGGTTGCATCGATCTGGCCGACGTACCTGGCCAGGACGCGCTCGACGAAACGCGGGCCGTATTCGTACAGTTCTGCGAAATCGATCGCGGGGTCGCCGATGCACATGTCGGTGAAGTCGATCAGGCCCAGCTGGCCGGGCGATCCCGGCGCGGCGACCGTGCTGGTGACATTTCCGCGCCCGAGCCCGCGCTCCCAGTACAGATGCCGGGAGTAGATGTCGTAGTGCAGGAACACCCGGGGCAGCAGCGTGGACTGGAGCGCGGCCACCTCGTCACAGATCTCGCGGGCCGTACGCAGCTCGTCGGGGGTCAGCACATCGGGCATGTTGTTCTCGACTATCCCGCGCACGAAGTCCAGATTCTCCGGCTGGTACGACGGGGCCACCAGTTCCATCGGCGGCTGGGAGAGGTCCTGGATGTGCAGTGCCGACAGCAGTGAACCCAGCTGCGTGGCGACGATCGTCTGCTCGGTGAACGGCATGCTGTGCAGCAATTCCGGGGTGAGCCGCTCCCCGCGGACCATCGGGTAGCCGGCGAACGGCACACCCTCGGGCACGTGCGTGTAGCGGGGGAGCGCGGCGTCGACCTGCGTCGACAAGTGCTCGAGCACCGCGATCTCGGTGGGCAGCTGCGCGTGCGCCTGCTCATCGGTGGGGAATCGGAACACCAGGTCGCTGTGCCCGCGCGCGTCCTCGCCGGAGCAGCCGTGCAGCATCAGCACGAAGTGGTCCCAGCCCTCGTCGGTGCGGGTGACCGACTCCCAGCGCAGCGCCGGGAACGCGGCCCGAATCGCCGCGAGTTCGAGCGTGCTCGAATCATCGCCAGCCCCGCCAGCCCCGCCAGCCCCGGCAGCAGCGGCAGCAGCGCCGGCGTCGGCGTCGGCGGATTCAGCGGCGTGGTCGGGGCGTCCTGGGCTTCCTGGGCGGTCTGGGCTCACCAGATAGACGCTAGAGCGTCGAGAAGCGGATTTCGCGCACCGCCACTCGACCGACGTGGGCCGAACCCTCTTCGCGATGGAATGCGCGATGGAGCTGGCGATGGATCCGGCGCGGGCCAAGCCAAGCCAAGCCAAGCCAAGCCAAGCCAACGCGAGCGGCCGGCTCAGCGGCGGAGAGCCCCCACGCCCCGGGCCGCGAGGTAGATGACGAACGACAGGGCGGTCACGAACACCGACACCGGCACGCCCGGCGCGAGGGAGAGCAGCATGCCGCCCACGGCCGCGACCTCGGCGAACAGGATCGTCAGCCCGATCGCCTTCGCCGGACTCGAGGTGACCGCCGCCGCAGCGGCAGCCGGGGTGATGAGCAGGGACAGCACAAGCAGTGCGCCGACGACCTGCACGGCCTGCGCCGCCGCGAGGCCCACGAGCACGGCGAAGATCATGTTGATCGCCCGCACCGGGACACCGCGCGCCTCGGCAACCTCGGGGTCGGCGGAGGAGAACACCAGCGGCCGGTACAGCGCGATCAGGGCGGCGCAGATGATCGCCGCGACGATCGCCATCTGCAGCAGCCCACTCTCGGACACGCCCACGATCTGCCCGGTGAGCAGTGAGAACGCTGTGCCCGACCGGCCGGGGTAGAGGTGGATGAACAATACGGCCAGGCCCAGTCCGAACGCCAGCACCACGCCTATGGAGGAGTCGCGCTGGGAGACCCGCGAGCCCATGAGTCCGAACATGAGGGCGGCGATCACCGAGCCCACGATCGCGCCGAGTCCCAGGTTGAGCCCGAACAGCAGCGCAGCGGCGGCGCCGGTCAACGCCAACTCGGACGCGCCGTGCACGGAGAACGACATCTGCCGCATCACGATGAACGGCCCGATCGCGCCGGCGAGCAGGCCGAGCAGCGCGATCGCGGCGAGCCCGAGCAGAACGAAGTCCTGCTGCAGGAGATACGCGGTCGTCTCGGTGTCGGTGAGGGAGGCGAGGATCTCGAGAAGGCGGTCCATCACTGCGCTCCGTGTGAATGGTCGTTGTCGTCGTCGTGATGGTGGTGTCCCACCGGGTAGGGCTCGGCAACCAGGTGCTGCGTGTCCCCAACCACGACGATCTGCCCACGCACCCGCAGCACCTCGACCGGCGAGGAGTACAGATCGGACATGACCTCGGTCGTGAACACCTCGTCGGGCGTGCCGATGCGGTAGCGGCCGTCGACGATGTAGAGGACACGGTCGACCATCGGCAGCACGGGGTTGATCTCGTGGGTGACAAAGACGATCGCGGTGTCGTCCTCGCGCCGCCGTCGGTCGAGCACGGACGCGACGGTGCGTTGGCCGGTGAGGTCGAGGCTGAGCAGCGGCTCGTCGCACAGCATGACGCAGGGGTCGCACGCGATCGCCTGGGCCACGCGCACGCGCTGCTGCTCGCCGCCGGACATGCGGCCGAGCGGCTTGTCGGCGAGCTTGCCGGCCTCGAGCCGGGCCAGCGAATCCTCGACGATCCGTCGTTTTTCGCCGCGTCGGCCGGGCCAGCCGGGGCCCCAGCGGGTGCCGTCGATGCCGAGGCTGACCAGGTCGCGCCCACGCAGGGTGATGCCGGGGTCGAAGGCGCGCTGCTGCGGCACGTAGCCGAGGTGGGTGCCGCGGTCGCCGGGCGCGCGGCCGTCGACGAGCACGGTCCCGGAGTCGGGCTTGTGTTCGCCGAGCAGGACCTTGAGGAGGGTGGATTTGCCGGCGCCGTTGGGTCCGAGGACGGCCACGAACTCGCCGGGCTGGATCTGCAGGTCGAGGTCGCGGATGAGGGTGCGGCCGCCGCGCGAGATGGTCACGCCCTCGAGCGAGACGACGGGGCCGGGCCCGGGGATGCCACGCGCGTGATCAGTGCTCATCGTCGTCCACCGGGGCGGCGCCGGCGAGTGCATCGGCCAGCTCGTTGACGATTCCGCTCATCCAGGTCACGTAGTCCGTTCCCTCGGGGAGGGTCTCGGAAATCTCGACGACGACGACACCACCATTCACCGCGGCTTCACGCACCCGGGCGGTGACCGCTGTCTCGGTTTGCGGGTTGTAGGCGAGGACGGCGACCTCCTGCCGGTCCAGCAGGTCGATCAGTGAGGCGAGGTCGGCGGCGGACGGGTCGGTGTCGTCCTCGACGGAGGTCAGGAAGCCGCGTGGGGTGCGGTCGACCATGTGGGCGTAGTCGAGGAGGTGCGCGCCGATGCGCTCGGTCTGCGCGTAGGGGAAGTGTCCGCGGTCGTGGATCTCGTCGAGTTGGGCCTGCACGGGGGTAAGTGCGTCGCCGAAGCTTCGGGCATTGGCGCGGTAGTCGTCGGCGTGCTCGGGGTCGATCTCGGCGAGCTGGGAGGCGACCTGCTCGGCCACTGCCGTGGTGGTGGGCAGGCTGAACCAGACGTGCTCGTTGCTGGCGGCGTCGTGCGAATGGTCGTGCCCGGCATGCCCGCCCTGGCCTTCGTCGTTGGACTCGTCCTCGTGACCGTCATCGTCGCCGTGGTCGTGACCGTCGTGGCTCCCACCGGCGTCGTCCCCGTGATCGTGGGAGTGCTCCGGCGCGGCCTCGCCGGTGACGGCCGAGTACTCGTCGACGGCCCGCACGACCGGCACCTCGCCCGCGTTCTCGAGTGCGAGGTCGACAAAGGAGTCGTAGCCGCCGCCGTTGTAGACCACCAGGTCGGCGTTCGAGACCTTGGCGGCGTCGGCCGGACTGGCCTCGTACGAGTGCGGGTCGGCCGCGGGGTCGGAGATGACGGCCTCGACGGTCGCGTTGCCGCCGGCGACCTGCTCGACGATGTCGGCGTACACGTTCGTCGACGCCACCACACTCGGGCCGTCCCCACCCGCACCGGCCGAACCGCCCGAGCTGCCGCACGCGGTCAGCGCGCCCGCGCCGAGAAGGGCGGCAGCGAATGCGGTCAGGGCTTGGGTGGCGCCGCGTCGACGCGGGCCGGGCGAGCCGCTGCCAGAGGTCCGAGGAGAGATCGTCACGTCTACTGCTCCTGAGGTGGGCCGGTGCTCCTGAGGTGGGGCGGGCCGGTAATGGGAACCGTTGTCGGTAAGTGTACGGCCGTGCGGGCTCCGCCGCGGAATTCAGGGGTGCCCACCGGCGTAATCGCGCGCGGCCAGTTCACATTTCCGATGACGAAAGACCCGCTCAATCGTGCAGGCGTACCGCATTCGGGCAGGCGTCCTGCGGGCCGGGCGGCGCAGGGCATCCGACCTGGCGGCCGGGCGGCGCAGGGGCATCGGGCCGGGGCAACTGCCCGCGCGGGTGCGAGCGGCCTGCTCAGCCGCGCAGGTCGGCCAACGTGCCCAGGAGTCGCACGACGGCCGGGATGTCGGCGACCCGGTGTCCGGCAGCGGTCTCGCCCTCGCCGACCTTGATCCCCACGTCCTGCGGGCGGAGGCGGGCGAACCCGCGCTCGTCGGTGACGTCGTCGCCGATGAAGATCGCCACCTCGGCGCCGGCCTGCTCGACCAGCCGCTCGATCGCCGCGCCCTTGCTGGCCTCGCGGACCGCGATCTCCACGACATTCTTACCCTGCGTGACAAAGACTCCATCGAGCGTGGCGGGCCCGGCCATCGCCTGAGCCGTGGCGCGCTCGCGGGCGGCCAGGTCCTCGACGGGCCGGACGTGCAACACGGCCGCGGTCGGCTTGGATTCCACGTGCGCCCCGGCAGTGCTCTGGGCGATCTCCCCGAGTTCGGTGTGCAGCCGGGCCAGGAGGGCGTTGTCGTCGTCGTCAAACGGAGCGTCAAATCCACCCTCCCACTCGGACCCGTGGCTGCCGACCAGGACCACCGGGGCGGTCGCGCCGCTCACCTCGGCCAGCGCGGCGCGGTTGCGGCCCGACAGCAGGGCGACCGTCGTGCGCGGCAGTTCCGCCAGGCGCGCGAGGGTCGCGATGGCGCCGGGGGCGGGATGCGCGCGGGTGGGATCGTCGGTGAAGGGGGCGAGCGTTCCGTCGTAATCGCAGGCCACGACCAGGTTCGGCGTGGCGGCGGCGCGGCGCAGGGCCTCCGCGAGTTCGGGGGTGAGGTCGGGCGTGGCGGCGGGCGCGGTGGCAGGCGGGGCGTCGGGCGTGGGCGGTGGCGGCGTGGGGGAGGCGGTGTCGTCGGCGCTCATGCCACCAGCGTAGAAGCTCCGGCGGAAGCGGCCCGGCGCTGCGCTCTTGACGGGGCGCGCCGCAACTGTACGATTGTCGACAATCCGACGAAAGGTGGCCTGATGACCGCGTCCCTCACCGCACTCCAGCTCGCCGAGAAGTATCGCAGCGGCGAGCTCTCGCCCGTCGACGCGGCCAGGGATGCGCTCGCCGCGATCGAGCGCGTCGACGGCCACCTGAACTCGATCTGCCACACCGACCCGGAGGTGACGTTGCGCCTGGCCCGCGAGGCCGAGCGGCGCTACCGCGACGGCACCCCGATCGGCCCGATCGACGGCGTCCCCACCACCATCAAGGACATCTTCTACACCCGTGGAGTCCCGACGCTGCGCGGCTCCCACCTGCTCGCCGACAAGCCCGACGCCGCCGACCCCGCCTCCTGGCCCGACGACGCCCCCGTCACCGCCGCCACCGCCGAGGCCGGCTGCGTGGTGATCGGCAAGACCACCACGCCCGAGTTCGCGTGGAAGGGCGTCACCGACAACACCCTCACCGGCATCACCCGCAACCCGTACGACCCGGCGCTGACCCCCGGCGGTTCGAGCGGCGGCGCGTCGGCGGCGGTCGCGGCGGGGCTCGGGCAGCTCGCGCTGGGCACCGACGGCGGCGGATCGGTTCGCATCCCGGCCGCATTCTGCGGGATCGTCGCGCTCAAGCCAACCTACGGCGTCATCCCCATGTTCCCCTCCAGCCCGTTCGGCACCCTCGCGCACGCCGGCCCCATGACCCGCACGGTCGGCGACACGGCCGCGTTCATGGACGCCCTCCTGCGCCCCGACCCGCGCGACTGGTCCGCCGTGCCCGCCCGCGCCACGACGCCCGGCCCCGGCGGATACCTCGCCGCCGCGCGCGACGGCGCCAGTGGAGACCGGCCCCTGGAGGGCCTGCGTGTGGCCTTCAGTGCGACGCTCGGATTCGGGAGGAACGACGACGACGTCGAAGCCTCCGTCACCCGGGCCGTGGGCGTACTCGAAGAACTCGGCGCGCGCGTCGATGCGGTGGATCCCGGTATCTCCGATCCTGTGGACGCGTTCCATGTTCTCTGGTTCTCCGGGCTCGCGGCCGTGTTGGCGCCGCACGGGCCGGGGGCGATCGAGAAGGTGGACCCCTCGATGCGCGAGGCGCTCGGCCGGTACCACGATTTCACCGCCGCCGATTACCTCGACGCGGTGGCCATACGCATGGCACTCGGCGCCCGGCTGGCCGACTTCCATCAGACCTATGACCTGCTCATCACGCCCACCACGCCGATCCCGGCATTCGCCGCGGGCTCGGACGTGCCGCCGGACTGGCACAGCCCGGACTGGACGTCGTGGACGCCGTACACCTACCCGTTCAACATGACCCAGCAGCCGTCGCTGTCCGTGCCGTGCGGTCTCACCCGTGCCGGGCTGCCGGTCGGGGTGCAGTTGATCGGGGCCCGGTTCGAGGATCTGCTCGTGGTGCGGGCCGGCGCGGCGCTAGAGGCCGCGCTCGGACAGGCGGTGCCGCCCCCGCCGATCCACGCGGACGCCCCCGGCGGTGCGGCTGCCCCCGGCGGTGCGGCCTCGTGAGCGAGCCCGACCCGCTCGCCGGCCTCGACCCCGTGGTGCAGGAGTCGACGCCGGCGATCATCGCGCGGGCGCTGCGCCGCGCGATCTCGGACGGGACCTTCGCCCCCGGGGACCAGCTGGGGGAGGCGGCTCTCGCCCGAACCCTCGGCGTGAGCCGGGGGCCGCTGCGCGAGGCGATGCAGCGGCTCACCCAGGAGGGATTGCTGGTCTCGCACCGCAACCGCGGGCTGTTCGTGGCAGAACTGACCCCCGAGGCGGTGGACGATATGTACCTGCTCCGCACCACGGTGGAGACGGCCGCGCTGGACCGGGTCCTCGGGTCGGGGGCGGCCGCGGAGGCCGCCGACGAACTCGACGCCGCCGTGGACGCCATGGCGGCGCTGGCCGATGAGCCCCGTTCGGCGGCGATGGTGGCCGCCGATCTGGACTTCCACCACGCGTTGGTCGAGGCCGCGCACAGTCCGCGACTGTCGCGGGTCCACGAGACCGTCCTGGTGGAGACGAGCATGTGCCTGCACGCCATGAGCGCCACCTATACGGATGCAGAGGCTCGCCTGACAGAGCATCGGGCGATCGCGGATGCGGTCCGTTCCGGGGATGCCGACCGCGCCCGCGCGCTTCTGGTCGAGCACATGCGCGACGGGCTCGATCGGGTCCGCGCGGCCGGCCTGGCGAGCTGAATTCTCGCGCCCACCGGAGTGCGACAAGTGGCTGGTAGGCCCTTGTTTATTTGGGGGCTCCGCAGTGAAATTCGTTGGGGCTGAGGAAGTTGATGTTTAGCGTTGTGTCGGAGGCCACAAGTGACACGTGATACCTTCAAAATTAGCTAAGAGAGCATCGGGCGTGAGCCCACGTTCCGGTGATAGTCGAAGGTCGCATGACGGGAGTGCCCGCGGTGCGATCGCTACCGAAAGGTGGGAAGAGCAATGGCACCCTCGGTGTTGAAGGCCCCAGTATCGAAGGCCCCCGTACGAGCCCGGACGAAGGGCGCGCTCGCCGTGGTCGCGGCGGCCGCCATGGTGTTGTCGGGCTGTTCTTCGACCAATACAGGTGACGAGGAGGGCAGCCTCCTCGAGCGCCTCCAGGATCAGGGATCGGTGACGGTCGGGTTCGCGGGGGAGGCCCCGTACTCCTTCGAGGAGAACGGCGAGCTGACCGGTGCCACCGTCGCCCTGCACCGCGAGATCTTCGGAAACCTCGGCATCGACACCGTCGAGGGCGTCAACGCCGACTTCGGTGCCCTCATCCCCGGCCTCCAGGCCAATCGCTTCGACGTGGTGAGCGCCGGCATGTCGATTCTGCCGGAGCGCTGCGAGCAGGCCGCGTTCTCCGAGCCGGAGTTCAACTACACGACCGCGCTGATGGTCGCCGAGGGCAACCCGATGAACCTGACCGACATGCAGTCGGTGCTCGACAGCGGCGCGAAGCTGTCCACCATGACGGGCGCGATCGAGTCCGACTACGCCTCCGAGCTCGGCATCGACAGCACCCAGGTCGCCACCCCGCAGGACGGCATGGATGCGGTCACCTCCGGCCGCGCCGACGTGTTCGCGCTGACCGCCATCTCGCTCAACTGGATGGCCAACAACAATCCCGACGCACCCGTCGAGGTGACCGAGTCGTTCGTCGCGGAGATCGACGGCGTCCCGCAGATCGGCGCGGGCGGCACGGTGTTCCGCACCGACGACCAGGAACTGCTCGACGCCTACAACGAGGAGCTCGCCAAGATCACCTCGGACGAGGAGAAGTACCTCGAGATCGTCGGCGAGTTCGGCTTCACCGCCGAGGAGCTCCCGGATCCCTCGCTGACGACCGCGGATCTCTGCGCCGGGGAATGATCGTCGTACCGAGAACCAAGGTGAACGGCTGTGGACCGTAACCTCGACGCCTTCCTGGAAGCTTGGCCGAGCTTCCAGGAAGGCATTCTCATTACCATCTATCTGACCCTCGGTGGGGCTGCGCTGGCGTTCGTCATGGCGCTGGTGCTCGGCGTGGCCGCGGGGTCGAGGCCTGTGTTCTTCCGGGGTATCGCCCGGGTGATCATCGAGTTCTTCCGCGGCACCTCGCTGCTGGTGCAGTTGTTCTGGCTGTTCTTCGTGCTGCCCCTGCTCGGCTACGAGCTCGACCCACTGTTCTGCGGAATTCTCGCGCTCGGCCTGAACTACGGTGCCTACGCCGCGGAGGTCGTCCGCGGGTCACTGGCGGCGGTGCCGAGCGAGCAGTCCGAGGCCGCGATCGCCCTGAACTTCACGCGCTGGCAGCGTCTGCGGAAGGTGACGTTCCCCCAGGCCTGGGTCCAGATGATCCCGCCACTGAACAACCTGCTGATCCAGCTCCTCAAGGGCAGTGCGCTGGCCAGCTTCATCCTCCTGCACGACCTGACCTTCCAGATCGGCGAGCTGCGCAAGACCACGGGCGACACGCTGTTCGCCTTCGGCATCGGCCTGATCCTGTACTTCGTGATCGCCTACGTGCTGACACTGTTCATGAATCTGCTCGAGTTCATCGCCAAGGCCCGACTCGGCGTCGGCCCGTCGCTGGGCGGCATGTTCAGCCTGCGGCCCGAACGGATCGATGACGCGGTGGGGGTGGACCGATGAGCGTGGACTGGAGTTGGGAACGCGCGATCGAGAGCATCCCGTTCCTGCTGGAGGGGTTCAAGATCACCCTGCTCGCCACGGTGGCGGGCTTCATCATCGCCGCGATCCTGGGACTGCTGGTCGCGGTACTGCGGCGCTCCGGCCCGAAGGTGATCACGATCCCGCTGAGGATGGTCACGGAGTTCATCCGGCTCACGCCGCTGGTCGTGCAGCTGCTGTTCGCCTACTTCCTGCTGCCGCAGTTCACGGCACTGCAGATCGGTATCGCGGTACTCGGCATCCATTACGCGACCTACATGGCGGAGGTCTACCGCGCGGGAATCGACGCGGTGCCCCGCGGACAGTGGGAAGCCGCGCGTGCTCTGTCGCTGCCGACGGGCCGGACCTGGCGTGCGGTGGTGCTGCCGCAGGCGATCCGCAACACCGTGCCCGCGCTGGGCAACTACGCGATCTCGCTGTTCAAGGACACCCCGTTCCTGTTCGCTATCACCGTCGTGGAGATGGTGACGGCCGCGCAGCAGTACGGTGCCCGGAACTTCCAATATCTCGAACCCATCACGATCGCCGGCGTGATCTTCCTGATCGCGAGCTACCCGACGTCGATCCTGATCCGGAAACTGGAGAAGTCCCTTGTCTACTGACTATTCCGCGCAGAGCGGCGCGTCCGCCCTGAGGTACACGGCGGACGCCGGCCCCGGCAACGCGTACATGGTGGTGTTCGACAAGGTGCTCAAGCAGTTCGGGAGCAACGTCGTGCTGGACCACCTCGACTTCATGGTCCGGCGCGGCGAGCGGGTGGCATTGATCGGCCCCAGTGGTTCAGGCAAGACCACCATCCTGCGGCTGCTCATGACGCTCGAGGAGGCCAACGAGGGTGTGATCTGGGTGGACGGCGAGCCGCTGACCCATCAGATCAAGGGCAACAAGCTGGCCAAGGCATCCCAATCACACCTGCGGCGGGTCCGGACGAAGATCGGGATGGTGTTCCAGCAGTTCAACCTGTTCCCCAACATGACGGTGCTGGAGAACATCACCGAGGCCCAGATCCACGTCCTCAAGCGGCCCAAGTCGGAGGCGGTCGAGCGCGCCCGTGAACTCCTGCGCACGGTGGGGCTGGCGGACAAGGAGAACGCCCACCCCACCACGCTCTCGGGCGGACAGCAGCAGCGCGTGGCCATCGCCCGCGCGCTGGCCATGGACCCGGACATCCTGCTGCTCGACGAGGTCACCTCCGCGCTCGACCCGGAACTGGTCGCCGACGTCCTCGGGGTCCTGCGGATGATCGCCGAGACCACCAACATCACGATGCTGCTGGTCACCCACGAGATGGGCTTCGCGCGCGACGTCGCCGACCGCGTGCTGGTGTTCGACAAGGGAAAGATCGTCGAGGAGGGCACCCCCGAGCAGATCTTCACCAACCCGCAGATGAACCGGACGCGCACGTTTCTCAAGGCCGTCCTCGACCGTTGACCCCGGGTGGGTCCGGCGCGGCACGAGCCGAGCTGGTCCGGCCCGCCGCCGGCCGGGCCAGCCCCGCGCCTCAGCGCACGGGGATCGCGACCAGCTTCGTCTCGAGGAACTCATCGATGCCGGACAGGCCGCCCTCGCGGCCCAGGCCCGACTGCTTGATTCCACCGAACGGGGCGGCCGGGTTGGAGACCACGCCCACGTTGATGCCGACCATCCCGGCCTGCAGCCGCTCGGACATGGTCAGGGCCCGGTCGAGGTTCTCGGTCATGACGTAGGAGACCAGCCCGAACTCGGTGTCGTTGGCCATCTCGACGGCCTCGTCGTCGGTGTCGAAGGGGATGAGCGCGGCGACGGGCCCGAAGATCTCGGTCGACATCAACTCGGACTCGGGCGCGACCCCGGTGATCACGGTCGGCGAGTAGAAGAAGCCCGGCCCGTCGACGCGGCTGCCGCCGGTCAGGACCTGGGCACCGCGCGACACGGCGTCGCCGACCAGCCCGTCGACCTTGGCCAGGGCCTTCTCCTCGACGAGGGGGCCCACGTCGACGTCGTCGTCGACCCCATTTCCCACGCGCAGCGCGGCCATCCGATCGGTGAGTCGCTGCCCGAACTCGTCGATGATCGAGCGGTGCACCAGGATCCGGTTGGCGGACGTGCAGGCCTCACCCATGTTGCGCATCTTGGCGGCCATCGCGGCGTTCACGGCGGTGTCGAGGTCGGCGTCGGCGCACACGACGAACGGCGCGTTCCCGCCCAGCTCCATGGAGGTCCGCAGGACGCCGCGCGCGCACTGCTCGAGCAGCATCTTGCCGACGGGCGTGGACCCGGTGAAGGACAGTTTGCGGGCGATCCCCGAGTCGATCCACGGCTCCACCACGCCGCCGGGCGAGGTCGTGCACACCACGTTGAGCACGCCGTCGGGCAGCCCGGCCTCGCGCAGCAGGTCCACCACGTACAGGGAGGTCAGCGGGGTGAGTTCGGCGGGTTTGAAGACCATCGTGCACCCGGCGGCGATGGCGGGCCCGATCTTGCGGGTGGCCATGGCCAGCGGGAAGTTCCAGGGGGTGACGAGGATGCACGGCCCCACCGGCTCGGAGGTGACCATGAACCGGGTGTTGCCGTCGGGGGAGCGGCGGGCGTCGCCGCGGACGCGGACGGCCTCCTCGGAGAACCAGCGGAAGAACTCGGCGCCGTAGTTGACCTCGCCCTTCGCCTCGGCGAGCGGCTTGCCCATCTCGGTGGTCATGATCAGCGCGATGTCGTCGGCCCTCTCCTTGAGGAGTTCGTAGGCGCGGCGCAGGATCTCGGAGCGCTCGCGCGAGGGCACGGCGGCCCACCCGGGCTGGGCGCGTCCGGCGGCCTCGATGGCGGCCGCGGCGTCGTCGGCACCGCCGTCGGCGAGGGTGGCCACGGTCTTGCCGGTGGCCGGATTGTGGACGTCGAACGTGGCGCCGGAGGCCGCATCGCGCCAGTGCCCGTCGACGTGGATGCCGGTGCCGAGGGCGGCGATGAGGTCGGTGACGGAGCTGATCATGGCTGCCTCCTGGGCGGGGTGGGTGACGTGGACACGGTGGATGTCGGGGGATCGGCGGGGTCGGGGTCGAGGAGTTCGAACAGGTGCCGGCCGGTGCGCCGCCCCACGGCGTCGTCGCGCGCGGACAGTTGGGCGACCTGGGTGGCGCACGAGAACCCGTCGGTGAGGACGGGCGCGTCGCGGTCGGCGCGCAGGGCGGGGGCGAGGGCCTGTTCGGCCACCGCGTCGGCGACGGCCTCGTGCCCGGCGGTGAACCCGAAGTCGCCGGCCACGCCGCAGCAGCCGGTCGCCTCCCGCACCGAGCCCACGCCGAGGGCGGTCAGGGTGGCGCGCTGGACCCGGTTCCCGAAGGTCGCGTACTCGTGGCAGTGGGTCTGGACGGTGACGCGGTCGGGGGCGACGCCGCCGGGCCAGGTGGGGGCGCGCCCCGAGGCGGCGAGCTGTCCCAGGTGCTCGGCGGCCGAGCGCACGCGGGCGGCGACGCGCCGGGCGGCCGCGGCCTCGCCGGGGTTCGGCGCGCCGGGGCCGGAGGTGGAGTCCCCCCCGGTGCCGGGGTCGCCGAGGAGCCGGGGTAGGTCACCGCGCAGGGTGGCGGCGCAGGAAGGTTCGACGACGACGACGGGGACTTCCTCCCCGTTCGGCCCGCGGATTTCGTCGAGATGCCTCACGGTGTCGCGCAGGGTGCGGCGGGCGGCGTCGAGTCGGCCGGTGGTGATGAGGGTCAGTCCGCAGCAGTGCTCGGCGCTGCAGGCCACGGACGTGTGCGAGGTGCCGAGGACGCGGGCGGCCGCGCCGGCGACCGAAGGGCGCAGGCCCCGGGTGAACGAGTCGAGGAACAGCACTACATCTGCAGAGGTGTTTGTGGTTGCCCTTGCACGGCCGATGCTCCAGACACTCTCCGGCACGCGCGCGAGTTCGGCGCGCAGCTCGGCGGCGGAGGCGAAACGGGGCAGCTCGCGGCCCGGGGCGATCCCGCCCAGTCGCGCGGCGGCCCGCCCGACCGGCGTGCCGAGCACCGCGTTGAGCGGCCCGGCGACTTTGGCGGTCGCGCGCAGCCACATCGGCAGCAGGCCGAGCGAGTAGTGCTCGAGCGGCCGGAGGCGGCCCTTATAGCGGCGGTGCAGGACCTCGGATTTGAAGGCGGCCATGTCCACGCCGGTGGGGCAGTCCGAGGAGCAGGCCTTGCATGCCAGGCACAGGTCGAGTGACTCCTCGACGGCCGGGTCGTCGACGGGCAGGGTGCCGCGCACGACCTCCTGCAGGACCCGGGCCCGGCCGCGGGTGGAGTCCTTCTCGTCCCCGGTGGCGCGGAACGACGGGCACATCACGCCGCCGGTGGAGGTGCGGCACCGGCCCACGCCGATGCAGGCCTGCACCGGGTGTGCGCCGTCGGAGGCGGTGAGCAGTCCCAGGTCGCGCGGGGCCCGGCGGTCGGGGATGCCGTCGAGGGCGAGGTCGGCGTCAAGGGGCCGGGTGGCGGTGAGTCCGCCGGGCGCGAGGATCCCGGCCGGGTCCCAGGTGCGCACGAACCGGTCGAAGGCGCCCAGCATCTCGGGCGAGTACATGATCGGCAGCAACTCCGAGCGGGCACGTCCGTCGCCGTGCTCCCCGGACAGTGATCCGCCGTGGCGCACGGCCAGGTGGGCGGCGTCGGTGCAGAACGTGCGGAACACCGCCCGCCCGGCGTCGCTGCGTAGGTCGAAGGTGATGCGGATGTGCATGCAGCCGGCGCCGAAGTGCCCGTACATCACCCCGGTCAGTCCGTGCCGGGTGAGCAGGTCGCGGAACTCGGCGAGGTAGTCGGCCAGCCGCTCCGGCGGCACCGCCGAGTCCTCCCAGCCGGGCCACGACTCGATGGTCTGCCCGGTGGCGGGGTCGGTGAGCCGCGAACTGAGTCCGGCGCCGTCCTCCCGCACCCGCCACAAGTCGGCGCGGGCGACGGGGTCTGTCACTACGAGCGCCCGGGTCGCGTGGCCGTCCGCCGTGAGCTGGTCGGCCAGGGTGGCGACCCGGTCGTCGAGGGCGGCGGTTGTGTCGTCGTCGTCAAGTTCTATGAACAGCCACGCGCGCCCCGCGGGGAGGTCGGCGACGGCGTCGGCACCGCGGCGTTGCCGCATCGTCTCGACGATCACCTCGTCCACACCCTCTACGGCTGTAGGACGGTGCGGCAGGATGGTCGGCACGTCCCGGGCGGCGTCCACCACGTCGGCGTAGCCCACCACGAGCAGTCCGGTGCGCGCGGCGCGGGGGACGATCCGCATGCGCGCGGCGGTGACGATCGCGCACGTGCCCTCCGACCCGACGAGCGCCCGTGCCACGTCGAATCCCTCGTCGGGCAACAGGTGTCGCAGATGGTAGCCGGACACCTGGCGCGGGATCCGGCCCAGTTCGGTGCGGATCGCGACGAGGTGTTCCGCGGCCAGGTCCCGCAGTTCGGCGGTGAGGTGTTCGGCGCGCGCGGCGGCGGGGGCGTCGTCCGGGTCGGTCGCCTCGACGCCGTGGCGGGTGGCGGTCAGGCGCAGGCCGTCCGCGGTGACGAGCTGGAGCGCCTCGACGTGGTCGGCGGTCCGGCCGTGGCGCACCGAATGGTTGCCGCAGGCGTCGTTGCCGATCGCCCCGCCGACGCAGGCGCGCGACTGGCTGGAGGGGTCGGGGGCGAAGGTCAGGCGATGATCGGTGGCGGCATGGACGGCGGCGCGAAGGTCGGTGAGCACCACGCCGGCCTCGGCGGTCGCGGTGGGGGAGGTGCCGGTGCCTTTGCCGGAGCTGGCGATGGAGCTCGCACCGTCGGTGTCCACCGCCAGTACCCGGTTCATGTGCCGCGACAGGTCCAGCACCAGGCCGTCGCCGATCGCGTTGCCCGCCATCGACGTGCCGCCGCCCCGCGCGGTCGCGGGAACGCCGAGGCGGTGGCACACGGCCAACGCGGCGGCGACCTCGTGCTCGGTGCGCGGGAACAGCACCGCCGCGGGCACGACACGATAGTTGGAGGCGTCGTAGGAGTACTCGGCGATGCGGCGGGGGTCGGCCTCGGGCTCGAGACCTGCGGCGGTGAGCGCCTCGACCAGGGTGGCGCGCTGCGCGCTGGATCGCGCGCCCGTGTCGGCGCCCCCGCCGGCCCCCACCGTCGAGGTCACGATCCGCCCACGACCTTCTTCACGGCGCGGGTGAAGCGCTCGACGCCCTGATCGACCTCGTCGGCCGTGACGACCAGCGCGGGGATGATACGCACGATCGAGCCGGTCGGGCCGCAGGTCAGGGTGAGCAGGTCCTCGTCGATGCAGGCCTGCTGCACGGCGCCGGCCAGCCGGGCACCCTCGAGCGCGCCGGGGCTGCCAGCGGGCGCGGCCGGGTCCCCGAACTCGACGGCCAGCATGAGTCCGGTCCCGCGGATGTCGCAGATCTCGCCCACGTCGCCGAGGCTACGCCTAAGCCCGTCGAGAAGTTGCGTTCCGCGCTCGGCGGCATTGGCCACCAGTCCCTCGCGCTCGATGACGCCCAGCGTCGCGACGGCAGCCGCGGCCGCGACCGCGTTGCCGCCGTAGGTGCCGCCCTGCGACCCGGGCCAGGCCCTGGCCATGATCTCCTCCGGCGCGGCGATCGCGGAGATGGGAAAGCCCGACGCGATGCCCTTGGCGGTGATGATGACGTCCGGCACCAGGCCGTCGGTGTGCTGGTGGCCCCAGAACCTGCCGGTGCGCCCGATGCCGGCCTGCACCTCGTCGAGCACGAGCAGCGCGCCGTGCGCCGTGGCGCGCTCGCGCAGCCCCTGCAGGTAGCGCTGCGGGACGGCCATGTAGCCGCCGTCGCCGAGCACGGGCTCGATCACGATCCCCGCCAGCTCGCGCGGGTCGATGCGGGTGGCGAGCAGGAAGTCGAACTCGGTCAATGCGTAGTCCACGGCCTCATCGGTGGTCATCCCCAGGCGCAGCGCGTCGGGATAGGGGGTCTGCGCCACGCCGGCCATGAGGGGGCCGAACCCGGCGGAGAACTTGGTGCCGGCGGTGGTCAGGCTCGCGGCGGCGACGGTGCGCCCGTGGAAGCCGCGCTGCACGGTGACGATGTGCTGCCGACCGGTGGCCATGCGCGCCAGGCGAACCGCGGCCTCGACCGCCTCCGAGCCGGAGTTGGCGTAGAACACCGAGTCGATACCCGCCGGCAGGTGCTCACCCAGCTTCTCGGTGAGCTCGAGCAGCGGCTGGTGCATGACGGTCGTGTACTGCGCGTGGATGATCTTGGCGCACTGCGCCTGCGCGGCCGCCACCACCTCCGGGTGGCAGTGGCCGGTGGAGGTGACGCCGATGCCGGTGGTGAAGTCGAGGTAGTCGCGGCCGTCGGTGCCGTGGATCCACGAGCCGGAGGCGTGGTCCACCACGACGGGCGTGGCCTGCTTGAGGACGGGGGACAGGTTCGCGCTCATGCGGCAAGTGTGTGACCGCAAGGCAAGATTGTCAACAATCCGACAACACTCTTTTTCTGCCGGGTTACGGTGGTCCCATGACGCGCCAGCCAGAGCCCCAGCGCCCGACCGGAACCGAGAGCGGGCACCGCCCGACCGTCGTGCTCCTCACCGCCGACGGGGTCCCCGAGCCGAGCGACCTGGTTGCCGTGCGCGAGCTCGCCGACGTGCGGGTCGCCACCGCCGACACCCTCGCCGAGGCCCTCCCGGGCGCCGAGGTCCTGCTCGTCTGGGACATCTTCTCCGGCGCCCTGGCCGCCGCCTGGCACGCCGCCGACTCCCTGCGCTGGATCCACGTGGCCGCCGCCGGCGTCGACAAGCTCCTGTTCGACGAGCTGCGCGCCTCCGACGTGCTGGTCACCAACGCCCGCGGCGTCTTCGACGGCCCCATCGCCGAGTACGTGCTGGCCTGCGTCATGGCCCACGACAAACGCCTGCACGAGACCGAGGCACTCCAGCGCGCCAGGCAGTGGCGTCACCGCGAGACCACGCGGGTGGCCGGACGCCGCGCCCTGATCGTCGGAACAGGCGGGATCGGGCGGGCCACCGCGCGACTGTTACGCGCCGTGGGGCTCGACGTCTGTGGAGCTGGACGACGACGACGAGACCACGACCCTGATTTCGGTCACGTCGTGGAGTCCGCGCACCTGGCCCACCATCTTCCTGGCATCGACCACCTGGTGATGGTCGCGCCCCTGACCGAAGACACCCGGGGGATGCTCGGCGCGCGCGAGTTGGCGGCACTTGCCGATGGTGCCCATGTGATCAACGTCGGTCGCGGCGAGCTCATCGATCAGCCGTCATTGACCGTGGAGTTGGAATCCGGCCGACTCTCGGCGCACCTCGACGTCGTCGTCGTCGAACCTCTTCCCGAGGGCGACCCGCTCTGGACGGTGCCTGGCGCGCACATCAGTCCCCACATGTCCGGCGACGTGGTGGGGTGGCGCGACACCCTCTCCGCACAGTTCCTCGCCCACCTGCGGACGTGGCTCGGCGGCGGCGAACCCGCGCCGGCGGTCGACAAATCCCGAGGATACGTGAGTGGGTGACCGGTTGTCCGGGGTCGAGGGGGCTTCTACGGTCGGGCTGAGAGGCGCATGAGAATCACGCGCCACCAACCGAGAGGAGAACAATGCCCCTGGCCGTCGATGACTACGTCACCCGCGTGAGCGGTGCCCCGGTGATCGTCGACCGACCGGACCCCGTGGTGTGGTCCGACCTGGACGATCCCGAGGTCCGCGACTTCGCCGAGCGCGGCTACATCCAGCGCGACCGTGCGCTCGACGATGACCGGATCGATGCCTGCCTCGAGGAGCTGCGCCGGATCGGCGAGGACCCGGCCATGGCCGACGACCCGCGCATCATCCGCGAATCCGGCAGCGAGGCCGTTCGCTCCATCTTCGACGTGCACCTGCTCAGCGGCGTGGTGTGGGAGGCCGTCGAGCGCTCCGGCGCCCTCGACCTGGCGCGCGAGCTCCTCGGCTCCGAGGTGTACGTGCACCAGAGCCGGCTCAACTACAAGCCCGGATTCGCCGGCGGCGCGTTCTACTGGCACTCGGACTTCGAGACCTGGCACGCCGAGGACGGCATGCCGCGGCCGCGCGCCTGCAGTGCCTCGATCGCGCTCACGCCCAACCGCACCTACAACGGGCCGCTGATGATCATGCCCGGAACCCAGAAGTACTTCGTGCAGTGCGCGGGCGAGACGCCGGAGGACTACTTCAAGGAGTCCTTGGTCTCGACGGCGCCGAAGGTCGGGGTGCCCTCGGAGGAGCACATCTCCGAGCTGTACCGCTCGCACGGGCTCGACGTGCTCACCGGCCCCGCCGGGTCCATGACGATGTTCGACTGCAACGCCCTGCACGCCTCCGGCGGCAACATCACGCCGATGCCGCGGGCGAACGTGTTCGTGGTGTTCAACAGTGTCGAGAACGCGCTGACCGAGCCGTACGCGGGCACTCCGCGGCGGCCGGACTTCCTCGCGCGGCGGCACTAGCTGGCGCGGGGCGCGGGCCGGCCGGGGTCAGGCTGCCGGGGTGAGCCCGAGGTGGGCCGCGCCTTCGGCGACCGCATCGACGAACGCCTGCAGCGGGCGGCGCCGGGTGTCGCGCTCCCGGAACGCAATGGACACAGTGCGGGTCGGTGCCTCGACGAGCGGGAGGATGTCGACGCCCTCGGGTGTGGGGACGAGGCCGAGGTCGGAGGCGACGGTCACGCCCAGCCCGGCGGCCACCAACGCGAGCGCCGTCGACTGCTCGCCGGCCTCGTGCTTCACCTCCGGATCGAAACCGGCCTCACGGCAGGCGATCCGGACCGCGCGTCCGAAATGGGACCGCGGATGGGCGATCACCCAGGGCGCGCCCGCGAGGTCCGGCAGCGATACCTGGTCGGCGCGGATCGATCCCGTCGGGACGACGGCGTGCAAGGACTCGACCGCGATCGGGACACGGACGAGATCGGGAACCCGAGCCATCGGATAGCTCGAGTAGTCCAGCACGAACGACAGGTCCAGCGATCCATCGCGGACCGCGCCGGTGGTGTCCTCGGGTGCGAGCTCCCGGGTTCGGACGCTGATCTCCGGGTGGTCGCGGCCCAGGATGGTGAGTCCGGCAGGCAGTAGCGCCGTGGCCACTGACGCCCACACGCCGGCCGTCAATGTGGTGGCGCCGCCTGAGCGCGCCGACTCCATCGCGTGCCCCGCGTCCTCGACCGCCGCGAGGATCGTGCGCGCGTGCCCGGCGAGCAGGAGCCCGGCCTCGGTGAGCACCAGGCCGCGGCCCCTCCGCTCGAACAACGGCGTCCCGGCCTCTCGTTCAAGGAGCGCCAGTTGCTGGGACACTGCCGACACGGTGTAGTCGAGGGCCGTCGCGACGGCCGTGACCGTGCCACGTCGCTCCAACTCGTGGAGCAACCGTAAGCGGTGCAGTGACGGCTCCATGGCGTCAGCGTAAGGAGGGCGGCGGGGATCGTGCAGGAAAACTGAACGGTGGACTCCACCAATCCTCGCTGGACCGGCCGCAAAATGCCTCTCATCCTGGGAGTACGTCACCGGATCGTCCGGTCGACGACACCGCCCCGACGGGCGGATGCCACAGCGAGGAGGCGAGCATCATGACGTCGATCGAGATTCCCGGCAAGGCAAGCAACCCCGGGGTAGGCCCGGCTACGACGGGTGCCGCCCTCCAGCCGGCGGACGCACCCGCGCCAGCGCCGGCGACGGTGGCCCCGGGCCGGGCGCACCGCGAGCCGTACCTGCGGCTGCATTGGGAGGACTCACTCACTGGTGCCCGCGGATACCTGGTGGTGGACACCCTCGTCGGGGGACTGGCGACCGGCGGCACCCGCATGCGGGCCGGCTGCACCCTGCGTGAGGTCGAGGACCTGGCCCGCGGCATGACCCGCAAGACCGCGGCATTCGACCTGCCCGTCGGAGGCGCGAAGGGCGGCATCGATTTCGATCCCAAGGATCCTCGCGCCGTGGATGTCCTGACCCGTTTCTGCGAGGCCATGCACCCGTTCCTCGACCGGCACTGGGTGACTGCCGAGGATCTGGGAGTGACGCAGCAGCTCATCGACGAGGTGTTCGCCCGGCTGGGGATGCGCCAGTCGTATCACGCGGCGATCGAGCGGTCATCGAACTGCGTCGCGACCACCGACCGCATCTATCGGGGCCTGTGCTCGGAGGTGCCCGGCGGACTGCTGGGCGATGTGATCGGCGGGTACGGAGTCGCGCAGGCGTGCCTGGCCGCCGCGAGCGTGCGTGACCTGGACATCGAACGGACAAGCGTCGCCATCCAGGGCGTGGGCACCATGGGCGGCGGCGCCGCCTGGTACCTGCACGAAGCCGGAATGCGGGTGGTGGCGCTGGCCGATGCCGCCGGCACCCTCTACGACCCGGCCGGGCTCGATGTGCCCGCGCTGCTGGAGACCCGCGACCGCTATGGCGAGATCGACCGCGACGCCGTTCCCGCCCGCGTGCAGCGACTGGACCGCGACGCGATCCTCGGCATGGACGTCGACATCCTGGTTCCCGCCGCGGTCTCGTACGCGATCACCGCCGAGAACTGCTCGCAGGTGACGGCCCCGGTGATCGTCGAGGCAGCCAACGCCGCCACTACCGCTGATGCCGAGCTCGATCTCACCGCTCGCGGGATCGTCGTGGTGCCGGACTTCGTGGCGAACGCTGGCGCCGTGGCGTGGGCGTGGTGGCTCATCCTCGGCGAGGTCGACGAGCGGGCCGAGACCTCGTTCCTGCGGCTCGGCCGGGCGATGACGACCAAGGTCTCCGAGCTCCTGACCGACTGGAGTCCGTCAGACGGTCCGCTCCGGTGGTCGGCTGATGTCTCCGACGTGGTGCGGGACGTCCCGACTGTCGTGGTTCCCTGACTGCTCGCGGGCCCTGGCCAAGGACACAGGCCAGGGCCCAGCTGTCGCGACCCGGGCAACCGCGTCAGCCCAGGGTCGTGTCCGCCGATCCGGGGACTGCCGTGTCCTCGGTGGCCGGGACAGGAGCCGGGGCCGTGTCCGGGGCCAGTATTTCTGGCGCGCCGGGATTGTCGGATGTGGAGGGGGCGACGGGGTAAAGCGCTGCATGAACGCCTCGCTCCCACGGTAACCAGACCTCCGAGCGGCGCATCGTCCGACGCAGGTCGCGGGAAGGTCCGTCGAACAGGACTCTTCCCTCCTCGCTGCCGAATAGCTGCCTGACCTCGGGATGCGAGTGGGCAGCGGCGATGACGTTGAACAGCGTGTCCTCATCGACGCTGAAATTGAAAAGCGCGATGGGGAGGGGAGCGCCCGGCAGACGTCGGGGTTCGCCGGTGAACATGGGTTCGGCGACAGAGGCCTGGTCTGTGATGGTGAGCCCGATACCGTCGTTGTGCCCAATTCCTTTTCCGCGGTGCAAGTGTGTCTCGACGATGGAGTTCCATGGGATCTCTGCCCTGGTCTCGCCGATGTGGACGTACAGGTCGTGTGGCGAAAACTCCAGGGCATGTCCTACCCGGGTGACGAGAAGCTGTCTGATCAGCATGGCGAGTACGAAAACAAGAAAGAACAAGACCGTCACGACATTGCCGCGCCTGTCCTGCGGGATCACTCCATGACGCATTCCGACGAGCAATCCGATGAACAGCATGACGAATCCGAGCATCGCCACGGACACGAAGACAAAGCGCTGCATTCCCCCCGCGCTGCGAACAACGGTGACCCCGTTGGAGATGCTGACGGTATTCATCGCCGGGGGGAGAATTTGGGACTGGAAGATCAGGCTCGCGGCCATACCCGATCCGAACAATCCCGTGCCTGCCCAGATCAGGACCACAGCGTTGTGAGAATCCCATTGCGCTGCAGCGAGAACAGCACCGGTGAAACCGATGATGGCGATGAGTGAGGCGACGACACAGCCGACAAGTGCCGGGCCACTGCCGACCCGGTAGAAGTGCCGGCGCCACTCAAGTGACGTGACCTGCACTGCGTCGTCAGGCCCTGCGTTGCTCACCATTCGAAATCCTTCTTTCCGTTTGCGCGCAATTCTTCGGCGTAGCTCCGCGGGAATGTCGAGGTAGCGAGGACTGCGACGAATGTCGTGGCGCCGGTGGGTGCATTAGAGCGCGGGGTCGGCGGACTCGGTTGGCTCGGTGGGCTGCGCCAGCGCCGCTGGCTCGGTGGGATCGGTGGCGACTCGGCTGAGCGCTTTGTGGACTTCCTGCTCCCACGGCATCCAGACCTCGGTGAGGGCCATCGCATGCCGTAGGTGGCGGGGCGGGCCATCGAACAGGCATCGTCCCTCCTCGGTGCCGAAGAGCTGCCTGACCACGGGATGAAGATGCGCCGCGACGAAGACGTTGTACAACGTGTCCTCGTCGACATTGAAGAAGTGCAGTGCCAACGGGACGGGGTCTGACGGCGATCGACGCTTTATGCCGCGAACTAACTCCTGATCGGTGATGACCAACCCGATCCCGTCGTTGTGCCCGAAACCATTTCCGTAGTGCGTGTTGAGTTCGACGATGGAGTCCCAGGGGATTTCAGCCGTTAACTCACCGATGTTGGCGTACACGCCGAGCGGCGAGAACTCCAGGTGGAACCCCATCGGGCGGAAAGTGAGGAGAAAGAGCGTCGAACCGAGCAGAAAGATGAGAATAAACGACACCGAGTAGACGTTGCCTCGTCTGTCCTGCGGAATGATGCCCTGCTGCATGCCGACGAGAAGCCCGATCACCACTGTGGCAAGCCCAAGTAGGGCTACGAACAGGAACGCAAAACCGAGCGATCCGCGAGTGCTACTTACCTCGGTGATCCCATCGGCGACGCGGACGACGTTTTTCGCCGGGGGGATCACCTCGGATTGGATGACGAGATTGGCGGCGGCTCCGGCCCCCAGCGCTCCCACGCCCACCCAGATGAGGATCACAGAGTTGTGGGAATTCCACGTCGTCGCGGCGCGCAGCGCAAGGAATAGTCCGAAGACGCCGAGCATCGTGAAACCGACACAGGCGATCATCGCCCGCCTGGAGTTGTCAGTGAACATGCGGCGGCGCCATTCGACTGAGATCGGCCCCTCCGCATCAGGATCCCAGCGGTACTTGATCACCAGTACCCCTCCTTTCCATCAGCGCGCTTTTCGTTGACGTAGTCCCGCAGGACTGTTGTGCTCGCGACGCCTCCAATCAAGCCGCCGACGAACCCGGCTGCGGTTCCCCACCCGGGCACGACACTTCCGGCGGTCGCGCCGGCGACGGCAGCGGAGCCTGCCGCGGCGGCGATGCCGCCGCCCTCGATGGCGAGGGTTTCAACCACGCTTTCCTGTTCCGGACTGGTTGCTAATCCGATGCCGAGGTTCAGAACGTTGCCGAAGATCGGGAACCCGCGGAGGACCGTGCTCGAGGCGTCGAGAGCCATAGCGGCGGTTTTTGTGGCCCCAGTACTGGTCGAAACTGTGGTGGTAGCGGCCAGCGTCCTGGGATCGATCGAGGCCTTGTCGGGGTCGTACGGGTAGAACACGTACGGCTTCTCACCGGAAATATCGCAGAGGACGTTGGCGGCCTCGAGGTCCAGCGCCTTCAGCTCATCCAAGGTCGGCATGATCCGATCCTGGAACCTTGTGGCCGTAGCGGCGCCCTCCTCGTGGGCCTGGATGACCTCCGGGTCGGTGGGCTCCCCGATGATCAATGGTGGCCGAACCGTGCCATCGTCCTCCACCCGGCACAGGGCCTCGATCGCCTCGGCCCTGTCTTTCAATAGTTTGCGGCGGAGATCGGGCGCGGTGGCGCAGAACGTGTCGAGGGCCGCAATCAGGCGCTCGAGCTTCTGACCGATGTCCCTGACTTTCCGGACCAGGGCGTCGCAGCTGTCCGTCGACACCGACACCGTGTAGCACTCGAACCCGCCGAGAGTGGAAGCGACCTTCTGCTCGATCTCGGCTGCCGACTCCTCGAACACCGGCTGATCGGCACGGAGGTTATCCAGTTGCGCGGCGACAGTCGCGAAATCCCACGCCGAGACCGCAGAGATGGTCAGCGTCATCGTGGCGGCTCCATGACGCACATGGCCGCTGCGTTGTCCTGGTCAGCGTTCTGGATGATTTCCGCGCCCTCGTTCAGCGCCCTGACCTCGGAATTGATATGGGTGACGACCTGCTCCTGGATGTTCAGGAAGTCGAGTGAGACCCCGTTATGGGAGGCGTCGATCAGGGACCCGCGCAGCGCCTGAGCGAGGGTGGTCAAGGCACCCGCCGGGGTCCGGCCGTCAAGGATCTGATCCTTCGCGACAAGAGTCCCGGCAAGAGCGCGCAGGTTCTCCGGGTGAACGTCGGTGATGTCAGCCATGGGCCCCCCGATGGTGATGAGTGCTCGTCACCACGTACGACGGCCCGCGACGGCCACCTGGTTCCACGGATGCTCGAAATGGCCGAAAGATTGCCTTCCGGAACTGGCCAGAGCCCCTGGACGAGAGCCCGGGGTGCTGCCGGGCGGGCTAGGGGGTGACGGCGTCGTCGTCGTGCTCCGGGGCGTCTCCCGCGGCGGCGGTGGTTCCTGACTCGGCGGGACCGTGGCCGTTCTCGCCGTTGCCGTTGCCGATCGCCGTGTGCAGGCGCGCGCGGCGCGGCGAATCGTCCGTGCCGAGCAGCAGATCGATGGTCAGGGCCAGCCGCTGGCTGACATCCGCGGCCGACGAGCGGCGGGTGAGCCACGCGACGAGGTTGGACATCCACACGTCCGACACGACACGCGCGATGGACAACTGCACCTCGTCCGGCGTGCCCTGGGCCATGGCGCGGGCGATGATCCGGTCCATATGGAAGCCCACCTCCTCGACCTCGTTGGCCACGGACGCGTCGGCGAACATGAACGCGCGCGTCATGGCCTCGGTGAGGTTGGGCTGGCTCTGCATGGCCTTGGTGATCATCTCCACCACGACCTTCATCCGCTCCTGCGCCGTGTCCCCGGGCGGGGCGCTGCGCTCGGTGCGCTGGTCCAGGCGGCGGAACTCGCGGGCCAGCGCCGAGACGAGCAGGTGCACCTTGGAGGGGAAATAACGGTAGAGGGTACCCACCGCGACCTCGGCCTTCTCCGCGACCGCGCGCATCTGCACGGCCTCGTAACCGCCCTTTGCCGCGAGGGCGAGAGTCGCATCGAGAATGCGGCGACGCCGCTCGCGCTGCGACGACGAGGTGGGCTCCTCGGTGCGGATGGCCTGGGCGGGTGCGCCACCACCGATGGCGTCGGCGGCGGTCGAGCTTCTGGTCATGGGCGAACCTTCTGCGCTGGGTGGGTCTGGGACCCGGTTGTGCGGATCGGGCCGTGCTGATGCATTCTAGAACACGTTTCCTAGAACAGGTTCTATTATGTGGGGGAGGGCACGATCACAGGTGGTCGTGCTGCTAGCGAACCCCGTTGTGCCGAGGAGTCATACGTGAGCATTGCCACCACCCCGGATCAGACCGAGATTCAGAGTTCGATCAAGGCCTGGGCCAAGTCCGCCGATCCCGTGACCACGGTACGCGCCCAGGAAACTGACCCTGACGCCTGGAAGGCCCTGTGGCCGCAGCTCGCCGAACTGGGACTGTTCGGCGTGGCGATCGCCGAAGAGCACGGCGGCGCCGGCGCGGAGATCGTGGACCTGGCCTGCATGCTCGAGACCGCCGCCGCACGCATGGCGCCCGGCCCGGTCCTGTCGACCGCCGTGGCCGGCGTGCTGGTGTCCAAGGCCGGCGGCGACGTGGCCGCCGCGCTGGGGGAGAGGCTCGCCGAGGGAGGACTGCCCGTCGGCATCTGCCTGGGCATCGGCACGGCCCCGCTCGACGCGTCCGGCGCGGTCACCGGAGACCCGGGCATCGCCTACGGCGGCACCGTCGACGGCGGATTGCTGCTGCCCGTGGAGTCCGGCGGCGCCACCCGGTGGGCGCTGCTCGAGCCCGGCACCGACGGCGTGACCATCACCCCGTCGGCCCCTTACGACATCTCCGCCTCCATCGCCCGCGTGCAGCTGGAGGGCGTGCAGATCCCGGCCGACCGGATCCTCGAGGGTCTGACCACCGAGCACGTCCACCAGATGTTCGTCACCCTCGCCGCGGCGGAGGCCGCCGGCACCGCCGAGTACACGCTGAACACCGCGGTCGAGTACGCCAAGATCCGCGAGCAGTTCGGCCGCACCATCGGCTCGTTCCAGTCCATCAAGCACCTGGCCGCCGACATGCTCTGCCGCACCGAGCAGGTCCGCGCCCTGGCCTGGGACGCCGCCGTGGCCGCCGAGGACCTCATGGTCGCCGACTCCGAACTGCCCGTGGCCGCCGCCGTGGCCGGTGCGCTCGCCTTCGACAACGCCGTCACCAACTCGCAGGACTGCATCCAGATCCTCGGCGGCATCGGCTTCACCTTCGAGCACGACGCCCACTTCTACATGCGTCGAGCCAGTGCCCTGCGTCAGGCGATCGGCGGGGCCGCCCGCTGGCGCCGCGCACTGGCCGACCTCACCCTGGCCGGCAAGCGCCGCCACCTGGACATCGACCTCTCCGAGATCGCCGGGATCGACGCGAAGCGCGAGGAGATCAAGTCCCTCGTCGCGAAGGTCGCCGCCGTCGACGGCGACGAGCGCAAGCAGGCACTGGCCGACACCGGCCTGTTCATGCCGCACCTGCCCGAGCCGTGGGGCCTGGGCGCCACCCCGGCCGAGCAGCTCATGATCGACGAGGAGCTCGAGGCCGCGGGCGTCGCACGCCACGACATCACCATCGGCGGCTGGGCCGTGCCGACCGTCCTGCAGGCCGCACCCGAGCACGCCGAGCTCCTGGTCCGCGACACGATGGCCGGCAAGATCAAGTGGTGCCAGTTGTTCTCCGAGCCCGGCGCCGGCTCCGACCTGGCCGCCCTGCGCGCCACCGCCGAGAAGGTCGACGGCGGCTGGAAGCTCAACGGCCAGAAGGTCTGGACGTCGCTGGCCCGCGAGGCCGACTGGGCCATGTGCCTGGCCCGCACCGACAAAGACGCCCCCAAGCACAAGGGCATCACCTACTTCCTCGTCGACATGCGCTCCGAGGGCATCCGCACCTCGCCGCTGCGCGAGATCACCGGCGAGGCCCTGTTCAACGAGGTCTACCTAGAGGACCTGTTCGTCCCCGACGAGTTCCAGGTCGGCACGGTCAACGAGGGCTGGAAGATCGCCCGCACCACGCTCGCCAACGAGCGCGTGGCCATGGGCGGCGGCTCCTCGCTCGGCGACGCTGCCGAGGAGATCATCGGCCTGATCAACGAGGCCGGCGTCTCTGACGACTCCCTGGTCCTGGACGAGCTCGGCAAGCACATCGCGGACGGCGTAGTGGGAAGCCTGCTCGACCTGCGCACCGCCCTGCGCAGCCTCTCCGGCTCCGGCCCGGGCGCCGAGTCAAGCGTCCGCAAGATCGTCGGCGTCCGCCACCGCCAGGACGTCGCCGAGTTCGGCCTCGAGCTCACCGGTACCGGCGGCGTCGAGTTCACCGAACAGGGCCGCAAGTTCCTCATGGTCCGCTGCCTGTCGATCGCCGGCGGGACCGAGCAGGTCCTGCTCAACGTGGTGGGCGAGCGCATCCTCGGCCTGCCGCGCGACTGAGCCAACCCGCCACTGAGCCGCGACCGACTGGCCCGGACCCGAACCAGACCCGCGACCGACCCCTCAACATTGAAGGACTGATCCCGAAGTGGACTTCACCCGTACCGAGACCCAGGCCGCCGTCGCGGAGGCGGTGGCCGGCGCCCTGACCACCGCGGCGCCCGCCGAGGAACTGCTCACCGCCCTGCCCAGCCGCGACGTGGAGGAGGCGGGCTACGACGAGCGTCTGTGGTCCTCCTTCGCCTCGTCGGGGCTGCTGTCCCTGGGCCTGCCCGAGGAGCTGGGCGGCGACGGCCTCACCGTCGCCGACGTCGCCGTGGTCCTCGAGGAGGTCGGCCGCGCGGGCGTGGTGATCCCCGCGCTGGAGACCCTCGGGTTCGGCGTGGTGCCGATCGTCGCGCTCGGCACGCCCGAGCAGCAGAAGAAGCTGCTGTCCGGGATCGAGGACGGCCGGATCCTCACCGCCGCCGTGGCGGAACCCGGGCATCCGCTCCCGTCGGTGCCCACCGTGCGCCTGAATGGCGGGACGATCAACGGAACCGTCACGTCGGTGCGTTACGCGTCCGAGGCGCGGTACGTCCTGGTGCCGGTGTCCACGCCGGAGGGTGCCGCCGTCGTCGTCGTCGCCCCCGACTCCCCGGGGGTCACCCTGACCCCCACCCTCGGGTCACTGGGGGTTCCCGAGTACGCGATGCGGTTCGACTCAACCCCGGTCGACGACGACGACGTCCTGCGCGGCAACACCGGCGACGAACCCCTCCTCGAGGTGTTCCGCCGTCTCCTCCTCACCGCGTGCGTGGCCCACGGCGACGGCCTGATCTCGGGTTCGCTGGACATGACCGCGGAATACCTGAAGGAGCGGCACCAGTTCGGTAAGCCGCTCGGCTCGTTCCAGGCGGTGCAGCAGGAGCTGGCGGACGTGTACATCGTGTCGCGGACGTTGCACGTGATCGCGCAGTCGGTGGCGTGGCGGGCCTCCGAGGGCCTGACCGGGCCCGCCGACCGGTACGAGACCGACCCGGTGATCGGCGCGTACTGGCTCGCCGCAGAGGGGCCGCGCGCGGTGCAGGTCCTGCACCACCTGCACGGCGGCGTGGGCGTGGACATCACCTACCCGATGTTCCGGTACTCCTCGGCAGTCAAGGACCTGGCCCGCTTCGTCGGCGGCTCGCGCCTGCAGTTGACCCAGCTCGGCGAGGCCGTGGCGGCCGACCCGGTCGACGCGGTGGCCGCCGGTTCGGGGCTGGCTCCCGGCGCGGCGGATGGCTCCGGCGGCGAGGCGGACGGCGCCTTCATCGACCTCACCCCCGCCCAGCGCGCCCTGCAGGCGGAGCTGCGCGAGTACTTCGCGACCCTCATCTCGCCGGAGGAGGCCGCGGACATCAGCACCACCCGCCACGGCTCTACATATGAGGAGATCATCAAGCGGATGGGGCGCGACGGCTGGCTCGGCGTGGGCTGGCCCACCGAGTACGGCGGCAAGGGCTTCGGCCACATCGAGCAGCAGATCTTCACCAACGAGGCCACCCGCGCCGACGTGCCGCTGCCCTCGGTGACGCTGCAGACCGTCGGCCCGACGCTGCAGAAGTTCGGTACGCAGGAGCAGAAGGAGAAGTTCCTGCCCGGCATCCTCGAGGGCACCGTGCATTTCGCGATCGGCTACTCCGAGCCGGACGCCGGCACCGACCTCGCCTCCCTGCGCACCACCGCCAAAAAGGACGAGGCCACCGGCGACTGGATCATCAACGGCCAGAAGATGTGGACCACCGGCGGTCACCACGCCGACTACATCTGGCTCGCCGCCCGCACCGGCACCCCGGACTCGCGTCACCGCGGGCTGACGATCTTCATCGTCGACACTAAAGACCCTGGTTTCTCGTTCACGCCGATCATCACCTGCGACGGTGCGCACCACGTCAACGCCACCTACTACTCGGACGTGCGTGTGCCCGCCGACATGGTGGTCGGCGAGGTCGACGGCGGCTGGAAGATGCTCACCACCCAGCTCAACCACGAGCGCGTCATGCTCGCGCCCTCCGGGCGGCCGGGCGGCTACTACGACGAGCTGGCCGACTGGGCCCGCGGCACCGGCCCCGACGGCGTCCGCCACCTGGACCGGCCCGAGGTCCGCGACGGCCTCGCCGAGATCTTCGCGATCGTGCGCCTGAACGAGCTGCTCAACTGGCAGGTCTCCGCGATGGGCGACAACCCGTCGATGGGGGACTCCGCCGCTTCCAAGGTGTTCTCCACCGAGAAGATCCAGCACGTCGGCCGCATTGCCGAGGAGCTCGTCGGCCGATTCGGCGATCCGACGGACCCGGACACCGCCAAGCTGCAGCGCTGGTTCGACATGATGAACAAGCGCAACGTGGTGATCACCTTCGGTGGCGGCGTCAACGAGGTCATGCGCGAGCTCACCTGCATGGGCGGGCTCGGCATGC
>DGYFJ06201__coassemble_619_pt1 | contig 33389 bp, 25 predicted proteins | sample DGYFJ06201__metabat2_low_PE_015 | metagenome-assembled genome bin DGYFJ06201
CTCGGCGGGCCGGGGCGGAAATGACGAACGCGGCCAGCAGCGAAGGCTGCGGGCCGCGTCGAATTCCACGTTCTCGACACGCTCGCCCGCCCACCTGTAGGTGGGCACACGGGCACGGGCGAGCCGGTCACGCCGTCTTCCGGTGAGGGACCGAAAGGACGAGGGGTCAGTACACGGCGGAGTGCCGCTCGATCTGCTGGGCGAAGAAGTCCGCCCAGGACCTGACCTCGGGGTGCTGCTTGAGGAGGGCACGGCGCTGACGCTCGGTCATGCCGCCCCAGACACCGAACTCGACCCGGTTGTCCAGCGCGTCGGCGCGGCACTGGAGCAGGACCGGGCAGTGGCGGCAGATGGAGGCCGCCTTGCGCTGGGCCGCTCCGCGGACGAACAGCTCGTCCGGGTCGATGTCCTTACAACGGGCTTGGGACACCCACTCCTGGCGTCCCTCCCCGATGATCGTCTCCTCGGAACCGAGGGGATTACTGCTGCCGGGGCGAACCCCGTTTCCTGAGGAGCGGGAAGTCCCGGGAAGGGTAGCCGTCATCGAAAAACCCCTGTCTGCATGGAACGGCGGGCGATCGTGTCGCACGCCGAACCGGCCTTCTGGGCACGCCCGGCGCGGCGAACCCACCGTGTTCGCGAAGGTCCCGCAGCCCCTGAGTCTCGTAACAAAAGTCTCATCAACTAAGAAACTCCTCGCGTTCCCCATATTGTTACCGCAGTCACACAACAGAAGTAAAGAGTCGCGGGCAGAACAGAATGCGTCGGGTGTCATAACGGGGGTGGTCACGTACTCTGGGCGCGTGTCAGGTATGAGTTCGCTGGGAAAGCTGGTCGCCACGTGTGTTGCGGCCGGGGTGGTGGCGGCCGGAGCGATGTTTCCGATCGCCGGAGCGGCTGGGCTCGCGTCCAACAAGATGGCCGATTCACTAGCGGGAACGTCCGCGGATCTCGTCAAGGGCGACCTGCCGTCGATCTCCACGGTCACCGACGCCGCCGGCGAGCCCATCGCCTGGTTGTACGACCAGCAGCGGGTGACGGTCCCCAGCGAGGACATCTCGCAGAACATGAAGCTCGCGATCATCGCGATCGAGGACCGGCGGTTCGCCGATCACCAGGGTGTGGACTGGCGGGGCACGATCCGAGCCGCGCTGACCAACGCCACGGCCGGCGAGGTCGAGCAGGGTGCGTCGACCATCGACCAGCAGCTCGTCAAGAACTATCAGTTCCTGGTCTCCGCCCAGAACGACGCGGAGCGCCGCGCCGCGATCGAGACGACCCCGGCGCGCAAGATCAAAGAAATCCGGATGGCGCTCACCCTCGACAGTGAGATGCCCAAGGACGAGATCCTCACCAAGTACCTGAACCTGATCTCGTTCGGCAACGGCTCGTTCGGCATCCAGACCGCGGCACAGACCTACTTCGGGGTCGATGCCTCAGAGTTGACGGTCCCGCAGTCCGCGATGCTGGCGGGCATGGTCCAGTCGACCAGCCGGTTCAATCCGTACACCAATCCCGAGGACACCAAGCAGCGTCGCGACACGGTCATCACCACGATGGCCGACACGGGCGCCATCACCCAGTCCGAGGCCGCGCAGTTCATCGCCGAGCCCCTGGGCGTGCTCGAGCGCCCCAACTCCCTCCCCCGCGGGTGCATCACCGCAGGTGAGCGTGGGTTCTTCTGCGACTATGTTCTCCAGTACCTCGACGAGAACGGGCTGAGCCGCAAGATGGTAGAGGAGGGCGGCTACACCATCCGCACCACTCTCGACGAGACCGTTCAGGCCAACGTCGAGCGCTCCCTCGAAACGTACGGCAACCCCACCACCGAAGGCGTGGCCGAGGTGATGAGCGTGGTGCGCCCGGGCAAGGAGTCGCACAAGGTCGTCGCGATCGCCTCCAGCCGGCAGTACGGGCTCGAGCTGGGCGACAGCCAGACGGTCCAGCCGCAGCCGTTCTCCCTGGTCGGTGACGGCGCGGGCTCGGTGTTCAAGATCTTCACCGTTGCTGCGGCGCTCGAGAAGGGCATGGGCGCCAGCACGACGCTGTCCGTGCCGAACCGCGTCCAGGTGTCCGGCCTCGGCGCCGGCGGCGCGGCCGGGTGCCCGCCCGGCCAGTACTGCGTGGAGAACGCGGGCGCCTACCCCGGTTCACTGTCGGTGACGGATGCGCTCGCCCAGTCCCCCAATACGACGTTCATCAATCTCATCAAGGACGTCGGCGTGGCCCCCACCGTCGACATGGCGACGCGGCTGGGCATGCGCTCCTACGACCGCAAGGGCACCGCCGCCGACGGCGACTCGATCAGCAGCTTCGTCAAGAAGAACAACCTGGGTTCCTTCACGCTGGGCCCGACCGCCGTGAACGCGCTCGAATTGTCCAACGTCGGAGCCACCATCGCGTCCGGCGGCGTCTGGTGCCCGCCGAGCCCCATCGAGTCCATCACGGACCGGACCGGCAAGCCCGTCGAGCTGAACGAGCCGGAGTGCGAGCAGGTCGTCGAGGAGGGGCTGGCCAACACCCTGGCCGTCACCATGTCCAAGGACGCCGTCGGCGCCGGTACCGCAGCAGCGGCGGCCGGGGGCGCGGGTTGGAGCCTGCCGATGTCCGGCAAGACAGGAACCACCGAGGCCAACCGCTCGTCTGCGTTCCTGGGCTTCACCAACAACTACTCGGCCGCCGTGTATGCCTTCAACGACGGCACCACCACCACCGAGCTGTGCACGAGCCCGCTCCGCCAGTGCTCGTACGGCAACCTGTTCGGCGGCATGGAGCCGGCCCGGACCTGGTACTCGGCGTTCTCACCGATCTCCGACATCTACGGTCCCGTGTCACTGCCGTCGCCGGATCCCGCCTACATGCGGGGCGCGGCCCGCTCGGGCATGCCGGATGTCGAGGGCATGAGCCAGTCCGCCGCGACGTCGCTGCTCACCAACGCCGGCTTCATCGTCAACACCCAGTTCGTGTCCGGCTCCGGCCGCTCGTACGGCACGGTCGTGGGGGTCGACGGCGGCACCGGAATCCCCGGCTCCCAGGTCACCCTGCGGATCTCCGACGGCTCCGGTGGCGGCGGCGGTGGCGGTACCGGCGGCGGTCAGGGAGCGTCCGGGCCGAGCGCCCCCATCGGCGACGAGCCGGTGGTGCTCGAGGTGCCGGGCCTGGCGCCCATCACCATCTCGCCGCCGCGGTAACCCCACCAGCGCGCCGCCCGGCGCGCAGCAGGCCGAGATAATCCGGCCCCACGCCGGTAGCCTGGACGGATGCAGCGCCCCTCTCGTAAGACCCGTAACTCCACACAGCCTGCGGTCCGTGCTGCCGCCCTGCTCGCCGGCGCCGTCTTCGCCGGTACCGCGTATGCGAGCGGGTGGGAGCGCAACAATTTCGCACTGCGACGCCAGACGCTCCCCCTGCTGCCCCCGGGATCCGAGCCGCTGTCGATCCTGCACATCTCTGACCTGCACATGATGCCGGGCCAGAAGCGCAAGCAGCAGTTCGTCACCGCACTCGCGAAACTGGACCCGGATCTGGTGATCAACACCGGCGACAACCTGTCGAGCGAGAAGGCGGTGCCGTCTGTCGCTCAGGCACTAGGCCCGCTGCTGGGCAAGCCGGGCGCGTTCGTGTTCGGCTCCAATGACTATTACGCGCCAGTACCCAAGAATCCGCTGCCCTACATCGGCATCGGCCGCAAGAAGCACTCCTCCATTCCGCTGCCGTGGCGGGACCTGCGGGCTGTGTTCACCGAGCGCGGCTGGGTCGACGCCACGCATCGCCGCGCGGAGATCGCCGTGGACGGTCGCCGCATACTCGTGGCGGGCGTGGACGATCCGCACATCGGGCGGGACCGCTACGACGAGATCGCGGGGCCGGCGGGGCCTGCCTTCGATCTGCGGATCGGGTTGGTGCACGCGCCGGAGCCGCGGGTGCTCGACCGTTTCGACGAGGACGGATACGACCTGGCATTCGCCGGCCACACGCACGGCGGCCAACTCTGCCTTCCGACGGGCGCGATCGTCACCAACTGCGGCATCGACCGTTCGCGGGTCCAGGGTCTGTCGGCGTGGGGTCGCAATCTGATCCTGCACGTGTCGGCAGGGCTGGGGACCTCGCCGTATGTGCCGGTGCGGACGTTCTGTCGGCCGGAAGCCACCCTGTTGGAGCTGGTCGCCGTACCAGGAGGGGGCGACGACGACGCCGAGGTCCCGGTCACTCCCATCCAGGAGCGGATTCCGCAGCCGGCGTGACCGGGCTCCGGCGGTTGCGTGCACGCACGTCAGCGCTGCACCACCCACCCGGTTTCGCGATTCCCGGGCCGGGGCGCTAGAGTATCCATCGTTGTCACCGGGGTATAGCGCAGCTTGGTAGCGTGCTTCGTTCGGGACGAAGAGGTCGTGGGTTCGAATCCCGCTACCCCGACAATGGGAAGTCCCGGGTTACTGATGTGACCCGGGACTTTCGTTTTCCCTCCGCGATTTCGGTCACCACTGTGCAGTTTTCCGGTGCACTGTCCGCGCGCGGGTCCGTAAGGTCGGGGTATGACCACCGAGAACGACGTCCTCAACGCCGATTCCTCCGATTCCACCAACGCCACTGCCGCCACCGGCTCCGCCGCCGCGGATGCCGCCGGTACCGCCCAGAGCGTGCACCCGAACTTCGGCCGCATCACCACTAGTGGGCGCGGTGACGCCGAGCTCGCCAAGTCGCTGCAGAAGATCCTCGACGGCGAGTGGGCGGACACCCGCGAGGAGACCCGCGCGGCCATGACCCCGGACCTGGTGAACCCGCTCGGGCTCACCATGGACGAGCATCGCGATCATGTGATGACCCAGATGCAGAGTCTGGCGGATTCGGGCATGCCCAAGCTCGGGTTCAAGGCCGAGGACGGCGGCACCGGAGACACGGGCGCCGCGCTCACCTCGTTCGAGTTGCTGGGCCACCTTGACCTGTCGGTGATGGTGAAGGCCGGCGTGCAGTGGGGACTGTTCGGTGGCGCGATCGCCAATCTCGGTGACGCCGAGACCCGCAAGAAGTACCTGCCGGGCGTGATGTCCCTGGATCTGCTGGGCTGCTTCGCGATGACGGAGATCGGTGGCGGCTCGGACGTCCAGAACCTGGAGACCACCGCGACCTTCGATAACGAGACCGGCGAGTTCGTCATCAACTGCCCGACCCCCAGCGCGGAGAAGGCCTACATCGGCAACGCGGCGCGGGACGGCCGGATGGCCGCGACGTTCGCGCAGCTCATCACCATCGAGGACGGCGAAGAGCTCCGGCACGGCGTCCACTGCCTCCTGGTCCCGATTCGCGACGAGGCCGGCAACGACCTGCCGGGCGTCACCACCACCGACCACGGCCACAAGGGCGGCCTGCTCGGCGTGGACAACGGCCGGATCTGGTTCGACAACGTGCGGGTGCCGCGCGAGGCGCTGCTCAACCGCTTCGGCTCCGTCGACGAGCAGGGCCGCTACTCCTCCCCCATCGACTCGAAGGGGGCGCGCTTCTTCACGATGCTGGGCACGCTGATCCGCGGCCGGGTGTCGGTCGGTGCGGCCGCCGGCGCGTCGGCGCGGACCGCTCTCGCGCTGGCGACGCGCTACTCGCTGATCCGCCGCCAGTTCGACCACCCGGAGACCGGCAAGGGCATCCCGCTGCTGGAGTACCGCGAGCACCAGCGTCGCCTGATGCCGCGCATCGCCCGCGCCTACGCGTACGCGGTCGCCCAGAACGCGATCGTGGCGGAGCTCGCCGAGTTCGAGAAGAACCCGGACGCGTTCGACGAGGTGCGGCGGCGCGAGATGGAGACCCACGCGGCCGGCATCAAGGCCACGGTCACCGGCTTCGCCAACGACACCATCACCGAGGCCCGGCTGGCCTGTGGCGGCGCCGGCTACATGGCCGAGAACCTGCTCACGGAGATGCGCAAGGACTGCGACGTCTTCTCGACCTTCGAGGGCGACAACGTGGTGCTGACCCAGCTCGTGGGCAAGGAGCTGATGGGCGCCTACGCGGCGGAGTTCGGCGACATGGACCAGCGTGAAACCGTCGCGTTCGCGATCAACACGGTCGCAGACGTGGTGCAGGAGAAGACCCGCGCCTCGACCCTGTGGCAGAAGGTCGTCGACGCGGTGACCGACCGCGAGCACACGGACATCCTCGACCGCGGCAACCAGCTCGAGCTCCTGGTGGACCGCGAGGAGCACCTGCTCGAGACCGTCGCGCGGCGCCTGCGCAAGGCCCAGGGCCAGGACGGTTCGGCGGCGTTCAAGGTGTTCAACTCGGCGCAGGACCACCTGCTGCAGGCCGGTCGCGCGCACATGGACAGCTGGGTGTTCGCCCGCTTCGCCGAGGCGATCGACGCCTGCGAGGACCCGGAGGCCAAGGAGGTCCTGGGGATGCTGTGCGACCTCTACGTTCTGGACATCGTGGACCAGGACAAGGGCTGGTTCCTCGAGCACAACCGTCTGACCACCGAACGCACCAAGGCGGCCACGGCGGCCCGCAACCGGCTGTGCACCAAGCTCGCCGGCCGCGCGCGCACGCTCGTGGACGCGTTCGCCGTCCCCGAGTTCGTCTTCGACGTGCCGATGCTCAACGACGGCGGCGTCGACACCATCGAGGACCCCGCCGAGGCCTGACCCACACCCGCCCCCAACGCGCCGGCCTGCCGCACCTGCAAGACATCACCCGGTAGCCGCAAGACAAGAGGTGCGAAATCCCAATCGGATTTCGCACCTCTTGTCTTGCTATCGAGGCGCCGTGTCTTGCTACTGGCCCTACGACGGTGTGAGCGGGTCAGCGCGCTCGGCTGGGTGGGTCAGCGCGCCCGGCCCGCGCGGCCGGTGATCCGCATCGCCAGCCCGGCGCACACGGCCACCGCGATCAGCACGGCCACCGCGGTCCACACGACAGCGCTCGAACCGGCCAGCAGGAGGGCGTCGAGGGCTGCTGTCGCCTGCCCCGTCGTCGTCGCCGAGGTGGCGGTCACCACCGCCGACGGCGCGCCGCCCGCCACCCACACCCACCACGCCACGCCCGCGGAAGCGCCGGCGAGGAGCACCGCGACGATCCGGCCCGGCCAGTCCCCCAGCACCGCGCCGAGCGCGCGCCAGAGCAGGGACGAGGCGACGACGACGAGCGCCACCACCCCCACGACCGCGACTGCCGCGGCGACGGACGGGACCTCGACGGTGGCCAGCGCCCACGCGGACAGGGCGGCGGTGAGCACCGTCAGGGCCAGGATCTGCTCGGCGAGCGCCGAGCCCGGCCGGCGGACCACCTGGACCAACAACGCACCCAACACGGCGGCCGCGGCCACGCCGAGGATGCCCGCCGACGTCCGGCGCTGGGTGTCCTGCGCCGCCGCGGCGGCCTCGAGCCCGGCGTCACCCTGCTCGGCGGCCAGGGCGCGACCGGTCTTGGAGATGGCGTCCTGGGTGCGGCCGGCCGAGTCGGAGACGCTCGCGGCGCCATCACGCAGGGTGCCGGCGCCATCGGCGAGAGTGGCCGCGCCCGTTGCCAGTTCGCGGGAGCCGCGGGTGGCCTCGTAGATGCCGTCACGCATCGGGGCGCCCGGCTGGGAGAGTTGGCGGGCCAGTTCGTTGGCGCCGCCCTCGAGCTGGTCGAGGTTGTTGAGCATGTCCTGGTTCATGCCCTGGGACTCGAGCTGCCCCTTGAGGCCGACCAGGGCATCGCGGGCCTGCACGGTCTCGGGGGCATCGCCCTGCAGGCGGCCGACGGCGTCGTCGATCGCGGTGAGGACCTGCCCCTGGATCACGGCGACGCCGCGGACCGCGCCCACCAACTCGCCGACGCCGCCCGCGAGTTCGTCGGCGCCGGTGCCGGCCTGCCCCATCCCGTTCTGGAGCTGCTCCATGCCGGTCGCGAGTTCCGCGGAGCCGTCGCGGAGCTGGTTGGCGCCGTCGGCCAGTTCCGCGCTGCCGTCACGCAGTTGGTTAGTGCCGGCGACGGTGAACGACGAGTTGGCCGAGGCCTCGGACAGCGCCGACTGCACGGGCCCGCCCTGGTGGCCGGCGGCGTCATCCGTCTGCGGGGTCGGACCCACCACGACCCACAGGGCGGCGAGGGCGAGCGGGACGACGATGAGGACCAGCCCGAGCAGGCGCCGCGTCAGGCCCGGCCCGGCGGACTCGGAGTCGTCGGGCCCGATGTGATCGGGACCGGCGTCGGCACGCTCGGAGTCGGCGGACTCTGCGTCAGCGGGCTCAGTGCCTTCGGGCCCGGCGTCGGTGGGCTCTGCGCCGGCGGTCTTGTCGTCGTCGCCCGTATTTTTCTCGTCCACCTCGGCGTCCGTCGCGCCTTGATCAGACGGCGTGTTCGAGGGGGCCTTCGAGGGACTCATGCGGGCAGAGTAACCGCTGTTCGGCCCCGTTCCCGCAGATCAATCGGCACGTCCCAGAATCTGGGTCAGAGTTGGTTGTTAAACTCCTGCAAGATCGATCACACCCGACGTGCCGTCGGATGTGGCCTCCGTCACCGCCCTCGGCTGCCCCCTCGCAGCGTCAGACCTCGCGCGCTGCGGCCCGCAGGAAAGGAGCCATGAGCCCCGTCCTCGCACTCACCGCGGCAGGCCTGGCCAGCGTGCTCGCATGGCCGCTGACCCGCATCTTCGGCCGCGCGGCCGGCTGGCCCCTGGCAGCGCTCTACCTCCTGGGAGCAGTGGCGCTGACCTCGCCGATCTCACTGGCGATGGCGGACATGCCCGTCGAGGTGGTCCGCATCCCGTGGGTACCGGCACGCGACTGGACCCTGGACCTGTTCGCCGATCCCACGGGGCTGTTCTTCGCGATGCTCGCGCTGGTGATCGGCGCGATCGTGCTGATCTACTCCACGTCGTATCTGCCCGGGCGCGACCGCAGCGGCGAGGGACCGCGGCGGGGTCCGCAGCACTACGGCTTCTACCAGCTCATGACCCTGTTCACGGTCTCGATGCTGGGGCTGGTCCTCACCGATTCGCTGATCCTGCTCTTCATCTGTTGGGAACTGACGTCACTGGCGTCGTTCGCGCTCATCGCCAACTCGGGTCGAAAGGCGTACTCGTCGGCGCTGCGCACGCTGGTGCTGACGTTCGTCGGCGGGCTGGTCCTGCTCGCGGCCGTGGTGGCGATGTGGCTGCGCACCGGGACCACCTCGATCTCGCAGATCCTCGGCCACGAGGTGTGGGCCACCGATTCGGGGTTCACGGCGGCGATCGCCGTGGCGGTGGCCGTAGCGGCGTTCACCAAGTCGGCCCAGTTCCCGTTCCACTTCTGGCTGCCGGACGCCATGGCCGCCATCACCCCGGTCAGTGCGTATCTGCACGCCGCGGCAGTGGTCAAGGCCGGCATCTTCCTGCTCATGCGGTTCTCGCCGATCTTCCACGATGTTGCGGTGTGGAACGCGCTGCTCGTGACCGTCGGCATGGGCACGGCGATCATGGCTGCGCTGTTCGCCCTGCAGAAGACCGACCTCAAGCAACTCATGGCCTACTCCACGGTCAGCCAGCTCGGCTGGATCATCGCCACGATCGGCATCGGCACTCAGGCCGCCCTCGCCGCGGCGGCGCTGCACACGCTCGCGCATGCACTGTTCAAGTCGGGCCTGTTCATGCTGGTCGGCGTGGTGGACCACGAGGCCGGATCGCGCGATATCCGCGATCTCGGACCGATCTGGCGGCGCATGCCGTGGACGTTCGGAGCCACCGTCCTGGGGGCGGCCGCGATGGCCGGTATCCCGCCGACGCTGGGCTTCGTGTCCAAGGAATCCATGCTCACCTCGTTCAGTGACGTGGCGGGCGGCCACGTCACGGCGGTGACGGTGCTGCTGGCGGCCGCGGTGGTCGGCGCAATCCTCACCTTCCTCTACTGCGCCCGCATCATCATGGGCGGATTCCTCGGGCTCTACAAGCGTGACCGTGGCGCGGCCGGGGCCGACGCGGAAGCCGTGGCCGGCGAGGCGCAGACCACCGTCCCCGATGCGGCCGACGTGCACGAGGCGCCGGTCAGGCTGTGGCTACCGGCGGCGATTCCGGCGGTCATCGGACTGCCACTCGCGATGTTCGTGGGCATCCTCGACGCGCCGATCGCCGCGATCGCGAAGGCTGCGGCCGGGCCGCTCGGGTGGCAGCCGCTCTATCACGACAGGATCGCCCGCCCGCCCCTGCCCGACGACTTCAACCCGGCGGACCTCGAATACGAGCCGCACCTGTCCCTGTGGCATGGCGTCACCCTTGAGCTCGGTATCACCGCCCTCATCCTGATCGTGGGAGCACTCCTCGTCTGGCAGCGGCGGCCTCTTGACCGGGCCCTGGCCCGCGAGTTGCTGCCGTTCACCGGTGCCTCGCTGCTCGAGTCCCTGATGCGGTCCGTCTCCAGCGCCGGCCGGGCCCTGCTGCGGCCGACTGCCTCGGACTCCCCGGCCCGCCACGCCGGCGCGCTCGTCGCGACCGTGTGTCTCTACGGCCTGGGGCTCGGCGTGTGGGCGCTGACGACCGGGGCGACGCTGCCGCCCCAACTCGGCAACCTCAACCGCACGATCGACTCGATACTGCTGATCGTCGTGGTGGTCGCCGTCCTCGGACTCTGTGCCGCGCAATCGCGGCTGGCCGCCGTGGTACTGCTGTCGGCGGTCGGGATCGCGGTGACCGTCCAGATCTTCGGTCTCGGAGCCCCCGACGTGGGCCTGACACAGCTGCTCGTCGAGGCGCTGACCATCATCGTGTTCATGCTGGTCCTACGCCGACTGCCCAAGGACTTCATCGCCCCGACCCGGGCGCGGCGCAATGCCGCGATCGTGCTCGGTGTGGCCGCAGGACTCGCCGCGACCACCGCCGTGCTGGTGTTCAACGGACGCCGCGAGCGCTCCCCGATCGGCATGTACCTGCTCGAGAACGGACCGGAGATCACCGGCGGCGCCAACGTGGTCAACACGATCCTCGTCGAGTTCCGTGCACTCGACACCTTCGGTGAGGTCTCGGTCCTCGGTGTGGCCGGCATCGCGATCCTCGCGGTCCTCGGCTCGGTCCGGTCCCGCGCGAGCAACCAGACCGTCGACAATCAGGATGACGACTTCCTGCCCGGCACCGAGAAGTCGGACGGCAGGGCCTCGAACGCGCTGGAGGATGCCACCCGGAACACCGCCCCACTGCGACTACTGTCGCGGACTGTGGCCCCGGTCCTGGGCGTCGTCGCGATCATGCTGCTGTGGCGCGGCCACAACGAGCCCGGCGGCGGGTTCATCGCCGCGCTCGTCGCCGCGTGCGCGTTCGCGCTCTACTACCTGTCGCGCGAATCCGACTCGCCGGTCAGTAGACCGTCCACCCCGGTGATGCTCATCGGCGGCGGACTCATGCTGGCCGGCCTCACCGGGGTCGGCGGCTACGCCCTCGGCGCGTTCCTCGAGCCCGCCCACTGGTACATCCTCGGCCAGCACATCACCAGTGCGCTGATCTTCGACCTCGGCGTCTTCGCCGGCGTACTGGGGTTGGTCATGACCGCGTTCAACACGCTCGGCGCAGGCGGCACGGCGGTCGACGCCGTGCCCGGCACCGAACTGCCGGGCCACACCGGACAGGTCGACCGCGCAGCCGAGCGCGCCGAGGGACCCGCGAAGTCCGCGCAGTCCGCGAAGTCCGAGCAGCCCGAGGAGGCGACCCGATGACCCTCGCGATCATGGTCGGTGTCCTCACCGGCGGCGGCGTCTACCTGATGATGCAGCGCGGCATGGTCCGCGTCATCTTCGGCCTCGGCCTGTTCAGCCACGCCGTCAACCTCCTGCTGCTCACCAGCGGAGTGTCCGCGTGGCGTCGCGAACCGCTCGCGGACGTCAACAGCACGGACGTCTCCGCCGACCCACTGCCCCAGGCATTCGTGTTGACCGCGATCGTCATCACGCTGGCGGTGACCGTGTTCATGCTGTCGCTGGCCGTGGTCAGTCGCGACGACGACACCCACGACATCCCCGACCCCGGCGACGAGCCCCGGGCAGACCCGGATTCCGCAAGCACCGGACCGCCCACCACCGCAGGACAGGAGCGTGACGCATGACCGCGCTGCTCCTGCCACTGCTCGCCGCCGGGCCCGTCATGGCGGCCGCGCTCGCCGCGATGCTGCCCTGGCGCATCGTGGGCCGCCTACTCGCGCTGGCCGTGCCGACGATCACCGCGATCTCCGGGCTCGGCCTGCTGGTGCAGCACCACACCGAACCGGTCGTCGCCACACAGGTGGGCGGGTTCATCCCGGGGGTGGCGATCCCGATCGTCTCCGACTCGTTCACCGCGCTCATGCTCGTCGCGACAGGCGTAGTGGCCGCGCTGTCGATCCTGTTCTGCGACCTCACCGGCGAGTTCGCCCGCAGCCGCTACTTCGCCCCGCTGGTGCTACTGCTCCTGGCCGGCGCGAACGGTGCCCTGCTGACGGGCGACCTGTTCAACCTGTTCGTGTTCGTGGAGGTCATGCTCCTGCCGTCGTACGCGCTGATCGCCATGACCGGCGGCTGGCGCCGGCTCGGCGTGGGCCGACTGTTCGTGGTGGTCAACCTGCTCACCTCCACCGTCCTGCTCGCCGGGGTGGGCTTTGTCTACGCCTCCGCCGGGGCGGTCAACCTCGCCGCGTTGGCCGGTGCGGCAGGTGAGGACGGCCGGGTCGCCGCCGCACTGGGCATCGTGGTGATGGCGCTGTGCATCAAGGCCGGCGCGGTCCCGGTCCACGGCTGGCTCCCCCGCGCCTACCCCGGCACCTCGGCCGGCGTGATGGCCCTGTTCTCGGCACTGCACACCAAGGTCGCGTTGTACGCGGTCATCCGGATCTGGGCCACGGCGTTCGACCTGGACCCGGCGTGGGGCCGCGTCATCCTGGTGGTGGCACTCATCACGATCCTGTGGGGCGCCATCGCCTCGGCCGCACCGTTCGACGCCCGCGAGATTCTCGCCTGGCAGATGGTCTCCGGCGTGGGCGTGATCCTCGCCGCGCTGGTCGTGGCATCCGCGCCGGGCGGGGCGATCGTCTACATGATCCACCATATGGTCACCATCGGCGCGCTCATCATGCTCGTCGGTGCGGCCGAACACATCTACCGCAGCGACCGCCTCGGCACACTGACCGATCTGTGGCACCGCGAGCGACCACTTGCCGTGCTGTTAGTCCTAGCGATTGCCGCCCTCGTCGGACTGCCTCCCACCTCGGGTCTGATCGGCAAGCTGGAAGTTTTGTCCGCCTCCGTCGAACCCGGCACGGTGTGGGGAATCGCCACCGTCGTCGTAGTCCTCCTCGGGTCCCTCATCGGCCTCGTGGCGATGCTGCGGTTGTGGCGAGGCATTGCCTGGCGCGACGTGGCGCCAGACGGTGAGTCACCAGGAAAATCTGACGACGACGAGACCATCCACCCCCGCCCCCGGATTCCGGCCCGCCTGCTGGTGCCGGGAGGGGCGCTCGTCGCGGTCTCGGTGGCGCTGTTCCTCGGCTACGGCGCGGTGGCCCCGGAGGTCGACCGGGCGGTCGGCGGGCTGGTCGACACGGCGGCGTATGTGCAGGCGGTGCTCGGCGGGCCCGACGCGCTGACCTCGACAACTGTGGGAGGCGTCTCGTGATCGGGCGGATACTGCGGGCCCCGCTCGTGCTGGGGTGGCTGCTGTGGAACGTGGTGGCGTCGTCGTGGGCGCTGGCCGTTACGGCGCTGACCCCCGGCCCTGTGGGCGATCCGGTGCTGGTGCGGTATCCGATGCGCAGTCGCACCGACCTCGAGGTGACCGCGCTGGCCTGGGCGATCACCGTCACGCCGGGCACGCTGGTGACGGTCATCGGCGAGACCGACCTGTGGGTGCACGTCGTGCTCGGTGGGCCGCGCGAGGAGATGATCGAGCTGCTCGCCGAGACCGAGAAACGCACCCTGTCCGTACTGCGAGGGGAGAAATAATGAGTCCTTTACTCACCGTTCTCCTGGCATTGGCCACGGTGATAGTCGCGGCGAGCATGCTGGTCGCGGCGTACCGCGCCTTCCGTGGCCCGGGCGACGCCACCCGCGCCGTGATGGCCGACCTCACCTACTTCTGTGCCGTCGCACTGTTCGTGATGTTCGTGATCCGCGTGGGATCGGCGGTCGCCCTGGACGTGGTGATGCTCGGCTCGCTCCTCGGCGTGCTGTCCACGGTCGCGTTGGCGCGGCTGCTGTCGAGAGGTCGGAGGTGAGTGCGATGGGAAACCCAGTCGTGATCGATCTGCTCATCGGTGTCCCCGCGCTGCTGGGTTCGCTGTGTTTCCTGGTCGCGGCTGTTGCCATGAACCGGGCCCGCGACGCGCTGACCCGGATCAACATACTGTCCGTCGCGACCGGATTAGGCATGATGTTGTTCATCGTGGCCGCGTACGTCAACGACCTCACGGGCGGTTTCCGCTGGCTGGGGTTGATCATGGCGCTGGTCGCGTTCGGCGCGACCGTCGTGGTGACCTCGGTCGCCTCCATCACGCTGGCCCGGGCTGCCTACCGGGCCGACCCTCAGCTCGACCCCCGAACCGCGTACGACGATCTCTCAGGAGTGCAGTGACGTGAGTGCCCCCTCAGGCGGATCCCACGAGTCCACGTACCCGGCAGGCGATTCGGCTGGCGGAGACGCTGCGGGCGGCGGCGGCGTAGCGGGCGGCGGCGTGGTCACGCAGATCTCCCGCGACCCCGCGCTCGCCGAGCGGTACATCGACGGATTGATCGCCGACGGTGACCTGCGCGCCGCGGGCGAGGCCTTGGCCACGATGCCGCAGTGGCTGGTCGTGGATGTTCTCGAGCGGACCGAGGCCAGGGACCGGGGCGTGATGTTCCGACTCCTGGCCAAGGACACCGCGAGCAGCGTGTTCGAGGACCTCGACCCGCCCCTGCAGTCGGAGTTGATCCACGACCTGCATGACGAGCAGGTCCGGGACATCTTCGCCGAGCTCGACCCCGACGACCGCGCGGGCCTCATCGACGAACTGCCCGCCAAGGTCGCCAACCGCCTCATGCGGGAGCTCGACCCGGAGGAGCAGGCCCTCACCGCCGCGGTGCTCGGCTACCAGGTCGGCTCCGTCGGCCGCCGCATGAGCCCCGAGTACGTGTCCACCCACCCGGACACCACGGCCGGGCAGACGCTCGAGCGGGTCAAGCAGCGGATCGACCAGACCGAGACGATCTACGCGCTGCCCGTCACCGACAACGAGCGACACCTCGTGGGGATGGTCGGTCTACGGTCGGTGATGAAGGCCGACCCGGAGACCCCGATCCGCGATCTCATGAACGATGCCGTGTCCGCGCGGGCCATCGAGTCGGACGAGACAGCCGCCCGCCGCGCCGCGGACGAACGCCTGATCGTCATGCCGATCGTCGACAAGGAAGATCGGCTCGTCGGAATCCTCACCATTGACGACGCGCTGCAGATCCTCGAGGACGCCGACTCCGAGGACGTCGCCCGCCAGGGTGGCGCCGAGCCGCTGGGCAGGCCGTACCTGTCCACCCCGTTCCGCGCCCTCGTGCGTTCCCGCATCGTGTGGCTGCTCGTCCTGGCCCTGGGCGCCACGCTCACAGTGCAGGTGCTGGAGGTCTTCGAATCCACCCTCGAGCAGGTGGTGGCGCTCTCGCTGTTCGTCCCGCTGATCATCGGTACCGGCGGCAACACCGGAAACCAGGCGGCCACCACCGTCACGCGCGCCCTCGCCCTGGGCGACGTGCGCAAGAGAGACGTCGCGCGAGTGCTGTGGCAGGAGGCCCGCACCGGCTTCACCCTGGGGCTGATCCTCGGCGGTGTCGCCTTTGCCGTCGCCGGCCTGGTCTACGGGATGGACTTCGGGCTCGTGATCGGGCTGACCCTGCTCACGCTGTGCACGATCGCGGCCTCGGTGGGCGGGATCATGCCGCTGCTCGCCAGTGCCGTGCGCGCCGACCCCGCGGTGTTCTCCAACCCGTTCATCTCCACCTTCGTCGACGCGACCGGGCTGATCGTGTACTTCCTCATCGCCCGCGCGGTGCTGGGACTGTAGCGGGTCCGGCCCGCCGCGGCCGCCGGGGCTGGTGCATCTGGCCGAACTGGGCTTGCCGGGCTGGTCTGGCCGGGCTGGGCTGGCCGGGCAATCCCGTCCCGATCTCATCGAGAAGAAGGTTCGGCCCGCATCGTGCGAGTAGGTCCGTGCCGAACCCACTTCTCGTCGGCCCAGCCGGCCCAAAACGGCACGAAGCCCGACCCCGCGAGACGGAATCGGGCTCCGGCGCGGCCGCCCCACCTACCGGGCGGAGCAACAGCGGAGGCTGGTCAGGCCGACTTGGCCTCCCACATCCAGTGGAGCTGCTCGAGGCGCGAGCTGATCGAGATGAGCAGGTCCTCGGTGATTGGGTCGCCGCCGGCCTTGGAGATGTTGCCGCGCAGACGGACGATAGTCGCGGCGAGCGCCTCGGTCATCACCCGGATGACCTTGTCGTCCGAGGACCAGTCGGCTGCGGCCTCGTCGAGTGCGGAATCGGAGGCGACGGTCTTGGCACGGCCGTCGGGGCTCACGCCCACGGCGGTGGCGCGCTCGGCGACCTCGTCGGTGAAGGTGCGGGCGTCGTCAACGACCTCGTCGAGCGCGACGTGCACGCTCTGGAAGCGCGGGCCGACGACCGACCAGTGAAGCTGCTTGGCGACCAGCGACAGGTCGATGAGGTCGACGAGCGTCTCCTGCAGGGAGGCCGACACGGCCTCCTGGTGCTCGGCGGGGACGAAGGAGGTGATGGGACCGTTCTGTGTGGCCATGATGGCTCCTCTCCGGCCCGGCATTCCGGGCCAACTCCGGCCCGGCGCTCCGGGCCTACTCAGGTCAACTGACGAAGGTGCAGAAAAACACCGGCGGGAGGGACCGTTCCCTGATCGGCCCCTCCCGCTGGCGGCTATACCGCCGATCGGCGCGCGAGCGCCGCTGTGCCTCAGTCGTTCAGGCGGTGGTTTCCGCGCGGTCCGGCCTCGACCTTGGCCTTGACGGCCGCACCGAGGTCGGGGTCAACGGCGGTCCAGTAGGCGTAGACGCGCTCGAGCAGCTCGGTCTCGGACGGGTCGATCGCGCTGACGTGGCCGGCGATGTTGCCGTGCAGGCGCTCACGCGCGGCGTCGTCCAGGACCTCGCGGTACAGGATGGTGGCCTGGACCTGGTCGGTGTCATCGGAGTGCTTCTTGACTGGGCCGCGGAAGACCTCGGAGCCCTCGGTGTCCCAGGCGCCGAAGTCGTAGGCCTTGGCCGGGTCGGCGGTGGGTCCGTCGATCGAGTTCGGGTGGTACTCGGGCACCGCCGGGTGGTTGAACTCGTACGCCATGGAGCCCTCCTTGGAGTAGGAGTTCACCGGCGAGAGCGGCATGTTGACCGGCAGCTGCTGGTAGTTGGCGCCGATGCGGTAGCGGTGGATGTCCGGGTACGCGAACACGCGACCGAGCAGCATCTTGTCGGGCGAGAACCCGATGCCGGGCACGATGTTGGTGGGCGCGAACGCGGCCTGCTCGATCTGCGCGTGGTGGTTCTGCGGGTTGCGGTTCAGGGTCATGGTGCCGACCTTGCGCAGTGGGTAGTCCTTCTGCGACCAGGTCTTGGTGAGGTCGAAGGGGTTGTACTTGTAGCCCTCGGCCTCATCGACCGGCATCACCTGCAGGTACAGGTCCCACGACGGGTACTGGCCGTCGCGGATGGAGTTCCACAGGTCCTCGCGGTGGTAGTCACCGTTGGTCCCGGCGAGGGTGTCGGCCTCGTCCTGGGTGAGGAACTCGATGCCCTGGTTGGTCTTGAAGTGGAACTTGACCCAGTGGCGCACGCCCTCGGCGTTGATCATCTGGTAGGTGTGCGAGCTGAAGCCGTCCATGTGACGCCAGGTCTTGGGGATACCGCGGTCGCCCATGAGCCAGGTGACCTGGTGGGTGGACTCGGGGCTGAGGGTCCAGAAGTCCCACTGCATGGCGTTGTTGCGCAGGCCGGAGCCGTTCTTGCGCCGCTGCGAGTGGATGAAGTCCGGGAACTTGATGGCGTCGCGGATGAAGAAGATCGGCGTGTTGTTGCCGACCATGTCGTAGTTGCCCTCGGTGGTGTAGAACTTCAGCGCGAAGCCGCGGGGGTCGCGCCAGGTGTCGGGGCTGCCCTTCTCGCCGGCGACGGTGGAGAACCGCGCGACCATGGGGGTCTTGACGCCCTTCTGGAAGAGGGCGGCGCGGGTGATGTCGGAGATGTCCTCGGTGGTCTCGAACTCGCCGAAGGCGCCGGAGCCCTTGGCGTGCGGGATGCGCTCGGGGACGTTCTCGCGGTTGAAGTGCGCGAGCTTCTCGATGAGGTAGAAGTCGTGGATCGGCTGCGGACCCTGGCGGCCGATCTGGGCGCTCTTCTCGTCGTCCGGAACCGGAACGCCGCCATCGGTGGTGGTGGGCGCCTTGGGCTCGATGTTGCGTACTCCGCGGTCAGCGGGATGCTGCGATGTCACGTCGGTCGCTCCTCATTGTGCTGGTTGGGTACTGCCGGCCTGGGGGTTCAGGTTCCGGGTCGAAAATGTGGTCCGCATCTCAGTCTGCGACGAGAAGGGCCTCGCTCGCCTGACATTCGGGACATATGCCCCAGTAGTTGACCTCGGCTTCATCAATCGCGAAGCCGTGATCGTCATCCGCGTCGAGGCATGGGGCGTGCCCGATCGCGCAGTCGACGTCCTTGATCTGGCCGCATTGGCGGCAGATGAGGTGATGGTGGTTGTCGCCGGTGCGTCGTTCGTACCGGGCCGGAGACCCAGCCGGTTCGATGCGCCGCATGAGTCCGGCGGCGGTGCAGACCCGGAGAGCGTCGTAGACGGTCTGGGTGGAGACGGCGCCGAGCCGCTCCCGCACGCTGGTGGCCACGTCCTCCGCCGCGATGTGCGGATTGGTGTCGACGACGACGAGGACGGCCAACCGCGGAGAGGTGACCCTCAACCCGGCGCCCCGAAGTAACTCTTCGGGCCCTTCCATTGCTGTCGTCATGGCACCCACCATAGTAGGCAATCTGGAATTAGTCCAGATTTGGAGGAAATCGCTTCTAAGAATTTTTCTCGACAGCGCCCGGACCACCCACGGAGACCGAGGAGGCGCCGAGGCCGCATCATCAGCCGACGCGGTCAGGCCGGCGAGGAATGCCGGGTGAGGGGTCGTTGTCGTCGTCGCCCCTTCTTCCTGCGCGGGCTCCGACTAGGCTTGCTCGCGACATCACGACGCCGCAGGAGGACGCCATGACGCAGACCGCCGAGAACGCCAGCCCCCAGGCCACAGGGCCGGTGGTGTGCGGTTATGACGGCTCGCGCGATGCCCGCCGGGCGGTGGCGTGGGCAGCGCAGTGGGCTCGCGATCACGGCGCGCCGCTGCGCATCATCTCGGCGGACCGGGCCGTGGGCCGCGTGGTGGCGTTCGATGAGACGGCGCGCGCGAACGTCGAGGGCGCGATGCGGGACCAGCTGGCCGAGCTGACCCAGGATGTGGATGCGACGTTCAGCGTGATCGCGGACAGCCCCGTGGGCGCGCTCATCGAGGCGGGCCGGGGCGCGTCGGCGATCATCGTCGGCAGCCGCGGACTCACCGCGCGCGAGGACTTCGCGATGGGCTCCACCTCCGCCGGCGTGGTGGAGCACGCGACCTGCCCGGTCATCGTCATCACGCCCCGCACGCCTGATACGCCCAGCGGCGGCCCGGTGGTCCTGGCCGCGGACGGCTCGAAGGCCAACGACCCCGCGGCGGCGTTCGCGTTCGCCCAGGCCGAGCGCCGCGGCACCTCCGTGCGCGCCGTCCACACGGTGGAGGTACCGAAACTGCCGGGCGCGTCGCTGTTCGACCTCGACACCCTGGCCGAGAGCGTGCTCGCCGAGGATGAGCAGGAGGTCACCGACGCGCTCGCCCCGCACGACGCCCGTCATCCCGGTGTCGACCTCGAGCTCATCCTCGTCGTGGGCGATCCGGCCACCACCATCGCGGACGAGGCCTCCGGTGCGTCACTGCTGGTCACCGGATCGCGCGGACACGGCGGGTTCGCGGGCATGCTGCTCGGCTCGGTCAGTCGCCGACTCCTGCAGACCGCGCCCTGCGCGGTCGCGGTGATCCGCCCGACCGACTGAGCGACCCTTCGCAGGAGTGTGGCGAATCCTGCCCCGCCGCCCACTCCCGCGCCTCTCAATGGCGTCTCGCGCGTGTCCCTGCACTCGCCGCCCACTCCCGCGCCTCTCCATGGCGTCTCGCGTGCGCATCGGTACGCGCGAGACGCCATCGGGGAGTGCGGATATGTATGGCGACGAACTCACGCCGGCCTGACGGGCTGGAGACCGCCCGCGGCGTCGCTCAGGCGGGGCCGATGCGGAGCATGCGGGTCATGGTCGGCTGCCACAGCACACCGGGGGCGTCGCCGCGGGAAGCCAGCGTGCCCGTGAGCTCCATCGGCTCGTCCAGCGGAGCGTGGCCGACGAACGTACGCATCACCTCATGGCCGGTCTCCACATCCGTCGAGGTGACGAACACCGGGCCGACCTTCTGCGCGAGGCCATGATCGAGCATCTCCTGTCCGGGCAGCGGCTCGGGCAGGGAGCCGAGGGCCGACTGGCCGGCGGCGGGACCGTAGGCCATCGCGTGGATCTGCCTGTCGCCGGTGGTGAGCTTGGGCAGTGACGCGGTCCGCGAAGTGTTGGTCCACTTCCGCGAGCAGGCGGCGTCCGCGCCCGCACCTGCGCCATCCAGGCTGACGTCGACGCGGGTCATGCCGCCGATGTACGGAGCGCCAGCAGGAACGGCCGGACCGTCGACCGCGAACGGCGGGTACTCAAAGCCGTAGGTGTTGACCAGCACCAACGCGGTTGTGTCGGCGTCGCCGCTGGCCGGATGGGCGAGGATCGAGTTCTCCGAGGCCGCGGGGCCGGAGATCAGGACCCCGTCGGCGGCGGCCGAATCCGGGCGCAGCGTGGTGGCGAACGCGGGCATCCGGCACACCTCGGTGCCGTCCGACTGCCGCAGGACGATGAGGTCGGGATGCTCGGTGTCGTCGGTGATCGCGATCAATCCATTGCCCGGCCCGAAATAGGTGGGCGTGGTCCCCGACCCGTACGCGAGCAGGCCGGGTTTGCGACCGGGCCCGACGTCGTAGCCGTGGCGCCAGCGAATGGTCGGTGTCCCGTCGGCGGCGGTATCGATTTCATAGAGCGCCCGGGTGGTGATCACCGACGCGCCACCGGGCCTGACCGTGAAACCGTTGGAGATCTTCTCGCCCGCAGGAAGTGTGAGAAAGCGGGGTGTGTGGTCGTTGTCGTCGTCGTCAAAATTTTCTCCACCGCCACCACCTGCGGTTCGGACGGTTCCCACCACGCCACCCGACGTCGCGAACCACACACGCCCGTCGAAGGCCGGCATGAGGCCGGTGATCGCGTCGCCCTCCGGCACGGCCGCGGACAGATCCGCGAGCACCTCGACCGTCATCCGCCACGGCCCCTCCGGGGTGCGCTCGTGCCCCACGGCCAGGAGGCGGCGGTTGCCGTCGGCGACCACCACCCGGTCCCGGTCGTCGAGGTAGCCGTACACGCCGCCGAGCAGCGCTCCCTTGGCGAGCTGCACCTCCGCCAGCACCTCGGCGGTGTCAGGGTGGAAAAGCTTGACCGTCGGCGCCGCCGGAGTGGGCGGGTTCATGCCGATGTATGAGGTGCACAGCGCGACCGGCATGTCGTCCGAGCCGATGAACACCGTCGAGCAGGTGGCGCCGGTCAGCCCGGACACGATGGCCGGGTTCACGCCGGGGCCGCGGCCGGGCATCGTGTCGGTGGAGGCCGCGTCGCCGTGGACGGTCGCCGTGCCCGCCGGGCCGAGGCCGGGCGGCGAAGGCTGGGGCTGAGCCGGCTGGGCCCCCGCCGCCGGCACCTGCAGCGCCATCGCGCCCGCCACCGTGGCGATCGTCGTCGCCCCTGCTCCCAGAACCCGCCACATCGCTGCCATGGGCCGATCCCATCACGGCGGCGGGGTCCGCGTCCGCGGATCGGGGCAGCGTTCGCGGATCGGGGCACCGGGCTCGGGTCAGATGTGGACCTTCACGTCCGCGTCGCCGCGCAGCTCCTCGAACAGCGTCTGCATGTCCTTGGCCTGCTTCTCGGACTTGAGCTGCTCGGCAACCTGGTCACGGACCTGCTCGAACGGCGGAACCTGCTGAGCGCCGCCACCCGGCGCTCCGCCCTGGGCCCCGCCCATCGACTGCTGCTGCTGGGCCACCTGGTCGTAGGCGGCACGCAACTCCTCCTCGGTGGCCGAGAACTCGCCGTACTCCTCGGTCACGAGCTTCTCGATGAGCAGCTGGCTCTCGATCTGCTCCATGACGCCCTGGCGGTCCATGCCCTGCTCGCCCATCTTGGCGACGAACTCGTCGGTGCTGACCTGGTTGGTCTTGGCGAACTCGGTGAGCTCGGCGTCCACCTCGTCGTCGGTCACCTCGAGCCCGCGGTTGCCGGCCTCCTGCTCGAGCAGCGTGGTGCCGACCAGCCCCTCGATCGCCTGGTCGCGGATCTGCTTCTCGTCCACGGGCTGGCCCGACATCTGAGCCTGCATCGACATCTGTTGGTACTGGCTCTCCACGAGGGACGCGAACTCGTCCTTGCTGATCTCGGTGCCGTTGACCTCGGCCACCGGGTCCGGCACATCGTCGAGGTTCGGCACGGCGGCCGGATCCTGCGCGGCCGGGTCCTGTTCGCCCGGCGCCGCGCCCGACTCCCCCGCCTCGCCGGCCGGGCCGAGCGGCTCGGTGGGAGCCTGCTCCGCGGCGGCTGCCTGGTCCACGCCGCCGCCTTGCTCGGCGTCGGAACCCGCGCCGTCACCGCCGGTGCTGCAGCCCGCCGCGACGAGAACCGCCCCGGCTGCCGCAATTGCCTTGTGCCACTTGCTACTACGCACACGATCTCCTGATCTGTCGGTGGATACGTGGTGTGGTCCGCCGAGGCTACAGATCGGGGTTAAGCAGAGACTGTGCGTGCCGCAAAGGGCCAACTCCGCCCGCGATGTTGACTAGAGTCCTAACGGTCCTTTTACGTGTCATTTTCCGTAGACATTCGAGTCGAAGAAATCGGAGTTACTGTGCAGAATCCCGCACGCGCGGCTGGCCTCGGACGGCCCACGCCTGCGGATCGCACACCTGAACCCCAGCGTATTGCGCTGGTCCGCCGCACTCTGCTGGAGTCGCTGTCCGAGCCCGATTCGCTGATCGTGCTCCACGCCGGCTGTTTCGATGACCCGCGCGGCCTGGTCGACACCTGGCTCAAGACCGGGCTCGGGCCCACCCCCGGCGCCGCCGACTCCGACTCCGGCTCCAACACCACCGCCGACGCCACGACGGTCGCCCGCGTTCCCGATCCGCAGCCGGGCATCACGGCGCCGGAGTACTGGTCCGGGCTCCACCAGAGCCTGCACGACCGTCACCCCGGGCACGCCTGTGGGACCGACGAGGAGCCCTTCGACGCTCTCTACAATTGTCTAGCCACGCTGCCGGGGCAGGCGCCGGTGCTCCTCATCCTGGACGACCTCCATCTCGTCCCGCAGGCCAGCTCACGCGTCGAGGAACTCCTCGCCAATCCCCCGTCGGCGGGACTGCGGATCATCGTCACCACGCACGTGGACGAGGGCTGGTCGGGCCGGCTCACCCGCGCCCCGGGTCGACGCTACGTGCCACCCTCGGCGTTTCAGGTGGAGTCCACCGATATCGCCGACCTCCTCCGGAGCATGCGGATCGAGCACGACATCCGCACCCCCGACCTCATCCGCAACTTCTCCGGCGGCCTGTGCACGCTCACCCGCACCGTGTGCGAGACGCTGCCGGTCGGCGAGTTCGCCGAGCCCCGGCACCTCGCCACCTACATCCCACCGATGATCGACACGGAGGTCGATCGCGTCATCTCCTCCGATCCGGACCTCGCCGCGCGCCGCGTCACCGTCCTCCTGTCGGGGGCCGTGCAACCGCTCACGCGCGAAATCATCGCCCTCGCTGCGGGGGTCGCCGGGGAAGAACAAGATCAGGACGACGACGACAACACCGCGAGCACCAGCCGTTCCGGTTCGTCTGACCCGGTGTCACTCCTGGAGTTTCTCGAACCGGCCGGTCTCGCGCAGGCCACAGAGGACCCGACTGGCAGACAGTGGACCTACCCTGACCTGGTCCGCGACTCGCTGGTACGCATGGCCGAGCGCGACAACCCCGACGAATTGGCTGAGTACCGGAACAGGCTCATCGAATTCTGGCTGAGCACGGACCGCCCCAGCGAAGCGCTCAAGACCGCGGTGGCCGCCGGCGCGTGGAATCAGGCAGTCGACATTCTCAGCGCCCACATCACGACGCTGTTCGCCCGCGATTTCGCCACGGCCGCCCACGACAATTTGTTGCTGGAGATCCCCGAGGAAGTGCTCGCCGATCACCCCGGGTTGACGAAGTTGCGCGCCGTTCAGTCCCGGCTGGAGAAGGCTCGCCTGAACACCGGCGCCTCCCCCGGGCGTCTGGCCGCCCCGGATCCCTCCACACCGTTGAGCGGGGCGAGCCTCCACGAGTACGCACTCGGCATGGCCGGTCGCCGGGCCGACGGGCACTACGCCGAGGCCGCCGACGCCGCGGATCACATCACGGCCGCCATTGAATCCGGGCCCGCGCCCGTGACCGACAAAGACCGTGACGTGGCGGCGTTCCTGTCCATCCACCTGGGGAATTCGTTCCTCCTCGCGGGCCGTTTCGCCGACGCGCTCACGGCATTTCATCGATCCTTCAAGCACGCCGTCGAGCCGTTCATCCAGCGCGACGCGGCGGGGAAACTAGCCCTGACCTATGCCCTGGTGGGCAGGAACGGCGAGGCCACGGAATGGCTGGCAGAGGAGCGTCGCCATCCCGCGCTGCCCACCTCTGCCGAGATGCTCGTCAGGCCCGCCGGGGATGTCGCTGCCGCGCTCCTCGCATCAGACCGGCTCGATCTGGAGAGTGCGCATCACGTTCTCACCGACCTGGGCTCGCCGGAGGACCGCGAGGAGTTCTGGGGCTTCATCCTCTACGCCCGGGCCCGCACCGCGTTGCTGAGCGACAACCCCGGCCACGCACTGCGGTCATTGGTGTCGGAAGCCCTGAGGTTCTCCCGCCAACCTGACGGCGGAGGGGTGACAGAGCCCATGCTCGAGGCCGCGCACGCCGACCTCTTTCTGGCCTGCGACCGCGTCGACGCCGCAGCCGAACTGTGGTCAGGCTCTGCCTTCACACACAGCCCACTCACCGCCGCCTCGCGGGCCCGCACGCTCCTGCTCTCGAATCGACCGGTCGAAGCGATGGAGGTCGTTGCCGCTGCGCTGTCGGACCTGCGCACGATCACCCGCAGCGCCCTTGAGTTGGAGGTCGTGGGCGCAGCCGCAGCCCTGGCGATGGGCGATGTCGACCGTGCCCGCAGGCTTCTCCGCAACTCGCTGGAGGTGTACCGGGCCTCCGGTTCACTGGGTTCGTTCGTGGGGCTTCCCGCGAAGGTAGTGCGCCGCCTCGCGACACTCGCGCCTGAGCTTCCGGCCCCTCTTGTCGACTCGAGGCCGGAGTTCGGGACGCTGACCTTTGCCGCCGTGACGTCGGCAAACGGCACCACCGCCGCCGCACCGGCGCTCACCGAGCGGGAGTTCGCCGTTCTTCGTGACCTGGCCACCAACGCCACGATCCGCGAGATCGCCGAGCAGTCGTACCTGAGCCCGAACACTGTGAAGACGCAGATCAAGAGCCTGTACCGCAAACTCGGCGTCAACTCGCGCGCTGCTGCCGTAACCACCGCGCACAGCTGGAACCTGGTGTAGGCACTGCCCCCGCCGCGAGTCGCGGGCTAGCCCCTTTCTCAGAACCGCAGGATCGCGCCCTCGGCCACATCGCCGGGCAGCTGGTCCACGACGAGCACTGTGCCGGACGTCGCCAGGACGTGACCGACCGCCGCGTCGAGGTCCTCGGGCCCATGGTCGGCGGTGCAGCGGCGTCGGGTGAGCAGCAGGGTGTCGACCCGGCCCTCGCGGGCGGACTGCAGGAGATCGGAACCGCCGCCGGAAGAAGCACGCCCGGCGCCCAGCGCGTCGCCGAACCGTTCGGCCGCCGCCTCGGACCGTGCCCGCAGCGCCGGGTGAACGATCGCCCACGCCCGCTCGTGCAATTCGTCCGGCCGGGCGGTGTCCGGATTGCCGGCGACCACCTCGTCGAGCAGGTGCGGGTAGTTGAGATGGTCGCGTAGCGCGGGCAGGTTCTCGGCCACGGTGGCCACCACCACGGGCCGGCGGTCGTTGGGTTCGAGCGACTCGGCGAGCCCGTGCGCGACCTGGCGCAGGAATTTCTCGACCTGCACGCCCCCGACCTCGGCGCCGGTGCCGTGGCTGTGCATCACGCCCCCGCCGCCGGCGAAGTGTTGCTGCTGGTGCGGCGGTGGCGTGGTCTCGCCTTCGATCTCCTCAAGGGAGGCCGGGATGGTCCCGAGCTCTACCTCACGCATCGTGGAGAAGGTGCCCTCGAACAGGCGGACCTTGTTCTGGCTCAGCGCGAGCAGCAGGAAATCGTCCTGGTGCATCGCGGCCGACACCACCGGCAGCACCGCGAGCCGGTCCCCCACGTGCGTGACCTCCGGGAAGTCGATGGTCAGCCGGAAGGCGCGCCAGAATCCGGGCGCGGCGTACAGCGCCAGTCCGTCGGCGAGGTACTGCCAGTAGTCGTCGTCGGCGAGCAGCGCGACGAGCGGCGCGAGGATCTCCGTGGCCTCGTCGTCGGTCGCGCCGTTTGCCTTGAGTCCGGCCTCCGCGTCCTTGATGAGTGCCTTGGCGCGGATCGCGTTCTCACGGACCTCGGCGCCGGCGCGGGCGGTCGGCATGTAGATCGACACGGCTCGGCCGGTGACGGCCGCCAGTTCGGCCAGATCGGTCGCGGTGATCGAATCAGCTTCAGCAGTGCGGGTGATTTCAGCCATGGCCCGACGCTACGGATCTCCGCCGGGGCGGTGGGCCGGTCGCGAGTGTTCGTTGCGGGGACGTGATCTGCTCGCGCGGCATCGCCCGCCCGATCTGCTCGCGCGGCATCGCCCGCCCGTGCAGACCGTCCGCCCGATCACGCCGGGCCGCTCGCCTTCCTGGCTAGCATCACGGACGTGACCGATCAGCCCGTGGCGGGGACCGCCGAGCCGCCGGTGCGCACCGCCCGCATCCTGGCCGCGCTGATGGTGCCGCTGTTCATGGCATTGCTGGCGCTGTCGGTCATCAACGTGGCGCTGCCGGTGATCGGCCGGGACCTGCAGTCCGACACCTCCGGTCTGCAGTGGGTCGTGTCGGGATACGCGCTGGCGTTCGGGCTGCTGCTGGTGCCGTCGGGCCGTCTGGGCGATGCGAGCGGCCGCAAGCGCCTGTTCTTGGCGGGCGTCGCGGTGTTCGTCGTCGGTGCGGTGATCGCGGGGCTGGCGCCGTCGATCGAGATGCTCAACCTCGCGCGACTCCTGCAGGGCGTCGGCTCGGGGATGCTCAACCCGCAGACGTTCGGGCTCATCCAGAAGTATTTCTCGGGCGAGGCCCGGGCGCGTGCGTTCGCGACCATGGCCACCACCGTCTCCGTCGCGACCGCATCGGGCCCGCTGATCGGCGGCCTGCTCATCGAAGCTCTCGGCGACGACCTCGGCTGGCGCGCCATGTTCCTCGTCAACGTGCCACTCGGAATCCTGGCGTTGGTACTGGGCCAGCGGTGGTTGCCCGACGACCGCCGCCTCGCCCGCCCTGCCCTGCCCCCGGCACTGTCCCGCGCCCGGGCGCGCGAGCTGACGCGCCTGGACAAGGCCACCCGCCAGGGAAAGGACGTTGGTCAAAACCAAGATCAAGATCAAGATCAAAATCTGGACGACGACGACAACGCCACCGCCGACAATGCCGTCCGCGCGGCGGGGGTCGCGGCGTCCGGTGGCGCTGCGCTGCCCGCCACGCCCCCACGTCGCCGGCGGGCGCGGCTCGACCTCGACCCGGTCGGCATCGTGCTGCTCGGCGTGGCGGTGCTGTCGCTGATGCTGCCGTTCCTCTCGGGCGGCGACAGCGCGTTGATGTGGCTGCTCGTGCCCGTGGGGCTGGGGTTCATGGCGGCGTTCGTGTGGTGGGAGCGCCGCTACGAGCGCATCGGCAGCGAGCCGCTGGTGAACCCGGAGATTTTCCGGGACACAGCGTTCCGCAACGGCATGATGATCGTGTCCATCTACTTCGTGGGCGGCACCAGCCTGTGGATCGTCATGCCGATCTACCTGCAGTTCCATCTCGGGTACGCGCCCATCGACTCGGCGTGGATCAGCCTCCCCGCCTCCATCTGCGCGGCGGTGTCGGCACAGGTGGCGGGCCGGTTCGTGCTGAGGGCCGGACGGCGGATGGTGATCGCCGGCTTCTCGCTGACCATCACGGCTCTGCTCACGTTCATCGTGCTGGCCGGATTCGTGGACTCCGGCGACCTGAACTACCTGTTCTTCATGGTTCCCGCAGCGATGGTGGGGATCGCCCAGGGCATGACCATCTCCCCCAACCAGACCCTCACGCTGCGCGCGGTGAACCCGGAGTTCGGCGGCGTCGCGGGCAGCATCATCTCGCTGGGCCAGCGCATGGGCACTGCGGTCGGCACCGCGATCGTTCCGGGCGTGCTGTTCTGGATCGTTGCGACGTCCGGCGACTGGGTGCTGGCCTTCCGGTCCTCGATCGGGCTGATCGCACTGCTCGCCGCGATGGCGCTGGCGGTCGCGGTGGTGGACCGCCGCCGCGAGGCGCGCGCCGCTGCCGCCGCATCCTCCGCACCAGCCTGAGCTCCCGGGGACCTGAAAGGCCGGCACCTGGCCTCTCCTCTTCGGAAGAATTGAGTCGCGCCGGCACTGGCACTGGCACTGGCACTGGCCCTGAGCGGCAGGGCTCCCGGAGAGAGGCCGAACACCCCTTCGCCGCAGAACTTCCGGGGCGTATACCGGGAACTCCGTGGGGTCAGAGGGCTGCCGCGAGCTCGACGCCCTGCTTGATCGCCCGCTTGGCATCCAGCTCAGCAGCCACGTCCGCCCCGCCGATCACGTGCACTCGAGGTCCGGCCACGGCGCCGCCGCGGGCATCTGCGGCACCGTGCATTCTGGATAGCTCATCCGCGAGATCGCGCACCGACTCCTGGCCGGCGCATACGACGATCGAGTCGACCTCGACCACCCGGGCTTGGCCGTCGGAATCGAGAATGTGCAGCCCGTCGTCGTCGACCTTCACGTAGCTCACTCCGGTGTACTTGCGGACGCCGCCGGCGTCGAGCTCGGCGCGATGCACCCACCCCGTGGTTTTCCCGAGCCCCTTGCCGATCTTGGTGGTCTTGCGCTGGAGCAGGTGCACCTCGTGGGCGGGTTCGTCGAGCACCGCGGTGCCCAGGCCGGCGCGGTCGATCGCGGGATCGGTCACGCCCCAGTGCCGCTTCCACTCCCCTACATCTGTCGAGTGGCCGTGGGGCTCGCGGCCGTCGATGGCGATGCCGGGGCCGCCCGCGAGCAGGAACTCGGACACGTCCACGCCGATCCCGCCAGCGCCGATCACGGCCACGCGGCGGCCGGGCGTGCGCGCGCCGGTGAGCAGCTGCGGGTAGGTCATGACCATCGGATGATCGGCGCCCGGCAGGTCGAGCTCGCGGGGGCGGACGCCGGTGGCGATGACGACATGGTCAAAATCGGTGAGGTCGGCGGCCTGGGCACGTCGTCCCAGGTGAACGGGCACGTCCAGCACCTCGAGGCGGCGTCGGAAATACTCGAGGGAGGCGGCGAACTCCTCCTTGCCGGGCACGCGCATGGCGTAGCGGAACTGGCCGCCGAGCTCGGACTCGGCCTCGAAGACCTCCACCGCCAACCCGCGCGACGCGGCCGCCTCGGCGCAGGCGAGCCCCGCCGGCCCGGCCCCCACCACGGCGACCCGCTGACGGGCGGGCGCCACGGTGAGCACGAGGTCGGTCTCGCGGCCTGCGCGCGGGTTGACCAGGCAGGACGCGCGCTTATTGGCAAAGGTGTGGTCGAGGCACGCCTGGTTGCACGCAATACAGATGTTGATTTCATCGGCCCGGCCCTCGGCGACCTTCGACATGAAGGCGGGGTCGGCGAGCAGCGGCCGCGCCATCGACACCAGATCTGCCTGGCCGCCGGCGAGGATCTGCTCGGCCGCGTCGGGGGTGTTGATGCGGTTGGAGGCGATGACCGGCACACCGACCTCGGACTTGAGGCGGCCCGCGAGGTCGGCGAACGCGGCGCGCGGCACCGAGGTGACGATGGTGGGAATGCGGGACTCGTGCCAGCCGATTCCGGTGTTGAACACGTTGACGCCCGCCGCCTCCAGACGCTGGGCGAGTTCGGCGGTCTCGGCCCAGGTCTGGCCGCCGTCAACCAGGTCGAGAAGACTGATGCGGTACTGGATGAGGAAGTCGGGGCCGACCTCGCCCCGGACGCGACGCACGATCTCCTCCGGGAACCGCATGCGTTTGCTGGCGGTGCCGCCCCAGGCGTCGTCACGGTGGTTGGTGCGGGCGGCGAGGAACTGGTTGATGAGGTAGCCCTCGGAGCCCATGATCTCGATGCCGTCGTAGCCCGCCCGCTTGGCCAGCCGGGCCGCGCGAGCCCAGTCGCCGATAGTCCGCTCGACGCCCTTCGCGCTCAGCCCACGGGCCTTGAACATGCTGATGGGTGACTTGGTGGACGAGGCCGAACGCACCATCGGCTGATAGCCGTACCGTCCGGCGTGGAGCACCTGGAGCAGGATGCGCGATCCCTCGGCGTGGACGGCATCCGTGAGTCCGCGGTGCTTGTCCGCCCTGCGTCGCGTGGCCATGGTCGACCCCGCCGGCAGGAGCCAGCCCTCGACGTTCGGTGAAAATCCTCCCGTCACGAGCATCGCGGCGCCACCGCGCGCACGCTCGACGAAGTAGGCGGTGAGCTCGGGGATGTGCTTGGCCCGGTCCTCGAGGCCGGTGTGCATCGACCCCATGAGCAGGCGGTTTCGCAGCGTGAAGGGTCCTACGTCGAGGGGACTGAGGAGGTGCGGATGGCTCGCGCTCATGGTGGGAATTTTAACTGGTGCGGCCCGAACTTACTCGAGAGTAAGAAAAATCGATTGCCGCGCTTCTCTCGCCGCCCCCGCGACTAACACCCCTGTAACGCATGTGACTAAAGTGGCGACAGATGCAGGAGTGACGACTGTGGCGGGCTGTTCCGCCGCACTCGTCTCCTCACCGCAACCAGGCACCGGCGGGAGTCGGAGCCTTCAGGAAAGGACCCATCGCGTGCGCCATCAGCTCCGTTCAGCCTTCGTCATTACCGCCTCCGCCCTTCTGCTCGGCTCGGGCGCCGGCACCGCGGCCGCCCAGGGGTCCCTGCAGTTCGAGCTACCGTTCCCTCTGGCCATCCCCGGCCTGTCCTCGCTGGCCGCGGACGCCGGGCTCGCGCCCGCCGACGCCGCCACGGCCGGCATCCCCTCGCCTGCCGACTTCGCCCCGGCCGAGCTCCGGGCAATGGCCTTCGAGGGAAGTGTCGTGGCGGCGGTCAACGATGCGCGCTTCGCGGTGGGCGCCGGCCGTCTGGTCACCGACCCCGCGCTGGAGGCCTCCGCTCGCGAGCGCGCCGCGGAACTGGCCAGCGGCAACTCGACGACCGGCGAGGTCACGGTGCCCGAGGATGCCGTGCCCGAGGCATCCGCAGACACCGACCGCACGACTCTCGCCCTGCCCGCCGGGTCGACTCCGCAGAACGCGGTGGCCACCCTCATCGGCGATACGGGGATGCGCGAGCGCATGCTCGACGGCGAGTTCACGAAGGTCGGCGTGGGCGTCGCCACTGCCGAGGACGGCACCGTCCATGTGGTGCAGGAGTTCTCTCGCGGCTGACCCGCCGGCTCGCTCAGCACCCCTCGCCCGATCGGCCCCGCGCCGGTGGACGGCGAGGGGTGCGTTCATTTGTGGACCATCCTCGACCGGACACAGGCAACAGCGCGGTCATCGCCGACAGAACCCACAGGTTCTACAATCGCTTCATGCCGATCGTCGACATCCCGCTCGCAGCCGTCCGAATCGCCTCGTCGGAGCAGGATTCTCGAGTTCGCACCTTGAGAGGAGATTGATCACCATGGCAATGACCCTGAAGGACTTCGTCGCGGAACATCCGGTAGACCGCGAGCGAGTCGACGCGCACAAGGAGCGGATGCTCGCCGAGGTGCGCGCCTACCGACTGCGGGAACTCCGCGAGCAGGCCGGATTGACCCAGCAGCAACTCGCAGATCGCATCGGCGTCTCCCAGCGCCAAGTCTCCAAGATCGAACACGGAGATATCGACAACGCGAAGGTCGGGACGATTCGCGGATACCTCGAGGCAGTCGGCGGAGGCCTCACCCTTGAGTACGTAAGCGGCGACGAACGCGTCCAGGTTGCCTGACCTGCTGACCTGCCTAAACCAACCAGACTGACGCCCCAATCGGCAGCGTCAGTCGTCAGCCCGCCGCGACTCCCGCGAGCAGCGCGCCCAGGCCGCCATCAAACCGCGGCCCGAAGTCGACCGCGGGCAGCTCCGGATCAGCTACCCGGAGATTGTGGTGTGTCTGTTCCTCGAGCCCCAGCCCGATGACGTAGCCGGTCAACGCGGTGGCCAGCCCGGCAGTGCGGTCGCCCATCCCGTGCCGCTCACACGTGGCGGCCACCGCCTCCGCCACCGGGTTCCGGGCTCCGGCAGCCAGGCCGAGCGCCACGATCTCGGCGCCGTCGGGCACACCCGTCACGGCCTCGCGCAAGCCCTCTCCGATGGCGCGGAGCTCATCCGCCGCCGACCCCGTGGGCTCTACGCTGGGCACGGTCGCGAGCACCCGCTCGGCAACGGCCGTGAGCAGGACCTGCTTGGACGGGAAGTGCCAGTACAGGGCGCTCGGCTGAACTCCGAGCCGCGTCGCGAGCGTGCGCATCGACATCCCCGGCAGGCCCGCCTCACCCAGCAGGGCGAGCGCGGTGTCGACGACCGACGTCTTGGAAAGGGCCACGGCCGCCGATCCTACCGGCCCGCCACCCCCGCACCTGAACGCTGTACAAGCCGCATCACACCCGCTAGCTTGAACACCGTTCAATGAACGCCGTTCAGGAGGAAGTCATGACCAGTGCCCCCGAGGCCGCATCCGCTCCGGCCACGCCCGCTGCCGAGCCCACCGGCACGCCCACCGCGGCGCCCGCCGCCCCGCGCTGGCACGAGCTCGCCGATGCCGTCCTGGCCGGCCGGCAGGTCACCGCCGAGGAGGCGCTGGCCGTGCTGCGCGCCCCGGACACCCAGCTCATGGAGGTCGTGGCCGCCGCCTCCCGCCTGCGCTTCGAGCACTTCGGCAACAAGGTCAAGGTCAACTACCTGGTCAACCTCAAGTC
>DGYFJ06201__coassemble_621_pt1 | contig 33155 bp, 30 predicted proteins | sample DGYFJ06201__metabat2_low_PE_015 | metagenome-assembled genome bin DGYFJ06201
GTGCGTGCACCACGCCGGCGGCCGTGTCGTTCTCCAGCACCAGCAGACGCAGGTGCCCGGTGCGGCGGGCGGTCTCGCGGATCTCCTCGGGGCCGGCGGCCACGTCGACCGAGGACATCTCGGACTCCGACGCGGGCGTGTGGGCTTCGCGCTCACCGAGCAGATCGCCCACGGTGAGTTCCTGGAGCTCGAGCGCGCTGAGCAGCTGACGCTGACGCGTGTCGTCCAGCGTGCCGGTCTCGCCGGAGTGACGGACCAACTCGCGCAACGAGTCGGCGTCCTGGCCGGCGGAGACCTCGTCCCTCGCCTCCACCCCGAGCTTGTGCAGGATCGCGTTGGCGGTGCTGTTGAGCAGGAGCAGCAGCGGCCGGGTGAGCCACAGGAAGCCGCGCATCGGCAACGCCAGCAGCGTGGCCGAGTACTCGGGGTGGGAGATGGACCACGACTTCGGGGCCATCTCGCCCACCACCAGGTGCAGGAACGTCACGATGATCAGCGCGAGGATGAACGCGATCACGTCGGCGGTCCACGGCGGAAGGCCCAATCCGGTGAACACGGGGGTGAGCCAGTGGTGCACGGCCGGCTTGGTGATCGAACCGAGCGCGAGCGCACACAGGGTGATGCCGAGCTGCGCGCCGGCCAGCAGCAGGGTGAGCTCGGAGGCGTTACGCAGGGCGGCGCGCGCGGCGACGCTCGTGGCGGCCGCGTCCTCCAGCCGGTGGCGACGCGCGGAGATGAGCGAGAACTCCACGGCCACGAAGAACGCCGACGCGATGATCAACAGTGTCGTGGCGCCGAGCACGACCCACGGGTTGTTCATGATCCCCGAGGTGGACCCGGCGGCGAGGTGGGTGACAGTCATCGGGTGGCCTCCTCGACCGCCACGTACAGCCGGGAGGGCACACGGCGTTCGATCTGACGGACCTCGGTGTGCAGGATCCGCGAGCGGGACAGTTCCTCGAACACGTCGGTGTCCGGCAGGTCCACGTCAACGCGGTCGCCCACGTCGGGCAGGTCGCCGGAGGTCTCGATGACCAGGCCACCGAGGGTCTCGGCGTCGGTGTCGGGCAGCGTGATGTCGAGCAGACGCTCCACCTCGTCGAGATGGGTGTCGCCGCTGAACAGCCAGCCGTCGCCCACGCTGACCGGGATCCCCGCCTCGGCCAGCGAGTCGTGCTCGTCGTTGATCTCACCGACGATCTCCTCGGCCATGTCCTCCATGGTCACCACGCCGGCGAACCCGCCGTACTCGTCCACCACCACGGCCATCTCCGCGTGCTCGGCGGCGAGACGGTTCGCCACCTCGGGGAGCGGCAGCGACGTGGGCACGATGATCGGGGCGCGCATCAGCCCGGACACCGAGAGCAGGGAGGTGTCCTGCCCGTCACACACGCTGAGCAGGTCGTGCATGTCCACCACGCCGATCACGTCGTCGGAATCCGTACCGACCACCGGGTAGCGGGTGTGGCCGGTCGCCATCTTCGACAGCACGTCTGCCACGGTGTCCTCGCCGCGCACCACGTCGGTACGGGAGCGGGGCACCATCGCGTGCTCGGCGGGCTGGCCGGGGAAGTCGAGCATGCGGTCGAGCAGCCGGCTCAGCTCGGGGGAGAGCTCGCCGGCCTCACCGGACTCGGCGACGATGTGCTCGAGGTCGCGGGCGGTGGCCGAGTGTTCCTTGTCCTCGACGGGCTCGATCCCGACGGCCCGCAGCAGGCCCGCCGCGGCCTTGTCGAACAGGCTAATGAGCCAGCCGAACACGGCCAGGTAGATGGTGGTGGAGCGGGCCAGCCAGCGGGCGACAGGCTCGGGCCGGGCGATCGCCAGGTTCTTGGGGACCAGCTCGCCGAAGATCATCTGGACCACGGTCGAGAACAGCAGTGCCAGCACGGTGCCCACGGCCACGCCGACCCCCTGCGGGACGGATGCGAGGCCGAGCAGTTCGCCGAGCGCCCGGCCGATGAGCGGTTCGGCCACATAGCCCACGACCAGGGTGGTGATGGTGATGCCGAGCTGCGCGCCCGAGAGCATGAATGAGGTGCGGCGGGTGACGCCGAGAACCCGCTTCGCGGCCGCGTCGCCCTTGTCGGCGGCGGCGCCCATGCGGGAGCGGTCTACCGCCATGAATGCGAATTCCTGGGCCACGAAGTAGCCCGTCATCGCGGTGATCGCGAGGACCACTACGACGCCAATGAGTAGTGAGAGCGCGATGCTCATCCGGTGTGCCCCCTTCCGTGAAGGGGGCGGCTAGATCGGGCCGGGGTGTCGGCTCGGCTCACTGGAGGTGCTCCTGCGCTTCTCTCATGGGGTTCCCGAGTGGAAGTTCTCGGGCTGAATCGCCTATTCTCCCGTCCACGCGCGGGATTGTCGACTCCCACCTTGCGCGGGTGGCGAAGAACACTGGTTTGTCACTTGCGCTTTGCAGGAGTATCACTGTCTGACATGACAACTCGGAACCCCGAGGTGGCTCTCGCCGATTCCGACCGTAGATTCTTCGGTCACCCTCTCGGTCTGGCCAACCTCTCTGGCATCGAACTGTGGGAGCGCTTCAGCTTCTACGGCATGCAGGGCCTTCTGGCCTACTACATCTATTACTCGGTCGGCGAGGGTGGCCTGGGCTACTCCGAGCAAATCGCCACCTCGATCGTCGGCGCGTACGGCGGTCTCGTCTACGCCTCCGCGATCCTCGGCGGCTGGGTCTCCGACCGGCTCTTCGGCGCGGAACGCACCCTCTTCGGTTCGGCCGTGTTGATCATGCTGGGGCACCTGTCCCTGGCATTGATCCCCGATGCCATCGGACTCGGCATCGGTCTGGTGTTCGTCGGCGTCGGCGCCGGCACGCTCAAGGCCACCACCTCGACCGTCGTCGGCGACATGTACCGCCGGACCGACGACCGCCGGGACGCCGCGTTCTCGATCTACTACATGGCCGTCAACATCGGTGGCCTGCTCGGCCCGCTGGTCACCGGCGCGCTGTGGGACACCCACGGTTTCCACTGGGGCTTCGGTGCGGCCGCGGTCGGTATGGCGATCGGACTGATCCAGTACGTCGCCATGCGCGGCTCCACCCTCAAGGGCATCGGCGTGGAGGTTCCGGATCCCCTGCCCCGCGCGCTGCGTGTGCGTTACCTGGGCGTCGGCCTTGTCGTCGTCGTCCTCATCGTGGCGGCCATCGCCACCGGCCTCGTCCCGCTCGAGTGGCTGGCCAACATCGTCACGGCGATCGCCGCAGTCGGCGCCGTGGTCCTGTTCGCGATCCTCATCGGCAGCTCCAAGACGCAGGCCGACGAGCGTCGCCGCGTGATCTCGTTCATTCCGATGTTCCTGGCCTCGGTGATGTTCTGGGCGCTGTTCCAGCAGCAGTTCACCGTGATCGCCATCTACTCGGACCAGCGGCTGGACCGCAACATCGGCGGCTGGGAGTTCCCCGCCAGCTGGGTGCAGTCCATCAACCCGCTGTTCATCATCATCTTCGCCGCAGTCTTCGCCGCGATGTGGGTCAAGCTCGGCAAGCGCCAGCCGTCCACGCCGATGAAGTTCGCGCTGGCCAACCTCATCATGGGTATCGCGGCTCTGATCTTCCTGCTGTTCGTGGGCCATCAGTCCACGCCACTGCTGGCCATCGTCGGCATCCTGTTCCTGTTCACGATGGCCGAGCTGCTGCTCTCGCCGGTCGGGCAGTCGCTGGCGACCAAGCTCGCCCCGGAGGCGTTCAAGACGCAGATGGTGGCGCTGTTCTTCCTCACCGTGTCCATCGGCAGCGCGTTGTCCGGTGTGTTGGCTGGGTACTACGACCCCACGGACGCCAGCGCCGAACGCTCCTACTTCCTGTTCTTGGGCATCGCGTCGATCGCGGTGGCCGTGGTGATCGCGCTGCTGTCGCCGTGGATCCGCAAGAACATGATGGGCGTTCGCTGACCCGGCCAGCGGTCTGGCGCCTCGCCCCGTCGTACGGAATTACTCAACGCCGCACAGTCTGTGTCGGCAGCAGAAGGGCCCCGGGACACGTTCCCGGGGCCTTTCTGCATCGCATCGCTCCCGCCCACGTCATCGAGAAGTGACTTCGTCCCGCATCGTGCGAGTAGATGTGTGCGGAACCCTCTGCGCGATGGTGGGGCGAGCCAAGGCCAGACCAGTTCAGCCATGACCAGCCAGGCGAGTGCGGGTCAGCCCAGGTCAGTGCGGCCCGGCCCGGCCAAATCCGACGCACCGGGCGCAAGAGCCCCTGGCACAAAGAACCCGCTGCTCCGATTCCTCGGAACAGCGGATTCTCTGGGGCTCAGCGCTCAGCGCTCGGGGCTCAGCGCTCAGCCTCAGTCGGCCGATCCGGTCTGCCACTCTTCCCAGGGCACGGACCAGTCGCCGTTCTGCCACACGCCCAGCTCGGGTCCGCCGGTACCCTTGACCTCCACGACGTCGCCGGTGACGGCCTGGTCGAAGTACCACTGCGCGTCGGTGGGGGACAGGTTGAGGCAGCCGTGCGAGGTGTTGGTGTTCCCCTGGGCCCACATGGACGACTCGAGGGCGTGGAAGTAGATGCCGTCGTTGGTGAGTCGGACACCGTTGGCGACGGTGACCTTGTAGCCGGCCGATAGCGGCAGGCCATAGGTCGAGGAGTCCATGAGCACGGAACTCGACTTGTCGAGGACCGTGTAGTTACCCGGCTGGGTCCAGAAGTGCATGGTCGTGTTGCCGTAGGTGGCCCAGCCGCCCTTGCCCATCGACGTGGGCAGGGACTTGACCAACTCCTGGTTGTGGAAGACGTTGACCATCTTGTCGGCGTCGTCGACGATCGCCACGCGGCGCTCGCCGATCGAGAAGTCCACGGACTCGTCGCTGCCGCCCCACTGGCCGTCGCCGAGGTCACGGCCCTCAAGGTCCAGGTTCACCGACACCTTGGTGCCGGTGGCGTAGTACTCCTTGGGGCGCCAGTGCGCATTGGAGTCGTTGAGCCAGTACCAGTTGCCCTCGACCTCGGGGCTGGTGGTGACGGTCATGTGCTCCTCGACCTTGGCGCGGTCGGCCACCGGCTGGTCGAACTTGGCGGCGATGACGATGCCCACGCCGTACTCGCGGCCGGACTCCAGTGGCGCGCCGCCGGTGGTCACCAGGCTCGCGTCCACGACGGACTGCGGGTTGGCCATGGTGAACGAGCGCTTGTCGGTCTTCGGTGCGCCGGCTTCGCCCTTGTAGGTGGTCTCGAGCGTGTAGGTGCGTCCGTAGCCGAGCGGGATGTCCGGCATCCACTCGGTGCCGTCCGCGGAGATGGTGCCCTCGATCTCCTTGCCGGAATCGTTGGTGAGAACGACCTCGGTCAGCGTGCCGTCGGTGACGGTGGCCGAGACGCCGTCGCGGATCGCCACGCCGGTCGCCCCGTCCTTGGGGGTGACCGTGAGTTCGGCCGGGGCAGGCGCCTCGGACGTTTCGACTCCTGGCGTGGTCTCACCGGCGGAGCCGGTGGGGACGGGCACCGTGCATCCGGAGATGATGAGGATCAGGGCGGCCAATCCTGCGAGCAGGGCGAACGGGACCAGTGCCGCCGGGCGCGCGGGGCCGGCGGGCCGGGACAGGGACATGCATTACTCCAGAGACAACAGCGTGAGACGTAGGTAGCACGTGGGACACGACGTGGGATCGGCCGGTGAGTACCGGCGTACGTCCACATGATGCCTGTCGGGTACGACACACAGCGAACCGAAACCCCTGTGGTCGGCGTGTCGTTGCGGAGTTGTGACCGGCCGGAGTGTTTCCCGCTCACATCCTGTGACCTGCGACTCAGCTGGGGGTGGGGTGGGTCGCCGCGTGCGGGCCGGTCCCGCGCGGGTGCTCCGTCGCGCGTCGTTTCCGGTCGCCGCGCCCCGGCTTCGCTGGCAGCGGGTAGAACGGAGGGCATGGGAATCGATCGTCCAGTGACCATCATCGGCGGCCACGGCAAGGTGGCCCTGCGCGCCGCGCGGATCCTGTCGGAAGCGGGGGCCGACGTGTATTCGGTGATCCGCAACCCCGATCACGCCGACGAGGTGGAAGCGGCCGGAGCCACCCCGGTGGTGGCTGACGTGGAAAAGGTCGACGACGACGGTTTGCGTGAAGTCCTGCGCGGCAGTGGCTCGGTGGTCTGGTCCGCCGGCGCCGGGGGCGGTAATCCCGAGCGCACGTACGCCGTGGATCGCGATGCGGCCATCCGCTCGATGGAGGCCTGCGAGGCCGAGGGTATCGAGCGCTACGTGATGGTCTCCTACGACGGCGCCGGCAAGGACCACGGCATCGCCGAGGACAGCTCCTTCTTCCCGTATGCCGAGGCCAAGGCCGCTGCGGATGAGCACCTGCGCGAATCGAAGCTCAAGTGGACGATCCTCGGCCCGGGCGCTCTCACCGAGGAGCCCGGAAATGAGTCGATCGGCGTGGGTGACGACAAGCGTGAGGACCGTAAGACCAGCCGTGATGTGGTTGCCGATGTGATCGCGGCGGTGCTTCGTCGGCCCGACACCGTGGGCCGGACCATCGAATTCTCGGACGGCGACACCCCGATCGGCGAGGCGCTCACGCGCGAGTAACTCGGCGGGGCGCCCTCACGCACGAGTGGATCGGCGAAGGTCCTCGCGTGGTGAGACGAGGGGCCGTCCGAAAACGGTGTTGACGCGCTGCCCGGGGAAAGTGTGTCTGCTGAATCCTCATCTGCGGGTCTAGGATTCGCTTCGTAGTCGCCGACCTCCGGGAGCCCTTGCACATGATGATTCGAGCCCGCGGGCTGCGCCAGACGTTCCAGAGCCGAAAGGGCCGGGAAAAGGTCGAGGTGCACGCGGTCGCCGGCGTCGACATCGACGTGGCCGAAGGCGAGGTGGTCGGCTTCCTCGGGCCGAACGGCGCGGGGAAGACCACCACGCTGCGGATGCTGACCACCCTGCTGCGCCCAACCGCCGGCGAGGCGACGGTCGCCGGGTACGACGTGGTGACGCAGTCCGCGGAGGTTCGTCGCAGGATCGGCTACGTCTCCCAGGTCGGCTCCACCGGTTCGGAGACCCGGGCGGGGGAGGAGGTCGTCGACCACGCGATGCTCTACGGGATGTCGCGCGCGGATGCCACGTCCCATGCGCGAACCCTGTTCGACGAGCTCGAACTGGACGGACTGTGGGACCGCAAGTGCGCCAAGATGTCGGGTGGCCAGCGGCGCCGACTCGACGTGGTGATGGGTCTGGTCCATTCGCCCTCGCTGGTGTTCCTCGACGAGCCGACCACGGGTCTGGACCCGCAGGCCCGCGCCAACCTCTGGCAGCACATCCGGGGCCTGCGGGAACGCCGCGGTGCGACCGTCTTTCTTACCACCCACTACCTCGACGAGGCGGACGCGCTGAGCGATCGGATCGTGATCATCGATCACGGGCAGGTCGTGGCGGAGGACACCGCCGAGAATCTCAAGCGGCAGGTGTCCGGGGATCTCGTGGAGATCGAGGTCGCTGACCCCGCACGTGTTGCTGACGCCGCCGGGGTGCTCGACCGGGCCATGCGATCCGGGGCGGGGCCGAGTGGACGGGCACCGGGCGAGGTCACTGTCGACGAGAATCGACTCGCCGCACGGATCGACAGGGCCGCGCTGGCGCTGCCGGACATCGTCCGGGGCATGGATTCAGCCGGCATCACGCTCGTCTCCGTCGACGTGACCCGCCCATCCCTCGACGACGTGTTCCTCGACCTGACCGGCCGTTCCCTCCGGGACAGCTAGGGCCATTGCCACCCGCACCCGCACCCACACCGGCATCCACGCCCGCAGCCCACACTTATCCGAGCCCCGCCAGGAGTCCAGCAGTGACCTTCTTCCGCGAGTCGTTCATCATCTTCCGTCGGCAATTGCGAACGAACCTGCGTAACCCGGCCTGGGTACTCATCGGCATCATGCAGCCGGTCCTGTACCTCCTGCTGTTCGCCCCACTGCTCACGCCCCTGACCGAACAGTTCGGGGCGACCAACGCCTACACCTTCTTCGTGCCGGGCCTGCTCGTGCAGCTCGGCATCTTCGGGGCGCTGTTCGCCGGATTCGGGCTCATCGCCGAGTGGCGCGAAGGCGTGGTAGAGGCCGAGCGCGTGACCCCGGCCAACCGGACCGCGCTGCTGTTCGGCCGCGTCTTGCGTGACGTCCTGCAGCTCCTGGTGCAGGCACTGATCCTCGTCGGCCTGGGCTACGCGATGGGGATGGAAGCCCCTATCCAGGGCGTCGCGCTGGGTATCGGGCTGACCCTCCTCACCGGAGCCGCAGGGGCCGCCGCCTCCAATGCACTGGCGCTCACCGCCAAGAGCGAAGAGGTCATGGCACCCCTGACGAACATGCTCATGATGCCGATCTTGCTGCTGTCGGGCATTCTGCTGCCCATGACGCTCGGCCCGGCCTGGCTCGAGCGGGTCTCCGACTTCATCCCGTTCCGCTACATCGTCGACACCGCGCGCTCGGCGTTCGCCGGAACCTTTGTCGCCTCCACGATGCTGTGGGGGATCCTGTGGGCCGTGGTCCTGTTCGTGCTGGCCGTCTGGTGGGGCACCCGGGTGTTCCGGAAGGAGAACGCCTGATCCCTCAGTGGCCCGGAGCGAGCGTGACTCGCGCTCCACCGGTGGTGTCGTGGCCCGTCATCGACGGGCACGGGGTTATCCTCCACAGGTGAAGATCCTGGTGGGCGGTTCATGGATCACGGTGATCTGTGCCCTGCTCACGGCACTCTGGAGCGTCCCGCAGTTCCTGATCGAGGGAACGGTGACGCTGAGTACGCACCCTCTATTTCCGGTGTTATTCCTGTTCCCGGCACAGATCGGTGTTCCGGTGAGTCTGCTCATCGCGTTGAACTCCGTGCTCATGGCGTCTCGTCGTCGTCTCATTTCCTTTCCCCGGATACTCATGGCGGGCGGCCAGATTCTCACCGTGATCCTGTTGTTCGCCTGTGCGCTGTTCCTGCTGATGCCCACAGCCTTCGGGCGTGAGTTCATCATGATGGCGCTGGCGTTCCAGATCGGTCAGGTGGTCGTGGCGCTCGGGCTGGGGCTGCACGTCCTGCAGCGTCGGCGGCAGCGCGACCCCAATGCGGTGGTGCGCGGCGGTGACCGCGACGACGCGCCGCGACTGTGACTGACATCATGGACCGCATGCGAGCCATTCATATCTCCAGTCATGACGGACCCGCCGCCCTCGAGGTCGTCGACATCCCCGAGCCGGAGGCGCAGGACGGTCAGGTTCTCATCGACGTGCACGCCTCGGGCGTGACGTTTCCCGAGGTCCTGCAGACCCGCGGCAAGTACCAGATCTCGCCGCCGTTGCCGTTCGTGCCGGGCTCCGAGATCGCCGGAGTGGTCCGCTCGGCCCCCGAGGGATCAGGCTTCGCCGCCGGCGACCGCGTGTGCGCCTTCCCCGGGCTCGGCGGATTCGCCGGTGTGGTGGCCACCGATCCGTCGCAGGTGTTTCCGCTGCCGGATTCCCTGACCTTCGTCCAGGGCGCGTCGGTGCCCATGAACGTCCTCACCGTGCACTTCGCGCTAGCCCACCGCGGGCAGCTCAAGGCAGGCGAGACGGTGCTCGTTCACGGGGCCGGCGGCGGGATCGGGATCGCCGCGACCCAATTCGCGACTGCACTGGGCGCCCGCGTGATCGCCGTGGCCTCCACCGAGGAGAAGCGCGCGCTGGCCCTGAAGGCCGGTGCGTCGGACGCCATCGCGCCCGAGGGGTTCAAGGATGCCGCGAAGGAGCTCACCGGCGGGAAGGGCGTCGACATCGTCGTCGACCCCGTGGGTGGCGACCGGTTCACCGACTCGATCCGCGCCCTCGGTCAGGAGGGGCGGATCCTCGTCATCGGGTTCACCGCCGGCGAGATTCCCACGGTCAAGGTCAACCGCCTGCTGCTCGGCAACAAGAGCGCCGTGGGCGTGGGCTGGGGCGAGTACTGGATGAGCAACCCCGGCTACCTCCAGAAGCAGTGGGCGGACGTGCAGCCGCTATTGGCCGCCGGCAAGCTCGACCCGCTCGTCGGAGCGGAACTTCCGCTGGAGAAGGCCACCGAGGCGCTCGAACTCATGGACGGCCGCGGCGCCGTGGGCAAGATCGTGCTCACCCACGGGCGTTGAGTCGCGGCGCCGCTGCGGCGGCGAACTCCAACTTTTTGGAAATGTTGGAGTTGGTGTGGAGTTCGTGGTGCGTAGCAGGTCAGGGCGGGCGCTGAACTCCAACTTCAACTCCATCTCCACGTCCACCACCACGTCGACCTCGCCCTCGGGCCGCGGTCAGCGCGCGAGCGACTGCAGGCGGCGACCCGCCTCGTCCAGCACCTCCGGGCGCTTGCAGTACGCGAACCGCACCAGGTGCGACCACTCGTCGGCGAACGTGTCGACGAACGGCGTGAACGGCACCGCCGCCACACTGATCCGCTCCGGGAGTTCGAGACACCACGCCGCCGCGTCGGTCACCCCGAGCGGGCGCGGATCGGCGGTCACGAAATAGGTTCCCTGGGCGACGACGAGATCGAACCCCACGCCCTCGAGCACGGTCGCGAGCTGATCGCGTCGATCCTGCATGCCGCTCCGCAGAGACGTGATCCACTCCTGCTCGTGACGCAGCGCATGCGCCACCGCGATCTGCAGCGGCGTCGCACCGGTGAAGCTCATGTACTGCTTCGCGGTACGCACCCCCGCGACGAGCTCCGCCGGCCCCGTCACCCAGCCCACCTTCCAACCGGTGCAGTTGAGCATCTTGCCCGCGCTGGAAATGCGCAACGTCCGCTCCGCCATCCCCGGTAACGTGGCGATGGAGATGTGCTCTATTCCATCGAAGGTGAGGTGCTCGTAGACCTCATCGGAGATCGCGATCGCGTCGAACTCCCGGCACAACGCCGCGATCTCCTCCAGATCCTCACGCGGCAACACCGCCCCCGTCGGATTATGCGGCGTGTTGACGATGATGGCCCGCGTCCGCGGAGAAAAAGCCGCCCGCAGCGAGCCGACGTCCAACCGGAACCGACCGTCCGACAAGACCAACCGAGCAGAATTGCGGACCGCTCCGGCCATCGCGATGGTCGCGGCATAGGAGTCGTAGTACGGCTCGATGACGACGACCTCGTCGTCGTCGTCAACCAACCCCACCACCGCACCCGCGATGGCCTCCGTCGCGCCGACCGTCACCAGAACCTCGGAGTCGGGATCGCGCTCCAGGCCGGTACTCGCGCGCTCGACGTCCGCGATCGCGTGGCGCAGCTCGGTGACGCCCGGGCCCGGCGGATACTGGTTGTGGCCCTCGCGCAATGCCCGCACGGCGGCCTCGATCATCGACCCGGGACCGTCGGTATCCGGGAAACCCTGGCCCAGATTGATCGCATCGTGCCTGGTGGCGAGCTGGGACACCTCGGCGAAGATGGTCGTGGCGTGCGGGGCGAGTCTGGGGACCGTCATGGGAGCAGCCTAGGGCGGGCCGGGACCGCGGGTGGGGGTCGGTACCACGCGGGGAGCGATACGATGGGGGACATGACCGATCCTCACGCCGCCACGTCCGTCACCCGCGTCGGACCGTGCACCCAGCGTCGCGCGGTCCTGCTGGCACTGCCCGGGATCGCGATCCTGCCCGGAATCCTCTCCGCGTGCGGCATGACCCCGCCGCCCGAGCCCGCCTCGACCGTGCAGGAGACCACCACCGTTCCGTCGACGACCATCGACGCCGCCGAGATCCCCGTCGGCACCGCCAAGCAGGTCGATGCCGGGGGCGAGAACGTGATCGTCGCGCAGCCCAGCGAGGGCGAGTTCGTGGCCTACTCCGCCGTGTGCACCCACCAGGGTGGAAACGTGCAGGTCGTCAAGGGGATGACGCTGCGCTGCCCGCTCCACGGCGCCGAGTACGACGCCACCGACGGGGCCAACACCCTCGCGCCCGCGCCGCGGCCGCTCGACGCCGTGCCCGTCGCGGTGCAGGGGGACAAGCTCGTCCTGGGCTGAGGTGGGCCGGGTTGCGGTGCTTGGCCTGGGGTGCGGCGGCGGCCGGCCCGCGGCCCTAGCCAACGCGAAGAGAGTTCAGCCCGCATCGCTCGAGAAGCAAGTGCGCCGAACCCTCTGCTCGATGGCGCATGTGTGTTGAGTCGTTGCGCGCAGCGTCCTGTGAGGTCGGTGGTTGGCTGACTCGGCCCCGGGTTGCGGTGGCGCGCGCGCAGGGGTAGAGATTAAGACACGTTCTCAGGGCGGGGTGAGATTCCCCACCGGCGGTGATGTCACCGGTCCCATGACCGGCGGCGAGCCCGCGAGCGCCCCGCATTCGCGGCGGCCCGGATGTGTCCGGGGCGACCACGAGCGGGGGTCAGCAGACCCGGTTGGATCCCGGGGCCGACGGTCATAGTCCGGATGGAAGAGAACATCGCGCCACCCGCGCGGACCCCGGCCTGTGCGGTCGTGGCGAGTAGGGGTGACGTGGCATAAGCCCTGGGCCGTCTGTGAAGAGCCCGTGAAAGGGGCACACGATGAGCCTTCTCGTCTCATTCCTCGACGCGCAGTTGATGATCGGCGGAGTTCCGATCCTGTGGCGCGAGATCATTGGCAACGTATTCGGCCTGGCGGCCGCGATCGGCGGGATGCGCCGCGTCGTCTGGGCGTGGCCCGTCGGAATCGTCGGCAACCTCACCCTGCTCACCGTATTCCTCGGTGGCGTCTTCCACACCCCGCAGGACGTGGACCTCTACGGGCAGGCCGGCCGGCAGGTCATGTTCCTGGCGGTGGGCGTCTACGGCTGGTGGCGGTGGTCGAGCGAACGGCGGCGCAATGCCGCGCTCGTGGCCGACGGGGCCCTGCCCGGCGAGGCCGGTGCCGAGGCTGCCGCGGTGCGACCGCACTGGGCGACCGGGCGGCAGCGGGCCGGCCTGGTCGTGGGGATGATCGCCGGCACCCTGTTCTTCGGCTGGGTGTTTGCCCAACTCGGCTCGTGGGGGCCGTGGGCGGACGCGTGGATCTTCACCGGGTCCATCCTGGCCACCTACGGCATGGCCCGCGGGTGGACCGAGTTCTGGCTGCTGTGGATCGCGGTCGACATCGTGGGCGTGCCGCTGCTGCTCAAGGCCGGCTACTACCCGTCGGCGGCCCTGTACCTGGTGTATGCGGTGTTCGTGACCTGGGGATTCGTAGTGTGGTGGCGAGTCGATCTCGCCGAGCGCGCGGCGGGGCTCGTCGCCTCGGATACCGCGGTGTGGGCCGATCGGGACGCGGGTTCTGCGGGGCCCGCGGAGCCTGAATCGATTACGCAGGCCCGGTAGGCCGCGGACGGTCGGTTATCGCCCGGCCCCGGACGATCACGCAGCCTGGTGCGTGATCGTCCGCGCCGAGTCGCCGATGGTGGCCTCGCCGGACGAGACCATGGTCCGCATGAAATGCTCCTGCTCGTCCCAACCGCGGTTCGCGGCCCGCTCCCGACCGCCGGGGAAGAGCGTGGCCACCGACCGTGCGAGGTTCACCGGCATCCGCATGACCGGGTACCAGGGCGGCACGAAGGTCGGCAGTCCCAGCGTGCGCATGGCCGACGGCCCGAGGAACGCGCTGGTGATGGACAGATGCTGGTGTCGTGCGATGCAGCGGCGCACGTTCTCGAAGCGCGGGTAGTTCCAGCCCAGCGGGTCGTCGATCATCGGTCGCGAGAGAAGCTGCGTGGTCTCGTCAGGTGTAGAGAGGGCGCACGAGGTGTGGTACAGAATGCCGACGCCGTCGCGGAAGCTGCGCGGGAGGAAGTCGTCCTGCACGCCCATGAGCAGTCCGACGTAGCGGGTCAGGTGAGCGATCGCGTCATACTCGCTCGGCTTGCTGATCTTGCCCATTGCGATCCCGCCGACCGACGGGGCGATCAGCGAGCCCACCAGGGTGGCCGCCATGTCGGTCTGGTTGATCGGCAGCCCCCAGGTCTCGGGCTCCCAGTCGGGCATGGCGGACACGTGCCGCCTGACCAGGGCGTGGATCATCCGCACCCGGACGGTCGATCGGTAGCCGGCGCCGCCCACCTGGAGTCCGCCCTCGGCGATCACGTCGAGCGCCCAGCGGGTGGTCTCAGCGAAGCGGGCGTTGGGTCCCTTCTCCAGGGCGCCCGTTCGCAGAAGCGTCTGGTTGAAGCCGGAGAACATGTACCCACCCAGCAGTGCCACGTCGCGGGCGATGTAGAGCCCGTCCGCGCCGCCGCTGCGCATGACGGCGGCACCCAGTTCGAGCTGCTCGCGGTCGAGCCAGTTCGGGATGGCCTCCACCAGCCGGAAGAACTCCATGAGCGGGGCCGGAGCGTCCGGCACGGAGTCGACCCCCTCGGCCAACGCCTGCTCGAACATCGGCCGGGCCGTGGCCATGCCCTCGGAGTACATCCACTCGACCAGATCGTCGGCCGGGGCGTCGCCCACGTTCAGGCATTCGCCCAGGTAGCGGAAATATGACGCGTCGGGGACGCGGTGTCCGAGCAGGGTGCTGAACGCCTTGATCCCGGCCGGGACCCGGCATGGGCCGTCCGGGTGCCGGGACGGTGGTGTCGTAGGCCTCGTGGTGCTCGTGGACATCGTGACTCCATCCGGCTCAATTCTGGCAACGTGTGTGATCCAAAACATAAAGTGGCTGATAGAGTCCTGTCAATGGCCAGATCGGACGTGGTGCGCAACTACGGCGGAGTCAGTGCCGACGAGCGGCGCGCCGAGCGTCGCCGTCGACTGCTGGCCGCCGGTCGCGAGGCCTGGGGTGGTTCCGGTCTAGGTGAGGTGACCGTCCGCGGGGTCTGCGCGTCGGCCGGACTGCAGCCGAGGTACTTCTACGAGCACTTCCCCGACCGCGGCGCGCTCGTCGGGGCCGTCGCCGACGAGGTCCGCACCGAACTCTTCACCACGCTCGTCGAGTCGAGCCTCGCGGTGGACGGCGACCTGGGTGAGCGGCTGCGGGCTGCACTGGCCGCGTTCTTCGGGATTATCGCCGCCGACCCGAGCCTCCACCGGATCATGAGCACCGACCTCGCTGGTGTGCCCGGCCTGGAGAAGCGCAGGTTGGAAACCCTCAACCTCGTCGCAGACCTGATCCTGGAGTACGGCGGGATAGGGCAGGGAGTGGGGGACCGGTCAGTCGCCGACGGCAATGACGGGGGCGTGAGCAATGACGGGGACTCCGGCATCGACGAGGCCGCATCCGCGGTCCCGGCCGACGGGCTCGATCCTCGCCCGGCCGCACTGTTCGTGGCCGGCGGCGTCAATCACCTGCTCGACAACTGGCTCGAGGCTCCCGAGGGGTCGCCGGAGGAGTTGGCGGACCTGTGCACCAGGCTGTGCCTGCTGCTCGTCAGAGATGCCCGGGACTCCCGGTACGGCCGCGAAGCCCGCGACGCCGCGGCCGTACCGCAGCCACCACGATGAGCGAGAGCGCGGCGAGGGCGAACCCGAGTCCGCGGAAGTCGATCCACGCGAAAACCAGGCCAGACAATAGTCCGCCCGCCGCACCGGACAGTGCCACGGCCACATCAGCCTGACCCTGCACGGTCGCTCGCACGGTGGTGGGAACGGACGTTGTCAGCGCGGTCGTGCCGGCCACCAGTCCGAGGCTCCAGCCGACGCCCAGCAGAATCAACGCCACCGCGACGAGCACCGTCGATTCTGGAGGCGCGACAGCGGCGAGCACCCCGGCCGCCAGCAAGACCACCCCGGCCGACGCGGCCACGGATCGCGTGCCGAACTTGTCCACCAGCAGCCCGGACAGGGGTGCGGGCAGGAACATCGCGGCCACGTGCAGCGAGATCACCAGGCCCACGACGGTTACCGCGTGATCGTGCGCGCGCATGTGCACCGGCGTCATCGTCATCAGTCCGACCATCACGAACTGCGTCAGCGCCATCACCACCACGCCGGTGATCACGTCGGCGTTCCACACGCGTGGCCGCGCCGGCAGGTCGGGGCCTGCGGACGTCGCGGAGTGGTCGGTGGTGCTCGCCGCGTCGGTCGCCGAGGAAGTGGTCTCAGCAGGCGTAGAGGAACCCCTTGGGGACGACGACGACCCCACCACGCCACCACTCACAGGCGCAGTGGCCGCCTCCCGGCGTCGCGCCTCGAGCAGTGGATCCGGGCGCAGGAGCACCCAGATGACGATTGCCGCGCTGCCGTACGCGACCGCGGAGAGCAGGAACGGTCCCGCCAAGGTGGGCAGTCCGAGCGAGTCGGCCACCGAGCCCATGGGGCCGACGAGGTTGGGTCCGGCCACGGCTCCGAAGGTGGTGCCGAGCAGGACATAGGACAGCGACCGCCCGCGCGTCGCGTCGGTGGCCAGGTCGGCGCCGGCGTAGCGGGCCTGCAGGTTGGTGGCGGTTCCGGAACCGTAGACGACGAAGGACAGGAACAGCAGCGGGAGCCAGCCCAGGGCTGCGGCCACCACGATCCCCACAGCGCCGATCGCGCCCCAGGCGAAGCCGGTCGCGAGGCCGGGCCGACGTCCACGGGCCTGCGAGAGTCGTCCGACCAGGATCGCGGCGACAGCGGAGCCTCCCGTGAACAGCGCCGATGGCAGCCCGGACAGTCCCGGCCCGCCGAGCAGGTCCTCGGCGAGCAGGGCTCCGACCGTGACACCGGCAGCCAGTCCCGCGCCGGCGAGGAGCTGGCCCAGGACGAGGACCGTGAGGATCCGACGCTGCGTGGGGTCGACCCCGGCCGCCACCTCGCTCGCCGCCGCCTGTGCCGAAACCTCGGCGCCCGCGTCCGAGCCGGCACCAGCCCCCGCCTGAGTCATCTCTCCACCCAACTCCGTGCGTGAACCAGCACGTCAACCGCGGTGGTCTTGCCGGCCGGTCGCAGGTCGTGACGCAGCGAGACCACCTCGAGGCCTTCGGCGCCGCGGGCGAGCTCGGTGATTCCCGGGAGCACGGTGGGATCCTGCGGGCCGCCGACGCCGCGCCGGAGGTTCTCGGCGGCGTGGCCCAAGTAGACCAGATGCCCGCCGGGCCGCAGCCACCCTCCGGCCGAGCGAAGCACGTCGACCAGCGTGTCCAACTCGAGGTGGAGGAACCCGATCACCACCAGGTCGACCTTCTGCTCCGGCTCCCAGGTGGTGGCGTCGCCCACGACCCAGTCCACGCTGCCGCTGCGACCCTCGTCGGAGTCCTTGTCGCGTGCCTGCTCGATGGCCACCTCGGAGAAGTCCACGGCTTCGACCCGCCATCCGTGCGCGGCGAGCCAGCGGGCGTGCCGGCCGTCGCCGCAGGCCAGGTCGATCGCGGTGCCGACGGACAGTCCCGCGTCCTCGGCGGCGGTCACCTCGGAGACGATCCGGGCGGCCGGGGTCGTGCCCCAGACGTCGGGCTGCGCGAGGTAGCGGGCGTTCCATTCGGCTGCGTCCACGGGGGAGGTCCTTTCAGTTCACATCAGTTTGCGTCGCGTAGCTCCGTCGGAGCCAACGCAGGTGTTCGGTGTCGCCCTGGAGTTCCAGTCTCCTCCACAGCACACTGCCGGGGACGGCTTGGCTGGGATGACAGTCCACGGCGGCGCGCTGGGCGGTCCGGTCGACGCTCAGGACGAGATCGATTTCTGACGCCGGCCGGCCGAGGAAGCCCGCGTAGCCGTCGTCGTCCAACTTCGCGCAGATCTCCTCCGGCAGGGTCCACGCCAGGACGCCGAGCCCGTGGCGGGCGGCGACGCGCACGGCGGCGTCGGTGGCGGCCACGTGGTCCGGGTGCCCGCTGATCCCGGTCGTGTCGAACGTCAGGATCCCGTCGGGCCGGGTCGCGGCGACCGCGCGCTCGACCTCCCTGTCGATGATCGCGTGGTCCAGCCCCGCGAGGCCGCCGTCGGGCAAGGCGCGCAGGTCGACGCCCCGCGCCCCCAGCGCGTCCGCGGCGGCGCGGAGCTCGTGCTCGCGGATCGTCGCGAGGTCGCCCTCGACGCCGTGGAGAGTTGAGGCCTCGCCGCGCGTGAGACACAGCACGTCGACGACGACGTCGTCCGCAGCAAAAGCCGAGATCACCGCTCCGAGGCCGAACGACTCGTCATCGGGGTGGGCCACCACCACGAGGACGCGGCCCCAGCCGGGTAAGGCCATCCGTGATGCTGTGGCGGGCTCCTTCATCGAACCGTGGGCGCTCATCGGGCCCTCCTTCCTCGCTCACCGTATACCCATGAGGGTATAAGAATTCGCGCGGTACCGTGTGATGGCGTGCGATGGTGGACCGGAAACGGGGGTGACCATGACTGACCCAGCTGGTCCGGCTGATTCGAGCAGTCCGACCGACCCGACCGACCCGGCGGTTACGACCAGACCGACCGGCCCGGCGCGAGACGACGCTCTCTTCGCCCGCGGCTGGGCGCTCGCGAGTCCGGTGCTGGAGCGCGCCGGGTTGGCCCGCGCCCGCCGGAAACTGGTTGCCGGACTGAGCGGCACGGTTGTCGAGGTGGGCGCCGGCTCTGGTGCGACCTTCGAGCACTACCCGCCCGAGGTGACGCGCGTCGTGGCCGTCGAACCCAACCGCCTCCTGCGCGAGCGCGCCCGGCGCCGCGCGGATTGCCTGGCGCGGACCCCAACTGACACTGCAGGCCGGCCCCGCATCGAGGTGGTGGACTCGGTCGCCGAGGCGCTGCCCGTGGGCGACGGCGATGCCGACGCCGTGGTGTTCGGCCTGGTCCTGTGCACCGTTCCGGACGTGCCCGCAGCACTCGCCGAGGCCCGCCGGGTCCTCCGCGCCGGCCGCGGGGATCTGACCGCCGGCGAGCTCCGCCTGCTCGAGCACGTGCGCGCTGACGGCGCGCTGGGCCGCGCGGCCGACCGCATCGCTCCACTGTGGGGTCATATCGGTGGCGGCTGCCGGCCGAACCAGGACACCGCGTCGCTGCTCGCCGGGGCCGGATTCGACACGGCAGGCCTGCGGACACGCCCGTTCCCGCCCGTCGTGCCGGCCATGCCGATGCTCACCGGCTCGGCGCGCGTGGCCCACTCCGCCTGAACCGGCGATCCCGCTCTCAGCAGCGGCACCGTTCAGCCGCCGCGAACCCCGCGCATCGGCGGCCGCTCGCCGGGTGCAACGGCCACGGATTCGGAGACGAACTCGCCGGACACGCCATCGCGCCGGTGCAGCCTCAACGTATCGCCGGGGGCCGCGGCGCCGGCCACGCGTCCGTGCCTCTGCAGTCGCTCGAGCACGGCGAGATGCTGGTGCATGGCCATCACGGCCAGCGCGGAGTCGGGGGAGTTGCGGTGCACGCGCCGCCCGAGGTCGACCTGGGCGAGCGCGTCGAGCCCGAACGCCTCGTACAGGTCGATGAGGATCCCGATGTCCACCCCGTACGCGCCGGCGAACGGAATCGATTCGAGCGCCGCGCGAGTGCCCGCGTACTCGCCCCCGAGCGGCTGGATGAACCCGGTCAGCGCGGGCCAGTGCGTGGCCAGCAGGGGCCTCGCGACAAGTTCGGTGACCCGGCCGCCGCCGGCGGGCAGGACCGTGCGGCCGTCGTCGAGCGGCCGGTCGAAGGCGCCCTTGCAGAACACCACCTCCGGCTCGGTCAGCAGCGGGCCGAGCAGGCCCACGGCGAAGTCGGTGTCGAACTCGCGCAGGTCGGAGTCGAGGAACGCCACGATGTCACCGTCGGTGGCGGCCAACGACTTCCACAGTGCCTCGCCCTTGCCGGGCACGTCACCGAGGGCGGGGAGGATCTCGCCCTGGGCCACGACGCGCGCCCCGGCGGTCCGCGCGACCGCCGCGGTGGTGTCGGTGGAATGAGAGTCGACGACGACGAGCTCGTCGATGAGCGGAACCCCAATCACGAGTTCGGTCCGCAGCGCCTCCACGATCATCCCGACCGTGGATTCCTCGTTCCGGGCGGGCAGCACCACCGAGACGCGTCGCCCGGCTTTGGCCGCGACCAGGTCGGCGGGACGAAAATCGGCGGCCCGGTAGGTTCGGCGCGCTGACCAGTCGCGGACCGGGTCGACGCCCGTCGCGTCGATGCGGTCCGCGAACGCGGTCGGCGAGTTCTCGGTCACCCTCGCGATCCTGCCAGAGCCCGGGCGACCGGGGCGTGCCGGGAGAGCCGCGGGGCTGGCGCACGAGCGCGCGGGGTGGAGAGCCGCGGGGCCCCGAGCGGGAGTTGCGCGACCGTGGTCGCCCTAGGAGTTCATTGCCGTGTGTAACGATGCAGTCATGGATTTCTCTCAGTCCGCTCGCGCCGCGGACCTCACTGCGGCGGTCCGTGAGTTCATCGAGGAGCACATCGCGCCGGTGGAGCCGCAGATCCACGCGGACATCGCCCGCCGCAGGTTGTCGGGCCAGGATGCGTGGGCGGTCGACCCGCGGGTCACCGACCTGCAAGAAAAGGCCCGGAAGCAGGGCCTGTGGAACCTCTTCCTGCCCGCCGGCCACGAGGGGCCGTACGCCGAGCGCTACGGCACGCGCGGCGGGACCGGCCTGACCAATACCGACTACGCGCCGGTCGCCGAGGAAATGGGCCGCTCGTTCCTGGCGCCGCTGGTGTTCAATTGCAACGCCCCGGACACCGGGAACATGGAGGTCCTGCTCAAGTACGGTTCGCAGGAGCAGAAGGACCGCTGGCTGGACCCGCTGCTGACCGGCGAGATCCGTAGCGCCTTCCTCATGACCGAGCCCGAGGTCGCCTCCTCGGACGCCTCGAACATGGCCGCCACCGCCCGCGTCGAGGGCGACGAGGTGGTCCTCGACGGCCACAAGTGGTGGTCCACGGGCGTCGGCCACCCCGACTGCAAGGTCGGGATCTTCATGGGCGTCACCGACCCGGACGCCCACCGCTACCTGCGCCACTCCATGGTCCTGGTGCCGATGGACGCGCCCGGGGTGACGGTGGAGCGGATGCTCACCGCCCAGGGCATGTTCGACGAGCCGCTCGGCCACGGCGAGGTCCGCCTGGAGGGCGTGCGGCTGCCGATCGGCAACATCATCGGCGGCCCCGGCCAGGCCGCGGCGATCGCGCAGGGCCGCCTCGGTCCGGGCCGCGTCCACCACTGCATGCGCCTGATCGGCCTGGCAGAGATGGCGCTCGACCTGGCGTGCCGCCGGGCGTCGGAGCGGGTCGCGTTCGGCAAGCCGGTCGTCAACCTGGGTGGCAATCGTGAGCGCCTGGCCGAGGCGCGCATCGCGATCGACCAGGCCCGCCTACTGGTCCTGCACGCGGCCTGGAAACTGGACACCCACGGCGACGCCGCGGTGGAGGTCAGCGCCATCAAGGCCGCCGTCCCCCGCATGGCCCAGCAGGTCATCGATATGTCTCTACAATTGCATGGCGGGGCCGGGATGAGCGACGATTTTCCGCTCGCCGGCGCCTATGCCACTGCACGTGCCCTGAGACTCGCCGACGGCCCGGACGAGGTCCACCTCGGCGTCGTCGCCAGATCGATGCTCGCCCCCTACCGCGACGCGGCCGCGGCGCGCACCACCGCATCACAGATCCGCACCGAGGAGACCCGATGAGCGCCCGAGACCGCAGAGCCGCCCCCGAGTCGTCGAGCCGCAAGGAGTCCGAGCACGATCACGAACCGGCCCTGCGCCGGCGCGTCCCCGGCACGGGGCCGGTGCGCCGCGAGGACTCGTTCGACGTGGCCGCCGTGGCAGCGTGGCTGCGGTCGATCACGCCCGATGACGCGACCGTGCTGGCCGGTGTAGATCTGGGCGACGACGACAACCCCGTCATCCCCGAAGTGCGCCAATACACCGGTGGCGCCTCGAACCTCACCTACCTGCTGCGATACCCGGGCGTCGACCTGGTGCTACGTCGGCCGCCTGCCGGGACGAAGGCCCGCGGGGCGCACGACATGCGCCGCGAGCACCGAGTGCAGTCGGCGCTGCGGCCCGTGTACCCGCTCGTCTCGCGGATGGTGGGGTTCTGCGACGACCTGTCGGTCATCGGCTCCGAGTTCTACGTGATGGAGCGGATGCGCGGCACGATCCTGCGCAAGGACCTGCCGCGGGAACTGCGCATGGATCGCGTCACCACGCGGCGACTGTCCGAGGCGGCGGTCGACGCGCTGGTGGACCTGCACTCGGTGGACATCGACGCCGCCGGGCTCTCCGATCTCGACCGCGGTGAGGGCTACGTGCGCCGCCAGGTCGAGGGCTGGTCGGCCCGGTACCGGCGGGCCCGCACCCCGGACGTGCCCGATTTCGCCCCGGTGATGAAGTGGCTCGAGGCCAACCAGCCGGAGGACGTGGGGCACTGCCTGGTCCACAACGATTTCCGGTTCGACAATCTGGTGCTGGACCCCGAGGACGTCACCCGCGTCGTGGGGGTTCTGGACTGGGAGATGTCGACCGTCGGCGACCCGCTCATGGACCTGGCCGGCGCGCTGGCCTACTGGGTGCAGGACGACGACGGCCCTATGTACAAGGCTTTCCGTCGCCAGCCCACCAACGCGCCCGGCATGCTCACGCGATGGCAGGTGGTGCAGCGCTACGCGCGGCGCTCGGGGATCGAGATCACCGAGGAGCAGTGGCGCTTCTACGAGGTGTTCGGCCTGTTCCGTCTCGCGGTGATCGCGCAGCAGATCAACCACCGCTACTTCCACGGCCAGACCACCAACCCGGCCTTCCGTCCGTTCCGACCGGCCGTGGGGCTGCTCGAGCAGCGGTGCCTGCGCATCATTCGCACCGGTCACGGCGATCTCAACCCCGGCAGGTTCAGGGTGCGGGACGTGGTGCCCGAGCTGATGGGGGTGCCGCGGATCGCGATGCCGCTCGTCGCCGGCGGTGTGCACGACGTGCGCAGCAAGATGAGCGGGATCCTCGGCGCGATCACCGGCCGCGACGGCTCGGCGACGAACGGCTCGCACTGATGGGGGCCATCCATCTCGTCCGCCACGGGCAGGCGTCGTTCGGCTCCGGCGACTACGACCGGCTCTCCGAGCTCGGACATCTCCAGGCCCGTCTGGCGGGGGAGGACATGGCCGCCCGGGGACTCCGCCCGGACGTGCTCATCCACGGCGGATTGCGCCGACAGCGGGAGACGGCCGAGGGCATCCAGGCGGGGCTCCGCGAGAAGGCGGACTGGGACTGCCCGATCGAGGTCGACGAGGGCTGGGCGGAGTACAACGCCGACGAGGTCCTCGAGGCCGCGCGGGAGGCGGGACTGACGGCCCGGCACGGCACCCTCGATTCCGCCGATTCCTCACCCGAGGCCAAGCGGGCCTTCCAGGACCAGCTCGACGACGCCCTCCACCATTGGGCCGGCCTCGAGGCGTTCGCCCTGTACGCCACCACCACGAAGGCGTCCCTGGCCGCGGCCGAAGCCCGGTCGGGCACGGGCCGGACCACCGTCGTGGTGTCCTCGGCGGGCACGATCTCGCTCGCGGTCGCCGGACTGCTGGCCGATCCCGACGGCGTGGCCGGGCTGTGGAAGCGACTGCAGCGGGTCACCGTCAACACCGGGATCGCCCGTGTGGTCGTGGGGCGCGAGGGGATGAACTGCATCTCCGTCAACGAGCATCAGCACCTGGAACGGGCCGCCGACCCCGCCGACCCGCGAGCGCTCATCACCCTGCGCTGAGCCGGCCGCGGCCGGAGTTCGCCACCACGCCCGGCACGGCCCGGCACGGCCCGGCATGGACCGCCACCCCCGGCCCGGGTCGGAGCTGCGAGCACCCGTGCGGTGGCCCGCGTCACCGTATCGTGGGCCCCGACGGCCGCAGGTGGCGGTCGCGCCAGCTCTGGAAGGGAAGTCGCGATGCCCACGTTCCAACGCGGTCACACCACGATCGCCTACACCGACACCGGCGCGCCGGAGGGGAAGCCGGACGCCCCGGTCGTGTTCTTCGCCCACGGACTCCTGTTTTCGGGCCGCATGTTTGAACCCCAGATCGAGCACCTGCGCGCCGACTTCCGCTGCGTGGCCATCGACTTCCGTGGTCAGGGGAACTCGCCGCGAGCCCTGGGCGGCTACGACATGGACACCCTCACGGTGGACGTGGCCGAACTGCTGCGGCACCTGCAGATCCCGGTGGTCAACTTCGTGGGGCTGTCGATGGGCGGCTTCGTGGGCATCCGCCTGGCGGCCCGGTACCCGGAGTCGGTGCACACGCTGACGCTCATGGACACCGCCGCCACGGCCGAGGAGCCCGCCAACCGGACCAAGTACAAGACTCTCGCCAAGGTGTACCGGCTCACCGGCGTCCGTCCGCTGAGGACGCGGGTCGCCCCGATCATGCTGGCCCCGGAGAACGTGGATGCACCGTGGGTGGAAGAGTGGATCTCGAGGCTCGACCGCAACGATCGCGCGGGCATGATCAAGGCGATCGAATCGGTCGCGGACCGGGACCCGTGTGAGGACGAGGCGGTACGGATCATCGCGCCGACCCTGATCATGGTCGGCGCCGAGGACGCCGCGACGCCGCCGGCCAAATCCCGGCGACTCGGGGAACTCATCGCCACGACGCGCTTCCACGAGATCCCCGGGGCGGGGCATTCAGCCACGCTGGAACGCCCCGATGAGGTCAACGCCATCCTTTCGGCGTTCCTCTCCGAATACACAATGTGACGACAAGGAACTCGATGACAGCGGACGGCCTACCGGCAAAAACAGGCAATTCGGGTCCCGACGGCTCGACCGGTTCACAAGGCCACGCGGGCCCCGACCCGACCCGCGACGGCGGGTGGGTGGGTCTGCTCACCGGCCGGGTCACGGCCTGGGTGATGCTCGCGATCATGCTCGTGATCTCGGGAGCCGTGTTCGCACTGGCCGCGTCCGAGGGGTCGTCCGAGGCGCCCAACTCGCTGCCCGATGAGGCCGAGTCCGCACAGGTCTCGCAGATCCAGGCGCAGTTCCCCGACTCCGGGTCCGTTCCGGCTGTTCTCGTCGTCTCCCGCTCGGGCGGCGGCGAGCTGGGGCCGGAGGGCATGGCCGCCGCCGGCGCCGCGGGGCAACGCATGTCCGAGGTCGTGGGTGCCGAGGCGCAGGGCCCGATCCCGTCGGAGGACGGCGAGGCCGCGCTGGTGATCGTGCCGGTCGAGTCCGACGTCATCTCCAACGACGAGGGCCGCGAACTCGTCGCCGACATGCGTAGCGCCGCCACGGACGGCCTCGGCGACGGGATGACCGCCGAGCTCACCGGTGGCCCGGCCTTCGCCGCGGACACCGCCGCCGCCTTCGAGGGCGCCGACTTCCGACTTCTCGCCGCGACGGCACTGGTCGTGGCCGTGCTGCTGATCGTCACCTACCGCTCGCCGGTGCTGTGGCTGGTGCCGCTGATCATCATCGGGATCGCCGACCGGGTGGCCGCACTGGTCGTGTCGCAGGTCGGCGAGCTGATGGATGTCCCCGTCGACGCCTCCACATCCGGCATCGTCTCGGTCCTGGTCTTCGGCGCCGGAACCAACTACGCCCTGCTCCTGGTGTCCCGCTACCGCGAGGAGCTACGCAGAACCGAGGATCGTCGCGGCGCTCTGCGTGCGGCCTACCGCGGCGCGGTCCCCGCGATCGCGGCCAGCAACATCACGGTGGTTCTCGCGCTGCTCACGCTGCTGCTGGCCACCCTGCCCAACTACCGTTCGCTCGGGATCTCCGCCGCGGTCGGCCTGATCATCGCGGCGGTCTACGCGCTCGTCGCACTGCCCGCCGCGCTCGCGGTGTGCGGCCGGGGATTGTTCTGGCCGTTCGTCCCGCGCCCCGGCGCCGTCGCGAAGTCCGGCCGGCCCACCCGCGCCGCCGAGAAGCCCGAGGGGTTCCGCGACGAGGTGCCGGCCGGCATCTGGGGCCGCATCGCCGCCCGAGTGGTCCAGCGACCGGTCACGGTGCTGATCTCGTGCGTCCTGCTGCTCGCGGTGCTGGGGCTCGGCCTGATCGGCACCCGGGTCGGGCTCAGTCAGACCGAGCAGTTCCGCACCGCCTCCGAGTCCGCCGCGGGTCTGGAGACCGCCGCCGAGCACTTCCCCGCGGGCGTCACGAACCCGGTCACCATCGTCACCCGCACGGGCACCGAGGGTCAGGTCCTCGAGTCCATCCAGGGCGTCGAGGGCGTGGTCTCGGCCAACCCGTCGGGCGAGTCCGGCACGGGCTGGAGCCGCGTCAACGTGGTGCTCGACGCCGCCCCCGCCACCGACCGTTCCGAGGACAGCATCGTCGGACTCCGTGACGCCGTGGACACCGTTCCCGGCTCCGAGGCGATGGTCGGCGGCTCGGTCGCCGAGGCCGTCGACACCAACGAGGGCAACGTCCGCGACTTCACCCTGATCGCGCCGCTTATCCTGCTCGTGGTGTTCGTCGTCCTCATCGGGGTGCTGCGCTCGCTGGTCGCACCGATCCTGGTCATGCTGGCCACCACGCTGTCCGCGGTGGCGGCGCTGGGACTCGGCACGTTCGTCACCACCCAGGTGCTGGGCTTCCCCGGCCTGGACGTGTCGGTGCCGCTGTACAGCTTCCTGTTCCTGGTCGCCCTCGGCGTCGACTACTCGATCTTCCTGACGATCCGCGCCCGCGAGGAGTCGGCCACACACTCGACCCCTGAGGCCATGGTGCGCGCGGTCGCCCTGACCGGCGGCGTCATCACCTCCGCGGGCATCGTGCTGGCGGCGGTGTTCGTGGTGCTCGGCGTCCTGCCGCTCATCGTGCTCACCCAGGTCGGCGTGATCGTCGCGCTGGGCGTGCTGCTGGACACGTTCGTCGTGCGCACTCTGGTCGTCCCGGCGCTGTTCACGCTCGTCGGCGACAAGGTCTGGTGGCCGGGCAATCCGCGTCGAGCGACCGGCGGGACCACGACCGACGGGGCCACAACCGCTGGAGCCGCCACCGGCGGGGCCCCGGCAACCGCGGCCGCGGCCGCCGAATAGTCCACCGTTCATCCACCCGTTCTCACCCCACAGGGAGACCCCATCATGAACACCGCCGCTGCACCCTCTACCGCCATCTCCTCCCGCCGTCCCGGCCGTCCCCGCCGGCCCGGGCTGCGGGCCCTCGTCACGACCGCCGTGGTGGCCCCGCTGCTCGCGGCCGGGCTGGGCGCCGCGCCCACCGCCGGTGCTCAGGACCTCACCGACGGTGGCCGCCTGGGTGGCGGCTCGTCGCAGCTGCTGCCGGACGGGTTCACGCTCGGCTCCGTCGGCGGTCCCGAACTCTCCCAGGTCGAGTCGGTCGATCTCGAGCGTTACGCCGGGACGTGGCACCAGGTCGCCGCGATCCCGCAGCCGTACACGCTGCAGTGCACCAACGACACGAAGGCCGAGTACGCGGTCACGCCGCAGGGCACGGTGTCGGTGAAGAACACCTGCGGCTCGGCGATCAGCTCGGACTCGTCGATCGAGGGCGAGGCGACCGTCCGCGACACCGACACCAATGCCTCCCTGCGGGTGAACTTCGGCGGCGTCCCGTTCCAGGACCCGAACGGGCCGGTCAACTACCGCGTCACCTACCTGGCTGAGGACTACTCGCTGGCGATCGTCGGCGACCCCACCCGCTCGTCGGGCTTCGTCCTCAGCCGTGAGCCCGAGCTCAGCCCCGAGCAGTGGTCCACCGTGCGCGGCGTGATCGAGGACCGCGGATGGTGGTCGTGCGCCTTCCTCACCGTGCCGATGGCCGGTGGACGCGGCGACGCCACGCCGCTGTGCCTCCTGCCCTGACACCCCTCCGGCGACGACAGGAGCTCCGATGAGCATCGACGCGTTCTGCACGATCCCCGCGACCCCGGCCGAGGCGTGGCGGTACTTCACCGCGCCGGGTGCACTGCCGCGACTGTCCCCGCCGTTCCTGTCGCTGCGCCCGGTGCGCGAGGCGGCCTCCCTGCGTGACGGCGAGGCCGTCCTCGAGCCCCGCACCGCGCTGCCGGGCCCGCTGGCCGCGCGATTCGGTCCGCAGTGGGTGGCCCGCCACGAGCCCGACGGTTTCGTGGACGGCGAGCGCTTCGTCGACCGCTGCGTGACCGAGCCGTACGCCTCGGCGACCGGCTGGGTTCACACGCACACCGTGACGTCCGGCCCGGACGGCACCGCCATGATCGGCGACCGGATCCAGGCCCGCGTCCCCGATCGGCTGTTGACGCGCCTGGTGACCTACCGCTACCGCCAGATGGCCGCCGACCTGCAGGCTATCGCCGATCTCCACCCGGCCGCGTCGGGGCCCCTGACCGTCGCGGTCACCGGCGCGTCGGGCCTGGTCGGTGGCGCCCTCACCGCGCTCCTCGGCGTCGCGGGGCACGAGGTCGTGCGCCTGGTGCGTCCCGGCGACCCCAGCGCGCCCGGCACGGTCGAAGGTGGGGACCGTGGAGAAAACCGAAATCACGACGACGACGACACCACCACCCACTCCCGCCCCCACCAGTCGGTGCGCGTCTGGGACCCGGCAGATCCCGCTCCCGATCTCCTGGACGGCATCGACGTGCTGGTGCATCTGGCCGGTGCCTCGATCGCCGGCCGCTTCACCGCCGGCCACCTGCGCACGGTGCGTGAGAGTCGGGTCGGGCCCACGCGGCGGCTGGCCGAGTTGGTCGCCGCACGGGGCGGCGCCACCGCCCTGGTGTGTGCTTCGGCGGTGGGGTTCTACGGCGCTGACCGTGGCGGCGAGCCGCTGACCGAGTCGGCCGAGGTCGGCACGGGCCCGCTCGCCGAGATCGTCGCGGACTGGGAGGCGGCATGCGAGCCGGCCCGCGCGGCCGGGGCTCGCGTGGTCAACGTCCGGACAGGTGTAGTGCTGTCCGCGGGCGGCGGGATGCTGCCGCCGCTCGCCGCGATCGCGCGCACCGGCCTGTCCGGTCGCCTCGGGTCGGGTCGGCAGTGGATGTCGTGGATCGCGCTCGACGACCTCACGGACATCTACCTGCGTGCGATTGTCGATACGCGTGTAGAGGGGGCGGTCAACGGCACCGCGCCGGAGCCGCTCACCAACCGGGAGTTCACCAGCGTGCTCGGCTCGGTCCTGCACCGGCCGACGGTGGTCCCGGTGCCGGGATGGGCGCCCGGTCTGCTCCTGGGCTCACGGGGTGCCGACGAACTGGCCTTCGCGGATCAGCGGATCGTGCCGGACGTGTTGGCCGGGCTCGAGCACCCGTTCCGTTTCCCGGAGCTCCGTGCGGCACTGGAGCACGAGCTCGGCGCCGAGGACCAGCCGACCGCGATCCAGCGGACGTAACCGGCTCACCGTTGCAGGATCATCGGGACCAGCACCCGCCGGGCCAGAGCGCGGATCTCGTCCTCGGAGGTCACCACGGGCGGACCGTCGGGCATCACGACAAGCGAGTGCAGGAACCGTCCGACGACGCTGCCCACCTCGCGGGACAAATCCCGTACCTCGGCGTCGGTCATGGGCCGGGTATGGACGTCCGCGTTCCAGATATTGCGGAGGAATTCGGCGACGATCTCGGTGATCCCGCCCAGCACCGAGTCGGACTGACCGGCCAGCACGGCCATGGTCTCGATCTTGTCGACCTCGATGAGCCGCCTCACTAGCTCGCTCTCGCGGATGTCGAAGACCGTGCCGACGAGCAGGTCCTCGACGTGCTGCACCGGGTCCCATTCGAGGGAGGAGAACGGGGTGAACCGCGCGTTGACCGACATCATCAGCCGCTGCGCCTCGTGGGCGTAGATGGCGCGCAACACCTGGTCGCGGGTGCCGAGGCGGCGGTACAGCGTCACCCGGGTCACGCCGGCCGCCCGGGCGATGTCGTCAGTGCTGGACCCCTTGATGCCGCGCTCGGCGAGCACTGAACACGCCACCTCGATGATGCGGATGTCCTCCGCGTCATGGGCGCCATTGCCACCGATGACAGCGGCGCCGCCGTCCGCACCCTCCGCGTTCGTGCTCGCTGAGGATGCTGTGCCGGACATTGTGGATTCGGAACCGGAAGTTGCTGTATCAGTGTCGGCTGGACGGTCGGCGCCGTGGTCGGTGTTACGTGTCACACCCTCATGTTACGACCTGGGAATCGCGGGGGTGCCGCTACTTGGATGTTCGGTGGTCGGCAGCCTTTAGCGGGGCTGCTCTCCCTCGGCCGGGTAGGCGGTGTAGCCGGGGAACGGCTCGTGTGGCTGCGTGCCCGGCTGCGGTGCCTGCGGCCCGCCGATCGCGGGCGCGCCGTACTGCTGCTGCTGGTACTGCTGCTGCGGCTGCTGTTGCTGTTGTTGCTCGCCGTACCCGGGCGCAGCGTGGCGCGACGCCGAGGTGTCGGGGGCGGCACCGCCCTCGGACTCGGGGACCATGTCGAAGACGCCCGGCTTGGGCTTGCTCGCGCGGGCCTCCTCGTCCTCCACGGAGGTGCCCTTTGCAGCTGCCTCGGCCAGCGCCACGGACCGGGCGATTTCCGGGTCGGTGGAGGTGTCGAACCACTCGTCCGGGGCGGAGGGCAGGTCGGCGTCCGTGTCGACCTCGGACGGTTCGTAGCGGAACACGCCGTCGTCGTCCTTCTTCGCGACCGCCTTGGCGAAGTTCTCCAGGGAATCGCCGAACTGCGACGGGATCATCCACATGGTGGCGGCGTCGCCCTTGGCCATCTCGGGCAGGTTCTGCACGTACTGGTAGGCCAGCATCTCGGGGGTCGGCTTGGAGGCCTTGACCGCGGCGTTGACGCGCGCGATCGCGGCGGCCTGACCCTCGGCGACGAGGTAGCGGGCGGCACGCTCACCCTGGGCGCGCAGCATGCGGGACTGCCGGTCGGCCTCGGCGGCGAGGATGGCGGCCTGCTTGTTGCCCTCGGCGTCCAGGATGGCCGCCTGCTTGGCGCCCTGCGCGGTGGTGATCGCGGCCTCGCGGTTACCTTCGGCCGTCAGGATCGTGGCGCGCTTCTCGCGGTCGGCGCGCATCTGCTTCTCCATCGAATCCTGGATGGAGGGCGGCGGATCGATCGATCGCAGCTCGACCCGGGCCACGCGCAGACCCCAGCGGCCGGTCTCGGAGTCGAGGACGCCGCGCAGCTGCTTGTTGATCATGTCGCGGCTGGTCAGCGTCTGCTCGAGCGTGAGTCCACCCACGACGTTTCGGAGCGTCGTGGTGGCGAGCTGCTCCACCGCGATGATGTAGTTGTTGATCTCGTACACCGCGGACTTGGGGTCGGTGACCTGGAAGTACACGACCGTGTCGATGCTCAGCGTGAGGTTGTCCTCGGTGATCATCGACTGCGGGGGGAAGGTGACGACCCGCTCACGCAGGTCTACCTTGGCACGCACGCGGTCGATGAACGGGATGATCAGCGTGAGCTGACCGCTCACGGTGCGCTGGTAGCGACCGAGTCGTTCGATCACGGCGGCCTCGGCCTGGGGGATGAGCTTGACCGAGCTCACCACCACCGCGGCGATCAGGATGACGATGACGGCAAGGAAGATCAATCCACCCATGCTTTTCCTCCGTTTGTGTGGGCTCTACAGGCCGCGCACGACGATCGCCGTGGCGCCCTCGATCTCGTGCACGAGGATTTTCTCGCCGACAGTGAAGGTCTCGCCCTCGATGAGCGGCCGGGCGGTCCAGGTGTCCCCGGCGATCTCGACCAGCCCGCCGGACCCGTCGACGGCCTCGACCACCGTGCCACCACGACCGGTGAGCGCTGCCGTGTTGGTCTCGTGCTCCGGCAGCGAGGCCAGCATGCGACGTCGCACGATCGGCCGGACAGCGGCGAGCATGATGACGGAGACGAGAGCGAACGCCAGCGCCTGGCCCCAGACCGGCGCACCGAGAAATGCCGCGCCGGAGCCGCCGAGCGCACCTGCGGCGAGCATGATGAGGATCAACTCGCCGCCGGCCGCCTCACCGGCAGCCAGCAGCACAGCTGCTCCGAGCCAGATAAGTCCTGCGTGCATGTGACCGAGACTACCCACTGACGGTGTCCGACAGAGGAAGCCTGGGTGGAGGGCTACGCTCTATCGCGTGTCGACTCTGAAGAAGTTCGCCTGGTTGTCGGTCGCTACGGCGGTCGTCACCATCGTGCTGAAGATGGCGGCCTGGTACGTCACCGGGTCCGTCGGCCTGCTCTCCGACGCCGCGGAGTCCGTGGTCAACCTGGTGGCCGCCCTGATCGCGGTCGGAGCCGTGACCGTCGCCGAGCGCCCCGCCGACGACGATCACCAGTACGGCCACTCGAAGGCCGAATACTTTTCTGCGGGTGTAGAGGGCGCGATGATCTTCGTCGCCGCGGCCTTCATCCTCTTCGTCTCCGTCGAACGCATCATCAACCCGGCGCCGCTGGAATCGATGGGCATCGGCCTGGCTATCTCCGTCCTCGCAGCGATCATCAACGGCATCGTGGGCGCCTTGCTCGTGCGCGCGGGGACCAAGCACCGCTCGCCGACACTCAAAGCGGACGGCAAACACCTCATCACCGATGTGATCACCTCGGTCGGTGTGGTGGTCGGTCTGACCCTCGCGTGGCTCACCGGATGGGAGATCCTCGACCCGCTGGTGGCGATCGGCGTGGGCGTGAACATCCTGTTCATCGGCTACAAGCTGGTTCACGAATCAGGGATGGGGCTCATGGACGCGACCCTCCCCGAGGAGGACAACCAGGTCATCGAGGAGGTGCTGGAGCGTCATCGCGAGCCGGGCCGCGTCGACTTCCACGAGCTGCGCACCCGCGAGTCGGGCAAGTGGCGTTTCGTCGAGTTCCACGCCCTGGTGCCGGGGGAGTGGACCGTCGACCGTGGGCACGAGTTGGTCGAGAAGGTCGAGCAGGCGATCCACGCCGCCCTGCCGAGCTGCCACATCACCAGCCACCTCGAGCCGATCGAGGATGAGCGCGCGTACAACGACGTGCACCTCTAGACAATCCCGCGGTCACGGCGCGGCGCCGGAAGTAATCTTGCGGGTGTGTCCCACCCGAAAATGTTTGACGACGACGACCCCGCGTACGTACGCCTGAGCACGCTCTGTCTGACCTTTCCGGACGCGGCGGAGAAGATTGCGCACGGTCGGCCGGTGTGGTTCACGAAGAAAGTGTTTGCCGTCTTCGGCGGCAAGATCAAGGGCGATCACGCCGACCCGCTGCTCGATCACGCGCTGCTGTTCCTGCCCGATCCGGCCGAACGGGTCGCCCTGGAGCAGGACGCACGGATCCACCTCCCCGCCTACTACGGCCCGGCCGGCTGGCTGGCCCTCCCGCTCGACACCCCGGAGGTGGACTGGGACGAGGTGGCCGAACTCGTCGAGTCCTCGTACCGCCAGACCGCCGGCGTCCGCCGGGTGGCGCGCCTGGACGAGGCCGGCAGGGGCTAGCTTTCCGGAGTCGGTCGGCAGAGCTGATCCGGCCGG
>DGYFJ06201__coassemble_642_pt1 | contig 30421 bp, 28 predicted proteins | sample DGYFJ06201__metabat2_low_PE_015 | metagenome-assembled genome bin DGYFJ06201
ACACACCCCTGTGTCAGAAGTCGTGATACAGCACAGTGCGATTTCCACCCCTGATCTCGCCCATTTGCCATGCAACTGCGAAGGCATGTCTTGCAACTGGCTCAGGGACGGGGCGGGCGCGGGCCGCGCGCGGGGCGGGCCGGGCGCGCGCCGAGGCCCCGCGTTACTCCGGCTGGGGCAGGTCCTCGGTCAGGTGCCGGAACGCCTCGAGATTGCGCAGCGACTCACCCCGCGAGACGCGCCACTCCCATTCGCGGCGGATCGCCGTGTGGAAGCCGGTCTCGATGATGATGTTGAAGTCGTGGTCAGCGGCCTCGAGAACCTGGCCGAGCACCCGGTCCAGCTCCTCCTCGGTCACCGCGACCAGCGGCATCCGGCCGACGAGGTAGATGTCGCCGGTGTTGTCCAGCGTGTACGCCACCTGGTACATCCGGCGATTGCGGCGCAGCAGGTACTTGTAGACCTTCTCGAAATCCTCGTCCGGCTTGCGACACACGAACGCCTCGATGCGCACGCTCTCCTTCGCCACGGTCAGGTGGCACGCGGTCTTGAGCCGCTTCTCCCCCGGCAACTGCACCACGAACGTCCGGCCGTCGGCCAGTGTTGACTCGATGTCGCGGTCCACCAGGAAGTCGCGGATCCGCTCCACCGTGGGGGCATCGACCTCGTCCCGACCCCGCGGGGAACGGGAGCCACCGCGACCGTCGCCGGAAGCGCCGCCGCCGCCGGCCTCGTCGTCGTCGCCCATGCGCTTGCTCTCGGTGGGGTCGATCATCGTGACTCCTTCGGGGGTCGGGGCGGATCAGTGTCGGGACGGAAAGTGAATCGTGCAGGTCAGGACGCCGTGACCGCCGCGCGCCGCGCCCGGTACGCGGCCATGGTTCCGGCGTACGAGGCCAACAGCCCGTCGGCCGTGGAGTCCCAACTGAAGCCGGCGGCGTGGTCCGGCGCGTTGCGGGACATGGCCAACCGGGTGTCGTCGTCGTCAAGCAACGATCCGAGGACCCGCGCCCACTCGCGCGGATCGTGCCCGTCCACGGTGATCCCGGTCCGGCCGTCGGCGACGGCCGTCGGCAACCCACCCACGGCGGCGGCCACGACCGGCGTCCCGCACGCCTGCGCCTCCAGCGCGACCAGCCCGAACGACTCGGAGTACGAGGGCACCGCCACGATGTCCGCGGCGCGATACACGTCCACCAGCTCCGACGGCGGGCGCGGCGCCAGAAAGCTCACGCGGTCGGCCACGCCCAGCTCGTCGGCCAGCTCCATGAGCGAGCGCGGCCGTTCCAGGCCCGACCCGCTGGGCCCGCCCACGACGAGCAGCCGGACGTCGCGGTGCGGGTCGGCGCGCACGATCTCGGCGAGGGCGCGGACCACCACGTCGGGCGCCTTGAGCGGCTGGATCCGCCCGACAAACGCGATGACCTCGGTCTTCTGCGCCAGCCCGAGCGCGCGCCGGGCCTTCTCGGTGCCGCGCTGCGTGCCGGGGGTGTACTGCTCGAGGTCGGCGCCGGGCGGCACGATGTCGATGTCGGCCGGGTCAGCGTCGTAGTAGCCCACGAGCTCGTCGCGCTCGCCGGTGGTGTTGACAACCAGGCGGTGCGCGGCGTCCACGATCTGCTGCTCGCCGATGCGCCGCGACTCGGGCTCGGGGGTGTCGCCGGCGGTGAGGACGGCGTTCTTGACCTCGGCGAGCGTGTGGGCGGTGTGCACGAGCGGCACGCCCCAGTGCTCGGCGGCCACGAGCCCCGCCTGGCCGGACAGCCAGTAGTGCGAGTGGATGAGGTCGTAATAGCCGGGCGCGTGGCCGGCCTCGGCGCGCATCACGCCGGCGACGAACGGGCACAGCTGCGTGGGCAGGTCCTCCTTGCGCAGGCCCTCGAACGGCCCCGCGACGATGTTGCGGACCAGCACGCCATCGCCCGCCTCCTCCACCGGGGGCTGGCTGGAATGCGTTGCGCGGGTGAAGATCTCCACCTCGACGCCGCGTTGGGCCAGCCGCCGCGCGGTCTGCAGGACGTACACGTTGAGACCCCCGGCGTCACCGGTGCCGGGCTGGGCCAGCGGCGAGGTGTGAAAGGACAGCACCGCGACGCGCCGGGGTAGCGGCAGGTCGGGGCCGGGGTGGAGGTCGGAAACGGTCACCAGTCCGATTGTGCCCCCGTCCGCGCGCCGGTGCACGTCGCGTGGGGGCGGGAGGGTGTCGACGGGGATGGGTTGGAACGTTGCCCACCAGTGTGAGGCGGCAGGTCGCCGAGGGGATGAGGCGGGAGGTTGTAGACGGGAGTGGGGCGGGAGGTTGTCGCATGAGTACGACGACGACGCCGGCATGAATGTTCGATAGTGAACTTCTCCCCACCCTGCGGCCTGGATACCCCGTCGGGACGGTCGGCGATATAGCGTGCGCGACGGTAATTGTCACCACCGATCACACCGGAGGAACCCCATGACCGTTCGCCGTATCGGCATCACGCTCGCCCTCGGCGTCGCGCTGACCGCCGCGTCGTGCTCATCCGACACCGTAGATCAGGCCGAGTCGGTCGCCTCGGACACGGTCTCCGAGGCGACGGGCGGCGCGAACTCCGAGCCCACCGATGCGCCGGTGCAGGAGTTGCTGCTGACCCCCGACGAGGTCACCTCGATGCCCATGCAGGAGGCCGACCCCGCGATGCTGGCGCAGGCCGGGGCGGGGTTCGACATGCCCGAGGGCATGGAGATCAACTTCGATCCCCCGGAGTGTGCCGACGCCGCTGACATGAACTCGGCTCTGGCCAAGGATGTCGCGGATGGTGAGCTCGCGGCGCTCATGGGCGGCGGGGAGACGTCCACCGTCGCATACACGATCCAGGTGCTCCGGACCTCGATCAGCTTCGATGAGTACCAGACCAACTGGGGGAACTGCGAGAACGTCCAGTTCGAGGGGCAGGCGCTCGGCATGAGCGGCACCTCGACCTCGGCGGACGCCCCCGAGATCGAGGGTGTCGGCGATGTTGTCGCCCGTACGACCGACACACAGGTGGAGGGTGTTCTGGGCGAGGGCGGCCGGATGGCGACCCTGGTGTACCTGACCGAGGTCCGCGGCGTGAAGGTGGTCGGCGGGGCCGTTACCGCCCCCGAACTCGGCGGCGAGATCGGGCCCGAGGCAGAGGCGGAACTGGCGGACCTGATGGCGCAGCAGGTCGCCAAGGTCAACAACGCCGGCTGACCACCCGCCCGCCCCGAGTCGGGGACCCCGCCGCGCGGTGGGGCACCCCGATGTCCGGGGCTGTCAGAGCGCGGCGGCGAACGCGTCGAGCTCTGACAGGAACTTCGGGGTCTCCTCGATGAATGGTGCGTGGGCGGACTCGGCGAAGCCCACGTAGCGGCCACCGGGGATCATCTCGGCGTTGGCCTGACCGGCTGAGGGCAGGACCACGCCGTCGTGCTCGCCGTGGATGACCAGCGCCGGGATGGTCAGGGCGCGCAGGGTCTCGTCGTTGTCCACTCGCCGGGTGAGCAGTTTCTGGCGGACCGCCGGCGGGGTGGCCAGGGACAGACCGAAGATGCGCTGGCCGCTCGTGCCGTCACCTCGGCGCATCATCGCGGTCCCGAAGCTGGCCAGAGCGGCGACGGCCTTGCCGGGGCGCTCGTCGAAGGCGCCGTTTGAGGTCACCTCGATCATCGCCGGGCCCACCGCGCCGCCCGCCGAACGGGAGATCGAGGTGACGGCGCCGCAGAGCACAAGTCCCGCGACCCGTCCCTCGCCGCGCGCTGCCAGGTAATCGGAGACGACGATCCCGCCGTACGACCAGCCCAGCAGGATCGCGCCCGCACCGTCGCCGATTCCGGCGGCGTCCAGGACCGCCTCTACGTCGTCGGCCCATTGGGCGGCCGAGTCATAGCCTTCCGCCGCGACGGTCGAGTGCCCGTGTCCGCGCAGGTCCATCGCCACCACGCGGAACCGGGTGGCGAGCTCCGCCAGCAGGTCCGGGCCCCAGCACGCACTGGACTGGGCCCAGCCGTGAACGAGCAGGAGCGGGCGTGCGGCGGGATCGCCGAGAGTCCGGTAGGCGATCGCGGCGCCGTCGGACGAGACTGCCGAGGCGATGGTCATGGCGGGCGACGGTGCGCTGGTGGAGGTCATGTCGGTCATGGTGCCAGCCGTCACTCGTACGCACCGGCATCCGCGCAGAACGGTCCCCCGACGCCGCCCTCCGGGCGATACCGTAGGCCAATGGTTGAAACCTCGACGCAGACGGACCCCGAGGTCGTCGTCCGCAATTTCCTGGATGCCCTCCAATCCGGCTCGACCTCCGCGGTGGCGGACCTGGTCGCTGACGACGTGTGGTGGACGAATGTGGGGCTGCCCACCGTCAAGGGAAAGAAGGCCGTGATCGGCGCGATCGCCGCCATGAACCGCAACATGCACCTCGGGATCCGCACCCACAATCTCGCCGTGTCGGCGCCGGCCAACCCGACCGACCCCCGCTCCCCCCACGTGGTGTTGACCGAGCGCACGGACTCGCTCAGCCTGGGCCGGTTCCGCTGCGACTTCTGGGTGTGCGGCCGGATCGAGGTCCGCGACGGACGGGTCATCGGATGGCTGGACTACTTCTCCACCACCAACATGGTCCGCGGCACGATCCGTGGCCTCGTCGGGATCATCCCGGGCCTCGGCCGACGCTGACATGCCGGTCCGGCTCCACCCCGATTCGCGTGTCGAATCCGAGTGCCGGCTCCCATTCCGTGCGTCGGCCGCGGGTCTACTCGCGATCTGCATGGCGGCAGCGCTCGCTCTGGGCGCGTGCAGCAGCCACCCCCGACCGCCCCGCTCCGATGTTGTCGAGAGCCAGATCGAGGACATCCCGGGCGTGGACACCACGGTCACGAACGACAACGGCTTCCCTCTCTACGGTGCTTCCACCTCATCCGGGTCGGTGAAGCACGGGCCGTCGGGGAGGATGACACTGCCCCTCGAGGACGACCTCACCGCAGATCGTGTGGTGGAGATCCTCCACACCGCCGTCGAGGCCAGCGGTGGCTCGTTCGAGAGCAGCACGCTGACCCTTATCCGCCGCGCCGGCACCGACGCCGAGTCGGAGTACTCCGGGCCGATCAGCAGCACGGACAGGTGGATGGCTCGGGCGCGCCTGTGGTGGGAGCTGACCACGCCACAGGATGTCGCCGTCACCTATCGAACGACGACGTCTTCCGATGATCTCGTGGTCGACGCCTCCGGGCTGCCTGACGACTCCCCCGCCGCCCGACCGTCGATCGACCACCTCCGCGAACTCGTGGCTGATGGACTGGTACCCGCACCCCATCGCGGAGAAGACCGCGGCTGGACCGTCACCGCCCGCAATCGTGGGCCGGCGGTGACGTTGAACCGACTGGACGCGAACACCCTCGACGACGAGGTGTGGGAGGCACTCACCGTTCCTGCGCTGACAGGCCTGGTCGACGACGTGAAGTTCAACGATCCGACCTCAGCCGCCGGCGGGAAGGGCTACGACATGAGCACCTCACCGCGACCCAGTACGAAGGAACCGCCTTCGGCCCCGCACCCCATTCTGGTGACTCTTCGCGTCCCACCCGGGCAGGAGGAGGATCTGCTCGACGCCGAGGTCGTACGCGCTCTCCATGCGGTTCCGAACCTGCGGTTCATCACCCTGGCGTTCGCCGACCCCGACTCGTACGACGACCCGTCATACGCCATCGATCTCGACCAGTGCACGCTTGAGCGCACCGAGGACCTCATCGAGGAGAACGGCGGCACCGTCCCGTCGCTGGCCCCTCCGTCAACCTCCACGTCCCGGGGCGGACGCGAGTGGGCCACCACGCCCACCTCCGCACCTCTTCGTCCGAAAGGCCTCATGACCGTGACGATGAACGAGGCCGCGTGGACTTTCTGGCGCCACCTCGGATGCTGGTGACGCGTCACCTCGGAGCGGGTGACCCGCCCTCCGGATAGCGCGCCGGAAGGCTAACCTGACCGCATGAGTACCGAGCACACCGCCGCCCGTGAGCGCCTCGCCGCCCTGCCCGCCGACACCCGCATCGCGGTGGTGACGGGCGCATCGTCCGGGATCGGGGAGGCTAGCGCCCGCGAGCTCGCCCGGCAGGGATTCCATGTCGTGGTGGGCGCGCGGCGAGTCGACCGGCTGGAGGCTCTGGCGGGCGAGATCGACGGCACCGCCCTCCCGCTGGACGTGACCGACGAGCAGTCGTGCGCGGAGTTCTGCGCAGCCCTCCCGCGGCTTCACGTGCTGGTCAACAACGCCGGCGGCGCCAAAGGCACCACCAGTGTGATGGACGCCGACGAGGACCAGTGGCGGTGGATGTGGGAGACCAACGTCCTCGGCACGCTGCGCATGGTCAAGGGCCTCATCCCTACGCTTGTAGAGACCGGGGACGGGCTGGTCATCACCATCACTTCCATCGCGGCACTGGAGTCGTACGACAACGGCTCGGGCTACACCTCGGCCAAGCACGCGCAGGCGGTCCTGCACCGGACCCTGCGCGGCGAGCACCTGGGCCAGCCCGTGCGGTTCACCGAGATCGCGCCCGGCATGGTCGACACCGAGTTCTCCACGGTGCGGTTCGACGGGGACCGGGAGAGGGCCGACGCCGTGTATCGCGGACTGACCCCGATGGAGGCGGAGGACATCGCCGAGATCGTGGGTTTTGTCGCCAGCCGGCCGTCGCACGTGAATCTCGACCAGATCGTGGTGAAGCCGCGTGCCCAGCACTCGGCGATGCGGGCGCACCGGGACTAGGGTCAGGCGTTCCGCAACCCCTCCGAAGGCCAGCCGAATGCCTCTACGGAAGGTGAGGCTATGCATCCTCAGGTTAGGCTGCGCACCGTCAGGTTAGGCTAACTGACCTGGCACGATGCCGATTTTGCTCCTAATGTTGGCGCCCTCGGGAGAGCGTCTCCCCGCCCGCCCGGGCACCTGCCGGGGCAACTGACGAAAGGCATCACCATGACCAAGGCAAACAGCGCCTTCACCGACCTCCTCTCGACGCAGATCGGCAACGAGTTCGCGGCGTCCCAGCAGTACATCGCGATCGCCGTGTGGGCCGATTCGCAGGACCTTCCGCAGCTGGCCGCCCGCTTCTACCAGCACAGCCTGGGCGAGCGGAACCACGCCATGATGATGGTGCAGTACATGCTCGACCGCGGTCTCAAGGCGGAGATCAAGGAGATCCCCGCGCCGCGCGGCGAGTTCGACGGCCCGGTGGACGCCCTCAAGCTGGCGCTCGAGCAGGAGAAGGAGGTCACCGAGCAGATCGAGGCCCTCTTCCAGGCCGCACGCGCCGAGTCCGACCCGCTGGGCGAGCAGTTCATGCTGTGGTTCCTGCGCGAGCAGGTCGAGGAGGTCGCCAACATGGACACGCTGGTGACCATCGCCGAGCGCGCGGGCGATGTCTGGTTCCGCATCGAGGAGCACCTCGCCCGCGAGTCCGACTCCTCCACCAACACCGGCACCCCGCCGGCCGTCGCTGGCGGCGCGGTCTGATCTGACCGTCACGACAAAGCCCGGTCCGGGACGGAGCAAGCCGCCCCGGGCCGGGCTTTCTTGCATCCGACGGTCAGGGCACCCCGGCGCAACCGCCTACCGACTCCCGCCTACCGCGACCAGTCCGCCAACCGCTCCCCAAGGATCCGGTCGCTGTCCTGCAGCGCCGCCGCATTGGCCTCCGCGCTGCCGCCCATCCACATCCCCTTCGCATAGTCGCCGGGCACGGAAAATATGTGCCCCGCCTCGGGATAGATGTGCACTTCGGTGCGGTCGGGGCGCATCTCGGCGAACCGCCGGGCGGAGTCGGCGGCGGGCCACAGCTGGTCGTCGCCGCCGGCGAAGATCAGCACCTCCCCCGGCACCCGCGTCAGATCGATCTGCTTGTCCTGCGCGCCCGGCTGATCGAACGTGGCCTCGTACACGGGCCGCAGTCGCACGGGCGTCCCCAACACGGTCGCCGCCAGCATCCGAAGCGTGGGCCCGGAGTCGGAGGCGTCGCTGAAAGCCAGGTACGGGATCTCCTCTCCCCGGTACGTCCACGACGACGCGACGTTGGAGAAGTCGAGACCCTGCGTGATGTGGTCACCGGGCGCGAACAGGACCGTGTTGTCGATGCGCGGTTCGTAGGTCGGCGCCAGCGCGGCCAGTTCGGCGCCCTTCGACGTCCCGATCACCGTGACCGGATCCACCGATTCGACGTTCGCCTCGGCCCAGTCGAGCGCGCGCGACACCGTCTCCACCGGCACTCGGCTGAGCATCTCGGGCTGATCGGGCTGCCCGAAGTAGAACAGCGCCAGCACCTCGTGGCCCTGGCTGGCGAGCAGTTCGGCGTGGTCGAAATCGGGCCCGCCCTCGGATCCGCCCCAGGTCAGGACGACGCCGCGGTGGCGGATGTCGTCGGGCCGCAGGTGGAATCCGCGCACCGGCCCGTCGGCGATCGGCGTGACCGCCACGCCCGGCATCGCGGTGGGGTAGGCGGCGGCATTCATGGGGTCGGGGTAGGCGAGGTCGGGGTCGGGGTAGCGGAAATGGTTGACGACGCGCGCCGCGACAAAAGCCAGTACGACGACGACGAGGAACACCACCGGCCACTTGAGCCAACTCCACACTTTCCGCATCCCGCTCCTCCCCACGTAGCCCGAAGCCCGAGCGTATGCGGTCCGCGACGACCCCGCATCGAGAAGTGGATTCGGCCCACGTCATGCGAGTAGAAGTGGGCCGAACCCTCTTGATGACGAGCGGCGCGGGCCGGGTCAGCCGCGGCCAGGTCAGGCGCGGACGAACTCCATATAGGTCACCCCGCTCTCGAATTCCCGGGCCATTCGCCGCCGCAGGCTCAGCACCGGGGCGGCTTGTCCCGCGACGAGCGGGATGCCCGCACCGAGGATGAGCGGATTGACCTTGAGTCGGAACTCGTCGATCTCGTCGATGAGCGTGGCCGCGAGCGCCCCGCCGCCGCAGAGCCAGATATCGAGGTCCGACGGCTCCGCCTTGAGCTCGCGGACCACGGCGACCGGGTCCCCCGAGGTGATGGTCAGGCCGTCCTCGACCGGCAGGTCGCCGGGGTGGCTCGTGAACACGTACTGCCGCAGGTGCGGATATCCGCTGGCCAGGCCCTCGTCGACGGCGACCTGATGCGTGGCCCGTCCCATCAGGACCGTGTCGAAGGCCCGCGGCCGGGCCTGGGTCAGCCCGAGCGTCTCGCGGAAATGGCCCGGGATGGTCTCGGGGTATCGCTCGGTGAGCCAGGGCCCGTGGTCGCCCTCGAGGGGGAAGAAGTCGAACGCGCCGTCGGGCGCGGCGATGAAGCCGTCGACCGTCACGGCAACGTAATAGATGAGCTTTCGCATGGTGATTCCTCGCTTCTGGAGTGGGTGGGGTGGCAGGTCAGGCGAGGGTGATCACGTCGTCCACCCCCACCCGTTCGCAGAAGCCGTCATCGTGACTGACCAGCAGCAGAGCGCCCCGCCACTGCGCGAGTGCATCGGCGAGGACCTCCACGCCCTCGAGGTCGAGGTTGTTGGTGGGTTCGTCGAGGATCAGCAGCTGCGGCATCGGCCGGGCGAACAGCTCCGCCGCCAGTGCCGCCCGCAGCCTCTCGCCGCCGGACAACTCGGCCAGCCGGCGGAAACCCGCGTCACCGGTGAACAGCATCCGCGCCGCGTGGGCGTGCGCCTCCTCCACCGTCGCCTCCGGCCGGACGGCCCGGATCGCGTCCACGACCGACCGCTCGGGATGCTCGACCCGAATATCCTGCGGCAGAAACGCCCAGGGCGTGGCAATCGCAGGGCTGCCGTCAGGGCCGGCCCCGGCATCAGTATCAGCACCGGAGCCGACACTGGCTCCGGCCTCGGCATTGACACGAGCACCGGCGAGGCGGCGCAGCAGCGTGGTCTTGCCACTGCCGTTGGGCCCCGCCAGCCGCACGCGTGCCGGGCCGGCGAGATGGACGCGGCCGGCGACGGGGTCGTCGGCATCCACCACCACGCGCCCCGCCGGTAGCTGGGGATCCGGCAACTCCACGCGCAGCAGGTGCTCCCGGCGCACCGCGGCGTCGGCCTCACGCATCCGCTCCTGCGCCTGCTCGACACCCCGCTCATGGGTGGCCCGATACTTGGCCGCCGACTCCTGCGCCGCCCGCTTGCGCGCCCCCATGATGATCTTCGGCTCGCGCTTGGTGGCCTGCATCTTCCGGCCATACCGCTCGCGCCGCGCCAGCGCGACCTGAGCCTCGACCTTGTCGCGCTTCTCCGCACGCAGATCGTTGCGAGCACCGGTCAACGCCTGCTGCGCCGCCGCCTGCTCGGCGTCCACAACCTCGCGGTAGTGCACGTAGTCGCCGCCGAACACGCGGGCCCGGCCAGCGCGCAACTCGACGGTGGTCTCGGCGAGCCCGAGAAGCTGCAGGTCGTGGCTCACGACGACCGCGATGCGGTCGCCGCCGGAGGCGAAATCCTCCAGCGCCGCGAACAGCCTGCCACGGGCGCGGGTATCGAGATTATTGGTCGGCTCATCCAGCAGCAGCACCCGCGGACGCTCGAGGAGCCGGCCCGCGATCGCCGCGAGCGTGCGCTCCCCGCCGGACAGATGCGCGACCGATCTACCCAGCTCTGATGGCAGACCCAGGAGATCGAGCTGCGCGACGGTCCGTTCGGCAATGGACCAGTCATCGGCGAGCCGGTCGAAGTCGTCGTCGTCGCCCCTTCCCGCCTCGATCCGCTCCAACGCGGCGAGCCGCTCCCCCACGCCGAGTTCGTCGGCGAGCGTGCGGTCCCGCGGGGCGTCGGCGAGCAGCTGCGGCAGGTACGCCACAGCCGGCGGGCCGGACGGGGTGCCGTCGACGCTGATCGACCCGCGCGACGGTGCGAGGTCGCCCGCGATCAGCTTGAGCAGCGTGGATTTGCCGGCGCCGTTGCGGCCGACCAGCGAGGTCAGGCCCGGCCCCACCGCGAGGTCGAGGCCGGTGAAGAGTGTGGTGTCGTCGGGAAACGCGAAGGCGACGTCCGACAGGACGAGGGAAGACATGGGTGCTCCAGGAAGATGGCGAATGGGCCGGATCTACCTGGTGGTGCGCACTGTCCTGCGGTCTCCTCGTCTCGGGTTCTCGGCCCTGCGCCCCTCGCCCGGCGGGTCTCCCCTGCGCGGACGCCGTGCGCTGCCGACGTGCTCGCAGGAGCTTACGCCTGCGGCGGCCGGGCCACAAGGGTGGCTGGGCGGCGGCGGCGTGGCGGCGCCCGAGACCGCCCCCTCATCGAGAAGTGGATTCGGCCCGCGTCATGCGAGTGGGAGCGCGCCAAACCCTCTTGGCGATGGGCCCGCGGGCCGGTCGGCGGCAGGCCGGAGCCGGAGCTGGAGCCGGAGCCGGTGCCGGAGCGCCGGGCGGGCTACATGAACGCGCTGGGCGGCAGGCCCTCGTGGCCCTTCATCGGCAGTTCCTTCTCGAGCTTCTCCATGAAGATGTGCGACTGCACTGCGGTCCAGACGTTGTTGGTGAGCCAGTACAGGCCGATCGCGATGGGGAAGTTGAAGAAGTACGCGCCCACGATCGGGAAGAACGGGAAGAAGTACATCATGATCTTCATCGACTGGTTCATCGACTCGGTCATGGCCTCCGCCATGGACTGCGGGTCCTGCGGCTTGCCCGCCGCGCCGGCACCGGCCGCGCCAGTCGAACCCTTCGCGTCGGTGGCACCGGACCGGGCGGGAGTGCCCGGGGTGCCGTCGTCGCGCGAGTCAGAGGAGTCAGAGTCCGCGTCTGCGTTTGCGTCTGCGGCCGAGCTCGCGGAGGTGGAGGCGGAGGTGTCGCCGTCGGGGTCCGCGTCGACGATCTCGCCGTCGATCTCCACGACCTCGCCGTCGACGAACGGGCCGCCGGCGCGATCCTCGGCCTCGACCTGCGCGATCGCCGCCTTCTCAGCCTCCTTGGCCGCCTTCTGCCGACGGAAGGAGTTCCACATGTTGATGAACGTGGCGATGCCGGCGAGCACGAACAGCGGCACGGCCAGCATGAGGATGTCGGCGCGCTCGAGCCCCGGGTGCAGGGAGTCCATGACCTCCTGCGGCATCCGGATGTAGGACGCGAGCGGCACCCCGAAGATCTCGGCGTTGAGGAACGACGACACCTGATCGGGACCGAACGCCCCGTTGCTCATCGTCTGCGCTTCCTCGATGGACACATCCCGCGGCGAGAAGTTCAGCAGCACGTAGTACAGGCCGAGGAACACCGGGATCTGCACGAGCAGCGGCAGGCAGCCGGCCAGCGGATTGACGCCGGCGTCGGAGTACATGGCCTGCATCTCCTTGGCCTGCTCCTGCCGGTCCTCGGGAGACTTGCGGTCCTTGTACTTGAGCTGCAGCTCCTTCATCTTGGGGCCGAGCTGCGCCATCTTTCGCATCGAGTACTGCTGCCGCCACATCGACCGCAGAAGCAGCAACCGGACGGTCACCACCAGCAGGATCACGGAGCCGACCCACGCGATCCCCGAGTCCGGATCCACGACGAAACCCAGCACCCAGTGCCAGAATTTCATGACGAGCGACACCGGGTACGCGAACAGGTCCACGGGCGAATCTCCATACGACGGGCGGCGCCGCTGGGGGCGGACGCGCGGGGCGGTTCAGACCGACAGGTCACCCACCAGCGTGCCAGGCGAGGCGAATCCGGTGGGCGCGGGGGTCGCGGCGCACGGGTCGATCACGCGGAGTGGGCGGCGCGGACCTGGTGGATCACGCGGAGCATGTTGCGCGGCCCGGGCTCGGACGCGGCCACCTCATGCCAATTCGATCCGCCCCTCGCATTCCGAAACGCGCTCCCGATTCCGTTCCGCTCGCCGGGCCCCGCGCGCACATGAGAATCAGAAGGGCAGATCGCGAAACCGGCTCCAGAACGGAGGGCGGACCGGACAACGGAGGGCGGACCGGAAAGCGGAGGGCAGATCGAAAGGGCGCTGGTAACTCAGGCTCGGCGACCGGCCGCTGGGGCTGGGGCTGGAGCTGGAGCTGGCACCGAGGCTGGCGCTGGGCGCGAGGTCAGATGCTGCAGCCGATCCACACCGGCTCGGGGTGCAGCTCCACGCCGAACGCCTCCCGGACGCCGTCGCGCACGTCCCGCGCCAGCGCGATCACGTCGTCCGCCGTCGCCGCCCCCCGATTCGTGAGGGCCAGGGTGTGCTTGGTGGAAAGACGAGCCGGGGACGACGACGAGGGATAGCCCTTGCCGAAACCGGCCCGCTCGATCAACCAGCCCGCCGAGAGCTTTGTCCCGCCGGGCGCCGCGAACGCGGGCATCTGCCCGGCCGGGGCATCCCCGAGTTTTTTCGCGACACGATTGCGGACTTCAGGAAGTACCTCATCACGTATCACCGGGTTGGTGAAGAACGAACCGGCGCTCCAGGTGTCGTTGTCGTCGTCGTCAAGAACCATGCCCTTTCCGCGCCGCAACTCCAGCACTGTCCGGCGCACCGTGGCCGCGTCGGCCCGCTCCCCCGGCTCGACGCCGAGGCGGCCGGCGAGCTCGGCGTAGCGGATCGGCTCGCTGCGGCCGGCGGGCGTGAGGCGGAACTCGACCTCCAGCACCACCGCGCGGTCGGTGTTCTTGAGGACGGACGTCCGGTAGGCCAGCTCCAGCGCGTCGGGGGTGACCCACTCGTCGCGGCCGGTCGCGCGGTCGTACCAGCGGACGCGGTGCAGTACCTGGGCTACCTCGACGCCGTACGCGCCGACGTTCTGGACGGGCGTCGCGCCCACCGACCCCGGGATCCCGGACAGGCACTCGAGCCCGCCGTACCCGCGCTCGACCGTGTCGGCGACCAGATCGTCCCAGGTCAGGCCCGCTCCGGCGCGGACGATGAGGTACTCCCCGGCCGCCGCTGCATCCCCGGCCGCGTCGGAGTACTGCAGGTCCCGGTTGCGGACGGCGACCACCACCAGGTCCAGGTCGCCGCCCGCCACCACCAGGTTCGAGCCGCCGCCCAGGACCAGGGCCGGCCGCTGCGCCGCGTCCAACTCCCGCACGGCGGCGATCACGGCCTCGGCGGTCGCGCACTCGAGCAGCGCCCGGGGGCGGCCACCGATGCGCAGGGTGGTGAGCTCGGCGAGCGTGGCGTCCGGGGCGGCGGAGATGCCGTCGACATCGAGGAGCGCGCGGACGACCGGATCGGCGGGCTCGGCGGGCCCAGGTGTGTCTGCGGAAGTCATGATCACCCGCCCGAGAGTAGTCGTTTGCTTGTATCGTCTGACCCCATGGCGACCAGGTTCACGCACAACGCCCGCATCGACTCGCACATCGAGACGATCTACAACTCGCTCACCGAGGAGGCGTTCTGGCATGACCGCCTGACGGCCGTCGGAACCCCCAAGGACACCCTCGACAACTTCGAGGTGACCGGCGACTCGATCACCGTCACCGTCACTCAGCACATCCCCGACGAGGACATTCCCGACATCGCGCGCAAGGTGCTGCCGGGTCAGCTCGTGATCGTTCGCACGAACGTGATCAGCGGGTTCGACGGTGAGCGCTTCGTCGGCAAGGCCACCGCGGACGCGGCCGGCGGGCTCGGGCGGATCCTGGGCGACTCCACGGCATCCAGCAAGGATGGCGCGGCCGTGGAGGATGTGTCCGGCAACGTCAAGGTGTCCGTTCCGCTGCTGGGCGGCAAGCTCGAGAAGCTCGTCGTGGACCACCTGCAGAAGCTGCTGACCTCCGAGTACGAGCAGCTCAACCGCTGGACTGCCGAGCGCTGACCCGCTCGGCCTCGGCTCGGCCGGGGCTCAACCCCGGCACGGCCCCGGCTCAACCACCGCGCGACGCGCTCTGACCTGCGGCGCTGCGAATCCACGCGAGATCAGCGAGAATCGGACGAATGCAGCCGCACGACACCCAGCGACTCCCCGCCTTCGACAGGCCCGGGGTCCAGAACGCCGAGACGCAGCAGTTCCCCGCCGCGCCCTCCGCCCAGGGCGGATACCCGCTCGCCGGCTCGGGCGGGCCCGGGGGCCCGGGCCAGGGTGGCCCCGGTAGTGGCGTCGGCGGGAGCGGCGCAGTCGGTGGCGGTGTGAAGCGACGGCGTCGCGGGCCGATGATCGCGCTGTTCGCCGGCATCGCCGTGATCCTGGTGGTGCTGGGGCTGGTCGGACTCGAGTTCGGCCTGCGCAACTCGATCAAAGATCAGATGGCGCAGGAGATCACCACCTCCCTCGGCTCGCCGGCCCAGGTCGAATTGGGCGCCACCCCCGTCCTTCTGTCGTACTTCAACGGCACCCTCAGCTCCGTGCGCATCACCACCGACGGCTCCGCCGCGGAGGGCGCTTCCGGGCCCGCCCCGGCAATCGACATCCGGGCTGAAGGCGTCCGATCCGAGGGCGATGTGACCCACGTCGACTCGCTCAACGGCACCGCGTTCGTCTCGGACGAGGCCATGACCACCGCTGCCGCCGGCGAGCAGGTCGGCGGCGACTCCATGCTCGGCGGGCTGATCCAGGTCCAACAGATCACCTCCGACCCGGCCTCCGGGACGCTGCGGGTCTCGATCAGCGGTCTGGCCGAGGCCGTGGTGACCCCGCGCCTGACGAACGGCAACCTGGAGATGCAGCCCGAGCAGGCCTCGATCTTCGGCTTCACCCTGCCCCCGGAGCTGCTCGGCGGAACCATCTCGATGATGGACTCGGCACTCGCGGAACTGCCCGAGGGCGTGGAGCTGACCGGCGTTCACGTGGTGGACGGCGGCATGACCGTCGACCTGGCGGGCACCGACGTGGTGCTCGAGTCGACCAACTGACCGGAGGTCCCGCCGGCCGCATGGTCAGGCCGTGGCCTGGCCCATAGGCCGCCCGGTCAGCCCGTAGCCGGACCCGACAACCGGTAGGCCACACCATCGAGGACCAGTTGGACCTTGTCGCGCCACCACGCGCCCGATCCCTGCGGTGACCCCAACGCTGACTTGAGGACCTCCACGTACTCCTGCTGCGTGTGGCCGGCCAACAGGTCCACCGAGTCGACGGCTTTGTCTCGCGCCGCCCGGGTGGAATCGTCGGCGGCAGCCTGTTCCAGGCGCGTGACCGTAAGGAACGAGTCGATCACGCTGTCGCCCACCAAGTCGACCGCCAGCGCCGCCAGCGGCACCCCCAGCCCGTATCGACTGGTGAGGACCTCCACGGCCCCCGCAGCCAGGGTCAACAGCGTGGGCGACGGGACGTCCGTCGTGCGCAGGTACCCGGCCAGCCCCGGGTGCTCCCGGTACATCCCCCACAGGTCTTCGGCGATCGAGGTGAGAAAACCGCGCCAGTCATCGGGGACGTCGTCGGGGCTTCCGCCGGAAGTAACGCCATCGAGCTCACCGCCCGGAGCGGGCCCGAGCGCAGCACCAGCCGACCACCCGTCTCCGGCCGCACCGTCCGCCGGCTGCCCACGCCACCGAACGCGTGAGATGGCGACCTCCGCCGCGGCCGCCACCATCTCGCCCCTGCCGGCGACGTGTCCGTACAGGGTCGACGGGTCGACCCCCACCCGCTCAGCTACGGCCGACACCGTGGCCTTGTCGATCCCGAGCTCGAGAACCGTCTCCAGGATCGCCTCCCGCGTCACCCGCGGCGGCCTGCCCGTCCGGCGGGCCTGACCGCCGAGGGACCGCTGGCGGCCCAGCTCGCCACCCGCCACACCCACATTCAACTTAGGGCACCCTTCCCTATCTCGCCCGGTCTGCTCTACTCTAGATCCGGTTTCCCAAAGAGGTTGAGAAAGTATCGAAGGACGGCGGAATGACCACACCCACCGCGGACCCGGCTTCGGGCCCGGCTCCAGCCCCGGATCCGGCCTCGGCCTCGGCCCCGGCCGCCAAAGCTGCCAAAGCCGCCAAGAAAGCCGACCGGTCCGAGGAGGCCGTGGCCCGCCGGGAGGTGCTCGCCCCGGTGCGGCCGCACCTCGCCGTGGCCGCGGTGCTCGTCTTCCTGTCCTCGATCTGCACGGTGCTGCCCTACCTCCTCATCGTGGAGGCGGCCCGGGTGATGCTCGACGGTCGCATCGAGGCCGCCTGGCCGCTGCTGGGCTGGGCCGTCGCGGCGTTCGCCGCCCGCGCGCTCCTGTATTCGGGCGCGCTGTTCTGGACCCACCTCGTCGACGCCGACAACCAGCTCAACCTCCGTCGACTCATCGCCGACACCCTGCGCAGGGTGCCGCTGGGCTGGTTCGGCAAGCGCAGCTCCGCGGACGTCAAGAAGGCACTGCAGGATGACGTGGAGGCCATCCATTACCTGATCGCCCACGCGCAGGTGGAGTACGTCGCCGCCATCACCACGCCGACGCTGACCCTGGCCTACCTGTTCTGGGTGGACTGGCGTCTCGCGCTGGCCCTGCTCGTTCCGCTGGTCGGTTACGGCATCGCGCTGAGCACGATGATGGGCCGCGACTACCGCCAGAAGATGGAAACCTACGAGCAGCTGGAGAAGAAGACCGAGGCCACGACGATCGAGTTCGTCGACGGCATCCAGGTGGTCCGCACGTTCGGCCAGGCCGGCCGCGCCCACTCACGATACGAGACGGCGGTCGACGAGTTCTCCGACTTCTTCACCGACTGGACCCGCACCATGACCCGCACCGAGGCGCTCGCGGGCATCCTGCTCAACCCCATCTGCCTGCTGGTCGTGATCCTGCTGGTCGGGCTGCCGATGATCGATGCCGGCTCACTCGACCCGGTCGACCTCCTGCCGTTCCTACTCCTCGGACTCGGCCTGGGCAGCACGGTCCTGACCATCGGCCACGCCGCGCAGGCCCGCACCCAGGCCGACGCCGCCGCCGTCCGGATCCACCGCCTCCTCGGCACCCCCGCGCTCGAACAAGACCAGCCCACCGGAACGGCCGCACCCGGAATAGCCGTGCCCGAGACCGCCGCGCCCGGTGCACCCGCAAAAAACACAAAGAATTTTGACGACGACGACACCACCGCCGGCACTGTCCGGTTTGAGAACGTCCACTTCGCCTATCGCGAGGGCGTCGAAGTCCTGCGAGGCGTCGACCTCACGCTGTACCCGGGCACCATCACCGCATTGGTCGGGCCGAGCGGCGCCGGCAAGTCGACCCTGGCCGCACTGCTGCCCCGCTTCCACGACGTCACCGACGGCCGCATCACCATCGGCGGCGACGACATCCGGGAGCTGCCGCCCGAAGAGCTCTACGCCCGTGTCGGGTTCGTCTTCCAGGACGTGCGGCTGCTGCGCGACACCGTCCGCGCCAACATCGCGATCGCCAACCAGGACGCAACAGACGTAGAGATCGAACGCGTCGCGCGGGCCGCCTGCATCCACGACCGGATCATGGAACTGCCGAAAGGGTACGACTCGGCGGTCGGGACCGACGCCCGCCTGTCCGGTGGTGAGGCGCAGCGGCTCTCGATCGCCCGTGCGCTCCTGGCCGATTCGCCGGTTCTCGTCCTGGACGAGGCCACCGCCTTTGCCGATCCGGAGTCCGAGGCCGAGATCCAGACGGCCATCGCGTCGCTGGTCGCCGGGCGGACCGTCCTGGTGATCGCTCATCGACTGCACACGATCACCGGCGTCGACAGTGTTGTCGTCGTCGACCAGGGCCGTGTTGTGGAACAGGGCTCCCACTCGGACCTTCTCGCGGCGGGCGGCACCTACTCGCGCCTGTGGCGCGCCGACGCCGAAGCCACGCAGCAGTTGACCGGACGCGAGGAGAGCAACCGATGATCCGCGACATGATCCGCCTGGTGCCTGACGACAAGCGGCACATCCTGCCCCGCTATTTCGCGGCGGTTCTCGTCCTGGGCGTCGCGCAGGGCCTGGCCTATGCGGCACTCGCACCGCTGCTCACGGCGGTCTTCGGCGGCGACCTCGGCACGGCCTGGCGCTGGACCATCGCGATCGCGGTGGCGCTCGTGGCCGTGGGCATCGCCCGCTACGTGCAGGCCATGGCCGGCATGCTCATCGGCAGCGCCATGATGCGTGACCTGCGGCTGCGGCTGGGTCGGCACCTCGGTTCGCTGCCGCTGGGCTGGTTCTCGGACAACACCGCGGGCAAGACCTCGCGCGTCATGATGGCCAGCACCAACGAGGTCCTGCGCGTGTTCGCCCAGCTGCTGACCCCGCTCATCACGGCCGTGCTGGTGCCCGTCACCGTCGCGGTGGCGATGCTGTGGGTCGACTGGCGGGTCTCGCTGACGATGGTCATCACTGCCCCGGTGTTGTACCTGGTCAACTGGGTCGGCAACACGCTGTTCGCGGGCGCGACCGAGGCCCAGCACGATGCCGCCGCGCGCGCGAACGAGCAGGTCATCGAGTTCGCCCAGGCGCAGCCGGTGCTGCGCGTGTTCGGCACCGACGCGTCCCACGAGCGCCAGCTCATGTCCTCTCTACAGGCGTTGCGCACCGCCATCCGTCGCGCGCTGTTCGCCTCGGTGCCGGGGCTGGCCGTGTTCACGATCGTGGTGCAGCTGACGTTCATGCTGCTCGTGTGGGTGGTGGTGGCCCTGGCCTCCGACGGCGACCTCACCGTTCCCACCGCGATCGCCCTGATCGCCGTGTCCTCGCGCTTCATCGAGCCGCTGACCCAGGCGGCGGACCTGAGTTCGGCGATCCGCCGCGCCCAGGTGGCCGCCCGTCGCATCAACGCCCTGCTCGACGCGGAGACCATCGCCGAGCCGGCCGAGCCCCTCTCTCCGGCCGGGTCGACGTTGCGGTTCGACGGCGTGACCTTTGGTTATGGGAAGAACAACCGGGACGACGACGACAACACCGCCGTCCTCCACTCGGTTGATTTCGAGGCCCCGGCCGGCACCACCACCGCGGTCGTCGGGCCCAGTGGCTCGGGGAAGACGACGTTGCTGCGGCTCGCGGCACGGTTTTACGTGCCTGGTCAGGGTGGGATTTCGATCGGTGGGGTGGACCTTGCCGAGTTGGGCACCGATGCCGCTCTGAAGCAGGTGTCGTTGGTGTTCCAGGACGTGTATCTGTTCGACCAGTCCGTCATGGAGAACATCCGCGTGGGCCGGCCGGATGCCACGGATGACGAGGTGTTCGCGGCGGCCCGGGTGGCGCGGGTCGACGAGATCGTCGAGCGTCTGCCGGACGGGTGGGACACCCGCGTCGGCGAGGGTGGTGCGGCGCTGTCGGGCGGCGAGCGTCAGCGTGTGTCGGTGGCGCGCGCTCTGCTCAAGGATGCGCCGATCGTCCTGCTCGACGAGGCCACCAGCGCGCTCGATCCGCAGAACGAGGCGGCGGTGGTGGCCGGGATCCGGGAGTTGACGCGCGACAAGACGGTTGTGGTGGTGGCCCACCGGCTGCCGACGATCCGGCACGCCGATCAGATCCTCTTCCTGGACGCTGGCCAGGTCGTGGAGCGAGGTTCGCACGACGAGCTGATCGCCCTTGGTGGCCGGTATGCCGATTTCTGGGATAAGCGCTCCACCGCTTCGGGCTGGCGGCTGGAGGCCACGACCTCCTGACCGCGTTCCCCTGACCCCGGCCACCGGCCAGCCTGCCGTGGTGCGCCGGTCTGCCGAGCCGGGCCTACTCGGGGAACCCCTCGAGCACGGCGCGGCTTCCGCTGAGCCCGAGCCGGGTGGCGCCGGCCGCGATCATGGCGCGCGCCGTTTCGGCGTCCCGGATCCCGCCGGAGGCCTTGATCCCGAGCGTGCCGCCCACGGCCCGTTGCATCGCCTGCACCGCACGCACGCTGGCCCCGCCTGCCGGGTGGAAGCCGGTGGAGGTCTTGACGAAGTCGGCCCCGGCCTTGGCGACCGCGTTGCACAGTTCCACGATCCGCTCGTCCCCCGCCTCTTCGCCCAGGGCCTTGTGGATCGCGGCGGTCTCGAGGATCACCTTGATGACCACCGGCGGCGGCACCGCGTCACGCATGGTGAGCACATCCGCCATCACCTCGTCAACCAGACCGGCGATGGCGGCGCCCACGTCGATCACCATGTCGACCTCGCGCGCACCTTGGTCCACGGCGAGCCGGCCCTCCATGGCCTTGACCAGGGAGTGGTGCTTGCCGGACGGGAATCCGGCGACCGTGGCCACGACGAGTTCCCCGCCCCGCACCGGCAGCATGGCCGGGCTGACGCAGACCGCCTTGACGCCCAGCTCGTGGGCCTCGTCGATGCATGCCTGTACGTCCTCGCGGGAGGCGTCCGGCGAGAGCAGCGTGTGGTCGATCATCGCGGCGACACGGGAGCGGGTCAGTCTGTCCTGCTCGCCGGACGGGGTGGTGTGGTGGGGGGAGTTCTGGGGGGCGTCGTCCATGGTGGCCAGCCTAGCGGGGAGGTCGGACAGGCCCGGCTGGCACAATGAGCACTCATGTCACGTCGTTTCGTCCTCTCCCTCGGCTGCCCGGACCGCATCGGCATCGTCGCCCGGATCGCCACGTTCCTCGCCGAGCTCGGCGGGACCATCGTCGAGGCCGCCTATCACGCGGACGAGGACACCCGCTGGTTCTTCACCCGCCAGTCCGTGGACGCCGATTCGATCGGCATGGAACTCGACGAACTGCGCCGCCGATTCGAGCGCGTGGCCGGCGAGCTGGGCCCGGAGACCGACTGGCACATCGCGGACTCGGACGATCCGAAAGACGTCGTGATCCTGGTGTCGAAGGACGGGCACTGCCTGCACGACCTGCTCGGCCGTGTCGAGAGCGGCGACTACCCGGCGCGCGTGCGGGCCGTGATCGGCAATCACGACAACCTGCGCGGGATGGCCGAGGCACATGGTGTCCCGTTTCATCACATCCCGTTCGCGGCCGATCCGGCCGAGCGCGGGCCGTCCTTCGACGAGGTCGCCAGGATCGTCGACGACATCGACCCGCAGGCGATCGTGCTGGCCCGCTTCATGCAGGTCCTGCCGGACGAATTGTGCACCCGCTGGGCCGGCCGCGCGATCAACATCCACCACAGCTTCCTGCCCAGCTTCGTGGGTGCCCGGCCCTACCATCAGGCACACACCCGCGGCGTGAAGCTGATCGGGGCGACCTGCCATTACGTGACCGCGGACCTGGACGAGGGCCCGATCATCGAGCAGGACGTCATCCGTGTCGACCACACTGCGACGGTGAAGGACATGGTCCGCCAGGGCCGCGACGCCGAGAAGTTGGTCCTGGCCCGTGGCCTGCGCTGGCACCTCGAGGACCGGATCCTGGTGCACGGTGGCCGCACCGTGGTGTTCACCTAGGCCGACCGACTTCTGTCGGTCTAGGCTTTGCGGAAGCCGTGTTTTTCGGTGAGCAGGGTCTGGACCGCCGAGAGGAAGATCACGCGTGCGGCAGCCCCCGCGCCGGGCAGAATTCCGGTGACCCTCTTCTCGATGACCGCCTGGCTCACGCCGGAATCCCGGAGGGTCTCGACGAGCACGGTGATGGCCTGGGCCGCCATGCTCTGCCCTTCCATGAACATGGTGCCGATTCTGTCCAGCCCGTCCTCGTCGACGCCCAGCATGATCAATTCGCGGAAGAGCTTGAACATGTAGTCGTCGGCGAGGAAATGGTCAGCGGAGCTGAACTCGCTCACCAGGCCGATCGCGGTGCCACGATCCAGTAGTTCCTCCGGCAATTCGAAGCCCGTCACCGCTTCGACCCCGGCCTTCGGTAGCCGTCGACGGCGGGGGCCGGCGGTGCGCCGGTCCGCCCGCACACTCTCGACCTCGAGGAGCTGGGTCAGCGTCAGGCCGTGACGCTGCGCGATGAGGAGCTCCTCGATGGTCGCGAAGGTGTAGCCACGATCGAGAAGCCGCAGGATGAGAGCGAGTCGTTGCCTGTGCGCCGGCCCGTAGAAGCCGGTCCGTCCTCGTCGCACCGGGGGTTGGAGCAGCCCACGCTCCTGGTAGAGGCGGATGTTGCGAACGGTGGTGCCCGCCTCGTCGGCGAGCTCCTCGATGCGCTGCTCCTGCCCGCCCCCGGCGGAGGTCATCGTCGATACCCTCGCACCGCCGGTCGCACATCGGCGAAGAACACCCCGACCGCCACCATCGCGATGATGCTAAAAATCCCGAGCGGCCAGATCGCGAACAGCAGGGCGGAGCCCGCGCAGATGCCGATCCAGGCCGGCTTGGGCCACTTACCCTCGATCGAATATGCCGAGGCGGGCGCGAGAGCAGCGAACACGATTCCGACGAGCGCCCAGACGACCAATGCCGCCTGGATCCCCAGCTGGACCATTCCCCATGTAGTCGAGAGATCGTTAATCACGGGCCCCAGTGTAGACAGTGCCCCGGTGGGCTCCTCGCCCCCGAGCAGGCGGCACCGGGCAATAGAGAAAGCCGCCCCGGCCTGCTCGGGTGGAGCGGGCCGGGGCGGCCTGTGGTGAGTGCGGGATCAGCCGCGCTGCATCACTTGGTCTCGGAGGCCTTGGTGGTCGACGCGGCCGGCTTGCTCGCAGCGGAGGTGGTGCCGGTGGTCTTGGCGGCCGTGGTCTTGGCAGCGGTCGACTTGGTGGCGGTGGTCGACTTGGCGGCCGGCTTCTTGGCCGGGGCCTTCTTGGCGGGAGCCTTCTTGGCGGGAGCCTTCTTGGCCGGGGCGGTGCGCGCCTCGACCTTGGCGGCGGCGCTCTGGACCTCGTCCGACGCGGAGTAGGCGGCCTCGTCGACCTTGTCGGCGGCCTCATCGGCGGCGTCGCCGACGGCCTCGGCGGCCTGGCGGGCCGACTTGGAAACGCGGCCGGCAGCCTTCACACCGATCGAACGGGTCTGGCGGGCCACGGTGCCGAGGGCCTCCTCGCCGAGCTCGACCTGGTCCTCAACGAGACCGGCGGCGCGGGCGACCTGCTCGTTGACCCGGGTGAAGCCAGCCTCGACCTGCGGGTTCTCCTCGCGGAGACGGGTGACGACATCCTCACCGCGGGCAGCGAGACCGTCGTAGATCCCCGCCGCGACCTTGACGTAGGCGTCGGCGACCTTGCGCAGCTCCTCGGGGCGGAAGCGGTTGACGAGCTCCTCGACCTCGGCGGGCAGCGACTGAACGCGGTCGGGAACCTCGGAGACGCGGGTCTGGACCTCGTTGAAGCGCTCGGTGGCCTTGCTCTGGGCGTCGTTGACGGCCTCGTTCACCTTGGACTGGGCGTCGGTGACGGCCTCCTCGGTGCGACGACGCAGGTCGGCGACGAGCCCGGAAACGGCCTCGATGGCCAGATCGTTGACACCGACGTAGGCGTAGACCGGGGTGCGGACGGCGGCGAGCGCCTGGCCGAGCGGGCCGTCGAAGGCCGGGTCCTTCGCCACTGACTTGGCCGGAGCGGTCTTCGCGGTGCCGGACGCCTTCTTGGCGGCGGTGGTCTTCTTGGCAGCGGGCTTCTTGTCAGTCATGTCGACTCCTTAAAAAGTGTTCGGTCTCGTTCTGGTGTTCTCGTCTGCGGTGTGCTCGTGGCCCCCACGGGCCGCCGTGCGACGCTCCCTCAGGGGACGTCGACGACCTGATCAGCGGCGGTGGCGTTGTTAGCCCGGAACGACTCGTAGATCTCCACGAGCACCTCCCTCTGCCGTTCGGTGAGGTCCGGAGCGGTGAGAATCGCATCCCTCACCGGACTTCCCTGCTTGAGCTCGAGGATCCCCGCCTGCGCGTACAGCACTTCAGCGGACAACCTCAGGCCCCTGGCGATCTGACCAAGTACCTCGGCGGACGGCTTGCGCAGCCCACGTTCGATCTGGCTCAGATACGGATTGGAGACGCCGGCGCGCTCGGCGAGCTGCCGGATGGACACCTGAGCGGCCTCCCGCTGCGCGCGGATGAACGATCCGATGTCCTGCGACTCAGACGACCGCTTACCGCCCTCGCCCTTGGTGGCCTGACCGTCACCCGGCAGGTCCCCCGTCGGCTTGGACTTACGGGCAAGGACTCCGGCGGAGGTGTCCCCCACCTGCGCCTCGGCGGTTCCGATCGCCTTGTCGCTTTTGCGTCCACGCTGTCCGGCCATCAGTTCCACCTCCGTCCTTGCTGTCGTCTGTCATCGACTGACAACAACGCTAACAACGAGTGCTAACTGCAGCAAGCACTATGTGGCCCCCACTACCGTGCGCTTCGTCACACCTGATCGGGGTGGGGGTGCCCCACACCGGGCGTCCGTCCGGGCCAGGTGGGCAGTCACCCGGACTCGAGCAGGTCACAGGCACTACCCGGGGAGGGGGCGTGAGTGTGACGGGAGTAACTGCCGCCTACACCCGTGAGGAGAATGCGTGGATCAGAAGATCAGCGTGGTGACGGTGTGGATCACAAGACCGGCCAGCGCACCCACGACGGTGCCGTTGATACGGATGAACTGCAGGTCCTTGCCGGCCAGGAGCTCGATCTTGTCGGATGCCTCGTCGGCATCCCATCGCTCGACGGTCTCGGAGATGATCGAGGTGACCTCACCGGCATAGTTCTCGGCGACGTAGCGGGCGGTACGCGTCATGTAGTCGTCGAGGCGATCGCGCACCTTCACATCCTCGACCAGCATGTCCGCCAGTCGGCGCAGCAGGTCGTCGATCTTCACCCGCAGGGTGGAGGAGGTGTCCTCGGTGGCCTCGATGACCATGCGCTTGGCGGCCGCCCATGCCGAGCCGGCGGCGCGCTGGACCTCCTCGCGGTTCATGACCTCCTGCTTGAAGATCTCAAGCTTGGCCATGGTCGCCGGGTCGTGCTGCAGGTCGCGGGCGAAGTCCTCGACGAATCCGATCAGGGCGACGCGCACGGGGTGCTGCTTGTCGACCTTGATCTGCCACGTCCACTCGCTCAGCTCGCGGTAGGCGCGATCCGACAGCAGTTCGTTGACGAACTGCGGCGCCCATGTGGGGGCCTTCTCCCGCACCCAGCGGTCGATCGTCTCCGGATTGGCCTCCACCCAACTATGGGCGCGATCGGCCATGAGGTCCATGAGCGGCAGGTGCCGACCCTCGTCGAGGAGTTCGGCGAGGATTCGGCCGGCGGGCGGTCCCCACTCCGGTTCGGCGATGCGCGCGACGATCGTTCGCTCGATGATCGCCACCGCGTCCTCGTCGCGCAGCACGGCCAGTACCGAACGGATCGCCTTGGCGGCCTGGTCGGAGGCCATCGCCCGGTGTTCGGGGTCCTGCAACCATTCCCCGGCCCGCTCGGGAATGTGGGCGCTACGGACCTTCTCGCTCACCATCTCAGGATCGAGGAAGTTCTCCCCCACGAACTCGCCCAGCGAACTACCGAGCTGGTCCTTCTTCTTGCGGATCAGCGCGGTGTGCGGGATGGGGATGCCCAGCGGGTGCCGGAACAGAGCCGTGACGGCGAACCAGTCCGCGAGGCCGCCGACCATTCCGGCTTCCGCGGCGGCGCGGACGAACCCCACCCAGGGGTCGGCGCCGTTGTGTATCGCGTACTCGGCGATCAGATAGATCACCCCGGCCACGACGAGGAAACCCGTCGAGACCACCTTCATCCGGCGGAGCGCGGATCTCCGCTCAGCGTCAGCCGCCGGGTCGCCCGCCTTGAGGGCGGCGGACCCGGCGGCCGCGGTGCTGTCTAGCGTCAGTGCGCGTCCTCGCGTCCGTACTTACGGAAGCCGAACATGCAGATACCGAGGCCCACGAGGAAGACGACGGCGGTGGCCACGACCGCGGCGATCACCAGTCCGAGGCTGACGCCCATGTTGTCCTGGTAGTAGCCGAACGCGGTGAGAGGCAGACCGAGCATGCACATGCTGAGCAGCATGATGGTCGAACCGATGTAGATCTCGGTGGAGTACAGCGAGTACGTGGGGGCGACAGTGGTCGCGTACTCCGGGTAGTACTCCTCGACGATGGCAGCACCAGTGTGCTCGAGGGTCTGACCGGCCATGATGTCGTCCTCTTCTCTCGGGCTATCGGTCCCGTGCCGCGGGGCCCGGAACGTGATTAACAGTGATCCTATTAGAACCTCAGGAATCCCGGGCAACCGCCCGCCGGATTCGTCTGGCCGCCGTCACGAGATTCCGGAGACTCGGCTCCAACTGCCAGGTGTAGCGGCTCTTCAGGCCCCCGTCCGGCACCGCCCACAGGCGGTCCACCCCTACCGCGGTCACCCCCTTGAGAAGGCGCTCGTGCAGCAGGTCGATGCCCGGCACGAACCCCGACCGCGACTCGTAGACACCTGGCGCCACCTGCCGCGTCAGGGTGCGATCGTCCAGCGCATCCAGGACCCACTCGATCGACCTAGTGGCCACGATGTTGGTCACGTCGGCGTCCAGTGCCTCGATCGCCTCCGTCATCTCCCCCAGCGACGAGTAGCTCAGGTGGGTGTGGATCTGCGTCTCCGGCCGGGCCCCGGCGGTGGCCAACCGGAACGTGCCCACCGCCCAGTCCAGATACGCCCTCCTGTCCGCGCCGCGCCGCGGCAACAACTCGCGAATCGCCGGCTCGTCCACCTGGATGATCGCCGTGCCCGCCGCCTCCAGGTCGGCCACCTCGTCACGGATCACCAGCGCGAGCTGGGTGGCGACCTCCGGCAGCGCCAGGTCCGTGCGGCAGAACGAGCGCGCGAGCATCGTCACCGGGCCCGTCAGGACCCCCTTGACCGGGCGGTCCGTCAGGGACTGCGCGTACCCCGTCCACTCCACCGTCATCGGCGATGGCCGCGCCACGTCCCCGTACAACACCGGCGGCCGAACACACCGTGAACCGTACGACTGCACCCAGCCTTCACGGGTGGCCGCGAACCCGTCGAGCAGCTCGGCGAAGTACTGCACCATGTCGTTGCGCTCGACCTCACCGTGCACGAGCACGTCCAGCCCCATGTCCTCCTGCAGTCGGATGACCGTGGAGATCTCCTCGCGCAGGTACCGCCGGTAGCGGTCGTAATCGATGCGCCCCTCAGCCAGATCGCGCCTCGCCCGCCGAATCTGGACCGTCTGTGGAAATGAGCCCAACGTCGCTGTCGGGAGTGTCGGCAGGTGCAGCCGCTCAGCCTGCCGCGGCGCGCGGTCGGCGTAGGGGGTGCGGGCCTTGTCGTCGTCGTCGACCCCGGACGTCCTGGCGCGCACATCGGCGCGGCGCGCGCTGGGCAGGACCGGTAGCGGGCGCCAGCGCGGAGTGGGGCCGTCCTCGAGCGCGGCGGCGAGCGAGACCACCTCGGCGACCTTCTGGTCGGCGAACGCCAGCGAATCGGCCAACTCGACCGGGAGGGCGGTCTCCGCGCGCACGTCGTACGGGACGTGCAGGAGGGTGCAGGAGGTGGTCACCACCAGGTCGTCGAACACGGCCTTGAGTTCGCGCAGGTACTCGAGGCTCGCGAATTTGTCTGTGCGCCAGACATTCTGACCGTCGACTACACCGGCGTAGAGGCGCTTGCCGGCCAGGCCGGGTATCGCCGCGAGCTCGGCGGCCGGGCGTCGCCCGTACACCAGATCCAACCCGATCGCCTCTACGTTCGTCGAGGCCAGTGCCGGCAAAGCTCCGGCGAGATCGCCGTACGCGCCCGTCACCAGGATCCGAGGACGGGAGGGCGCCGCGGCGAGCCGGTCGTAGGCCTGGAGCAGGCGCTCGATCTCGGCGTCGGTGCGTTCCATCGTCATGCACGGCTCGTCGAACTGCACGCACTCCACGCCCACCTCGGCGAGCACGTTCAGCAGGGCCTCGTACTGCTCCAGCAGCCGGTCCAGCGCGTCGAGGGGCACGAACGACGACCGCGCGGCGCGGCTCTCGGCGCCGGCATCGGCATCGGCACCGGCACCGTCATCAGCACCGGCCTCCACCTTGCTGAGCAGCAACAATGACACCGGACCGGTCACCACGGGCCGGATCTCATAGCCCAGCTCCCGCGCCCGCGCGACCTCCGCCAGCAGCCCCTCCGGCCGCAGCTCCAGCGGGGTGTCCGGCGAGAACTCGGGCTGCCGGTAGAGGTAACTCGTGCCCTGCAGCGACACCAGCTCGAGCGGCGGGACGTCGGCGCGGCCGCGGGCGAGCGCGAACACGGTGTCGACCGGGGGCAGCCCCTCGATAAGGTCGCGGAACCGGCCCGGCACAGCGCCGAAGAGCAGGGCGTCGTCAAGGATGTGGTCGTAGAACGAGAAGGTGTTGCCGGGCAGTTGCGTCAGGCCGGCGTCGTGCAGATCGTGCCAGGTCCGGTCACGGATCCGCCGCCCCACGGCGAGGAGTTCAGCGCGGGTGCCGTCGCCGTGCCAGTATCGCTCGAGCGCGCGTTTGAGCTCCCGACGACGACCGATGCGTGGGTACCCGGGGACACTCGAGGCGCGGCTCGGCGCGAGGTGCGGTGAAGGGGGCGACGACGACAACGCGTCAGCGACCCGCGCCCGCCGTCAACCGCGGCGAGGCGTACCGATAGAAGCCGTGCCCTGATTTCTTGCCGAGACGGCCGGCCTCGACCATCCGGAGCAGTAACGGTGGCGGCGAGTAGAGGGGTTCCTTGAACTCGGCGTACATGGAATCGGCGATCGCCTTGACGGTGTCCAGGCCCACGTGGTCGGCCAGCGACAGCGGCCCCATGGGGTGTGCGCAGCCGAGCACCATGGCCCGGTCGATGTCCTCGGGCGTGGCGTGGCCGGACTCGGACATGCGGATTGCCGAGAGCAAGTACGGCACGAGCAGGGCGTTGACCACGGCGCCCGAGCGGTCGGCGGAGTGCACGACCTGCTTGCCGAGAACCTGCTGGGCAAAGTCCTCGGCGCGGGCGCGGACGGTCTCGCCGGTCTCGAGTGTGCTCACCAGCTCGACGAGCGGGAGCACGGGAACCGGGTTGAAGAAGTGCATGCCGATCACGCGCTCGGGGCGGGTGGTGGCGGTGCCGAGTTTCATGATGGGGATCGACGAGGTGTTGGAGGCCAGGACGGCCTGTGGGTCGTCGATGACCTGGTCGAGTTCACGGAACACGGCGGTCTTGGCGGCCTCGTCCTCGACGATAGCCTCGATCACCAGCTGGCGGTCCTCGAAGTCTTCGAGGTCGGTGGTGAATCGGAGCCGGAGGGCGGCGCGGTCTCGTTCGCGTTCGGTGATCTTGCCGGAGGAGACGCCGCGGTCGAGGGAGTCCAGGATGCGGGCGCGGCCGGCGGCGGCCAGCTCCTTGGTGGATTCCCACACCAGGACGTCGACGTGTGCCCGGGCGCAGACCTCGGCGATGCCGGCCCCCATGAGTCCGGCGCCCACCACGCCGACGCGGGTGATCCGCCCGTGGTCGGTGTCCGCGTCTCGGGGGCTGCTCATCTCTACTGGGCCCTTCTCCGGGGTGGTCGGTGTCTCCATCGTCTGCCGTCGGCTCTGACGACACCGGGGGCCGCGTCCGCCTCGTCGAGACGGCCGCGGCCCCCGGATGTGTTCACGTCAGTGGTGAGTGCTGATTCCCGTGGGAGTCAGCGCTCGCCGACCCTTGCGGGTCGAGCGGGGATCAGTGGAACTGACCCTCCTCGGTGGAGCCCTTCAGCGCCGCGGTGGACGTGTTGGGGTCGACCGTGGTGGCGATGCGGTCGAAGTAGCCGGCGCCGACCTCGCGC
>DGYFJ06201__coassemble_664_pt1 | contig 27235 bp, 30 predicted proteins | sample DGYFJ06201__metabat2_low_PE_015 | metagenome-assembled genome bin DGYFJ06201
GCTCAGGCGCCGGTGAGGACCACCGCGCGGCCGAGGATCTCGCCGCGGTCGAGTGCCTCGTAGGTCGCGGGCGCCTCGTCGAGGGTGACGCGCCGCGAGATCACACCGCCCAGGTCGAGCTTGCCGGCCGCGAGCAGGCGGATGAGGTCGGGGACGTCGCGTCGGGCGCGGGCACCGTAGGAGCCCTTGATCTGGATCTTGCGCCGGACGATCCGGGCCAGGTCCACGTCGAGGGTGGTTCCGGCGGGAGGAATGCCGACGACGACGGCGCGGCCGCCCTCTCTGGCGATGTTCACGGCCAGATTGGTGGTTCCCGCGGAGCCAAGGGCCTCAAAGGCGACGTCCACTCCGCGACCGCCGGTGATCTCGGCGACCGCCTCCGCGGCGTCGACGCGCGAGCTGTTCACCGTGTGGGTGGCTCCCATCCGGCGGGCGAGATCGAGCTTGTCGTCGTCGACATCTATGGCGATAACCGACTCGGCGCCACTGGCGGCCGACAGTTGCACGATGTTCTGTCCGACCCCTCCCACGGCGATCACCGCCACCGACTCGCCGGTCCGCACCTCACCCACGTTGCGCACGGCGCCGTACGCGGTGAACAGGGAACAGCCGAGGATGGCGGTGTCGGTCAGGTCGAGGGAGTCCGGGAGGCGGAAGACGCTGGTCGCGGGGGTGACGCTGTACTCGGCCATGCCGCCCATCGAGTACATCGACAGGGGAGAGCCGTCGGTGCGGTGGAGGCGGGTCTCGCCGTCGTAGAGCGTGCCGCGTAGGCGGTTGAACTCGAAGAACGTCGAGCACAGGTCCTCCATGCCGCGGGCGCAGTTCTCGCAAGCGCCGCACGGCATGATGAACGAACCCACCACGCGGTCGCCGGGCGCGACGGTGGTGACCCCCGCGCCGACCTCGGCGACGATCCCGGAGATCTCGTGGCCCAGCACCCCCGGCAGCGGGAATCCGACCTCGCCCTTCATCACGTGTAGGTCCGTGTGGCAGACCCCGCACGCGTGATTGTGGACCAGCACCTCGCCCGCGCGGGGCTCGGGAACGGGGATGTCCTCGATCACCAACGGCGATCCGGTTTCGACGCAGACGGCAGCCTTCATGCGTGCGACCCTACTCAGTCGCAGGGCGCCGGGAGGCCGAGTCGGTGAGGCAGGGGAGGCCGGGGAGGCGCGGCGTGGGAGGCCGGGTTGGCGAGGCGGGGTCGGCGGGTCCGGCGGGGCCGGGTTGCGGGGTCACCGACACACCCCACAATCGATGATCATGGTTGCTAGCATCGAGCCGAGCCGGGGCAGAGACGTCCCGCACACCGATACGGGCGGAGGACATGCGATGGCCGATCAGCCGACGACCTCGGAGGTGGACGCGAACGACTTCGCGGACATGCTCGCCACCACCAGGGATTTCATCCGGAACTCCGTGGTGCCGAGGGAACAGGAGATAGTCGACACCGACGCGATTCCCGAGGACATCCGCCGGGCACTGGCCGACATGGGGCTGTTCGGCTACGCGATCCCGCAGCGCTGGGGCGGGCTGGGGTTGGACCTCGCCCAGGACGTCGAGTTGACGATGGAATTCGGCTACACCAGCCTGGCCATCCGCTCACTGTTCGGGACGAGCAACGGCATCGCCGGCCAGGTACTGGTGAACTACGGCACCGATGAGCAGAAGGCCGAATGGCTCGGGCGGATCGCCTCGGGAGAGGTGATCGCCTCCTTCGCGCTCACCGAGGACGGTGCCGGATCCAACCCGGCGGGGCTGTCGACGCGGGCCGTGCGGGACGGCGACGACTGGGTGATCGACGGGACCAAGCGGTTCATCACCAACGCGCCATCCGCCGGACTGTTCGTGCTGTTCGCCCGCACCCGGCCCGCGGACGCCAGCGGTCCCGGGATCGCCGTGTTCCTCGTCCCCGCGGATGCGCCCGGGGTCACGGTGGGGCCGAAAGACAAGAAGATGGGGCAGGAGGGCGCCTGGACCGCCGAGGTCTCACTGCAGGGCGTGCGCGTGCCCGACTCGGCGTTGGTCGGGGGCGACGTGGACGCCGGCTACCGAGCGGCCATGACCTCGCTCGCCCGCGGCCGTGTCCACATCGGCGCACTCGCGGTGGGGGCCGCGCAGCGGGTGCTCGACGAATCCGTCGCCTACGCCGCCGTGACCACGCAGGGCGGGCAGCCGATCGGCGAGTTCCAGCTGGTCCAGGCCATGCTCGCCGAAATGCAGACAGGCGTGATGGCCGGACGGGCGCTGGCGCGGGACGCCGCACAGCAGTGGGTCACCGAGACCGACCGCCGGATCGCGCCGTCCGTTACGAAGCTCTACTGCACCGAGATGGCCGGCAAGGTCGCCGACCTCGGGGTCCAGGTTCACGGCGGCACCGGCTACATGCGCGGCGTGGCGGTGGAACGCATCTACCGCGACATCCGCCTCCTGCGCCTGTACGAGGGCACGAGTGAGATCCAGAAGCTCATCATCGGCGGCGGGCTCGTGCGCCGCGCGATCAAGGCGGCGAACGGGCGGTGACGACGGGCGGCGCTGGCGGCGAAAGGGGCGGCGCTGGTGGTGCATGGGTAGGCGCTGGTGGCGCTTGCGGCGCTGGCGGCGCAGCCGAGGAGATGCTGCCGCTGGCCGGGATCACCGTGATGGCGGTCGAGCAAGCCGTCGCCGCGCCCCTGGCCACCCGACATCTGGCCGACCTCGGCGCCCGGGTGATCAAGATCGAGCGACCCGGCGAAGGCGACTTCGCCCGCGCCTACGACGCGACCGTGCACGGGCAGGCCTCCCACTTCGTGTGGCTGAACCGCGGGAAGGAGTCGATCGAACTCGACCTCGGCTCGCCCGAGGGCCTGCGCACTGCTCTCGCAATTGCCGACCGCGCGGACGTGGTGATCAGCAACCTGGCCCCCGGGGCGATGGACCGGCTCGGCCTGGGGGCGGAAGCGCTCCGCGAGCGGCGGGAGGACCTCGTCGTCGTCACCATCTCCGGTTACGGCGAGGACGGGCCCTATGCCCACCGCAAGGCCTACGACATGCTGGTCCAGGCCGAGTCGGGCCTGTGCTCGATCACCGGCACGCCGGAGGCGGCCGCGAAGACCGGGGTGCCGGTGTCCGACATCGCGACCGGCATGTACGTCCTGTCCGCGGTGCAGGCGGCGCTGCTGCGGCGGGAACGGAGTGGGGTCGGCGCGACGGTTGAGGTGTCGATGTTCGAGGCGACGGCCGAATGGATGGGCCACCCCATGTACATCCGCATGTACGACGACCGGCAGGTTGGACGGATGGGGCTGTCGCATGCGTCGATCTGCCCGTACGACGCGTATCCGACCCGTGACGGGCAGGTGCTCATCGGCGTGCAGAACGACCGCGGGTGGGCCGCGCTGGTGCGCGACGTGCTGGGACGTCCCGATCTCGCCGATGACCGCCGCTATGCCACCAACATCGAGCGTGTCGCTCGGCGCGCGGAGGTGGACGAGTTGATCGGGGACCTGACCAGCGGATTCGGTTCGCAGGACCTGGTCGAACGCCTGGACCGGCATGGCGTCCCGGCCGCGCGGATCAACGACGTGGCCGGCCTCGTGGACCACCCGCAGTTGGCCGCCCGCGACCGGTGGCGCGATGTGGAGACCCCCGGCGGGGACGTGCGGGGCCTCCTGCCGCCGATGACCTTTACAGACGTAGAACTACCGATGGGGCCGGTGCCCGCGCTTGGGCAACACACCGAGGCGATCCTGGCCGAGCTCGGCCTGGCCGGGGGCGCGAGGTCGGGCGAAGGCACCGGACCCGCCGGACACTACACACGAGAAGGAGAGCGTTGATGGCCTTGCTTGAGGGGAAGACAGCCGTAGTCACCGGCGGCGCCCAGGGGATCGGACTGGAGATCGCGCGGACGTTCATCGCCGAGGGCGCCCGCGTGGTGATCGGGGACATCAATGACGAGGCCGGCGCGGCGGCGGTGGCCGAACTCGGCGGCGAGGACTCGGCCCGCTACATCCGTTGTGACGTCCGGGACGGTGCGGCGGTCGAGGCGATGATCGACGGCGCCGAGGAGGCGTTCGGGCCGCTCGGGGTCTTTGTCAACAACGCCGGCGTGACGCGCGACGCCACCATGCGCAAGATGACCGAGCAGCAGTTCGACGACATCATCTCGATCCACCTCAAGGGCACCTGGAACGGCACCCGCGCCGCCGCCGGACGGATGCGTGAGCACGGCGGCGGGGCAATCGTGAACCTCTCGTCGATCTCCGGCAAGGTCGGGCTCGTGGGTCAGACGAACTACTCCGCGGCCAAGGCCGGGATCGTGGGACTGACCAAGGCCGCGGCCAAAGAAGTCGCCTTTGCCGGGGTCCGCGTCAACGCGGTGCAGCCCGGCCTGATCCGGACCGCCATGACGCTGGCAATGCCGCAGCATGTGTGGGACGAGAAGATGGCCGAGATCCCCATGGGGCGCGCCGCCGAACCGTCGGAGGTGGCCCAGGTGGTTCTGTTCCTGGCCAGCGACATGTCCAGCTACATGACCGGCACGGTCCTGGAGATCACCGGCGGGCGGCACATCTGACTGCAGTCAGAGGGGTCCGGAGGACCTCAGCCGCCGAGATCCCAGCGGATCGGCTGGGAGAGCGCGGCGCGGAACCGTTTCTTCAGATAGACCGTGTGGTCGGTGATGTGCCGGGTCATGAGGTCGGCCGCGGCGTCGGGGTCGCGGCCTGAGATCGCGGCGTAGATCTCCTCGTGGATCGTGCACGTGTGGTCGCGCTGCCGCTTCGGATACTCCACGCCCATCGTGGCGCCGGCGAGGATGCCAACCATCGCGTCGAAGAGGTACCCGAACAGGGCGTTGCCCGAGCCCCACGCGATGAGCGCATGGAAGCGCTCCGACTCGGCGGTGAACACGTCGGTGTCCGTGCTGCCGGAGCGCAGGGCCACGACGTTGGCGCGCAGTTCCTCGAGTGCCTCCGCGCTCATCCGCTGCGCCGCCAGCCGCGCGATGGAGGGCTCCATGGCCGCGCGTGCCTCCATGATCGTGGAGAACGGCGCGTTCTCGAACTGCAGCAGCAGGCTGAGCGACGCGGCGAGCATCCCGGCGTCCGGCTGCTGGACGATCGGACCACCGCCGGGCCCAGGCTTGAGGGTCAGCGCGCCCTGCAGCTCCAGATAGCGCAGTGACTCCCGCAGGGTCCCGCGGCCAACGCCGTACTCGGCGAGCATCAGGTGCTCGGGCGGCAGGCGATCGCCCACCGTGTTGCCGCGCCGGGCGATGTCCTCGACGATCTGCTTGGCCACCAGCAGCGCCGTCTTCTGCGGACGGGAGGCGTCCGCGCCACCGCGGCTCGGTCGGACGGGGGAGTGCTTTTCGGTCATGGTGTCGCGGACTTTCCGTGTGGCAGGGCGTCGGTGGCGGGGCTTGCGAGGCGTGAGGCTCGTGAGGGCGGGGCGGGCGTCGTCAGGGCATGAGCGCGGTGAAGGACCAGTCGAGAACGGGTTCTCCCGAAGCGTCGCCGCCCTCGCCGCCCTCGCCGTCCTCGCCACCCGCGCTGCCGGCGTGGTGGGCCCCGGGTCGATGGGCCCGGACCAGCGACCGAATCTCCAGCGCCGTCCCACCGCCGTCGAGCGGGACCGCCTCGCCGATGATCACCTCGCTCGAGAGGGTGTCGCCCTCGCGGACCGGGCCCGTGTGATCGCATGACCGCCAACCCAGGACGGTCAGCATCGCCGGCAGCGCCCGGGTGGCCTGGGCCAGCGCGAGACCGATGGTGTGCCCGCCGTAGACCAGGCGCTCGCCGCCGGCGGCCCGGAAGTCGTGGTGGATCGCGGCGATGTTGCCGGTGAGCCGCGCCAGTTCGGGGGCACTGGTCACCACGTCGGCGCCGGGCCGCAGCACGGTGCCCGGCGCGGGCAGCGGGTCGTCGGCGCCGGGCACCGCCGCGCGGTAGGCCGCCACGTCCCATCCGGCCGGCGTGGTCCGGGCCGTGCTCGCGCTCGGAGCCACGCCGATATCCGAGAGGTCGTCGGCGTGAGGCGCCGCGTGCGGGTCGGCGCCGGGCGCGAGCGGCAACATGGCGCAGCGGTGAAAATCCAGCACCGTGCGGCCGTTTTGATCGGTGGTGGTCATCCGCAGCGCCGCGAGCCCGGTGGCAGGCCTGCCCGGCGTGAGGCGATTGCGTTTCAGCCCCACCACCTCGGTGCGGGTGGCGAGCGTGTCACCGATCCGCGGAAAGTGGCGAAAGCGCAGTCCGCGATAGAAAAGGTTCGCCTTGACGTGCCGGGTGACCAGCGTGGACTGCCCGATCGCGACGTCCGTGACCAGCCCCGGGTGCGCGAGGGCGCCGCCGGTCACCGCGGCCGAGAGGTGACGGTCGAGGGGGAGCCGGAGTCGGTCGCCGACGATCGCCTGGTGGGACGCGGCGAGGCCGTCGGTGAGGGTGACGGCGGGCGCGCGGTCGAAGACCTGCCCGTGGGCGAGCTGGTCGAAGAACGGGCCGGGATCGGGCAACAAAATGCTGCGCATGAATATAGGCTATAAGACCGTGGCCGCGCGGCGGGGGAGAATTTTTACGACGACGACGAGGTGTGGCGGATGCCCGAGTTGAGCGAGGACGAGTCCTACCTGATCGCCACGGTCCGGGAGTTCATCGACCGTGAGGTCAAGCCGACCGTCACCGAGGTGGAGCACTCCGATACCTACCCGGAGCGCTGGATCGAGCAGATGAAGCGCATCGGCATCTACGGGCTGGCCGTTCCCGAGGAGTACGGCGGCACGCCGGTGTCCATGCCCTGCTTCGTGCACGTGACCGAGGAGCTCGCCCGCGGGTGGATGTCGCTGGCCGGCGCGATGGGCGGGCACACGGTGGTGGCCACGCTGCTGGCCAGGTTCGGGACGCCGGAACAGAAAAGCACCTATCTGCCGCGACTGGCCACCGGCGAAATGCGCGCGACCATGGCGCTGACCGAACCCGGCGGCGGCTCCGACCTGCAGGCCATGACCACCACCGCGACCCGCGAGGGCGACGACCTGGTGATCTCCGGCGCCAAGACGTTCATCACCAACGCCCGGCGGGCCGGACTGATCGCGCTGCTGTGCAAGACCGACCCCGCCGCCGAGCCACGGCACAGGGGAATGTCGATCGTGCTGGTGGAGCATGGCCCCGGCCTGACGGTTTCGCGCGACCTGCCCAAGCTCGGCTATAAGGGTGTAGAGACCTGCGAGCTGTCCTTCGACGGCTACCGCATCCCGGCCACACAGGTCCTCGGCGGGGAGCCCGGCAAGGGCTTCGGGCAGATGATGTCGGGCTTGGAGGTCGGCCGCATCCAGGTGGCCAGCCGTGCCCTGGGCGTCGCCGCGGCCGCGCTCGAGGACTCCCTGGCCTACGCGCAGTCCCGCGAATCGTTCGGTCAGCCCATCTGGAAGCACCAGGCGGTCGGGCACCACCTGGCGAACATGGCCACCAAGCTCACCGCCGCCCGGCAGCTCACGCTGCTGGCGGCCCGCAAGTCCGACTCGGGCGAGCGCTGCGACATGGAGGCCGGCATGGCCAAACTATTCGCCTCCGAGGTGGGCATGGAGATCGCACTCGACGCCGTCCGCATTCACGGCGGCTACGGCTACTCCACGGAGTTCGACGTGGAGCGCTACTTCCGCGACGCCCCGCTGATGATCGTCGGCGAGGGCACAAACGAGATCCAACGCAACGTCATCGCCGCCCAGCTGGTGGCACGAGGAGGACTGGAATGACCGACGCACAGCGTGAGTCCGAAGCGCACGGGGCAGAATCGCGCGGGTCAGAACCCCGCGTGTTCGAAGGGCCGGGCCAGGTCGAGGCCGCGATCGGCACCCACATCGGTTACAGCGACTGGATGGAGATCACGCAGGAGCGGATCGACGCCTTCGCCGACGCCACGGGGGATCACCAGTGGATCCACGTCGACCCGGACCGGGCCGCCACGGGACCGTACGGGACGACCATCGCGCACGGCTACCTCACGCTGTCACTGCTGCCGGAGCTCGGCGCCGAGATCATGGACATCCGCGGCTTCTCGATGATGATCAACTACGGGCTCGAGAAGGTGCGGTTTCCCGCGGCCGTGCCCGTCGGCTCCCGGATCCGGGCCGGGATCGAGCTCACCTCGCTGACACGCAAGTCCTCCGGCCTCCAGCTGACCAGCACGGTCACCGTGGAGATCGAGGGCGGGAATCGGCCAGCGCTCGTGGCCGAGACCGTTCGGCTGATGGTGGAGTGAACCGGCGGCACGATTGCCGACCTGAGCGAGGTACGCCCGTGACGTCCCGGGAGTTCCGGTGTGCGATGCGGGAGGCTGCGCCGTTGTCGTCGTCGTTCCTGTCTTCGTCGGTACCTCTCAAGGACGCGGCGGAGGGAAATTCATGACGGCGGGGAATTCATGACGAGTTAACTCACAGCTATGTGATTAGGCCGACAAGCGGCGTAGCGTCACTGGCAACGGTCGGTGGGGAAGCCGACCGTCGGGAGGTCCCAGCCGATGATCGTCAGACGCGATCGGGAGGGGGCCGGCACCCGGCCCTGTCACCCTAGGGTGACCTGGTCCGACCGGTCCACCCCAACTCGCCCGCGGGTGCCGCGGGCCAGGAGCGCGCCGTGACCGACACCGTACGTACCTACGTCCTCGACACCTCGGTTCTGCTGTCCGATCCGTGGGCCGTCACCCGCTTCGCCGAGCACCATGTGGTGCTGCCGATCGCGGTGATCGGTGAACTCGAGGCCAAGCGTCACCACCCCGAGCTGGGCTACTACGCCCGCGAGGCACTGCGCCTGCTGGAAGACATGCGGCTGCGGCACGGCCGCCTCGACGGCGACCTCATCGTCAACGACGTCGCCGGCACCCTGCGCGTCGAGCTCAACCACACCGACCAGTCCGTCCTGCCCTCCGGATTCCGCAACACCGGCAACGACTCCCGCATCCTCGCCTGCGCACTCAACCTGCGCGCCGAGGGCGCCGAGACCGTGCTGGTGTCCAAGGACATCCCGCTGCGCGTCAAGGCCGGCTCCGTGGGGCTGCCCGCCGACGAGTACCACGCCCAGGACGTCGTGCTCACCGGCTACAGCGGGGTCGACAGTCTGGGCGCCACGCAGGAGCTCGTCGACGGACTGTTCTCCGACGGCCGGGTCAGCCCGCTGGTCGCCCGCGCCGCCGGGCTCGACGCCGACACCCCCGTGCACTGTGGGATCCGGGTGCAGACCGAGTCCTCCTCCGCCCTGGCGCGCGTCACCGACGACGGTGGACTCAAGCTCGTCCGCGGCGACGTCGAGGTGTTCGGATTGCGCGGCCGGTCCGCCGAGCAGCGCATCGCGATCGACTGCCTGCTGGACGAGTCGGTCGGCATCGTCTCCCTCGGCGGACGCGCCGGAACCGGCAAATCGGCCCTGGCCCTGTGTGCCGGTCTCGAGTCGGTGCTCGAGCGGCGGCGGCACCGCAAGATCGTCGTGTTCCGTCCCCTGTACGCCGTGGGCGGGCAGGAGCTCGGCTATCTGCCGGGCAGCGAGTCGGAGAAGATGTCGCCCTGGTCGCAGGCCGTGTTCGACACCCTCGAGGGGCTCGTCAGCGAGAACGTTATCGACGAGGTCATGGACCGCGACATCCTCGAGGTGCTGCCGCTGACCCACATCCGGGGTCGCAGCCTGCACGACTCGTTCGTGATCGTCGACGAGGCGCAGTCTCTCGAGCGCAACGTCCTGCTCACCGTCCTGTCCCGACTCGGCTCCGGGTCACGTGTGGTGCTCACCCACGACGTGGCGCAGCGGGACAACCTGCGCGTCGGTCGCCACGACGGCATTCAGGCCGTGGTCGAGAAGCTCAAGGGCCACCCGCTCTTCGCGCACGTCACGCTGAGTCGGTCCGAGCGCTCGGCTATCGCCGAACTGGTCACCACGATGCTCGAGGAGTTCCACCCTGATGGCACCCCGGGAGAGCTGCGGCGCATCCGCGCGGCCTGAGACGGTCCCGCGGGGCGTTCAGCCCGCACGCCAGGGTGGTAAGTGTTTGCTCATCACTTTCATGAGAGGATTCGGGTCCGGTCGAGTTTCGGCCGGACCCGAAGCCGTCTCCCACCCGAGGATTCTTCATGCTCCGTCGCCTGCCCGCTGTGACCTCGCTGCCCGTCATCGCGGCGATGGTCCTGACTCTCGCCTCGTGCGCAGACAACGCGAACGGCGAGACGGCCGACGTACAGACGGCGGCAGCTCAGGCGCAGGAATCCGATGCCGCCGATCCGGTGGTGCTGCGCATCGGCGACGAGAATTTTGACACCATCATGGCGATCCACCGACGCTACGTGGACGCCAAGGGCGGGCCGATCGCGCTGGGCGCTCCGCTGGCGCCCGCCGAGGACATCGACGGCGGCACGACGCAGGAATACACCTCGGGGGTCGTGTACTGGTCACCCGAGACCGGTGCGCACATCGTGCGAGGTCAGATCCTCGATACCTACCTGGAGAACGGTGGGCCCACAGGAAACCTGGGATGGCCGACCAGCGACGAGACCACCACTAACGCCATGATCTACTCCGACTTCCAGAACGGCCGGATCACACTGGAAGATCAGACCCTCCAGGTTGTCCGGTACTCCTAGTGGCCGGCGGAACGCCCGGGGACTGCTCGCTCAGCGCTTCCGGTCGAGTCCGGTCATCCCCAACACATCGAGCCGACGATCGAGCTCTTCCTCGGTGAGCGGATCGGGCACGAAGCCCAGGGCGATCACCGCTTCGCGGATCGTCATTCCCTCGGCAAGGGCATGCTTGGCCACGCGCGCGGCCTCCTCGTAGCCGATCGCCGAGTTGAGCGGGGTGACGATCGAGGGGGACGACTCGGCCAGGCGACGCATCCGATCGGTGTCGGGCTCGATCCCGTCGATGCACCGCTGCGCGAACAGCACCGACGACGTGGACAGGATCCGCACCGACTCGAGGACATTGCGCGCCATCAGCGGGATAGCGGTGTTGAGCTCGAACGCGCCGCTGGCACCGGCCCAGGCGACCGCGGCATCGTTACCCACGACCTGCGCTGCGACCTGCGCGACCGTCTCACACAGGACGGGGTTGACCTTGCCCGGCATGATCGAGGAACCGGGCTGCAGGTCCGGAAGGTGGATTTCCGACAGGCCCGTCATGGGACCCGAGCCCATCCACCGGATGTCGTTGGCGATCTTGGTCAGCGAGACCGCAATCGTGCGCAACGCACCCGACAGCTCCACCAGGCCGTCCCGGGCGGACTGCGCCTCGAACGGATCCACCGCGAGCCGCAGCTCGTCCAGCCCGGTCAGCGAACGCAACTGCTCGACGACCTCGGTACCGAAGCCATCGGGGGCGTTGAGGCCGGTGCCGGCGGCGGTGCCACCGATCGGTAGCTCACCCACGCGGGGCACCGTCGCCACCACGCGCTCGATGCCCGCACGGATCTGCCGGGCGTAGCCACCGAACTCCTGGCCCAACGTCACCGGCACGGCGTCCATGAGGTGGGTACGGCCGGACTTGACGACCTCGCGCCACTGCTCGGCCTTGGTCTCAAACGACTCGGCGAGCACGGTCAGCGCGGGCACGAGATCACTGATCACGACCTCCGTGGCCGCGACATGGGTCGCGGTGGGGAACGTGTCATTGGAGGACTGCGACATGTTCACGTCGTCGTTCGGATGCACGGTGACACCCGCGTCCGCGCACAGGGAGGCGATGACCTCGTTGGTGTTCATGTTGGAACTGGTGCCCGATCCGGTCTGGAAGACATCCACCGGGAAGTGCTCGTCGACCTCGCCCTCGGCGATCCGGCCCGCGGCCGCGACGATCGCGTCGACCTTGGACTGGTCGAGCAGCCCGAGACTGCCATTGACCGTGGCGCAGGCGGACTTGAGGAGCCCGAGCGCACGGATCTGGGCGCGCTCCAGACCGCGGCCCGAAACGGGGAAGTTCTCCACGGCGCGCTGTGTCTGCGCCCGCCACAGTGCGTCGACGGGCACTCGGACTTCGCCCATCGTGTCGTGCTCGATACGGAATTCACTCTGATCGGCCATGACCGCCAGCGTAGGCGCGTCCGCCGTGGCCTGCAGGAGACCTACACAGGATCGCCTGTCGACGCGAAGAGGGTTCCGCACGCATCCGCCGAGAAGCGGGTGTGCGGAACCCTCTGCGCGATGGGGCGGCGGGGTGCCGGCGATGGAGCGGCGGGGTGCCGGGGGAGGTGCGGCGGGGTGCCGGCCGCGAAGGATGCGACGATCAGGCGTCGGTGTCGCCCTGGCCGTAGTCGACGGCCGAGAACTCGCGGAGCTTCTCCATCTTGTGGCGGGCCTCGACGTGGCGCACGGTGCCGGACTTGGACCGCATGACCAGCGAGCGGGTGATGGCGCCGTTGGGCCGGTAGCTGACGCCGCGGACCATGTCACCGTTGGTGATGCCCGTGGCGGCGAAGAAGCAGTTGTCGCCCTTGACAAGGTCATCCGTGCCGAGGATCGCGTCGACATCGAGGCCGGCGTCGACGGCCTTCTGACGCTCCGCGTCATCCTGCGGCCACAGCTGGCCCTGGATCTCGCCGCCCATGCACTTCATCGCGCACGCGGTGATGATGCCCTCCGGGGTTCCGCCGATGCCCATGAGCATGTCCACGGAGCTGTCGTCGGAGGCGGCGGCGACGCCACCCGCGACGTCGCCGTCCATGATCAGCCGGACCTTGGCGCCGGCGGCGCGGATCTCGGCGATCAACTCGGCGTGGCGGGGACGGTCCAGGACGCACACCGTCATATCGCCCACGTCGATGTTCTTGGCCTCGGCCACGGAGCGGATGTTCCATTCGGTGGACTTGGACAGGTCGATCTTGCCGACGGCCTCCGGGCCCACGGCGATCTTGCGCATGTAGAACACCGCCGACGGGTCGAACATGGCGCCACGCTCGGCGACGGCGATCACGGCGATCGAGTTGGGGCGGCCCTCGGCCATGAGACGCGTGCCGTCGATGGGGTCGACCGCGACGTCGACGGCGGGGCCCGTGCCGGTTCCGACCTCCTCGCCGTTGTAGAGCATGGGCGCCTCGTCCTTCTCGCCCTCGCCGATCACCACGACGCCCGCCATCTCGACGGTGGAGATGAGCTCGCGCATCGCGTCGACCGCGGCGCCGTCGCCCCCGTTCTTGTCGCCCCGTCCGACCCAGCGGCCGGCCGCCAGGGCGGCGGCCTCGGTCACGCGGACCAGTTCCATGGCGAGATTTCGATCCGGGCGCTTGGCGTCAGACATGTGGTGTCGGGCTCCTCAGAAGAAGCTCCACGCGGGCGACGTGACGGGCGCGGAGCGGCTGTGATGGTCGGCACTCATTGTTCCACGTCGGGGTAACGGTCGTGGACCGACATGCTGCCCGGCCGGGGTGGAGTGGGATACTGGCGGCCGTGGCCGAGTCGAAACCGAGAATCCTGCAGGGCAACCGCGACATGTTCTGGTCGGTGATGGTGCTCATGGTGATCGTCGGCATCTTTGCCGGCGTCACCGGACAATGCTCCTTCAGCCCGTCCGGCCCGGAGCAGGGCCCGATCCGGGAGTTCGACGCCCAGGCGTCGCTGTCAGACGACGCCCGCACCCTCGGCTTCCCGATCCGTTCCCCCGAGGTGCCCGAGGGGTGGACCTCCAATTCCGGTCGGGTCCAGCCACTCGGTGCGAGCACCTCCAGCCACGTCGGCTGGGTGACCGGTGAGCGCAGCTACATCGAGTTGATCCAGACCGATGCCCCCGAGGACTCGGTCCGGATGGTCGACGGTGAGCCACGTCCCAGCCGGACGATGGTGCCGATCTCTGGCCGAGAGTGGTCCGTCTACACCGGTGACGACGTCCGTCCACTGTGGGTGCTCGACATGGGAGACACGCGGGTCGCCGTGACCGGCTCCGCGCCGACCTCAGAATTCGAGACCCTCGCCTCCGCCGTGCAGGACAGCCAGCCATTGCCGACGAACTAGGAGGGGCGATGACCGTGGCCCCGGTCGCTGCAGTTCAGCTGGGACTGGAGCCGGCCTCGTCGTCGTCGCCCAGGACCGCGTCGATCCGTTTGCGCGCGCCATCCAGATGCTCGGTGCACCGCGCGGCGAGCTCCTCACCCCGCTCCCACAGCGCCAGGGAGGCGTCGAGGTCCTGACCACCGGCCTCGAGGATCCGGACGACCTCGATCAGCTCGTCGCGGGCCTGCTCGTAGCCCAGCTCGGATACGGGGGTCTGCTCGTCGGACATCAGGAATTCTCCTCGGTGGTGGGGGAGGTGGGATCGGGGTCGGCCCGGCGGGCGGGACCGCCGGCGGCCGGGGTGGCGCCGAGAACTGCGGCCGACAACGCACCGTCGGAGACGCGGATACGCAGCTGCGTGCCCGGCGGGGCGTCGGCGATGGACGAGACCACGCGGCCGTCGTGCTCGCCGGCCACGGACTGCACGACCGCGTAGCCGCGGGCGAGAGTGGCCGCCGGTCCCAGGGTGGTCAGGCGCGCGGACAGGTGCCCGAGCGATGAGGACTCGGAGTCGACGATGCGGGTGATGTCGCGGCGGGCCGCGCGGAGCGCCTCGCCCACGATCTCCGCGCGCGAGGTCACGATGCCGTACGGATCCGCCATGACCGGCCGGGACCTCACCGCGGTGAGCTGGTGCTGCTCGCGGTCCACCCAGGCGCGCAGGGCGCGGGCGGTGCGGTCGCGGGCCTCGGCGATGCGGCGGCGCTCCTCGGCCACGTCCGGCACGACCCGCTTGGCGGCGTCGGTGGGCGTCGCGGCGCGCAGGTCCGCGACCAGGTCAGACAGGGGCGAGTCCGGCTCGTGGCCGATCGCGCTGACGACCGGCGTGCGGCACGCCGAGATGGCGCGGATCAGCGCCTCGTCGGAGAAGGGCAGGAGGTCCTCGACGGAACCGCCGCCGCGCGCCAGGATGATGACGTCGACGACGGGGTCGGCATCGAGCTCTGCCAGGGCCTGGAGGATCTGGGGAACGGCCGAGACGCCCTGGACGGCGGTGTTGCGGACGGCGAACCGGACGTCGGGCCAGCGGCCGCGGGCCACCTCCACGACGTCGCGCTCGGCCGCACTCGCCCGACCGGTGATCAGACCCACGCACGTGGGCAGGAACGGCAGCGGGCGCTTGAGCCGGGGATCGAACAGTCCCTCCGCGGCCAGCGCCTGCTTGAGCCGCTCGATCCGGGCCAGCAACTCGCCCACACCAACCGGACGGATCTCCGATACCTGCAGCGAGAACGAGCCGCGTCCCGTGTAGAAGCGCGGGGTGCCGCGAACCACGACCCGACTGCCCTCGGTGACCGGCACCGGCGACTCCGAGATGAGCTTCGGCGGGCAGGTCAGGGTCAGCGAGTTGTCCACCGACGGGTCACGCAGCGTCAGGAACGCCGTGCGCGTGCCGGGGCGCAGGCTCAGCTGCGTGATCTGGCCCTCGACCCACACCGTGCCGAGCCGATGGATCCAGGCCGCGATCTGGTCGGAGACCACACGAACCGGCCACGGCTGCTCCGGGCTGCTCTTGGCGGGGGAGGAGGCGCTCACGCGTCGCGGGGGGTGATGCGGCCGGTCGGCACATCCGTCTCGTCAACCGCGCGGTGACCTCGGCCACCGGTCGCCGGGGCGGTCTTGCTGGGGGCGGGACCGTGCGTGAAGTCCTCGTCGAACGTCGCCCACTGGGGCTGATCGGCCCGGGCGGGAAACACCGATGCGATGACCTTGTCGCCCTTCACCGCGAGCTCGGTGAGCTGCTGACCTGCATGAAGATAGGACTGGACGAGGGAACCGGCCAGTCTGACCGGGACGCCCGGCAGGGCGGACACAGCCTCCACGGCACGACCGGGCAGGGCCACGGCACCCTCCACGGCAGTGGCGGCGAGACCGATCGTGGCGCGGGTGAGGAACAGGGGGCGGAGCATGCGTTCCTTCCTGTCCGGGGGCAGCCCGGAGACGTAATGGTCGAAATCCAGTATGAACCGTACCCTGGGAGCATGACCGAGCAGACCGACATGATCGCCGAACCGGCCACCAAGCGAGTTCTCCTCGCGGAACCGCGTGGCTACTGTGCCGGAGTCGACCGAGCCGTCGAGACCGTCGAGAAGGCCCTGGAAAAGCATGGCGCACCGCTGTACATGCGCAAGGAGATCGTCCACAACAAGTACGTGGTGGAGCAGTTCACCGACCGTGGCGTGATCTTTGTCGACGAAGCCGATGAGGTCCCCCGCGGGGCGAACCTCGTGTTCTCCGCCCACGGGGTGTCCCCGGCGGTGCGCGAGAGCGCCAAGAGCCTGGAGCTCCAGACCTTCGACGCCACCTGCCCGCTGGTGACCAAGGTGCACACCGAGGTCAAGCGCTTCGCACGCGAGGGCTACCAGATCCTGCTGGTGGGCCACGAGGGCCACGAGGAGGTCGAGGGCACCGCCGGTGAGGCACCCGAGGTGGTGACGCTCGTCGACGGACCCGACTCCGTGGACAAGCTCGACGTGCCCGTCGACACCGAGAAGCTCATCTGGCTGTCCCAGACCACCCTGAGTGTGGACGAGACCATGGAGACGGTCCGCCGTCTCAAGGAGAAGTACCCCACGCTCATCGACCCGCCCTCGGACGATATATGTTACGCCACCCAGAACCGGCAGAGCGCCGTCAAGGCCATGGCGCCCGAATGTGACCTGGTGATCGTGGTGGGGTCCAAGAACTCTTCCAACTCGGTCCGCCTGGTCGAGGTCGCCCTCCAGGCCGGAGCCCGCGCCTCGCATCTCGTGGACTACGCCAAGGAGATCGACCTCGCCTGGCTCGAGGGCGTGACCACCGTGGGCGTCACCTCGGGCGCGTCCGTCCCCGAGATCCTCGTGCGCGGCGTCGTGGACCTGCTGGCCGAGCACGGGTTCGGCGACGTGGACACCGTGCGCACGGCGCAGGAGACCATCACGTTCGCCCTGCCCCGCGAGCTCCGGATCACGGAGAAGAACAAGGCCTGATCCACCTGGCTCGAGCACGCGACTCGAGTCGAGCACGCGCCCCGGGCGCGTTCGCCGTCAGCGGCGAGCGTGTGCCGGGGCGCTTCGCTGTGAGCGCGGTGCCGGGCGCGAGGCGCGCGGTTCGAGGACGTACGCGCGGATCAGGGCGAGTGCGATCACCACGACCGTGGTGGCGATCATCAGCGGGAACCGGGTCGCCAACGGCAGGGCGATCGAAATGATCTGGGTCCGGGAGAACAGGTCCTCGCCGCCGCCGACACCGGCCACGACGTAGACCAGCGGAACGAGCACCGCCATCACGATCGGGGGCTGGACACCCGCGACGAACAATGACCTCCGCGACACGGCCAGGACCGCCAGCACACACCCCAGGAAGAACAGGACCGTGAACGCGGCCCCGAGCTCGCCGGACAGGGAATCGATCGCGACGCCGGTCAGGGAGATCGCGACCGTCAGCAGCACCGCCGTCCACGCCGGAAGACCGCGCACTGAGGACAACACGGACCTCTCGTCCGCCGGAACCCGTCCACTCCTGCGACTACTCACGGGTGAAGACTCTATCCCTCGAGTCGACGCGCGAGGAATCGGCCGAATCGCCGCAGGGGATTGACCTTCTTCTCCGCGGGAGACGGGCGCTGGCCGACCATCGCGTCCGGGTCGACCGGGCCGGGCTCGGGAAGCGACTCCGGTGACTGTTCCGGATCCGCGAGGGAAGTCGCGGTGACGGCCTCGTCGTCGTCGCCCCCATCACCTCCACCGACTCGCGGGGTGAGGCCCGTGGCGACCTTTCCGGGCGCGGCGATGTGGGGTTTCTCGTCCTTGATCCCGGCCATGATCGCGCTACTGCTCTTGCGCAGTGGCGCGAAACGGGAGCTGGACATCTCGCCGAGCCAGGCCGTCAACCGGCCCTCGTCCGTCGCGGACGCCAGATCCGACGCGGTGACGTCCCCGGTGCGCAGGTCGATCTGCTCGCCGATATACCGCAGGATCACGGCGACCACCGCCAGCACCGGAACGGCCAGGAACGCGCCGATGATGCCGTACAGCGTGCCACCGGCGGCGACGCCCAGCAGCACCACGACCGGGTGCAGGTTCATCGCGCGCGACTGCAGGATCGGCTGGAGGATGTTGCCCTCGAGTTGCTGCACCGCCACGATCACGACCAGCACGATGATCGCCGTGGTGAAGCCGTTCGCGACCAGCGCGATGAGGACCGCCAGGGCGCCGGCGGTGAACGCACCCACGATCGGGATGAAGCCGGCGATGAACGTGACCACCGCGAGCGCCCAGGCCAGGGGGACGCCCAGGATCACCAGCGCCAGGCCGATGAGGGCGGCGTCGACGAACGAGACGATCGCCTGCGTGCGGATGAAGCCGCCGAGCGTGTTCCAGCTGCGGGTGAGGACCTCGGTGAGGTGACGGCCCGCGTTGCGGCCCGCGATGCGGCGGACGAACGGCAGGAACTTGGGGCCGTCCTTGATGAAGAAGAACGTCAGGACCAGGACCATGACAAGAGTGACGACGACGGAGCCGACCGCGGTCACGCCGCTGAACACGCCACTGGCGATTTGATCTCCGCGGTCCTGCAGAGTGGAGCTGAGCTGATTGAGGACGCCGTCCAGTTGTTCGTCCCGAATGTTCAGGGGCGGGCCGCGCAGCCAATCCTGGACGGCGTCGATCGCCTCCGAGGTCTGGTCGGCCAACTGCACGCTCTGCGAGACGATCGACGGCGCGATCAGGGCGATGACGCCGGAGATGAGGCCGAGGGCGCCCACCACCGAGATGAGCGCCGCAAGGGACGAGGGGAACTTGTGGCGCACCATCCAGCCGGTGGGCGGCCAGAGAACCGTCGAGATGATCAGTGCCAGCAGGATCGGCAGGATGCCCACCCACAGCGCGCCGCCGACCTTGGACAGTAGCCAGCCGGCGACCAGCACGATCGCCAGGCGTAGGGCCCAATCGGTGAGCCAGCGGCCACCGATGCCGAGCATGACCGACCTGTCGACCGTCTGGTCGTCAGCGTCCTTCTTGGGTGGCCGTGCCGGCTCGTCACTCATGGGACTCATGATGACAGAGGGAGCGGAGCTTTGCTGCCGGACACCGGCGTGGGCGAGGGCTCCGATCGTGGGGTGGACGCCGCTGCGAGATCCTGCTCCGGGCGCCGGGTGGGTGGAGTGGCGGGTGGCGGGGCGGACCCGCGGGGCAGTGGGACGTAGACTCTGGTGCCGTGAGCCTCACCCTCGGAATCGTCGGACTGCCCAACGTCGGTAAGTCGACCCTGTTCAACGCCCTGACGAACAACGACGTGCTCGCGGCGAACTACCCGTTCGCCACGATCGAGCCCAACGTCGGCGTCGTCGACCTTCCCGACCCGCGGCTGAACCGCCTGGCCGAGATCTTCGGCTCGGAGCGGATCCTGCCGGCCGTCGTGTCGTTCGTCGACATCGCCGGCATCGTCAAGGGCGCGAGCACCGGCGAGGGCATGGGCAACAAGTTCCTCGCCAACATCCGCGAGGCCGACGCCATCTGCCAGGTCGTGCGTGTCTTCGACGACCCGGACGTCATCCACGTCGATGGCAAGGTCGACCCGATGTCCGACATCGAGGTCATCGCCACCGAGCTGATCCTCGCCGACCTCGAGACCATCGAGAAGGCCATCCCCCGGATGGAGAAGGACTCCCGCAAGGACAAGTCCCTCGCGCCGGTGCTCGACGAGGTCCGCAAGGCGCAGGCCGTGCTCGAGGACGGGCGCACCCTGTTCAAGGCGCAGGACGAGATCGACCGCGGACTGCTCCGCGAGCTGCACCTCATGACCGCCAAGCCGTTCCTCTACGTCTTCAACGCCGACGAGTCCGTGCTCACCAGCGACGAGCGCAAGGCCGAACTGGCCGCCGCGGTGGCTCCCGCCGACGCCGTGTTCCTCGATGCGAAGGTCGAGGCCGAACTATTAGAACTTGACGACGACGACGCCATGGAACTGCTCGAGTCGATCGGCCAGACCGAGCCCGGTTTGGCGGCCCTCGCTCGCGCCGGGTTCCACACCCTCGGCCTGCAGACCTACCTCACCGCCGGCCCAAAGGAGTCCCGCGCCTGGACCATCCGCAAGGGCGACACCGCTCCCAAGGCCGCCGGCGTGATCCACACCGACTTCGAGAAGGGCTTCATCAAGGCCGAGATCGTCTCGTTCGGCGACCTCGATGAGGCAGGCTCGATGGCCGCGGCCAAGGCTGCCGGCAAGGTGCGCATGGAGGGCAAGGACTACGTCATGGTCGACGGCGACGTGGTGGAGTTTCGGTTTAACGTCTGATCGCGTCCCCGCCGGTTCAGCTAGTGATATCATGATGTCACTTGTGCTTGGAGGTGGTAGTCGTGACAAATGTGCTGATTCGCGGGCTCAGTGACGAAACTATCGCTCGGATCGACCAGAGTGCCAAAGAATTGGGCCTGTCTCGCAATGAGTATCTGCGCCGGCGGCTAGAGGACGATGCTCCTCGACCGGCGACCAAGTCGACCGATGAGGACTGGCAGCGTGCCGGTGAGATCTTCGCTGACCTTGCCGACCCGGAGGTCATGGCTGACGCATGGCAGTGACGAATTGGCTCATCGATAAGTCGGCTATCGTCAGGCTGCAGCTCGGCCACGCCGACAACGTTGATTCCTGGAGGCTAAGGATTGACCGTGGCCTGGTTCGGATCTCGACGATCACTCGGCTTGAGCTCGGGTTCTCAGTTCGAACAGGAGCCGAGGGTCGGGAGGGTTTTCGGCGGCCACCGCTGTCGCTGATGCCTATTGAGCGCATTACGCCCGCGATCGAGGATCGGGCCGAGGAGGTGCAGCTGCTGCTCGCCGACCGTGGCCAGCATCGCGCGCCCTCTATTCCGGATCTGCTGATCGCTGCCACTGCGGAGAAGGCCGGGTTGACCGTCTTGGCGGTGGATAAAGACTTCGATCTGATCGCCGAGATCACCGGTCAACCCGTGGAGACGCTCGCGCTCCGATGAGCGAGTAGTTCACCGAACGCCTGATGGCTCGATGTTCCGGAACGCGATGGAGTTCCGTTTCATCGTGTGAAATGCGCTTGGCTCCCGTGTCCAGGGTTCCTAATCTTGGAGACCTGATCATTCCGATGGCAACCTCCGAGGAACCCGAACCAGCGGTTGCCGGGTTAGCAATTCGAGTGCACCGTGAAAGGCTGAACCATGGCAACTCCTGATGTGCGCCCGGTTGGTGACCTTCCGAACGAGCTGGGAAAGACTGCCCCCCGTGAGCTCCAGTTGGCTGGTATCGACAGTGCGGAGAAGGTGAGCGAGCACTCTGAGAAGGAGCTCCTCGAGATCCATGGGGTCGGGCCCAAAGCCATTCGGATTCTGAGGGCCGCGTTAGCGGAGCGGTCGATGGGGTTCCGGAAGTAGCACGGGGCATCGACGTGCGTTTTCGGAGGAGATCTCAGTATCCAGGGCGCTCCTCTCAGGCCGGCTCAGGTAGACCGGGCTCCAGTTCACTCCGCGAATCCGCGGCGCACGGCGTCGAGTGTGGTCTCGGGTGAGTCGTTGAAGCAGAGCCGCGCCGTGGGGTGGTGTGTGACGACGACATTGATCACCCGCTCGAAGATCAGCGTGTATTCGTTGGATGTCCTGAGTCCTGCGCCGACTTCGATCACGTCGAACCTCTCGCCTGAGAGCGCGTTCGTGACTGCGGCCTCGGCAGACGTGGCGTCATCCGGCAGGAGGCAGGTGGTGATCTCGAATCCCGCGTCACGTAGGTCGGCTTGGGCACGATCAAGTCGAGCGCGCACTGCCTCGGCCGATTGACCGGGCCATGGCGAGAAGTCGATCACATCCGGATCCATCCCGATCTGGAGTACTCGGCGACTGCTCATGATCGAAACCTACGCCTGTCACAGTCGGTATCGTCAGGAACCTGGGACAGGCAGCAGACGACGGGGCGGGAAACGGCTTGACCATCTACTCTTTTCATCTCGCGCAGGTGTCTGTGCGGGCGGCGGTGAAGGCGCTGGCGACGGCCCCCGCAGCCCCGGGGTTGGAGCACGTGGAGGTGCTGGCGGGGATGCGGCTCGGGGCCGCTGTGGTGTCTCCCGCACGGATGCAGCTTCGCCGGATCGCTGTGTTCGCGCAGTGGCGTGACGAGGCCGCGCTCGAGAGCTTCCTCGCACGCGATGGTTTCGGCCGCGAGCTCGCCGAAGGATGGCATGTCCGTCTCGAGTACGTACGCCAGTGGGGACATCTGAGCGAGCTGGACCAGCTGCCAGAGGCCGCCAGAGCGATGGGCCCCGACGAGCCTGTGGTCGCGGTGACGGTCGCACGCATGCGGCTGCCGGAGCTCGCACGCTTCATCCACTGGGGTCGCCCCGTGGAGCGGCAGATCCGGGATCACCCGGAGTCGACGCTGGCCACCGCGGCCATCCGGTGGCCCCGCACGGTATCGACGTTCTCGGTCTGGACCAGCACCCGCGCCATGACACGAATGGTCTTCGGGAAGGACGCCGGCGAGCCGGCCCGTCGCCACAACTCTGCAATGGCTGAACGGGAACGCAGGGACTTTCACCACGAGTTCACGACGCTGCGCTTCCGGCCGCTCGCCGAACACGGGTCGTGGCAGGGGCGGTCCGACTACATCCCGTGGACGGGGACCGACTAACTCGGCCCCCGTCTCCCGCTCGGTGGTGACGCTCTCGTATGTGGCTGCTCTGCTCAGCTCGGCGTCCCCGAGAGCTCCTCACGAACAATTCCGGTCCCCGCACTGAGCGCACTCAGCTTGGCCAGCGCGACCTCCCGCGGGAAGGGCGCCATCCCGCAGTTGGTGCTCGGCAGGAGCTTGTCGGCATCGACGAACCGGAGCGCGTTGCGGAGGGTGTCCGCGACCTCGTCCGGGGTCTCGATGGTCTGATTGGCCACGTCGATGGCACCGAGCATGACTTTCTTGCCCCGGAGGAGCTCGATGAGGTCTGTCGGGACATGCGAGTTGTGGGATTCCAGCGAGACGATGTCGATGGTGGACTGTTGCAGCAGAGGGAACGACTCCTCGTACTGTCGCCACTCCGAGCCGAGCGAGGCCTTCCAGTCGGTGTTCGCCTTGATGCCGTATCCGTAGCAGATGTGTACCGCGGTCTCGGCCCGGAGCCCTTCGGCCGCGCGCTCCAGTGTGGCCACGCCCCAGTCCCGCATCTCGTCGAAGTAGACGTTGAAGGCGGGCTCGTCGAACTGGATGATGTCGATCCCCGCGGCCTGAAGATCTCGCGCCTCCTGGTTGAGGATCGTCGCGAACTCCCACGCCAGCTTCTCTCGACTTTTGTAGTGGCCGTCGTAGAGGGTGTCGATCATCGTCATCGGCCCGGGCAGTGCCCACTTGATCGGCTGGTCGGTCTGCTGCCGGAGACACGCCGCGTCTTCGGCGAACACCGGCTTCGAGCGACTCACAGGGCCGACCACGGTGGGCACGCTCGCGTCGTAGCGGTTGCGGATGCGCACGGTTTCGCGCCGGGAGAAGTCGACCCCGTCGAGGTGCTCGATGAAGGTCGTCACGAAGTGCTGGCGGGTCTGCTCGCCGTCGCTGACGATGTCGATGCCGCGGTCGCGCTGCTCCTTGGTGGCGATTCGGAGCGCATCCTGCTTGCCCTCGATCAGCTCATCGCCCTGTAGTTTCCAGGGCGCCCACAGCGTTTCCGGCTGCGCGAGCCACGAGGGCTTGGGCAGGCTGCCGACGGTGGACGTGGGCAGTATGGGATTCATGGTCGCGGTTCCTTCTGTGGTCATCCGACGAGAACGGGGTAGCGGGCAGCCCACTGCTCGAGGCGCTCGCCGTACGGCTCAATGAGGTGTTCCCGGGTAAACGCGCCCTGCTTGGCCGCGAGTTCGGACCGTTCAACGCGGTCGTAGGTGACGGTGGTGGGCGTGAAGTCCCGGTGATCCAGCGACGGTTGGAAGACCTCGCCGGCGGGAGTGTGGGAGTTGTAGATCTCCGGCCGATAGATCTTCTGGAAGGTCTCCATCACGCTGACCGTGCCGGCGAGCTGCAGGTCCGAGTAGTCACCGAGTAGGTCGCCGCTGAAGTAGAACGCGAGCGGGGCGACACCGCCGGGAGGCAGGAAGTATCGGACCTGAAGTCCCATCTTCCGGAAGTAGTCGTCGGTCAACGAGTAGTCGTCCTGCTGATACTCCACGCCGAGAACCGGGTGCTGGGTGCCGGTACGGCGGTACGTCCTGCTCGTCGACACGCTGATGCAGATCACCGGCGGCAGGTCGAAGCGCTCCCGGTAGGCCTCCGAGGCGAGGAAGTGCTGGAACACCCTGCCGTGCAGCTCGCCGAAATCTGCCGGCACGGTGAACTCGGCCGAGTTCTTGTTGGCAGCGGGCAGGCGAACGCTGAAGTCATAGTCGCGGATGTACGACGAGAAGTTGTTCCCCACGATGCCCGGCAGTCGGTCGCCGGTGGAGTGATCGACGATCCCGATATCGAGGACCTCGATCACCGGGAACCGGAGTTGCTCGTCGTCGGCGGTGAATTCCAGATCCGCGGTGACGATATCGAGGTCGAGGCCATAGCGGCCCTGGCTGTGCGGCTCCCGGGCCTGGTGGTTGTCGCGTGGCGCGTCGGCCCGGCGGACGAGGTCATGGAATCGGGTCGCGATCATCGACAGTGCGGTGCGGAGGTTGGCCTGTCGGTGCTCACCGCGGGCCAGGTTGGCGAAGTTCGTGGTGGTGCGGGAGTCCGCCGATGGTGTGTAGTTCTCATCGAAGCGGGTGGTGCTGATGCGATACGTGAAATCGCTCGACATGTTCGTCCAATACGGGATCGGTCGGCCGGGCTCGGCGCTGCGGAAATTCGGTGACCCCATACTGCAGTCCCAGTTCAGGTATCGGGTAACTACTGTTTGCTATGGATCCCTATAGTGAAAAACTATGCGTCGAGAATCGCGTGGCATCACCCTGCAGCAGTTGCACTACTTCGTCGAGGTCGCGGCGGAAGGCTCCATCACGGGGGCATCCGACTTGTTGTACGTGTCCCAACCGACCATGTCCGCCGCGATGAAGGATCTTGAGTCCCGGGTCGGGCGGTCGCTGCTCGTGCGGTCCGCTCGCGGGGTGACGCTCACCGACGAGGGCGCCGAGTTCCTGGGGTACGCCCGCCAGGTCATCGAGCAGATGTCGCTCCTGGAGCAGCGATACCTCGGGCAGCCTCCGTCGCGTCGGCTGCTCGGCGTCTCGGCCCAGCACTACTCGTTTGTCGTCGAGGCGTTCATCCGGATGGTGCAATCCGTCGACGCCGAGCAGTACGAGTTCTCGCTCCGGGAAACCCGGACCTGGGACATCATCGAGGACGTCCGGACCCTGCGAAGTGAGGTCGGCGTTCTCTTTAGGAACGACTTCAACCGCAAGGTCATCGACAAGCTTCTGCGGGACTCCGGCCTGGTGTTCCACCCACTGTTCGCGGCGGTCCCTCACATCTTTATCTCCCGGCAGAATCCTCTGGCCTCCCGGGACAGCGTCACCCTCGACGATCTGGCAGAACTGCCGCGACTCACCTTCGACCAGGGGGCGAACAACTCGTTCTACTTCGCCGAGGAGATCCTCTCCACGCGGTCCAGCAAGCGGGAGATCCGGGTCTCGGACCGCGCCACCATTTTCAACCTCATGATCGGTCTTGACGGTTACACGATTTCGACCGGCATCATCAGCGACGACCTGGACCCGGAAATCGTCGCCATCCCGCTCGAGGTGGACGAGAGCATCGAGATCGGCTGGATCAGCCATTCCGGAATCCCCCTCACGGCCCAGGCCGAGCGGTACCTCTCCGAGATGCGGGCCGTCGTGGCCGACTATGGAATCGACCTGCTCGACGATCCCCGAGCGCGGGGCTGACGAGACGAACGGCGGCTAGCGTTCGGTCACCCAGCCCGGCGGGGGAGTGATGTCCACTCCCGCGCACCGCCACCCACTATGTTCGTCACTGAACGCTGCGGGTGGGGAATCGAGTTCGTCCGCCTGTCGACGCATAGCCGCGAACCACAGGCAGTACTCGTCGTCGTTGAAATACGTCTCCGCCCGAGGCGAGCCGAGACAGCGGAGGAACTCCTCGGCGACCTCGTCCACCGTCGTGGCAGCCGAGACCTCCAGGGATCCGACGCTCGGGAACCCGCCCGCGGACAGCCCGAACACGGCGCTGTCATCGCGGAACGGGAGATTCACTCCGTCTCGGAGGTTCACGGCGGTAGTGATCTGCAGCCGCCAATAACCGACCGGGCCGAACGTCGGTATGACCCGGACTGCGGTGAATCCACGCCCGTGAAGCTCCTCCACCGCCGCGAGGAGGAGGGGCCAGATCCGGTCAAAGGAGCTCACGTCGGTCGATCGAGGCATAACGGGTCCTCACTGTCCTGGCCTGCTGGCCTGCTGGCCTGCTGGCCGGTTGGCCGGGTTGCCGGACCAATTGCCCGAGCCAGCCTCGAGTCCAATAGCGGACGGCGGGCGCCGTCCTCGTGAGAAGGAACACTGGCACAGGGGTCGGACATCATCGCCCCCGGTTGCCGCCGCGGACCCGCTCATAGGATGGTGGGGCCATGACCTTCACCGTTTATCTGTCCGGCGAGATCCACACCGACTGGCGCGAGGAGGTCGCCCGCGGCGCGAAGGCGGCCGGCCTGGACGTGACGTTCACCGCGCCCGTGACCGACCATCCCGCGAGCGACGCCGCGGGCGATCACCTGGGCGAGAACGACGTGCAGTTCTGGCGCGACCACCAGTCCTCGAAGGTCAACGCGATCCGCACGCGGACGCTGATCGAGAAGGCCGACATGGTCGTGGTGCGTTTCGGCGACAAGTACAAGCAGTGGAACGCGGCATTCGACGCGGGTTACTGCGCCGCACTGGGCAAGCCGTACATCACGGTGCACGATGCCGACATCGTCCACCCGCTCAAGGAGGTCGACGCCGAGGCCCAGGCCTGGTGTCAGACCACCGACCAGGTCGTCCAGACCCTGAGCTACGTGCTGCGCGACTGAGGTCCCCGTGTCAGTGCCGGGCCCAGGTGTCGACGCGGCACTGTCCGTCGGCGTCGCTGCCGGTCGCCACGAATCGGCCGTCGGAAAGTAGAGCGACCGTGTGGGCCGCCCCGGCGGCGATCGCCACGACATCCTTCCACTGCCCGACCTCGCACTGTCCGAACTCGTTCGCGCCGACGGCCAGCACGGATCCGTCGTGGCGTAGGCCGACGGTGTGGTGGCTTCCGGCCGCGATCGAGGTCACCCCGC
>DGYFJ06201__coassemble_673_pt1 | contig 26570 bp, 19 predicted proteins | sample DGYFJ06201__metabat2_low_PE_015 | metagenome-assembled genome bin DGYFJ06201
CCCGGCTGGCTCCGGCCCGTTCGGCCGCTCGCCGGTCAGCCCGGCGGAAGAGCACTCGCCCGGGTGCCGCGGTGACGCCATGGGTGACGGTGCTGGCCGCCACGATCAGCGTGCCCAGCCCCAACAGCACGGGGTCCGGGCCCGCCCTGGACGCCTCCTCGGTCAGATAGAACACCGCCGCGACGCCGACGGGGCCGAACCAGCCGAGAAATGCGGCGTTGTGCGCACGCAGCCCCAACGGCCGCATGAGCGCGAAGATCACGGGTGGGCGCCGGAGCACCAGAACGGCGACGGTCAGCCCGACCGCAGTCCACCCGAGCTGACCCCACTGCTCCCAGGGCAGCATCGCGCCGAAGGCGATGAAGAACGGCAGGACGGCGAACTGGTTGACCGCCTCGTCGATCTCCACCTCGACCCGCCGCTCCTCACCGGCGCTGGTGCGGTTGAAGGCGAGACCGGCGACAAACGCCGCGAACACGCCGTTGACGCTGATCAAGCCCGAGACGCCGAGCACCAGGAGTGTCAACAGCAGGGTGAACATGAGCACGGGGCCGTTCTCGACGCTGTGGTGGCGTTCGGAGAAATGCAGCGCCTTGGCGGCGGACACCCCGGCGACGACGCCCACCACGAGGGCGCCGATGATCTGCCACCCGATCTCCGAGGCGGCCGATCCCGCGGTCAGCGGGGTCGCCACCACCAGCGCGACGAGGACCAGCGGCAGGGCCAGTCCGTCGTTGGCGCCCGACTCCAGGGACAGCAATTGCCGGTCCTGCTCAGGGAGGTCCTTCTCGGCGTCGTCGCCGGTGACGGCACTGGAGGCCAGGACCGGGTCGGTGGGACAGATCGCCGTCCCCAGCAGCAGGGCCGCCGCGAGCGGGAGTCCGACGGTCCACATGGCCAGGCCGGTGGAGATCAGTGCCATTGCGGGTAAGGCCACGACGAGCAGCAGGGTCAGCTTCTTCCAGTGCTGCCGGATCGCGGAGAAGGGGTAGCGCAGTGCCACGCCCATGACGGAGATGCCCAGCAGGATCTCCGCGCCGGTGTGGAGGGTGGACTGGTCGCGGACGATGTCGGGCAGGTCCAGCACGCCAGTGACTGCCGGCCCCAGAATCACACCCGCGACGAGCGCGATCAGGGGTTCGGATACGGGCCAGCGGTGAATGCGCGCCGACAGGGCGACGATCACCACCCCGAGCGCACCGACGGCGGCGAGCAACAGGTCAAGTGTGGACAACGGCCCTCCTGGCTGGGTCGGATCACCCGCACCATAGGCACGGCCAGGTCGTTGTGCATCCGGCTCCCGCACGTCGGGGGCGCGGGCCTGCAAGAGTGATCGCATGACCGTCGAGCGCGAGATCACCGCCATCACCGACCTTGCCCACGGCCGCCGCCTCAACCCGGCAGCCGTGGGCTGGTCCCGTTCACCGGTGTTCCGGACCGCGATCTCGGGTTGGGGCCGTACCAAGCGGTGGGAGTACTGGGGGGTCGTCACCGAGCACTTCGTGGTGGGACTGACCGTCGCCGGGCTCGATTACCTCGCCAACTGCGCCGTGTATGTGCTGGACCGCGCCACGGGCGTGGAGACGGTGCGTAGCGGCATCACGCCGTTCGGCGCGCCGGGCTTCAGCGATGTGCCGGGCGACGGAACGATCCACGCCGCAGCGGGACCCGGGTCGTCGCGGGTGGAAATAAAGATTGACGACGACGACAACGCCGCCGACCGCATCACCTCGATCAGTGTGCGGGCGACGGGACTTCAGGTGGATCTGGCGGTTCGTCGGCAGGATCACGACAGTCTCGGGGTGGTCGTGCCCTGGGGCGAGAAGCGGTTCCAGTACACGCTCAAGGACCTGGCCAATCCGGTCACGGGCACGGTGACCCTCGACGGGGCGGTTCGCGACCTGGGGCCGGGCTGGGCCGTGCTGGACCGGGGACGCGGCCGGTGGCGGTACTCGAACGTCTGGAACTGGGGCGCGGGCAGCGGCGTGGTGGACGGCTCCACGCGCGCGATCCAGGTGGGCGGCAAGTGGACCGACGGCACCGCGTGCACGGAGAACGGGATCCTCGTGGACGGCCGGATGCACAAGATCGGCGAGGACCTCCGCTGGAGCTACGACGTGCTCGACCGGGCCGGGCCATGGCGAGTCCAGGGGGAGCGGTTGGACGCCACCCTCACGCCGTTCCACCAGCGGCGCGACCTCACCGAGCTCGGAGTGCTGGCGGTCAAGACCTGGCAGGCCTTCGGCGTCTGGAGCGGTAGCGGGGTCCTGGACGATGGCACATCTGTCTCGTTGGACGGGCTGGTCGGCTGGGCGGAGGAGTCCCGCAACCGCTGGTAGGGCAGTCGCCGACGGCAGCTGGGATCGGCTCCTGAGAGCCGGTTTAACCGGCGGTTTCAATTCGCCCCCACGCGATCGTGTCGGTGAAAGTCGCGGGGTTGCTTGCGGAATCCCGATATTGCGACATGGTGCAGGGCAACATCGAATCCGGGGTGGGGTCGCCTCGTTAATGGGTGTTCGTCAGAGCGACCGAGTACGCTAAGCAGGAATTAATCCTATGGGTGAGATCACGTCTGTCCTGGGATTGTGTTGCGGCCCCGGTGACAGGTGAGTCACCTGGGCCGTCCGTTCGCGCTGTGCTCAGCGTGGATCGAGCTTGAGTGACAGTGAAGGGGAGGTACATGCGCAACGCCTTCAAGGTGCTTCGTCGCGACCTCACGCGCATCCGTCGGGCGCCGAAGTCGTGGGCGATCATCATCGGCCTACTCGTGTTGCCCTCCCTGTATGCCTGGGTCAACATCATCGCGTTCTGGGACCCGTACGGTAACGCCGATCACATCAAGGTGGCCATCGTCAACCAGGACGAGGGCGCGAGCACGGAGCTCACCGGTGAGGTCAACGTCGGCGAGCAGGTGGTTGATCAGCTCAAGACCAACGACCAGCTCGGCTGGCAGTTCATGGATCATGATGCCGCGATGGACGCCGTCAGATCCGGTGAGAGCTACGCCGCGATCGTCATGCCGCCGGACTTCTCCAAAGACCTGTTGACGATCATGACCGGCGATTTCATCCAGCCGGAGTTGGAGTACTACACCAACGAGAAGGCGAACGCGATCGCCCCCAAGATCACCGAGGTCGGAGCGTCGACCCTGGATACGCAGATCAACTCGAACTTCGCCGCGACCGTCGCCCAGACGATCGCGGAGCAGGCGGAAAAGGCGGGGGTCGACACGGGGGATTGGCTGATCGACTCCCGCAACGAGACGCTGTCGGCGTTGGATCAGGCTCTGGCGACGGTGCAGGCCACCCGCATGAGCCTGACCGAACTGGGGGACGCGCTCGGGCCCGGGAAGGACGCCATCGGCGATGCCAAGAGCGCCCTGCAGCGCGTGGATTCCGCGATGGACGATGTCTCCGCTGCCGCGACCGATGCGCAAGCACTGGTCAACGAGGTTCAGCGGGACCTGGTCGGTTTCTCGGAGAACCTGTCGGATGCCTATGTCTCCGGCGCATCTAACCTCACCAGCGCGACCTCGCGCCTGAACGAGAGCGTCGGGCAGGTCTCCGCCGGCGCTGACGCAGCCCGCACCGCCCTGTCGTCCGCGCAGCGTGACGTGCAGGCGGTCATCGCCGCCAACGAGGCACTGCTGGCCACCTTGCGCCCGGTCGCGGCCGCGATTCCCGCCGGGGTTCCGGCAAAGGCCCAGGCCGAGCAGGTGATCAGCGACCTGGAGGCGCAGACCGCCCGCGACCGCGAACTTCTCGCAGCACTCGACGCCGCGCACGCCGGGGTGTCCAACATCTCGGGGCAGACGGCCGCGGCCTCCGAGGCGGTGCGCGCCGTCGAGAGGTCGTCGGCGGGACTGCACGCCCTGCTGGCCGATGCGTTCCCGGGCCTCAACCAGTCCATGGCGTCGCTGTCCGCGAGCGTGGGCGCCCTGACCACCGCACTGGATTCACAGCAGACGCTCGTCGGCGAAGCCGTGGACCTGCTCACCGAGCTCGAGTCGCTTCTCGACGAGACCGGCACGGCCGTGTCCTCGCTCGACGGCAATCTCGGGGACATCCAATCGGACCTGAACACCCTGCAGACGGACCTGGACGCGATCAGTGCGGCGGACATCTGGAACCAGGTGAGCCTGCTGACCGACCTGGATCCCGAGTCGATCGCCGCGTTCATGGGTGGGCCGGTCACGGTGCACGAGAACGACCTCTTCCCGGTTCCGGCATATGGGTCGTCGATGGCGCCGCTGTTCACCAACCTGTCCCTGTGGATCGCCGGCTTCGTGCTGATGGTGCTGTTCAAGCTGGAGGTCGACACCGAGGATGTCGAGGGACTGACCGTCAGGCAGGCCTACTTCGGTCGTTGGTTGCTGTTCGCGGTGATGAACATCATCCAGGCACTGCTGGTGAGCATCGGCAACGTCCTGATCGGTGTGCAGACGGCGAACGCGGTCGTGTTCGTGGTGACATGCGTCTTCATCGGACTCGTCTATATGTCGATCATCTATGCCCTGTCGGTGTCATTCGGCTATATCGGTAAGGGCATCGCGGTGCTGCTGGTGATCATGCAGATCCCGGGTGCCTCCGGCATCTATCCGATCGAGATGATGCCGGAGTTCTTCCGGGCGCTGTTCCCGTTCTTCCCGTTCACCTACGGGATCGATGCACTCCGCGAGACCATCGGCGGCTTCTACCACCTGTACTACTTCAAGTACCTGGCCGTTCTCCTCCTCTTCGCCGCGCTGGCCTTCTTCCTGGGGCTCTTCCTGCGGCAACGCCTGGGGAACTTCTCGCGACTGTTCAACACCAAGTTGGCCAGCACCGGGCTGTTCCTCAGCGAGGACGTGCAAACCCTGGGGTCGCGTCGTCGCCTGACGCAGCTCGTGCAGGCCCTGACGAACAAGGAGAAGCTCCGCGAGGTCAACGCCAAGCGCCGGCACTGGCTCGATGCCAACCACAAGACCGTGCAGCGCGGTGCGGTGCTCATCGGGCTCATCGGAACCGCGGTGCTGTGCGCCATCGGTTTGGTGTTCCCGGACGCCAAGGCCACCGTGCTCGGCATCTGGGGTCTGCTGGTCCTGCTCGTGATGGGTGCGATCGTCGCGATCGAGTACATCAACGAGAGCGTCATGTTCGGTACCGAAGTTCTCGATCTCCCCGAGGACGAGGTGAGGCGGGTGCTGGCGGCGGAAGAAGCAGCCATCCGACCCGATGCACGACTTGACCAGCTCGAGAAGCGGGGGCAGCACGCGTGAACAACGTCTTCACCCTGATTCGTCAGGACTTCAAGCAGGCCATCAGCAATCCGATCTCGGTGATCATGCTGGTCGGAGTCGTACTGATCCCGTCGTTCTTCGCGTGGTTCAACGTTCTCTCGAGCTGGAAGCCGTTCGACAATGTCGACAACCTCAAGGTCGCGGTCGCCAGCTCCGACGAGGGGTACGAGAGTCCGCTGTTCCCCATGCGGATCAATGTCGGCGACACGGTGGTGTCACAGTTGCGGGCCAACAGTGACATCGACTGGCAGTTCGTCTCCGAAGAGGAAGCCGTGGAAGGCACCAAGTCGGAGGAGTACTACGCGGCGATCGTGCTGCCCGCCGATTTCAGCCAGAAGATGCTGACCTTCATCTCCCCGGGTGCGACGCCGGTGGAGATCGACCTCTACGTCAACGAGAAGAAGAACGCTCTCTCATCGCTGATCACCGGTGAAGCCGCCACAGATGTGTCGACTCAGATCAACACGAGCTTCACGCAGACACTCGACGAGGTCGGACTGGCCCTGGTGTCGTCCCTGTCCACGTACCTCGAGGACTCCGACGCACAGGCGACCCTGGATCGCATGGAGTCCGAAGTCGGCAACATCTCGGCGCAACTGAGCTCCGGGGCGACTACCGCCGAGTCCTTCGCCGTGGTGCTCTCGTCTGCCGACTCCCTCCTGGCCAGCGCGGACTCGCTCGCCTCGTCCACCTCGGAGGCGGTCCGAGACACGTCCGGGGCGATCGGCGAGGGCGCCGAGGCCGTGAACTCCGCGCAGGGCGTCCTCGGGTCGGCGGCGAATCAGCTGTCCAATGCCTTCGCCATGAGTACCCAGAGCTTTGAGATCCTCCGCGCGGAGGTCAATCGGATCCTCGGTCCCGGAGCGACGGGCCAGCAGACCGGAAACGGTCTTTCGCAGGCCTCCGACGGGGTGTCCCAGCAGATCACCGCCTACTCCGGCATGCGTGATCAGTTGCGGAGCCAGGCATCGGCCCCCGGCCTCGACCCGGTGACGCGGGATGCGATGAACCTGCTCGCAGACCGGCTCGACACTGTCGTTGATCGCCAGCAGGCGCTCAAGCAGCGTCTCGACGCGGCTGCCTCGCCCGCGTCGCAGGGCGGGCTCGATCGAGGCGCCGCCCGCCGGGGGATCCTGCAGGACGTGGACGCCGCACAGGCCGCCATCAACGGGGCCCGTGACCAGTACACGAACAGCCTGCGCCCGAAGCTGGAGCAGCTGGGGACCGACCTGCGCGCGGTGGGAACAGAATTCGCCGGGATCGGACAGGACCTGCAGGCGGCCGAGCAGTCGTTGGCCGCGGGCGGGGGAGCGCTGTCCCAGGGGCTGTCGGACGGGGAGACCGCACTGCGGTTGCTCGCGAGCGACCTGCGCGACTCCTCGGACACCTTCAGTGAGCTCGAGGACGCCCTGCAGCGGGCCGCCGAGACCGGCGACATGAGCGAGATCACCGAGATCATCGGCTCGGATCCGTCGAAGTTCGCCGCCGAGCTCGCCTCACCGGTGGCGCTCAATACGATCCCGGTGTTCAAGGTCGACAACTTCGGCTCCCAGATGGCGCCGCTGTACACGGTCCTCGGACTCTGGGTGGGCGCGCTGCTTCTGTCCGTGCTCATCCGCACGGAGATCGACCGGGATTCCCTGCCGCCGTCGGCGCGTTCCCTCAAGCCGTGGCAGGAGTACTTCGGTCGCTACCCGATCTTCGGTGGACTGGCCCTGATGCAGAGCACGATCCTCTTCGTGGGTCTCATCGGCTTCGTCGGTGTCCGTCCCGCACACCCGTTCCTGCTGATCCTTGCCGGCTGGGTGATGTCGTTCGTCTTCTCACTGATCACGTACACACTCGTATTGACCCTGGGCGAGGCGGGTAAGGCGGTCGGCGTGCTCCTGCTCGTCGTCCAGATCTCGGCGGGTGGGGGAGCGTATCCGCTGTCGGTGCTGCCGCAGTGGTTCCAGAACATCAGTCCGTTCGTCCCCGTGTCCCACGCGACCACAGCGGTGCGTGCGGCTATCGGCGGAATCTACGACGCCGACTACTGGAAGGCACTGGGCTGGCTGCTGCTGTTCACAGTGCCGTTCCTGTTCCTCGGACTGGTTCTCCGCCTGGGTGTCCGGAAGTTCAACGACGATCTCAACTCGTCGCTGGAGGGCACCAAGCTCATGAGCGTGTGACCGCTGGGTAGAACGGTGGCCTGACAGGTGGGCGCTGGTAAAGACACATGTGCGGTGTCGGATTCGCAAGAGTCCGACACCGCACGTTTTTTTGCGGGCATGTTCAACGATGCCCCGCGGACTCAACTCGGGAGGGCGAGCACGAAAAGGGGCGAGGCCCACATCCGATCGGAGTCGATGCTCTGACCGAGGATGTGGGCCTCGCCCTCTCGGGGTGGCTGACGGGACTCGAACCCGCGACAACCAGAATCACAATCTGGTGCTCTACCAGCTGAACTACAGCCACCATTGCCGCCCTCGCGGACAGCGCCCACGACTTTACCTCCTCGCGCCCCGGGCGAGAAATCGGGCCGCCGGGATCAGTCCAGCGGGGGCAGGTCGGCGGCAGCCTGGGTGACCTCGTCGGTGGTGGGGCCGGGCTGAGCCACGAATGCGGTGGCGCGGTAGTACTGCAGCTCGCGGATCGACTCCTTGATGTCCGCCAGGGCGCGGTGCGACATGCCCTTCTCGGGCTGACCGAAGTAGATGCGCGGGTACCACCGCTTGCACAGTTCCTTGATGGAGCTGACGTCGATCATCCGGTAGTGCAGGTACGAGTTAAGGTCCGGCATATCGCGGGCGATGAACGCGCGATCGGTGGCGATCGAGTTGCCGGCCAGGGGAGCGGACCCACCCACGGGCACCCACTCGCGGATGTACTCCAGCACCGCCTTCTCGGCCTCGGCCAGCGTCACGGTGGAGGTGCGGATCTCCTCGGTCAGACCGGATGAGGCATGCATGTCCCGGACGACGGGCAGCATGGCGTCGAGCTTGGCATCGGGGGCATGAATGACGATGTCCACGCCCTCGCCGAGGATGTTCAATTCGGAGTCGGTCACCAGCGCCGCGATCTCGACCAGCGCATCGGAGTTCGTCTCCAGTCCGGTCATCTCGCAGTCGATCCAGACGATCCGATCGTTCTTGGACTCCTGGTGGGGAGTCGGTGTGGACGTGGAAGACGGTGAGGACGCGGGGGCGGCGGGGGTCGGCTCTGGCATTATTCGACTATATCGCCGACCACCGACACCACGCCCTACTGCCGAAACCCGCTCGACACCGACACTCTCACCGCAGACAACAAAGGAGCGCAGCGCATGACCCAGACCGACGCACAGCAGAAGATCGCCGCCGGCTACGCGACCGACTCGCCCGCGATCACTCTCGGCTCGGTGATGGTCGACGGCACGGCCGACCCCACGGCCCGGGTGGCGCTGCCCCTGTCGATGGTGAACCGCCACGGCCTGATCGCCGGCGCGACAGGAACAGGGAAGACCAAGACGATCCAGCTGCTGGTGGAACAACTGTCGGGAAATGGTGTCCCCGTCGTCGTCGCCGATATCAAGGGTGATGTGTCCGGCCTCGCCGCGCCAGGTCAGGTCAACCCCAAGGTCACCGACCGCGCCGCGCGCACGGGTGTCGAGTGGGAGGCCCAGGCCTTCCCCGTGGAGTTCGTCTCGCTGGGCACCGGCGGGATCGGCGTGCCGGTCCGTGCGACGATCACCGACTTCGGGCCCATCCTGCTGTCCAAGGTGCTCGGCCTCAACGCGACCCAGGAGTCGACGCTCGGCCTGATCTTCTACTGGGCCGACCAGCAGGGGCTGGAGCTGTTCGACCTCAAGGACCTGCGCGCGGTGATTTCGCACCTGACCAGCGACGAGGGCAAGGACGACCTCGAGGGCATCGGCGGCGTCTCCAAGGCCACGGCGGGCGTGATCCTGCGCGCGCTGGTGACCCTCGAATCGCAGGGCGGCGACACGTTCTTCGGCGACCCCGCCCTCGACCCGGCCGACCTCATGCGCACCCGCGACGGCCGCGGCGTGGTGACCGCCATCGAGCTCGGCGACCAGGCCTCCCGTCCGGCGCTGTTCTCGACGTTCCTCATGTGGATCCTCGCCGAGTTGTTCCAGGAGCTGCCCGAGAAGGGCGACGTGGACAAGCCCGAGCTGGTGTTCGTCTTTGACGAGGCGCACCTGCTGTTCAACGGCGCGTCCAAGGCGTTCGGAGAGCAGGTCGTGCAGACCGTCAAACTCATCCGCTCCAAGGGTGTGGGCGTGTACTTCTGCTCGCAGCAGCCCACCGATATCCCGTCGGAGGTGCTCTCGCAGCTCGGCGCGCGCGTCCAGCACGCCCTGCGCGCGTTCACACCGGAGGATCAGGCGGCGCTGTCCAAGACCGTCAAGACGTACCCGAAGTCGGACGTGTACGACATCGCCTCGGCGCTGACCTCGCTGGGCACGGGTGAGGCGCTGGTGACGGTGCTGTCCGAGCGCGGGGCGCCGACTCCGGTGGCGTGGACGCTCATGGCGCCGCCGCGCTCGCTCATGAACACCATTGGTGAGGAGGCCGTGACCGAGCAGGCGCGCGCCTCGGAGCTGTTCGCCAAGTACGGCGAGACCGTGGATCCGGTGTCCGCGTACGAGAAGCTGGAGCAGAAGGCCACCGCTGCGGAGCAGGGGCAGGTGGATGCCGAGGAGGCGGCGCGGCAGGCGGACCAGGCGCGAGAGGAGTCGCGGGAGCAGGCGCGTGGTGGCGCTGGTAGCGCGGCCGGCGGCGCCGGCGGTGGTGACGGTCGGGGTGGCGACGACGACGAGGGGTTCATCGCCAAGTCCCTGAGCAATCCCGCGGTTCGCAGCTTCATGCGTTCTGCCGCGTCGGCGGCGGGCCGGGAGATCACGCGCAGCCTCTTCGGGACCCGGCGGCGCCGGCGCTGAGGCGGGTCGAGGCGGGCTGAGGCGGCCTGAGGCGGGGGTTGCGGCGGGCGGCTGATTCTGTGCGGCTATTCCGCGCTTCATCGGCCGCCAGTGCGTGCTGCAAGCTTGTCTTGAGTCAGTTCGCCCGCCCGAAGACGATACGCCTGCACGATTGCGCAGGTCTTTCGCCTTCGGAAATGTCAGCTGTAATTCGGCAGGTCATCCAGCCCGAGGCCGGCTCGCTCAGTTCTCGGCCTGCCCCTCGCCGAGCTTGGCGTAGAAGCGGCCCACGATCGGGGCCATGACCCCGCGCGGGGTGTAGTTGCCGGCCACGGACATGGCCTGGCCCAGCGGCCCGGGGACGACGCGCATCTTGTTGCGGGCCAGGGCGTCCAGCGAGATGCGGGCGGTGTAGGCGGTGTCCACCCAAAGTCGGTCGGGGACGATCCGGTCGACGAAGGTCTTGTCCTCCTCGGCGATCTCCTCGGTGCGCACGGGCCCGGGCGCGAGCAGGGTCACGGCCACGCCGGTGCCCTTGAGTTCGCCGCGCAGTGACTCGGAGAAGGTGTTGAGGAAGGCCTTGGATGCGGCGTAGGTGGCGTTGTTGGGGATCGGCATGTTGCCGGCCGCGGAACCCACGTTGAGGATCGCGCCACTTCCGCGCGAGGTCATGCCCGGGAGGACCGCCAGCACGAGGTCGTGGCAGGCGACAGCGTTGACCTGAACCTGGTGCTTCTCGTACTGCGGGTCGAGCGCGGCGATGGGCCCGAAGGTCGCGATGCCGGCGTTATTGCACAGGATCGAGATCTCCCGCCCGGCCAGCTCGTCGAGCAGCGGCTGCCGTGCAGCGGGGTCGGCGAGGTCGCAGGCCCGCACCTCGACGGTCACGCTGAACTCGGATTCGAGTCGCGTTTTCAGCTCGGCCAGGACCTCTTCGCGTCGCGCCACCACGATCAGCGAGTGTCCGCGCCGCGCGAGCTCGGTGGCCAGGGCCATGCCGATCCCGGACGAGGCTCCGGTGACGACGGCGCGGTTCGACGCGGTGGGCAGGGGGAGCGGCATGGTGCGTCCTTCAGGTCTCAAGGCGATGGGCGGGGCCGAGGATGAGCTTACCGGTGGGGTGGGTGCCCGGCGGGTGGCGCCGATGTCGGTTCGCGCGGCGGTGGCTTCGAGGGCGGGTGCGGGGGAGGGCGAAGGACACAACAACGACGACGAACGCGACCCCCGGCCACCTGTGCGGTGGCCGGGGGTCACGAATTCCGACCACCGGAGGTTCAATAAAGGTAACGGGGGGGGAGGGTCAGCTGCCGAGCGAGCCGGTGCTCACGGAGCCCGACGAACCGCTCCCGCCGCCATTGCCGTTGCCGTTCTCGTCCTCTTCCTCGTACCCGGCGAAGGCGTACCACTGGTCGTTCTCATCGGTACAAGTGATCAGTGCGGCCGCGTCGAAGTCGGTGCGATCGCCACTCGGGACGGACAGGGTCACCTCCCAGGGCTCCGTGGCCCCGGCGGCGACGGTGAAGCCGGCCGCGGTGCCGTAGTGCCCGGCCAGGCGCGCCTGGTCTTGGGCCTGCTGGATCGCATCCAACTCGATGGCGGCCGGATCGCCCAGTCCCAGCGAGCCGAGGCTGCCGGTTCCGAGCCGCACGTCGAGCGACCCCGGGTTGAGGCCCGGGAGGAGGCCTCCACCGCCCGTGACGAGATTTCCGGTGAGGTAGTTCAGCGATCGATCCACCAGGTCCGCGTTGGTGACGGTGACGGCATTCGCGTCGCCCACGCCTGTGCACGAGAGGGGACTGTCCGAGGTGTTCTCGAACGTCCCGGTGATCGTGGGCGAGTCCGCATCGGCCTCGTCGACGATGACCGTGGCGAGGTCGTCGTGTCCCACGGCGATCTGAGTCGTCGAGTCGTCGGTTCCGGGGAGGGACTTTGGGACGATCTGGGCGCCGGCGATGCCGCTGCCCGCGATCAGGCCGGCTGCGCTGAGCAGGGCTGCGATGGTGTGTCGTCGTCCGGTACGCAACTGCATGGGGATCCTCCTGGGTTGAGGGAGACCTCGAGCCAGCTGGTGGGCATCCGGTCGGCGCGAGGGTCAAACTCCTTAATGTGAGCGTGACACACACCATAGTAAATTCTCAGTTATGTCTGCGGGGCGAAACGCCGAAATCATTTTGTGATCTCAAAGAGATGCGGAGCAGGCGGGCTTCCCGGTGTGCCGCCCGCGTGTCTGACCGGCCGGATAGCGTAGGGCTCGTGAACTCCTCGAACCCTGCGGGATCGTCGCCTGCGACCGCCTCCGCCGCTGATGCCTCGTCGTCGTCACACCCCGGGGCGCGCCCCGCGACCCGCGGTCAGGTCACGGCGTGGGCGTTGTGGGACTGGGGTTCGGCCGCGTTCAACGCGGTGATCGTCACGTTCGTGTTCTCCGTCTACCTCACCGACTCGGTCGGAAAGGACCTGGAGGAGCCGTTCTCCGCGGCGACGTGGCTGTCGATCGCCATCGCGCTGGCGGGCCTGGTCATCGCGCTCACTGCGCCGGTCATGGGGCAGCGCGCGGACCGGGGCGGGCGTCGCAAGCGGTCGCTGGCCGTCTGGACGTATCTGACCATCGCGCTCACGGCGCTGATGTTCTTCGTCGACTCGGGCTCGCCGCAGCCCTGGTTCTGGGTGGGGCTGGTCTTGCTCGCGGTCGGCTCCATCACGTTCGAGTTCGCCGAGGTCTCGTATTTCGCGATGCTGCGGCAGGTGTCCACGCCGGCCACCGTCGGTCGGGTGTCCGGATTCGGCTGGGCCATGGGCTACTTCGGCGGGATATTCCTGCTGCTCGCGGCGTTCCTCGGGTTCATCTCCGGAGAGGGCGACGAGCGCGGCCTGCTGGGTATCCCTATCGAGGGCGGCCTCAACGTGCGGATGGTGTGTCTGATCGCCGCCGTGTGGTTCGCGGTGTTCGCGCTGCCGGTGCTGTTGAAGGTTCCCGAGAACCGGCCGCGCGGGGCGGCGGGGAAGAAGGGCGGAAGTGACGACGACAACGACGCCGACGACCCCGCTGACAAGGCCAGCTTCGTCGAGTCCTACCGCATCCTCTGGGCCGACCTGAAGGCACTGTGGCGGCGGGATCCGCGGACGGTGAAGTTCCTCGTCGCCAGCGCGATCTTCCGGGACGGGCTGGCCGGGGTGTTCACCTTCGGGGCGATCCTCGCGGTGACCGTCTACGGGCTCGCGCCCGGGGACGTGCTGATCTTCGGCGTGGCGGCGAACGTGGTGGCGGCGCTCGGTGCGGTGGCGGCCGGGTACCTCGACGACAAGCTGGGGCCCAAGGTTGTGATCATCGGGTCACTGGTCGCGATGCTCGTGACGATGGCTGTGCTGCTGTTCGTCGACGGCACCACCATGTTCTGGATCTTCGGACTGCTCATGTGCCTGTTCGTGGGGCCGGCGCAGTCGGCGTCGCGCTCGTTCCTCGCGCGACTGGTGCCGCCGGAGAGCGACGGCCAGATGTTTGGGCTGTACGCCACCACCGGCCGTGCCGTCTCATTCCTCGCCCCGGCCCTGTTCGCGGTGTTCACGGCGGTGTTCGCCACCGACCGCGCGGGCATCGCCGGGATCGCGCTCGTACTGCTGGTGGGGCTGCTGCTCCTGCTGCCCGTGCGCACGCCGAGCAGTGCGGAAACCCGCGAGCACTGGGCCGAGGACCCCTCGGTGCCGACTGCCTGACGGCCGCCGCGCCGGGCCAGCCGCTCCGCGACGTCGGTCTCCCGCCGCGTTCCAGGGGCGGTTCGCGTCGAGTGGTCGCAGATCATGCTCACGGGGAACGGTGACGTGGGAGGACGTGAGCGGGTCCGACCAGTCGGCGGGAGCGCGGCGCCCTCAGAGGAGGTCGTCGAGGAGGTCCAGCACGGCCGCGGCGTCGTCGACGATGTGGGAGAAGCCGGCGTCGGACAGTTCGGCGTCGCCGATCCCGCCCGTACGCACGGCGACCGACCGGATCCCGAGCTTGGTGGCGGCGATCGCGTCCCACGTGGCGTCGCCCACCATGACAGCGTCCGCCGCGTCGACCCCCGCGCGCTCGAGGGCGATGCCGACGATGGTCGGGTCCGGCTTCGCTTGGTCGACGTCCTCGCCCGTGGTCACGGCGTCCACGAAGTCGTCCACGTCCAGCAACGCGCGCGCCTCGCGGAACTCGGACGGGGGAGCGGAGGTGGCCAACACCGTGATCCAGCCCCGTTGACGAGCTCCTCGCACGAGCTCGCGCGCCCCCGGCAGCAGCCGCAGCGAGCCCGCGGCCTCGGCGTAGTACCGACTGTGCAGATCCTTCGCCCGGTCGGCGATGGTGCCGGCGTTGTCGTCGTTGTTGTCGTCGTCGTCGACCCCCGCGACCTCGAGTAGCTCGGCGACGAGAGTGGCGCCGTCCTTACCCACGCGGCTGTGCACCTCCACGTGGGGAACGGTCGCGCCCGCCTCGTCCAGGGCACGGTGCCACGTCGACACGTGCACGTACGTCGAGTCGACCAGGGTGCCGTCGACATCCAGGAGCAGGGCGCGGCGGGGGCCGGACGTGGACTCGCTGCGGTGTGTGGCGGACATGCCCCGACAGTGCCGCCGAGGGGGCACCGCGGCAACCGGTGGAACGGTGCCAGTGGCGCGTGGACCGGTGGCGCCCCGGACCAGGTGCGCGCACGCTCGCGGCCATGACACGTTTCGGCTACACCCTCATGACCGAACAGTCCGGCCCGAAGGACCTCGTGCGCCACGCCGCGGCCGCCGAACAGGCGGGATTCGACTTCGAAGTGTCCTCCGACCACTACTTCCCCTGGCTGAGCGCGCAGGGGCACGCGCCGTACGTGTGGAGCGTGCTCGGAGCCGTCGCCCACGTGACCGAACGCGTGGACCTGGCCACGTACGTGACCTGCCCGATCCTGCGCTACCACCCCGCCGTGGTGGCGCAGAAGGCCGCGACCGTGCAGATCCTGGCCGACGGGCGGTTCATGCTCGGGATCGGCTCCGGCGAGAACCTCAACGAACACGTGGTGGGGCAGGGCTGGCCCGCACTCGACGAGCGTCACGAGATGACCGCCGAGGCGCTGGAGATCATCCGCGAGCTGTTCGACGGCGGACTCGTCACCTATTCCGGGGAGCACTTCCGTGTGGACTCGGCCCGGCTGTGGGACCTGCCAGAGACCCGCGTGCCAATCGGTGTGGCCGCGGGCGGGGAGAAGGCGCTGACGCGGCTGGGTCCGCTGGCCGACCACCTCATCGCCACCGAGCCCGAACCCGCGTACATCGACGGGTGGAACTCGATGGAGGGTCGGCCGCGGATCGGTGACGGTGCCCGGGCGATCGCGCAGATCCCCATCAGTTGGGACCCCGAATCGGAGACGGCGGCGATCGAGCGCGCGCACGATCAGTTCCGGTGGTTCGCCGGCGGCTGGGCGGCCAACGCCGACCTGCCCACCACCGCCGGGTTCGCCGCCGCGACGAAGTTCGTGCGGCCCGACGACGTGGCCGAGCAACTTGCGTGCGGGCCGGACCTCGACGCGATCGTGGAGAAGGTGCGGCCGTACTGGGAAGCCGGCTACACGGACATCGCGCTCATCCAGATCGGGGATTCCACGCTCGACCGGTTCCTCGCCGAGGCGGCACAGCCGCTGCTCGCACGGCTGCGAGAGGCAGCTGGCTGAGCTGGCCAGTGTTGGGCGCTGGTTGAGCAGTGAGGCGTGTCGAGAAGCGGGTTTCGCACATTTCTACTCGACCGACGTGTGCGAAACTCTCTTCGCGATGGGTGCTGTGGCACTAAACTGTCGCGCCACCTGAGCCAGTTGGCAGAAATGCGTCCTGAACAGCGAAAACGTGGGCGCCCCCGAGAGGATTCGAACCCCTGACCAGCCGGGTAGAAACCGGATGCTCTATCCACTGAGCTACGGAGGCAAGCGGCGCCCGCGCGAGGCGTCGCCGGAAGAATGGTAGCCGATCGCGGGGGAGAGCAGAGAAGGCGCGAATCGTCGTCCGGGGGTTCGGCTTCCTACGATGGAGGTCATGATGTCGTCGAAGGCCGCCCCTGGAAAGTCCCCGAAGGGGAAATCTGGCCCCGGCACACCCGCCACCGGCAAGCCTGCGACCGGGAAGGCTGACCCCGGCAAGCCCGCGACCGGGAAGGCCGGCACCGGGAGCGCCGCCCCCACCTGGCTCGGACGACTCGGCGCTCGGGGGGTCATCCTGCTGGTGCTGTTGCTCGCCGCGGTGGCGGCGGCGGTGGTCATCCCGCTGTCGACCATGTCCACCGCCGAGGCGCTCGAGCTGATCGGCGTGCCCGACCCGGGGCCGCTGACCACCGCGGGGCTGCCGGCGGTTCGCGCGATCGGTGAGCTGCTGGCCTCGGTGGCGGTGGGGGCGGCGCTGTTCGCCGCGTTCTTCACCCCGCCGCAGAAGGACAAGACGCTCGATGTGGACGGGTACCGCATGCAGCAGATCTCGTCCTGGGCGAACTTCGCGTGGGCGGCAGCGGCGGCGCTGCTCATCCCGCTGACCCTGTCGGACGTGTCGGGCCGAACCCTGATCGAGTCGCTGCCGCCGGACCAGTGGATGGTGGCTATCAACCAGATCGACGTGGCGTCCTCGTGGCGCTGGGCCGCGATCATCGCGCTGGTCGCGGCGATCGGCCAGCGGCTCACCCTGACCTGGCGCTGGTCCATCGTCTGGCTGGCGGTGACGGTGCTGTCACTGCTGCCGGTCGCCGCGACGGGCCACGCGTCCGGCAGCACGGCCCACGACCTGGCAACCAACTCGCTGATCATCCACCTGTTCGCGGCCGCGTTCTACGTCGGCGGGCTCGTCGCGGTGATCATCCACACCATGCGCGGCGGCACCCGGGTGGCGTTGGCGCTGCGTCGCTACTCGGTGGTCGCCACCGTCGCGATCGCCGCGCTGGCGTTCTCCGGCCTGATCAACGCGATCGTCCGCCTGCATCCGGCCGACCTGTTCTCCTCGACCTACGGCCTGCTGGTGGTGGGTAAGGCGCTGCTGCTGATCCTGCTGGGGATCTTCGGGCTCGCGATCCGTCGCCGCGTCATCGCCAAGATCGAGACGCGCAACGCCAACGCGCCGGTCGACCGGGCCACGCTGCTGCGGATCATCATGGTCGAGTCGGTGGTCATGGCGGGCACGATCGGCCTGTCGGTCTCGCTCGGCCGTACCCCGCCGCCCGCGCCGTTGTACGTGCCGACGAGGCAGGAGGCGCTGCTGGGCTTCGAGCTGCCGGGGCCGTTCTCGTTCGAGACGGTCTTCGGCCTGTGGCGCTTCGACCTTGTCCTGGGGCTGGCCTCGGTGGTCCTGCTGGGCCTGTACGTGTGGGGCCTGATCCACCTGCATCGCCGCGGCGACAGCTGGCCGCCCGGTCGCACCGCGTTCTGGGTGGCCGGCTGCGTGATGCTGTTCGTCACCACCTCGTCGGGCATGGGGATGTACATGATGGCGGACTTCGCCAGCCACATGGTCGGCCACATGATCATCTCGATGCTTGTGCCGATCTTCCTCGCCCTCGGCGGGCCGCTGACCCTGGCACTGCGCGCGCTGCCGGCCGCCGGCCGCGGCAACCCGCCGGGACCGCGCGAGTGGATCGTCGAGTTCATCAACAACCCGATCTCGCGATTCCTCACGCATCCGATCGTGGCGTCGATCCAGTTCGTTGCCGGCTTCTATCTTGTCTACTTCGGCGGGTTCTACGAGACGCTGGCCTCCGAGCATCTGGGCCACATGTTCATGAACGTGCACTTCCTGATCTCCGGCTACCTCTTCTACTGGGTGATCATCGGTGTCGATGCGGCGCCGCGGCAGTTCACGTCGATGTACATGATGATGGTCCTGCTGTCCTCGCTGCCGTTCCACGCGTTCTTCGGCATCCTGCTCATGAACTACCCGACGGTCCTGGCGGAGAGCTGGTACTCGGGGATCGGGCTGCCCTGGATTCCCGATCTTCTGCAGAGTCAGCGGGTCGGTGGCGGCGTCGCGTGGGCGATGGGGGAGATCCCTCTGTTCATCGTCATGATCGCACTCGGCTTCCAGTGGTATCAGAGCGATATGCGGGAGGCGCGGCGCTCGGAGCGGCAGGCCGATCGTGACGATGATGCCGAGCTCAAGGCCTATAACGAGATGCTCGCGCAGATGGCCGAGGGGGACCGCCGGCACTGATCGTGCCCACCTCGTCGTCGTCGTAAAAAATCTTTTCACACCGTCCGTCCCTGTCCACAGGGACGTCACCGCAGGCGGGTGGAAAGAGATATGACGACGACGACATCGTGCACTCTTCCTGACAGGAGACCGACGCCCGGTCGGTCCCGATGAGGCAGGAGAGTCCCATGTACGAGACCCAGACGACCGTCCGCGGCACCATCATCACCGATCCCGTCACCCGGCGCGTGGGCGACGACGAGGTGTTCAGCTTCCGCGTCGCCAGCAACACCCGCTACCAGGACCGCACGACGGGGGAGTGGAAGACCGGCGGCACGCTCTACTTCTCGGCGAACTGCTGGGGCAAGCTCGTGCCGCGCACCTCGGGGCGGCTGTTCAAGGGCGACGCGGTGATCGTGCAGGGCCGACTTCTCACCAATGAGTACGAGAAGGAGGGCCGCGTCATGCGTGACCTCGAGATGCGGGTCGGTGCGATCGGGCCGGACATGGCGCGGATGGACGTCACCGCCAAGAAGGTCAGGCACGAGTCGAACGGTCCCGATGCCGGTGACGGCGGGGTCCGGGGCGCTGATGGTCTCCGCGCGGTCGACGGTCCCGATGCCGAGGCGATGGCGGTCGGGTCGGTCCCGGCCGGCGGACACCCACTGGCCGCGGGCCTCGATTCCCCGGGACTGCGCGGTCTCGACGACGTGGACCCGGAGCTCGAGGACGAGGACTCCGAGCTGGAGCAGTTCGCGGGCGCCTCGACGGCCTGACCGCTGTGCGCGCCGGGCCGCGGGCAGCCACGTAACATGGGGGTCGTGCCCGCGGCCCATCCGCGGCGATACGGACTATATGCGCAGGTGAGAGGGCAGAAGTGGCCGAGTTTATTTACACCATGAAGAAGGTTCGCAAGGCGCACGGGGACAAGGTGATCCTCGACGACGTCACGATGGCCTTCTACCCCGGTGCGAAGATCGGCGTCGTGGGGCCCAACGGCGCCGGTAAGTCGTCCATCCTCAAGATCATGGCCGGTCTCGACCAGCCGTCCAACGGTGAGGCGTTTCTCGACCCGGAGGCCACCGTCGGCATCCTCATGCAGGAGCCCGAGCTGGACCAGAGCAAGACCGTCAAGGAGAACGTCGAGGACGGCCTCGGCGAGACCATGGTCAAGCTGCGTCGGTACAACGAGGTCGCCGAGGAGATGGCGACCAACTACACCGACGAGCTCATGGAGGAGATGGGACAGCTCCAGGAGCACCTGGACGCCGTCGACGCCTGGGAGATCGACTCCCAGATCGAGCAGGCCATGGACGCCCTGCGCTGCCCGCCGGGAGACGCGCCGGTCACCAACCTCTCCGGTGGCGAGATGCGCCGCGTGGCGCTGTGCAAGCTCCTGCTGAGCAAGCCCGACCTGCTGCTGCTCGACGAGCCCACAAACCACCTGGACGCCGAGTCCGTGCTCTGGCTGGAGCAGCACCTGGCCACCTACCCGGGCGCCGTCATGGCCGTGACACACGACCGCTACTTCCTCGATCACGTGGCGCAGTGGATCTGTGAGGTCGACCGCGGCAAGCTCCACCCGTACGAGGGCAACTACTCCACCTACCTGGAGAAGAAGGCCGAGCGACTGGAGGTCCAGGGCAAGAAGGACCAGAAGCTGCAGAAGCGCCTCAAGGCCGAGCTCGAGTGGGTCCGCTCCGGCGCCAAGGCCCGGCAGACCAAGTCCAAGGCCCGTCTCGCCAAATACGAGGAGATGGCCGCGGAGGCGGAGAAGATGCGGAAGCTGGACTTCGAGGAGATTCAGATCCCCACCCCGCCGCGCCTGGGCAATGTCGTGGTGGAGGTCAACGACCTGAAGAAGGGCTTCGACGACCGGGTCCTCATCAAGGACCTGTCGTTCACCCTTCCGCGGAACGGCATCGTCGGCGTGATCGGCCCCAACGGTGTCGGTAAGACCACGCTGTTCAAGACCATCGTGGGACTCGAGGAGCCGGACGCCGGCACCGTGAAGATCGGCGAGACGGTCAAGCTCAGCTACGTCGACCAGAACCGCGCCAACATCGACCCCGAGAAGTCGGTGTGGGAGGTCGTCTCTGAGGGCAACGACTTCATCGAGGTCGGCCAGAACGAGATGCCCTCGCGTGCCTACGTCAGCGCCTTCGGGTTCAAGGGTCCGGATCAGCAGAAGAAGTCCGGCGTCCTGTCCGGTGGTGAGCGCAACCGCCTCAACCTGGCCCTGACCCTCAAGGTCGGCGGCAACCTGATCCTCCTGGACGAGCCGACAAACGACCTGGACACCGAGACCCTCGGCAGCCTCGAGAACGCACTCGAGGACTTCCCGGGCTGCGCCGTCGTGATCTCCCACGACCGCTGGTTCCTCGACCGCACCTGTACCCACATCCTCGCGTGGGAGGGCAACGTCGAAGAGGGTCAGTGGTATTGGTTCGAGGGCAACTTCGAGGGCTACGAGAAGAACAAGGTCGAGCGCCTCGGCGCCGAGGCCGCCCGCCCGAGCCGCGTCACCCACCGCAAGCTCACCAGGGACTGAACACGGTGTCAGCCCCCACCACAGCGGATTCCAGCGGAGCCGGCCCCGTCGCCCAGAGCGACGGGGCGGGACCCGTGCACCGCGTCCGACTACCCCTGCGGATCTCCGACTACCTGGGTTCGCACGTCAACAATGTGCGCTACCAGGAGTTCTCCCAGGAGGCCCGGCTCCTGTGGTTCCGCGAGAAGTTCGACGTCCCCGGTTCCCGGGTGCCGATCGCACTGGCGCGCTGGATGGAGATCGATTTTCGTCGCGTCATCGGAATGGGCGTGCCCGACGTGTGGGTCGACGTCCAGGTGCTGAAGGTGGGGCGGACGTCCTACACCATGCGCACCTCGATCGGCACGGAGTCGGTGGGCGAGGAGCCCTGCGCGGTCGTCGACACCGTCCTGGTGGTGGCGGCAGCGGACGAGGTCACGACACTGGAGATCACCCCCGAGGAGCGGGCGGCGCTGCTCGGCGGTGGGGAGGGACAGGCATGAGTGGAGGCGCGCACGACCCGGCGGCCGAACCGTTCCGCTGCACCCTGCAGGTGCGGTGGGCGGACTTCGACCAGATGGGGCACGTCAACAACGTCAAGTACATCGAGTACGCGCAGGAGGCCCGGATCCTGTTCATCCGGAGCCGCTTCAGCCCGTTCGGGCTCGGAAACCTTCCGCAGGTGGTCCGGCGGACCGAGATCGACCACCTCCGGCCCGTGCTGCGGGATTCCACCACGGTCGACGTGGTGATCGAGGTCGAGCACGTGGGCACCACCTCGTATCAGATCCGGCAGACCATCTACGATTCCGCAGGCGAGGTCTGCTGCACCCTTCGAGTGGTCATGGTCGCCTTCGACACCTCCACCTCTACGTCCGTCGAGATCCCCTCCGGGGTGCGGAACGTCCTCGAGGCCGCCAAGCAGCGGGCCGCGATCACCGAGCAGGGAGCCGCGACGTGACCGAGCAGTTGATCTTCGAGACCGGCGGCGTTCTCGGCGCCTCGGGCGAGCCGGGGGCGCGGGTCTTCACGGCCGCGATGCCGGTGCGCTGGTCCGACCAGGACCTCTATCACCACGTCAACCACGCTCGGATGATCACGCTCATCGAAGAAGCGCGCATCCCGTGGCTCTTCGAGGAGGGGCTGCCCACGGCCACCCTCGCAGCGGGTGCGGTGATGACCGACCTCGAGGTGAAGTACCGCGGCCAGGTCAAGCACGCCGATGGCCCGATCCGGGTGCGGATGTGGTGCGAGAAGGTCGGCGGTGCCCTGTTCGTCGCGCGACACGAGGTGCGCGGACGCCACACCCCGGACACCGAGCCCCCGGCGGTGGAATGCACTGCGCGGATCGCCGCATTCGACCTGCAGACCCAGCGGCCGCGACGCTTCACCCCGGCCGAGCGTGACTACCTGCTGGAGTTCCGGCACCGGGATGCCTCGTGACCGTGCCGGGCTCTCAGGACGGCATGATTCGCATCCCCGACCCCGCGGACCGCGATGACCTGCGGACACTGCTCCGGCGGATCCTTCGCCTGGACGAGGCGGCGGTGGTCCGGCTCACCGAGGCCGGTGACGGTCGCATGCGGGTGTGGTCCCGCACGCCATTCGGCGCCCTGGTCGTCCGCGTGCTGCGAGGGGACTGCCCGGGCGGTGACGTCGTGTCAGGAGCCGACCATCTGCTCACCGAGTTGGACCTCCTTCCCCGGGGCGACTCCGAGGGGCGGGTCGACCCGGGTATGCCCCTGCTGTCCGCGTGGCAGGGACTGCTGCCGCCCCTCGACGGGTTCGCGCCCGTCGAGGATGTGCCCGCGCAGGTTCTGCTGGATCTGACGGAGTCCGGGCGCACCGTGGCGCAGGAGAACGCCGGCCCTGCCGGTCTTCCACCGTCACTGCTCGATCAGGAGGCGCTCACCGTGCGCGCCGACACCGGCGACCCGCTGGGGATCGACATGCGGACCGTCTTCTCGCTCGTCATGTGCGGCTTCGTGCCCGAGCGCGCCGGCCGCGCCCCGGACGGTGAGCCCGTGCGGGTCAGTGAGCGCGGCGCCTGGATTCGAATCGACGCGCGCTACGGCACGGCCTATCGCCGCACCGACGCCCTCACACTAGAACCGTTGCGGTGACCACTCAGGGCTTTGTCACCAGCTGGCCGGGTCGTGGCACGCCCGCGCGACCAGGTGAGCACGGCCCCGCACCGCGGATCGGTGCAGTGGACCCGGCTACGACCCCGGACTCCGGACCGCGGGGAGCTGTCCTCGTGGGTGATGGCGCCCGCATCGCCGAGGCGGGGCCCGAGCTCGCGCCGCTTGGTCTCGACCCCAGCGGTGCCGCGCAGTTGGTGTACCTCGATCCGCCCTACAACAGGGGCGGCAGTTTCGACGGCTACCACGACAACATGCCCCGGCACGATTGGCTGACCTACATCGAGGCGCGACTGGTGGTGGCTCGGGACCTCCTCGCCGACACCGGAACGCTCTGGGTGCATCTCGACGACGCCGAGGCGCATCGTGTGCGATGCCTCCTTGATGAGGTGTTCGGCGTCGACGCGTTCATCGCGGACCTCACCGTGGAGAGCAACCCGAAAGGGCGGCAGCTCGACCGCTTCTTCGCCGGGTCCCACGACCGGTTGATGGTGTACGCCCGGGATCCCGGGAAGGTGGTGCTCGAGGGAGGAATCGCGGCGGCGGTCGATCCCGCGGACTTCCCGCACGTGGACGCCGACGGGGTCACCTACCGGTTGCTGCCGTTGCGCAATACCAACAAGCGGTTCAACCCGAAGACCACCCCCACCATGACGTATCCGCTCCACGGTGATCCCGAGACGGGCGCGGTTTCCGTGGAGCCTGCGCCGGGGATGCAGGAGATCCTGCCGGTGTTCGGCGATCTCACGCCGGCGGTGTGGCGGTGGTCGCGTGACCGCGCCATCGAGCGCATCGAAGAACTGGTCTGCCGAACCGTCCGCGGCCGCACGGGCCCCCGAGTGGATATCTATCAACGGGACAGGTACGAGGCCGGCCGGATCAAGAAACTCAAGTCCATCTGGTTGTCCCAAGAGGTCGGCTCGACCGACACCGCCCGCGCCGAGTTGCGCGCGGCCGGTGTCGACGGGTTCCGCACTCCCAAGCCGGAGGCCCTGCTGCGACGCATCGTCGAGTTGGCCACCGGTCCGGACGATCTGGTGGTGGACCTGTTCGCCGGGTCCGGCACCACCGCGGTTGCCGCGCGTGACCTCGGTCGGCGCTGGGTCGTCGTGGAAAGGAATCCGGACACGGTCCGGGACGTCCTGCTTCCGCGGCTCGGCCTCAGTGGAGCCTGACCCCAGAGCTGTTGATCAGCGGAGCATGGTGCTGCCGCCGTCGACCATGAGGGTCTGCCCAGTCATGTAGGAGGCGTCGTCCGAGGCCAGGAACACCGCGACCCGGCCGATGTCGGCCTCCGGGTCGCCGAACCGACGCATCGGGGTGCCGGCGAGCAGTTTCTTCTCGATCCCCGGGGTGGCCTCGATGTAGCTCTCGACGCCCTCGGTGAGCGCGAGCGGCGAGATCACGTTGACGTTGATCCCGTCGCGTGCCCACTCATTGGCCGCGACGCGGCTGATCGCGCGGATGGCCTCCTTGGCCGCGGCGTACGCGCCCTGGGTGGGAAGGCCATTGATCCCGGCACCGGAGGCGAAGTTGATCACCGTGCCGCCACGCTCGGACAGCTGGGAATGCGCGGCATTCATGAGCCAGAAGGTGGGGTAGAACCCGGTGTTGAACGACAGGTCCAGGTCGTCCTGGGTGGTCTCCAGCAGCGGTGCCTGCCGTGAGGCATGGGCGTTGTTGACCAGGACGTCGACGCCGCCGAACGCATCGATTGCCGCGGCCACGATCCGCTCGGCGTTCGCCTCGACCGAGATGTCGGCATTCAGGAATCGCACGCTGTCGCCGAGCTCGTCGACCAGTGCGGCGCCCGCCTCGTCATTGATATCCACGGCCAGGACGGAGGCACCCTCCTTGACGTAGGCACGGGTGATGCCGCGGCCGATGCCACCCACCCCACCGGTCACGATTGCCGTCTTGCCCGAAAGTCGCATCGTCACGAGCCCTTCTTCGTCTCAGCGCTTGAGCCACACGGCGGTGTCCGGTGGCACTGTGTCCCCATCCAGCGGTCCCGAGGACAGGACCACCTCGCCGTCGGTGAGCGGCACCGGATGGCGGGACGTGTTGATCATGCACACGATCGGGCCATTCTCGCGGCGGAATTCCAGACACCCGTCAAGTTCGCTGGTCCAGCGCACGTCGGGTGTGTTCGGGGTGGGCCATGATTGCCGGATCTGGATTGCTTTCCGGTACAGCGCGAGCGCGGAATCGGGGTCACTGTCCTGCGCGTCGACGGTCGAGCCCGCCCAGTTTCCGGGCATCGGCAGCCAGGTCTCGTCGCCGGTGGTGAAGCCGTAGGGGGGTTCGGAGCCGGACCAGGGCAGGGGCACGCGGCAGTGGTCTCGGCCCAACTCGGCGTGTTCGGTTCGTTCCCAGGTCGGGTCGGTGAGTCGGTCGTGTGGGATAGAGAAATCGCTCGGCAGTCCGAGTTCGGCGCCGTTGTAGACAAAGGCGATCCCGGGCAGCGCCAGGGTGGCCAGCAGCATCGCGCGGGCCCGCGCCACGCCCACCTCACCGTTGCCGTACCGGGTCACCTCGCGCACGACGTCGTGGTTGGACAGGGCCCAGGTGGGAGCCGAACCGGATGCCCGCGCGGCCTCGAGGGTGTCGTCGATCGCCGTGCGGATCGCGCCCGCCTCAAACGGGGAGCCGGTGAGTGCGAAGTGGAAGGCGAAGTGCAACTCGTCGGGGCGAAGATACTTGGCGAATCTGTCGACCGGGCCGATCCACACCTCGCCGAAGGTGGTGGCGCCGGGATAGTCGTCGACGACCTTCCGAATACGACGGTGGACTGCGTGGACCCCGGGGCGGTCCCATCGGGCGTCCCGGGGGTCGACGACGAGCTGGGCGATCTCCAGGTCGTCGGGCAGGTCCTCAAGCTGGTCGGGCTTGGCCAGACCGTGCGCCACGTCGATCCGGAAGCCGTCCACTCCACGGTCCAGCCAAAATCGCAGTGTGTGCTCGAGATCGTCGGCGATCTCGGGGTTCGACCAGTCGAGGTCCGGCTGCTGCGGGGCGAAGAGGTGGAGATACCACTGACCGGGAGTGCCATCCGGCTCGGGCACCCGGGTCCATGCGGGACCGCCGAACACGGAGGGCCAGTTGTTGGGCGGCTCCGAGCCGTCCGGACCGCGACCGTCGCGGAAGAAGTACCGGGTCCGCTGAGGGCTACCCGGTTCGGCGGCCAGGGCCTCGACAAACCAGGGGTGTTCGGAACTGGTGTGGTTGGGAACCAGGTCCATGATGAGGACCATCTGTCTGGAATGGAGGGCGTCCGCGAGCCGCCGCAGGGCGTCGACGTCGCCGAAAAGCGGGTCGACGTCACGGGGATCGGAGACGTCGTAGCCGTGATCGACTCCGGGTGAGCGCATGATCGGTGAGAGCCACACACCGTCTACTCCCAGAGACTCGAGGTGGCCGATGCGGTCGATAATGCCCTGCAGGTCACCAACGCCGTCGCCGTCCGAGTCCGCGAACGACCGCGGGTAGATCTGGTACAGGACCATGTCTTCCCACGGCCGTGCCGCGTGAGAAGGGGCCTTCACATCGCGTCCGGGG
>DGYFJ06201__coassemble_678_pt1 | contig 26332 bp, 25 predicted proteins | sample DGYFJ06201__metabat2_low_PE_015 | metagenome-assembled genome bin DGYFJ06201
GCACCTGAGCGGCGCGGCTACCGGGACGGTGGCTCGACCAGCTCGACCAGCTCGGCGGCTGAACGGCTAGTTCAGCGACTAGTTCAGCCCTGCGTAGGAGTGCAGGCCGGAGACAACCATGTTGATGAAGAACAGGTTGAACACGTGCACCGAGAACGCGGCGATGTTGATCCAGGCCGCCCGCTTGGGACCCCAACCCGAGGTCGCGCGCGCATGCAGGTAGACGGCGTACAAGACCCAGGTGATGAAGCTGACGGTCTCCTTGGGGTCCCAGCCCCAGAACCGGCCCCATGCGGACTCGGCCCACACGGCGCCGAGCAGGATGCCCACGCCGAAGATCGGAAAACCCACCACCGTGATCCGGTACGCGAGTCGGTCGAGGGTCTCGGCCGCGGGCAGCGGACGGGCGAGCCACGCGCCCCAGCCGGACTCGTGACCCTGCGGCTGCCACACGCGGATGAGGTACATGATCGACACCACGCCGGCCACCAGCAGGATGCCCGCGCCGAGGGTGATGATCGAGACGTGGATCGGCAGCCAGAACGAGCGCAGTGCCGGCACCACCGGGGCGGCCTCGGAGTACAGGTGCGTGCCGCCGAAGAACATCAGGACGAGGACCGGCAGCAGCACGTACGGCCACGCCGTCTGCAGTGCGGGCTTGCGCAGGAACACCAGGCCGGCGCCCACCGCGAGCACCGTGGTGCCCAGGATGTACTCGTACATGTTGCCCAGCGGGAACCGGTCGGTGGCGATTCCGCGGAGCACCCAGGTGGCCACCGCGAACAGGAATCCGATCACCACGAACAAGTGCGCGATCTTCGCCCACCGCGTGTTCCCGGCGGACGCGCGGTCCTCGTCGCCGGTGTCGGTGATCGAGGTAGATTCGGTCAGCCCGGTACCCCCGGCGGTGACGAGTTCCTTCTGTGTGAACTTGGCCGCGCGGAATCCGCCGTAATAGATCATGGAGGCCAGCAGCGCCAACACATAGATGGCGAACGAGGTCCGAAACGCCATGTCTGAGTAGTTGGACAGGGTCTCGTTGACAGGCAGGGCCTGCGCGAGAATCACGGTGTTCACCTGGTGTCGTCCTTCCGCACGTCGTCGCCGGCCGCGCCGGGACTGGTTGAAGTGTGTCCCGAATCCGCCTCATCAGGCAAGACGGGTGTGACGGTCGATTCGGCTACCAGCCGGTCCCGGAGCCTGTCGAACTCCGCGCCCCAGCCCGATCGGTCGGTGCGGGCCAGGCCTCCCAGGTCGACGCGGGTCACGTTGTCGTCGTCGACACTCACCCGGGCCCAGATCCGGCGGCGCGGCACCATCAGGCTCAACACCAGCCCGCCCATCATCACCGCGGCGGACACTCCCACCCAGATCTGCGTGGGGTCCTCGGAGACCTGGATGTTGATGAACTCCTCGGCGCCGTCGAAGCGGACCTCGGTGCCGTCGGCGAGGGTCGTGGATTCGCCCGGACGCAGGTTGACGCGCGCCTCACGGTTGAGCAGCCCCGACTCGATGAGGTCGGGCTCGAGCGCGAAGACCGACTGCGGGCGCCCGGTGTCGAGACCGGCGTCGCCGCGGTAGACGTCGACCGCCACGGCCGGGTCATCCATGCGCGGGAACCGCGAGCTGAGCAGGGTGCCGTCGAACTGCGCGGTCGGCGCGAAGAGCCCCTGGATCGCTATCTGCTGCTCACGCCGCTCGAGAAGGTCCGGGTACATGCCGGCCGGCGGGTCGAAGCGCATGATCCCCGAAGACAGGAAGGTCTGCAGTTCGGTGGGCTGCCAGTGCTGGGTGTCGGTGCGGGTCTCACCGTTGGGGTAGGTCACGGTGAACGTGGGCGCGAAGCCGTGTCCCTGCAGGTAGACGCGGGTGGAGCCGATGCGCAACGGGTGGTTGACCCGCATCTCGTAGTGCTCCCAGGTGTCCGGGTCGGTGGTGGCGACCTCCTCGGTGTACCGCACGTTGGAGGTGAACATCTCGGCCTGGCCGTTGGGCAGGTAGTCGGCGCGGAAGTCCTCGATCTTGATGCAGAACTGCTCGAGATCGGTGCCGTCGACCAGCAGCCCGGCGCGGAACGAGTCGTACGCGCTCGGCGTGGTGTTGCAGAACGCCGGCGACTCCTCGTTGGCGATCACCACCCGCATCCCCTCGGCGTACACGAACTTGCCGGCCGCGAACATGATGAGCAGCGCCAGCAGCCCGAAGTGGAAGACGATGTTGCCGACCTCGCGGATGTACCCCCGCTCCGACGAGAGCTCGATCGTGTCGGCCACCCGGCCGTCGCCGTCGTTGCGCCGCACCCGCCAGCCGCGCAGGGCCTTCTGCACCTGGCCGGCGGCCTGCTCCGGTGTGGCGGTGGTCCGGTACGCGGCGTGGTGCGGCATCCGGCTGAGGTTGCGGGGCGCGAGCGGCGGCGGGGTGCGCAGCTGCTTGACCAGGTCTATCGAGCGCGGGGTGAGGCAGCCGACAAGCGAGATGAACAGCAGCACGTAGATGGCGGTAAACCACCAGCTGCTGAACACGTCGAACAGCTGCAGCTTGTCGTAGAACTCCCCGAGCCAGCCGTGTTCGGCGATGTACTCGTTGACGTTGCCCTCGTTGAGGCTGCGCTGCGGCAGGAGGGCGCCGGGCACGGCGGCAACAGCCAGCAGGAACAGCAGGATGAGGGCCGTGCGCATCGCCGTGAGGGTGCGCCATGTGTTGCGGAAAACGGCGGTGACGGCGGCGGTTCTGGGCATGGGGTCCATCTGCGGGTCGCGGTGCGTCGGGTCCGCCGTGGGCACCCGCGGGCGCCCCGGCAATACTCGACGCCGGTCGGTCCCAGGTTAGTCGGGCCAACCTGAGCGAAACCTGGCAGGGTAGCGCACCGCGCGTCGGATGTGTCGCCCGTCTCCCGCCCGTCCCCCGCCGGGGCTGCCGGGTCCCGCACGCCGGGGTCATGGTGGGGTCGCTCGGCCGGATCGTCACCCTCGGCCGGTGGCGGCGCGGAGATTTTTTACGACGACGACGAAGACACCACCCTCACTCCCCGTGTCACCATCTGCCGGGGACCCCGACTTGGGCCTCTGATCGTTGGTCCGCTATCGTTTCTTCTCGCACGATCAAGGGCTCCTTGAAGCCCGACGTTGATGCGGATGTGGCGCAGCTGGTAGCGCATCACCTTGCCAAGGTGAGGGTCGCGAGTTCGAATCTCGTCATCCGCTCGCAGGAGATGTCCCGGACCATCGGTTACCGACTGGTCCGGGACATCTGTCGTTTGGTCGCCCCTAGAGCCCCCCGCGCCCCCGCGTCAGATGGGCAGCGTGGTGTCGGAGATCGCGAAGTCGCGCAGCCAGTAGACGAACTCCGACCACAGGCCGGTGAGCAACGCCAGGCCCACGAGGATGAGCAGCACGCCGCCGAAGATCTGGATGCGGCGGGTGTTGCGCTGCAGCCAGCCGACGGTGCGCATGGCCCAGGTCGAGCCGAACGCCACCACCACGAACGGCAGGCCCAGGCCGAGGCAGTAGGCCACGATGAGCAGCACTCCGCGTGCCGCGTCGACGCCGGTTCCGGCGGCCACGGACAGTGCGGCGGCCAGGGTCGGGCCGAGACACGGGGTCCAGCCGAGGGCGAAGACGGCGCCGAGCATCGGTGCCCCGAGCCACGTGGACAGGGCCTTGGGCTGCATGCGGGTGTCGCGCTGCAGGGTGGGCACGAGGCCGATGAAGACCAGGCCCATGACGATGGTCACCACACCGCCGAGCCGCTGTAGGAGCGCCTCCTGGGGTGCCAGGTATTGCACGGTGCCCAGCACCATGGCGCTGAGCAGCACGAACACCACGGTGAAGCCGGCTACGAACAGTAGTGACGCCCCCACGACGCGAAGCCTCGAGGCGCGCCTGGTGCGGCGTTCCTCCAGGGTCAGCGTGGCGGTGGCGGCCCGCTGCTTCTCGGCGGCGGCCGCGGTGGCGGGGGGTCGTTCGGCGCCCACGACGCTGGCGAGGTAGGCCAGGTAGCCGGGCACGAGCGGGATCACGCAGGGCGAGGCGAACGACACGAGTCCGGCCAACAGGCACGCGCCGAGTGCCAGCAGGATCGGGCCACTGGCCACGGTCTGCTGGAAGGTCTCCCCGATCCCCTGCGCGAGGACGATCACCTCGGGATTCACACCGGCTCGCCCCCCTCGGCGAGGAGCTTCTCGATGGTGTCGGTGAGCTTGTCGTCGGTGATCTCCACGAGGAATACCGCCGCCACGCGGTGCTCCTTGTCGAGGATCAGGGTCGTGGGCACGACCGAGGTCGGGAATCCGCGCAGTGCGCCGACGGCGGCGTTGGAGGGGTCCCAGATCGACGGGTAGGTGACGTTGTTGTCGGTCACGAAGTCGACCGGCTTCTGCCGGTTGGGGTCACGCAGGTTGATGCCGAACACGGTGGCACCCTGCGGGCCGTACTCGTCCTGGATGCGCTGCAGGTCGTCGACCTCGGCCCGGCACGGTCCGCACCACTGGCCCCAGGTGTTGAGTACCACGACCTCGCCCGCGTGGTCTTCCTGCAGGTTGAGGGTGGTGTCGGGGTCGAGCAGGTCGGGGCCGACGATGTCGGCGATCGGCTTCCGCTCGGCCGGCGGGTCGTAGTAGATCTCGACCTGCCCGTCCGGGCTGATGAACTCGAACGTCTCGGGGCCGGCGATCACGGCGTCGTCGCCGGTCGCGCAGGCCCCGGTCGTCAGGACTGCGGCCATCAGCAGCGCGCCGAGCGCGGTTCGGGTCGTACGCATTGTGGTGGTTCAGGCTCCGGTCTGTGACGGGTCGGATGCACCCGCCGGCTCCGAGTAGACGATGTCGCGCAGTGTGGTGCCCTCGAACACCAACGAGGTGATCGAGGCCAGCGAGCACTGCCGCTTCCGCGGATCGTGCCACAGCCGACGCCCTTCGAGAAAACGTCGGGTGGTGTACACGGGCAGCTGGTGGCTGACGAGGACGGCCTCGTGCCCGCGCGCCACGTCGAGCGTCGAGTAGACGGCGCCGATCATGCGGTGCGCGATCTGCAGGTACGGCTCGCCCCACGAGGGCCGCAGCGGGTTGAGCAGGATGGGCCAGTACTGGGGGTCGCGCAGTGCGCCGCCGGGGCCACCGACCTTGTTGCCCTCGAACCGGTTGTCGGCCTCGATGATGTCCTCGTCGATCCCCACGGGCAGCCCGAGCCGTTCGGCGAGCGGGGCGGCCGTCTCCTGCGCGCGTTGCAGCGGCGACGCCACGATCGACACGATGTCGTGCCCCGAGCCGAGCACCCGCCCGACGGTCTCCGCCTGGCTCCGCCCCAGCTCGGACAGCCGGAACCCGGGCAGCCGCCCGTACAGGACGCCCTCGGGATTATGGACCTCGCCGTGCCGGACCAGGTGGACGATCGTCTGGGCCTCGGTGCCGCGCGCCGAGGAGTCACGAGAAGTCGACGACGACGAGGCCGGCTCCCCTGGCGCCGCGATCGTCCCGGGCTCGGCGCCATAGGCCTCTGATCCCTCGGCCGGTGACGTCACGTGGCCCTGACCCGCGTCGGCCGCGGAGCCGGGTCCGCCCAGCGACGGCGGCGCCTCGGCGGGGGCGGGATGGTCTCCCCGCAGCGGGATCGGCAGTGAGGTGGGTCCGGTGGCCGGGACGGCGAGTTTGCCGCGCAGGCCGCGCTGGTTGCTGCTCATCGGGCGTCCTCCGGGGCGGTGGCGGCTGCGGCGGCCTCGGCGGCGACGGGCAGCGCCTCGGCGATGTGCTGGAAGTCGTCGTCAGTGAGTGCGGTGGAGACGAACCAGGTCTCGAACGCGCTCGGCGGGGCATAGATTCCGCGGTCGAGCAGGGTGTTGAAGAACGGCGCGTACCGGAACGACTCGGCGGCCTTGGCTCCCGCGTAGTCGGTCACCTGGGCCTCGGTGAAGAAGGTGCTGAGCATGGTGCCGGCCCGCTGGACGGTGTGGGCGACCCCCGCGGCCTGCAGGGCATTGGTGATGAGCGCTTCGAGCCGGTCGGCGTTGGTCTGCAGCGTGTAGTAGCAGGAGTGATCCGCCAGGCGCAGCGAGGTGAGGCCGGCGGCCACCGCGACGGGATTCCCGGACAGGGTTCCGGCCTGGTAGACGGGGCCGGCGGGGGCGAGGTGGCTCATCACGTCGGCGCGGCCACCGAAGGCGGCGGCCGGCAGTCCGCCGGACATGACCTTGCCGAAGGTGGTCAGGTCGCCGGCGACGCCGTCGATCCCCCACCATCCGCGGTCGCCGGCGCGGAAGCCGGTCATGACCTCGTCCATGATGAGCAGTGCGCCATTGTCCGAGCACAGACTGCGCAGTTCCTCGTTGAAGCCGGGCAATGGCGGGACGGTGCCCATGTTGCCGGCGGCGGCCTCGGTGATGACGCACGCGATCTGGTCGCCATGGGTGGCGAAGGCGAGGCGTACCGCGTCGAAGTCGTTGTACGGCAGCACGATCGTGTCGTGCGCGCTCGCCCCGGTGACGCCGGGCGAGTCCGGCAGGGAGAACGTCGCCACGCCCGAGCCGGCGTCGGCCAGGAGTGCGTCGACGTGCCCGTGGTAGCAGCCCGAGAACTTGATGATCTTGCTCCGGCCGGTGAACCCGCGGGCCAGGCGCACCGCGCTCATGGTGGCCTCGGTGCCGGAGTTGACGAGGCGGACCTCCTCGACGGAGGTGCGGGAGATGATCTCGCGCGCCAGGTCGACCTCGCCCTCGGTGGGGGTGCCGAAGCTCAGGCCGCGGGAGGCGGCGGACTGCACCGCGTCGACGATCTCGGGGTGGGCGTGGCCGTGGATCATCGGCCCCCACGAGCACACCAGGTCGATGTAGGTGTTGCCGTCCACATCCGTCATGCGAGAACCCCGCGCTTCACGGATGAAACGCGGGGTTCCGCCGACGGAGTTGAAGGCGCGGACCGGGGAGTTGACCCCACCGGGGATCAGCTCGCGGGCCTCGGCGAAGATCTCGGCCGATCGCGTGGTGCCGGACAGGCCGGTCGGGGTCGGGAAGGCATCACTCGAAGTCGTCACGACTCCAGTGTTCCAGAGACGTCCGACATCCACCCCCTCACGGTGTGGGCCTCCGCCGGTCCCCGCCCCGACACGGGCGTTTGTCCTACTGCGCGGCCGGCGGGGCCAGCAGCGACTTCGCGGCGGCGTCGATCTGACCGGCCACGCCCTGCAGCGCCTGCTGTGCCTGGTCGTGCACCTGCTGCGGGGTGGGCAGCGGGGCCGGAGCCGGCAGGACCGGGGCCGGAGCCGCCGGGGCGGTGGCGGCCGCAGGAGCCGTGGCATTGGTCGCCTGGACCGCCTGGCCCGGGGCCGGCGCGGTGGTGGCCTGCGGGGTGTCGCCACGTCCGGTGCCGTACCAGTCGTCGGCGCCCTCGACGGCGCCGGCCATCCCCTCCTGGGCTGCCGCCGCGCGATCGGCCGCGTCCCACTTGGGCAGCGGCTCCGGGGACGGCTTGCCGGGCACGTGTCCGGGAACGGCGATGCCGGTCTCGAGGAACTCCATCACGATCCGGTCGACGGCCTCGTTGCCGGTGCGGAACACGCCGTGGTCTCCGCCGCCGACGGTCACCAGGGTGCCGCCGAGTGCCTCGGCGACGCGCTGGCCGCCGGCGATCGGGGTGATCGCGTCGTCCTCGGAGTGCAGGACGAGCGGCTTGGTCTTGAGCTCGTCGCCGTTGGGGTCGATGGTCTGGGCGATCGGGTCCCAGCCCACGCAGTCGTCCCCGGCGGCCTCGACGGCGGCGCGGGTGGTGAGTCGGTTGCCGCCGGTGGCCTTGTCGACCTTGGCCGCCATCACGCCGAGCTGGTTGGACGGTGCGGCCGTCTCATTGCACGTGATGATCGAGTTCATCTCGACATCGGTGCGGTAGATCGGCGACCGGTTCTCTTGGGCCGCGAGCATCATGCCCACGGTCTCGTAGTCGACCCGCGCGATCTGGCCACCGTCGTTGTAGTACTTCAGGACATGGGCCAGCATCGGCCACGCCTGCTCGCTGTAGGTGGCGCCCACGGTGGCGTCGTAGAGCCCGGTGGTGGCGTTGTTGGTCAGGCCCTGCAGGGCGGCGGCGCGGGCGAAGCCCTCGACGCGTGCGCGGCCCGGCGCGGTCGTGTTGATCACGTCGAGCGCCGGACGCTCGAGGGCGGTTCCGCGCAGCTCCACGGGCAGGTCGCGGATCTCCGCCGGCGGCGGGGTGAGGTTCGCGGGGCCGCCCACCTCCTGGTCGGTCACCCACTTCCAGGAGTGGAACACCTTCAGCGGGGTGTCACCGAGGCCGTAGTAGTCGTCGCGCTCGGCGATCCATCCGAAGATGTCGTTGATTCGTTGTTCCTGCGCGAACGCGCCCTGCTCCGCCTGCTCCGACCAGCGCCAGTCGGGGTGGGTGTTGGAGTCGAGCACCATCTTGCCGGTGTGCTCCGGGAACAGGGTGGCGAAGTCGGTGCCGATCGCGGTGCCGTAGGACACGCCCAGGTAGTCGATCTCGGCGAGCTCGAGCGCCTCGCGGACCGCGTTGGTGTCCCGCGCGGCGTTCTCCGTCGTCATGGACGCCATGTAGGCGGGATCGGTGCCGAAGCAGGCGTCGTGCAGCGGGTTGACGGCGTTCGGTCCGACGAACTCGACCTCGCACACCATCGGGTTGGACCCGTAGAGCCCGCGCGGCTGCACGGCCACCAGGTCGTGGTTCTCGTACAGCCCGGCCGGCGCCGACCCGTCCAGCGGCGGGTTCCAGAAGTTGAGCGCGTAGTTACCCGGTCCGCCCGGGTTGCCGAAGATGGTCGAGCGGGCCTGCCCGGTGGAGGCCTTGATGCGGGTCAGCGCGACCTCGGTCTGCGCTCCGTCGGGATCGTCATAGTTGACCGGCACGTCGACGGTGCCGCACTCCATGCCCGGGGGCAGGTACTCGGCCTCGACCCCGAGCATCTCGGTGCAGTCATGCCACTTGACCGGGGCGGCCGAGGCCAACCCTGATCCCAGAAGTGCGATCGCTCCGACGACCGCGGTGGTGCCAACGAAAGTGCTAGACGGCTGCACCGATCCCCAATTCCATGTTGCTGTAGATGTTCCTGCTGAAAATCGACCGCCGGACCGCAGTTTTCTCGGTGGCCACATACGCCCGAACTGACCCAACAGTAGCCTGTGGCGCGCGCCACGCAGAATCGCGGGACCGGCACTCAGCGAACCGCAACCTGATCGTTACCGAGAAGGCGCGTGTACCGCCAAAACCCCAGGCAGAAGTGGATATATCAGCGTGCTTGCGGTGAAGTGATCCTCAGGATCGCCAGCGTCGCGAACACCATCGCTACGCCTGCTGAAACGGTCGCGGCCACGAGCAACCACGGGTCGGTGACGCTCCGCTGGACGACCCCCTCGACGGGCGGTTCGACGGCGGGCGGGATCACCTCGACGGTGCCCCGGGACAGCACCCAGAGCACCACGGCCAGCACCGCCGCGAGGACCGCCACGAGCGCCTGGTGTCGACTCCTCACGCGGTGTCCGGCGACTCGTCGGGCGCGGAGTCGGGAGCGGACTCGGGTGCGACGTCTGGAGCGGCGTCGGGGGCGGAGTCGGGGGCGTCCGCCACGGCACCGGCGAGCGCCTCCCGCAGTGCCTCGGGTCGCCGGGCCCAGGCGCGCACCTCGGCGCCGTTGTCGAGCAGCATCCCCACGGCCCCGCGTCGCTTCGGCACCTCACGCAGTTCGCCGAGGATCCGGGCGCTCTGCCACGACTGCTCGTCGGGATTCCCGGTGGGCAGGGGGTACACCTCGGTCACACGCTCAAGCTCCAGTTCCTCGGTGCCCTGGAAGTAGGAGGTGGGGGTGAGCCGTACGCGGCCGTGGACGCGGGTGGCGGCGATCATGACGCCGTGACTGAGTCCCGCCGCGACCGCGCAGACGGTGAGCATGAGCCAGTGCACCGGGGCGCCGGTGAGGAACTCGAAGAGCCCCGCCGCGGCGCAGGCCACCGGCGCGACCAGGATCCAGGCCCAGCTCCACCCGTCCTCGGCGTACAGGACGGGCCCCTCCGGTTCGACGCCCGGCCGGATCTCGGGATTACTTGGAGGCACGTCGCCCCCCGCCCGCCGTGAGGTACTCCATGGCCTCGGGCGTGTGTTGCCGCCACACGGCCGTTGCGGCGCAGAGCCCCGCGAGGACCTGGAAGGCGACGACGACGAAGCCGAGCACGTCGTCCCGACCGCCGGCGACCTCAGCCCCACCGACCACACCGATGATCACGGCGATGGCGTCGACGATCGGGAAGACCGCGACGATGGTGAGTATCAGTCGCGCCCATCCCTTCCCGGCACGGAGGCGATAGGCGAGCCACACCGTGACCGCGGCCACCAGCACTGCCAGGACCGCACCCAGACCCGTGGCCAGCCCGAACGCCAGGTCGACGCTGATCTGTTGGCCCTCCCCGCCGGTGGCGGAGTTGGCATCCTCGACGGCGTTTCGAAGGGCGTCCTGGGTGGCGACGGGCAGGTCCGTAAACCGTGCGGTCAGCGCATTGACGAGCATCCCGACCAGCGCGAAGAATGCCGTCGCCAGCCACAGTCCCCAGGCCGCGCGGATTTCCTCGGGCGGCGTTGTCGTCGTCGTCGGATTTGGATCTTGATCTTGTCCCGGCGGCTGCCACGCACCCCCGGCGGGGTTCTGCTCCGGGCGCTGCCACGCACCCCCTGTGGGGTTCTGGTCCGGGCGCTGCCGCCCGCCTTCGGCGGGGTACCGCTCCGGCGGCGGCCACGCTCCCCCGGCGGGGTTCTGTGCGGGCCCTCGCCCGTTCTCCTCGGGGGTCACCGCGCGCCCCAGCCTTCCCGCAGCAGTCGCGCGGCGAGCAGGGCCCAGTAGGTCAGCACGATGTCCGCGCCCGCGCGACGGATGGACAGCAGCGACTCCATGACCGCGGGGTCGTGATCGATCCAGCCCTTCTCGGCGGCGGCGGAGATCATCGCGTACTCGCCGGAGACCTGGTAGGCGGCGACCGGCACGTCCGAGAGCTCGGCGGTCTGGCGCAGGACATCGAGGTAGGACATGGCCGGTTTGACCATCACCATGTCGGCCCCCTCCTCCAGGTCCAGCCGCACCTCACGCAGGGACTCGCGCAGGTTGGCGGGGTCCTGCTGGTAGGTCTTGCGGTCGCCCTGCAGGGACGAGCCGACCGCCTCGCGGAACGGACCGTAGAACGCGCTGGCGTACTTGGCGCTGTAGGCCAGGACCGCGGTGTCGCTGTGGCCCTGCGCGTCCAGCGCGTCGCGGATCACGGCGATCTGACCGTCCATCATCCCGCTCGGACCCACCACGTGGGCGCCGGCCGCCGCCTGCGCGACCGCGAGCTCGGCGTAGGCGGCCAGTGTGGCGTCGTTGTCCACGACGGTCTCCCCGCGCGGTCCGGTGGCCAGCACCCCGCAGTGCCCGTGGTCGGTGAACTCGTCCAGGCACGTATCGGCCATCACCACCAGGTCGTCGCCGACCTCTTGCCGAACCGCCGCCAACGCGCGGTTGAGGATGCCCTCCGGGTCCGCTCCGCAGCTGCCGGTGGCGTCCTTGTCCTCCTCGCGCGGCACCCCGAACAGCATGATCCCGCCGAGCCCCGCCTCTGCGGCGGTCGCGGCCTCGCGGCGCAGGGAGTCGACGGTGTGCTGCACGACGCCCGGCAGGGACCCGATGGGGTGCGGCTCGTCGATCCCGTCCGCCACGAACGCCGGCAGGACGAGCTGGCGCGGCTGCAGGGAGGTCTCCCCCACGAGGCGCCGCATCGCGGGAGTCGAACGCAGGCGACGCGGTCGAGCTACTGGGGCGGCAGAGATATCCGACGTGTCCTTCACGGCCTCCACTCTAGATAAGTCCGGCTTCGATGAGCGCAGACGCAAGGTCCGCTCCATCGCCCCAGGTCGCGCCTCCGGCACGAGCGACGAAGAACTCCAAAGATCACATATACAAGATATAAGATTCTGCGAATGACAACTCGATTCTCGCGGCTCGTGACGGCCGCGCTGGCCCCGTTACTCGTGACCGGCTCACTTGCCCTGTCCCCGATCGCCGGTGCCCTGGACCTCGACGGCTACCTCGGCCTACCTCTGACCAACCGCCTGTCGAACGTGGAGGGCGGCGGCGTGCACTCCGCCCTCCCCTACGACCTGCCCATGCTCGAGAGGCTCGTCGGCGAGGCTCGCGAGTCGGGGCTCCCCGCAAGCACCTACTCGGCACTGCTGTTGCAGTACCGGCTGGTGCAGTCGACGGAGCAGGCGGGGATCGACCTGGAGTCCTGGGACCCCTTCGAGGGCTTCGCCGCGAATCGGTCCAACATGATCAAGTCCTACCGCTACTACCAGGACTTCCAACTCTCCCACCGCGAGCTGCAGTGGGCCGGCATGGGCGGCCAGGTCGGTGGCGATTTCGGCGGTGGCATCGCCGACATCGAATGGGTCACCCAGGTGTACGACACCCCGGGACTGCAGCAGGCCGCCCGCGACATCATCAACCACGTCGAGACCGCGTTCGGCCCCGAGGCCGTCGCCCAGCTCCCCGGAGGCCTGTCAGTGTTGGCCGACCACGCCGGCGACATCACCACCGAGGACCTGTACTGGTTCGTCACCCAGGTCGTGATCATGCAGAAGGCGATCTACTCCGACCTGATGCCCATGCATTACGTCTACGCCAACGAGGGACTGCCCGGCCTCGAGGAGATGCATCGCGCCGGCATCTTCGGCGACGACATCATGGACGCCTGGCGTGACGTCGCCTCCGGGGATCCCGACCGGATCGCGCACGGGAACATGACCCTGCTCAACCGCGAGCAGGGTTGGGTGGTCTCGCAGATGTGGGATGACGTCCGCGGCTACAAGGACGGCCTCGGTGAGTCGTTCACCTACATGATGACGCTGGCCGGGTCGCCGTCGGTGGCCGGAGTCCCCGCGCTGCGTGACTACAAGCCCGTCACCCTCCAGGGCACCCTGCCGGACGGCCGTGGCGCCACGCTGCACACCCCGCTCCCGTCGTGGGACTGGTCGGTGTACGAGCAGCGCTGGGAGTATGTCACCACCCAGCTGCTGCCCCGCTACCGCGACGAGGTCGAGCACAACTGGCCCGCGCTCGAGGCCAAGCTGCAGGTCCCCTACGAGCAGCAGTTCGAAGCCGCCCGGGCGACCTCGCGGATCCCTCAGATCCTCGGCGATGTCGTGCACGCCACCTACGTCACCATCCCCTGAGCGAGGAGCGATGATGTCAGAGGGTGCCGCCACACCCCACGCGGATCGACTCCAGCCGGCGCACTCGCCTCGCTCGCGGCGGGCCCCTGGTCAGGTGAGGATGATCGCCGCCACGCTCGCCGCGGTAGTCGTCGGCGCGGGGCTCGCCGCCCCCGCACTCGCGCAGCCCGTCGCCGCACAGCCCGTTGCCGGCCAGCCTCTTGCCGCGAAGCCCGCCCCGGACGCCGTCTCCGCCGACGCCACCGGCACCGGCACCAGCACCGACACCGGCACCGAATGGACTCGGCCGTTCGTCCCGCCGGAACTCCGCGAGGTCCTCAACCCATTCGCTGTGTCGATGCTCGCCGATTCCGTCCCCGCCTCCCCCGCCGAGAACGCCGAGGGACTCTGGGGCCAGGCCGGTCCGTTCTACGACGAACCTCCGATCGACGACTCGATGCCGATGGGGCATCTGCTCAACTCCGAGCCGTTCGAGGTGATCTACAACGGCATCAAACCGGCGCACATCCGCGCCTGGCGCACCATGTACGTCACCGAGGACGTGGCGGGAAATCGCGTGATCAGCACCGGAGTGATCATGGTGCCCGACGACGGCCGCGACAACTCGAGCCGACCGGTGGTGGCCTACCAGCAGATCAACGACTCGGCCGGCGCGAAATGCCATCCGTCGTCGCAGTGGACCGGCGGCGACTTCATGGACTTCTCCTCGATCGCCGCACTCGGCCCGCTCGCGCAGTTCCTCGGCGAGGGCGCGGCAGTGGTCATCTCCGACGTCGGCAACGACGCCGACCCGGGAGTCCACACCGTCTTCGCCGGCCGGTACGCCGGAATGGCCCTGCTCAACGGGCTCCGCGCGGCCTACGACGTGCCGGGCGCTGGGGTGAATCCCAACAACGACGTAGGGGTGTTCGGCGTGGCCGGCGGTGGCGTGGGCGCGGCCTTCGCGATCGAGTACCAGCCCTGGTACGCCCCGGAGATCCCGGTCACGGCGACGCTGCTCGAAGCCATGGCCGTGGACCAGCGGACCTTCATCGACTTCGCCGACGGGCACCTCGGGTCCGGGTTCGTTCTGGCCACCCTCGTCGGCCTGGAGCCGCAGTACCCGGAGATGCGGCTCAACGACAAACTCAATCCGGCCGGCCGGTTCCTGGCCGACATCTTCCGTGACGCGTGCCAGACCCCGTTCTATTACCTGACCCCGTTCCTGCCGCAGCACACCCTGTTCACCAGCGGAATCCCGCCCGCCGATGAACCCGACTTCCAGCACGTGTTCCGGGACAACAGCCTGGGGATCAGCAACCCGACAGCCGACCCGGCACTGCGGCCGCCCGGCAAGGTTCTCGTCACCTCGTGTGCGGCCGACGATTCGATCATGGTCGTCACCCCGGCGCAGGACGCCCGGAACCTCGTCGACTCCTACCGCGCACAGGGCGTTGACGTGCACTATCACGGCCTCGACTGCGGGCCCGGGGTGATGATCACCGACCTCTACCGCTGGATGACCGAACTGTTCGGCATGCACGCCGTGAACTGGCTCATGGACGAGATCCGCTGACACGGCGGGCCCGATCCGACACCCGAAAGGATGCGACACCATGGGACGTCTGTTCCTTGATCCACAGGACCTGATCAGAATCGCCCCGGCACTGCTGGGCAGCCTCGGCTACTCCTTCACGTGGGGCAGCCTCGCCAACATCGTCACCTCCGTGGACGGCATCAACGCCGGCCTGGGCGGACCCGGGCGGTACTGACCCCGACGCCGCACACGGCGCGGCCTGATCCCCACACACGACACAGCCGCGCCGCTCAAGTGCAGCCGCTCCGTATATATCGGGAGCGGCTGCATCTGAGCGGCGCGGCTGCGTGTGCTGCGTGTGCTGCGAGCTATATGTACGCGTATTGCGCGGTACAGCGTCGGTCAGCGACGACGCGCGCGGCGACGCGGCGGCGGCAGCTCACCGGCCGCGCGCAGGTGATCGGCATGCGCGGCCAGGGCGTCGACCAGGTCGAGCACCGACGCGTTCTCCGGCTGCACGTCCACGCGCAGGCCGAACTCGGCGGCGGTCTCGGCGGTGCGCGGCCCGATGCACGCGATCAGCGTGCGGGCGTGCGGCTTGCCGGCGATGCCGACCAGGTTGCGCACGGTCGAGGAGCTGGTGAAGCACACGGCGTCGAACCCGCCGGTCTTGATCATCTCGCGGATCTCGGCGGCCGGCGGTGCGGCGCGGACGGTGCGGTAGGCGGTGACGTCCTCGATCTCCCAGCCGCGATCGGTCAGGCCCTCGGCGAGCGTTTCGGTGGCGATGTCGGCGCGCGGCAGCAGGACCCGGTTGACGGGGTCCAGCACGTCGTCGTACGGCGGGAAGACCTCGAGCATGCCGAGGCTGGACTGCTCGCCGGTCGGCAGCAGTTCCGGCTGGATGCCCAGTTCCCGGACGCGGGCGGCGGTGCCCTCACCGACGCAGGCGATCTTCACGCCCGAGAAGGCGCGCGCGTCGAGGCCGAACTCCTCGAACTTCTCCCACACGGCGCGGACGGCGTTGGCGGAGGTGAACACGACCCACTGGTAACGACCGTCGACGAGACCCTTGACGGCGCGCTCCATCTGCGCGGGGCTCCGGGGCGGCTCCACGGCGATGGTCGGGACCTCCACCGGGACGGCGCCGTGCTCGGCGATGCGGTCGCTCATCTCGGCGGACTGCGCCTTGGTGCGCGGGACCAGGACGTTCCAGCCGAACATGGCGCGGGACTCCCACCACTGGTGGCGGTGCCGCTCGCCGGCGGACTTGCCGATGGTCACCACGAGGTCGCCCTCCATGTCGCGACCGATCTCGGCCATGGTGGCCAGGGTGCCGTCGGCGGACTTCTGGGCGCACAGCGAGCCGGAGCAGGTGACGGTCACCGGGGTGCCGGCGGACAGGCCCTGCTCGGCGAGGTTGGAGGCGGCCTCGGCGAGGTGGCGGCCGGAGGTGCGCAGGACGATCGGGCCGGGCGAGCTGACCAGCGCGGACCAGTCGACCTTCCCGCGGCCGTCGGCGAAGACGTAGCCGGAGCCCAGCGCGATGCCGGCGAACGCGGGCACGGCGGTGGCCTCGGCGACGCCGGGCACGACCTCGAACGGCACGACGGTGCGGCCGACCGCGGCGATCTCGGTGACGGTGGCGTCGGTGGTCATGGGGTCACCGGTCACCACGCGCACCACGTCGCGGCCCTTCTTGGCCTCGGCGACGAGCTGCTTGGCCACGGCGGCGGGCTCGCCCAGCACGGGCCGGATGTCGGCGGCGGTGGGGGCGGGCAGGGCCTTGAGTCGCTTGACCTCGGCCTTGTCCTCGGCGGCGACGGCCGCGTCCATCTCGGCCTGGCGTGCGTCGAGCAGTTCCTGCGGTACCGGTACATCTGTAGCGACCAGCGCCAGCACCTCGGCCGACACATCGGCATCGGCGAAGACCAGCGCGTTGCCGGCGAGGACTTCCTGGGCCCTGCAGGTGAGCATCCCCGCGTTGCCTGGTCCTCCGCCGACAAAGCGGACGGTACCGGGGCGGGTTTTGCTTGCTCGAGTCATTGTTCGTCTCTCCGTGGGATGGAAGTCGCGCGCTGGCTGCGCGCGAGTGGGGAGTTCGTGGATATGGCGGTCGTGGGTGGGCTAGGAGTCGCGGACGGTCGGTGGCGCCGTCGTGGATTCCCTGGGTACGAGTGGGTCGCGGGTGTCGGGTGACTCCTCGGACATGAGGTCGCGTGCTCCCCTCTCCAGCAGTTCTGCCGCGAGCTTTCGGCCGAGTTCTTCGGCGGCGGCGAGCGGCCCGTCGGGGTGCGCGGCGGGGACGGTGGTCCCCGTCGTGCGCAGGACGGTGGAGCCGTCGTGGGCGGCGACCACGGCGTGGAGGGTCAGTTCGGCGTCCGCGGCCACGGTGTCGGCGGCGGGGTCGGTGCCGGCGAAGGCCGAGTCCGCGGGTCCGACGCCCGTCAGTTCGGCGCGCGCCCCGACTGGTGCGGTGCACCCGGCCTCGAGGTCCGCGAGCAGGCGACGTTCGGCGGCGATCCGCACCCGGGTGGGGAGATGGTCGACGACGACGAGGGCGTCAATCGCCTCCGAGTCATCGACACGTGCTTCCACGGCCAACGCGCCCTGCGCCGGGGCCGGCAACATTTCGTCGATGCCGAAGCGATGCGTGGCGCGCGCACCCACCCGCGTGCGGTCGAGTCCGGCGGCGGCCAGGACCACGGCGTCGAGATCACCGCTGGTCACGTATCCCATGCGGGTGTCGATGTTGCCGCGCAGGGGGTGCAGGTCCAGGTCGGGGCGCAGTGCCGCGAGTTGCGAGCGGCGGCGCGGTGCGGACGTACCGACGCGGGCCCCCTCGGGGAGGGTCTCCATGGTCAGTCCGTCGCGGGCGATGAGCACATCGGACGGGTCGACGCGCGGCGGCACGGCGATGGGGGCGAACCGCTCGTCGCGGGCGGTGGGCAGGTCCTTGTAGGAGTGGACGGCGATGTCGCAGTCCCCCCGCTCGAGCGCGGCCCGCAACTCGAGGGTGAACACGCCCACGCCGATCCGCTCGACCGGGGCCATCACCACGTCGCCCTTGGTCTGCACGATCACCAGTTCGGCCTGGTGGCCGGCGGCGATGAGTGCGTCGCGGACGTGCCCGGCCTGTGTGGTGGCCAGCGTGCTTCCGCGCGTGCCCACTTTCAGGGTTCTGCTCATGACGCCTCCTCATCCACGTTCTCGTCCAGGTCGAACAATGTGCTGACCACTGCCGCATAGTTCTCGCCGTCCGGGCGGGCGGCGAGTTCCTTGACCTTGACGGTCGGCGGGTGGAGCAGTTTGTCGACGACCCGACGGACGGTGTTGGCGACCTCGTCGCGCATCTTGTCGTCCATGTCCGGAAGTCTCGCCTCGAGCCGCCGCATCTCGGCCGCGACCACCTGGCCGCCGCGCCCGCGCAGTTTGCCGATGAGCGGGCCGACCTCGGCCATGCGTTCGGCCTGCGTGTAGGCGGTGAGCTCGGCGTCGACGATCGTGCGGGCCGCGTCGGATTCCGCGGCGGCGCCGGAGGTGGCGGGGTCGGCCTTGAGCGCCTCGATGCCCAGTACAGTAACCCCGGGCAGCCCCGACACGGACGCGTCGACGTCCCTCGGCATACCCAGGTCGCAGATCACGAGATGCCCGCGGTCGCCGCGTCCCGCGAGCGCGGTGTGCACGTCGCCGAGGCTGACGACGGTGCCCACGGCCCCGGTACAGGTGAAGAGGATGTCGGCCTCGGCGATCACCTGCGGGATGTCCTCGAGGGGGAACGACGTCGCCGGGGTGCCCGCGTCGCGGGCGATCTCCGAGAGGCGTTCGGCGCGCTCGGGGGTGCGGTTGGTGACGTCGATGTGGGAGACCCCGCCGCGGCCGAGGTGCGCCACGGCGAGGCCGCCCATGGCGCCGGCTCCGAGCACCACGGCTCTACGTCCTTCGAGGCGCTGCTTGCCGTCCCGGTCGCCGCCGAGTCGCGTCTCGTCGAGGATCTCGGCGGCCCGGTCCAGCGCGACCGACACGACGGAGGCGCCGGCGGAGTCGATGCCGGTTTCGGTGTGCACGCGCTTGCCCACGTGCAGGGCCTGCTGCGCCAGCCGGTGCAGGGTCGTTCCCGCGGCGCCGATCTCGGACGCCGACTGGTAGGCCGTGCGGATCTGGCCGATGATCTGCTGCTCGCCCACGACCATCGAGTCCAGGCCGGAGGCCACGGAGAACAGGTGCTCCGCCGCGGACTCGGAGTACCGGATGTAGAGGTGGCGGCTCAGTTCCTCGATCGACAGGCCGGAGTGGCGTGCCAGCAGCGCCACCACGTCGTCGAGCGCGGGGTGGAACGCCTTGGCCGCGGAGTACACCTCGACCCGGTTGCAGGTGGTGACGATCATCGCCTCATCGACGTGATCGCCGGCGATGAGCTCCTCGGTGAGCGGATCGCGCTGGCTGTCGGAGACGGCGACCGCCTCGAGCAGCGCGACCGGCGCACTGTGATGGGACAGCCCCACCAGGAGAATGCTCACGTGTGACCCCCGCGCGTCAGGGCGTCCGGCGGCCATGCCAGAATGGATGCCGTCTCGTCAACTCGTGACGAAGCGGAGCGGGAAACGAGACCGGAACGTCCGCCACCGCGCGGTCCGAGGACCGGGGCAACGGACAGGGAACCGCAGGACGAACTCGCGGAACGCTGCTCCACAGTCGGTCGTCTCCCGTCGATGTGCATGGCTGTAACCAGGTCGATCCCATGACGGAACCGACCTGCCCAGAGCGCGCTCGACCGCTGGCCTTCGCGCGCTCCGTAACGGGATCCACCGTAACCCGCATGACACCCCGGGACAAAACCGTCGTCGGGGCTAATGCTATGCGTCACTGACGCATTTCAGGGGTCGTGAACAGCGCCGACCCCCGCCCGAACCCCGCCCCGGACGTAGGATCGGCCGGGTGCCACCCCGTCGCAGAAACTCCTCCGCCATGTCGCCGGCGACGCGCGCCCGCTATGCCAAGCGTCGGCAGCGGCGGCTGGCCCGGGTGGACAACGACCTCACCGACGATCAATGGTTCGCCCTCCTCGACGCCTGGGGAGGGTGCGCGTATTGCCAGGCGACCGCCCCGGCCCTGCAGCGCGACTGCGTCCAGCCCATCTCGCGCGGCGGCCGCTACACGGTCGAGAACGTCGTCCCGGCCTGCGCCTCGTGCAATGCGAGCAAGCACAACAGCGAGGTCACGGGCTGGATGCGTCGCAAAAAGCTCGACGAGCGCGCGTTCCTCCTGCGCCACGCCACCTTCCTGCGCGACCTCCGCGAACCCGCGGGCCCAGTCGATGCGGACCAGGCCAACCCGAACCCGGCCAACGCGGGCCAGTCCGACGCCGCCCCCTCCGAGTCCGAACGGGAGGATGCGCCCCCAGCCGGGCCCGCGTGAGGGACGACTTCGGCCGACCGGGCGTGAGTAGCGGTCAGTCCCACCCGGCGAATGGCTCGGCCTCGGCGAGGGTGGCGACGAGCTCGTCGTCGTCGACCTCCCAGACCGAATGCTCCGCGCCGTCCACCAACACGACCGGCAGACGGTCCCCGAACTCGATGGCCAGTTCGCGGTCGGCGGCGCGGTCGACGTCGGTCGTCTCCAGGCGCGCGCCCGCATCGGCGCACAGCGGCACCAACTGGTCGTGGACCCGCACGCAACTCCCGCAGCCCTCGCGTGTCAGCAACGTCACCGTATGCACCATGCCTCGATAGTGCCCGAGGCCCCGCCGCCCGCTCCACACCACCCGCGGATCGTGCCCGGCCTCCCGTGCTCCACGCCACCCGCGGATCGTGCCCAGCCTCCCCCGGCCTGCCCTATGATGGATCGCATCGCCGCTTCAGGAGGTCACGACAGGTGAACGACGACGACAACGCCGACACCACGCCCGCCGAAGGCCTCGACCCGGAATTCTCGGACACGGACGCCGAGGAATTGGACACCGAGGATTCGGACGCAGGTGCCGGGCCTTCCCTGTTCGGCATGCATCTGCCGGGGCGCGCTGATGTCACCAGTGCGCTCGGTCGACTGGCCTATCGGCGGCGCAGTCACCGCATCCAGCGGCTGGCCGGTAAGGCGTCGGCCGCGAACGCGATCAAGCTCGAGCCGGGCATCGAGACCGGCACTCCCCTGGCCGATTCCGAGGACGCCGCGGCACTGGTGGAGGAGGCCGGCGAGAGGGATCACGCGGCCACCCCGTTCGTCGCCGACCCGCAGGTGGCGGCATTCTTCGACGTGGACAACACTCTCATCCAGGGCGCCTCGATCATCCTGCTCGCGCGCGGGCTGGCCAAGCACAAGTTCTTCAACCTCAGCGATCTGCTGGGGCTCGCGTGGACGCAGGCCAAGTTCCGGATCTCCGGTGAGGAGAACAAGGACGACGTGGAGGCCGGCAAGGCCAAGGCGCTGGCGTTCGTCGAGGGGCGGACCGTCGCCGAGCTGACCGAGCTCAGCGAGGAGGTCGTGGACACCTCGATGCTGGACCGCGTCTGGCCCGGCACGCGGGCGCTGGTGCAGATGCATCTGGACGCCGGGCAGCAGGTGTGGCTGGTCACGGCCACGCCGGTGATGCTGGCGCGCGTGATCGCGACCCGGCTCGGCCTGTCCGGTGCGCTGGGGACGGTCGCCGAGGAGATCGACGGGGTCTACACGGGCCGGCTCGAGGGCGACATCCTGCACGGGCCGGGCAAGGCGCACGCGATCGCGACGCTCGCCGACGCCGAGGGCTTCGACCTGACCAAGTGCTACGCCTACTCGGACAGCTTCAACGACATGCCGATGCTGACGATGGTCGGCAATCCGGTGGCCATCAACCCCGATTCGAAGCTGCGCAAGTACGCCTCGGAGAACGGGTGGGACGTCAAGGACTTCCGCACGGTCCGCAAGGCCGCCAAGAAGGCCATGCCGGGTGTGCTGGCTGTGGGCGGGCTCGCCGGGGCGGGCGCTGCTGTGCGCGCGTCGCGCTCGAGCTCGGGGTCGGGTTCGGGTTCGGGCTCGCGCGGCAAGGGCAACTCCTGACGCGGGCTGCGTCTGCCCCTGGCTCCATCGCCATTGACTCGCTTCGAAAGGTGCGGGTCAATCGTATTCTGAGGGGCGATTCGTGCACGCAGCGTTCGTCGTCTCCGATCTGCCCTTCAGATCACCCGTTGCGCTCGGGGCCCCGCGTGTTGTTCGTAATCAGAAGCGCAAATCGTTTTTCGGCGTGCGGATCGACGGCGCTCTCCCGGCCCCCGGAGCTGCAGGCCCCAATTACTCAACGTTCTGCTTGAGATCCGGCGCAGAAACGCGCAATACGTCGAGTAACTGGCGGCCCGGTCCGGGATTCGCCACCGAGAAGCGCACGCGAGTGCCACACGAACAGCAGCACCGCCCGCGGGAGCGGCCGCCACCGCGCCGACACCGTGCCGGCGACGAACGTGCGGGCGACGCGTCAGCCGAAGAAGACGCTGCCGCGGCGCGCGAGGTTCCGGAACAGTGTGTTCTGGATGGTTTCGCGGACCTGGTCGGTGATCTCGAAGACCACCATCGGATCGTCGGCGGCGTCCGGGCCCAGGTGGGCGGTCTCGATGGGCTCGCCGAACTCCATCGTCCACTTGGTGGGTAGCGGGATCGCGCCCAGCCCGCCGAGGAGCGGGAATGTGGGCGTGATGGGCATGTACGGGAAACCGAGCAGCCGCGCGAGTGCTGGGATCTCGCCGATCTTCGGATAGATCTCTTCCGAGCCGACGACCGAGCACGGGATGATCGGCGCTCCGGCCGCCAGCGCGGTGGACACGAACCCGCCGCGGCCGAAGCGCTGCAGGCGGTAGCGGTCGGCGAACGGCTTGCCCAGGCCCTTGAAGCCCTCGGGCCACACGGCCACCACGTGGCCATCGTCGAGCAGTCGCTCCGCGTCGGCGTTGCAGGCCAGGGTGGCACCGGCCCGGCGGGCCAGCGGCGCGGACACCGGCATCGTCACGGCCAGGTCCGCCGCGAGCAGGCGCAGCGCGCGCCCGCCGTGATCGTGCACTGCGACGCTGGTCATGAGCCCGTCGAGCGGGAGTACGCCGGCGTGGTTGGACACGATCAGTCCGGAACCCACGTCCGGGATATTGTCCGCACCGATCACCTCGACCCGGAACCAGTGCTCGAACAGCGGACGCCACAGTGGCAGCCACACGTTGGTGTAGAAGTGCTCGTCGAATCCGTACTCGTCGACCTCGTAGCCGCCGGTGATCCGGGTCGCGAGGATCTCGCCGGTCGCGTTAATCGCGTCGGCCATGCCGGACAGTGCGCTCACGTCGCCGGTGGCGAGCATCACGTCCACACCTCGCGCGAGTTCACGCACGGGGGCGAGCGCCTGCGCGTCGATCGGCAATGCATCCACGACCTGCCCGAACGAGGCTTTCATCGAGGTGAGGAAACGGTCGACGATCCGCCCGATCTCGGTGGCCGCGGCGTCGCTTCCGGTGGTGGCCCCGAGGAATCCCTCCCCGACCACGCGGTCACTACGGACGTCGCGACGGCCTTCGCCCCAGCGGGGCCCTCCGAGCGGCTGGCTCAGATCGAACTCCGGTCCCTTCACAGCGTCTCCTCCATGCGGTCGGGCAGTGCGCCGATCGCCTCGAGTTCACCGATGGTGGTATCCACGCCGGCTCGGAGCCGGTCGGCCATCGGCCCCGGCAGCAGCTTCTCGATCTTGGCGACCTTGCGCTCCAGCGAGGCGCGCGTGATCAGCGGTTCGGTGCCGGAGTCAACGAGGTAGGCCTGCATGGCCTCGTCCGTGGTGTAGCTGGGCGTGAAGCCGAACTCATCACGCATCCGGGCGGTGTCCACGACGCGGCCGAACCGCAGGTACCGCATCTGCGAGGGACCGACGTCCCGCAGTCCCCGGCTGAGCAGCATCTTGGCGGCGAATTTGAAGGTCTGCGGCGGCACGGGCAGCGGGATGTGCCCGGCCCGGCGGATGGCCTGCGTCAGCGTGAGCACGCCTTCGGCAGCGATGTTGAACGTGCCCGGCGCCGCCCCGAGAGTCGCGTGAAGTAGCGCGTCCAACGCGTCCTGCGGGTGCAGCAACTGGATCCGCGGGTCGTACCCGGCGAGCACCGGCGCCACCGACGGCAGCAGCAGCTCTCCCAGCACGGTCGGCTCGGGCAGCCCGAGGATCGCGGGGATCCGCAGGATGGTCACGTCGATGTCCGGGCGCTTGCGGGACATCCCGCGGACGTACCCCTCGACGGACAGATGGTCCAGGGGGATGCCACCGCTCGGCTGCCGGCGAGCCGCCATGTCCTCGGTGAACATGGCCGGGTCGGCGCCGGAGGAGCCGTACACGGTGGTGGAGGAGATCAGGACGAACCGCTTGACCGTGGACGCCCGACCGCAGGCCGCGATGACGTGCATCGAGCCCATGATGTTGGACTCCTTGACGGCCGCGCGGCCGCCGGGAGCGAAGTCGGTGTGGAACAGTCCGGCGTGGACCACGGTGTCGATCCCCGCCTCGCGCAGGATGCCCTGCAGGCGTGGCGATTGCGGGTCGAGTCGGACGAACTCGGCATCACGCATCCGCCGGCGGTGTTGCGGGGACGGCTTGACCGAGTCGATGGCCAGTACGCGCTCAACCGACTCGTGTCGGAGCAGCATGCCCACGAGGTGCGCGCCGAGGTAGCGACTGCCGCCGACGACCGCGACGGCGCGCGCCGACGGACGGGTGGGAGCATCGGTGTTCACCCCGCCCAGTCTAGACGGGCACCCCATTCTCGGGGTCGGGTCCCTAACCTCACCGTCACCAAAATGCTGGCCGCCCGCGCGGCTCCGGAAAATACACCGATGCCCGCCACCACATGTGGTGACGGGCATCCGCTACAGGCGTGAGTCCGGGCGCGGTCAGCGCGCAGCCGAACTCACTTACCGAGCTTGCGACGCTGCACGCGGGTCCGGCGGAGCATCTTGCGGTGCTTCTTCTTGGACATACGCTTGCGGCGCTTCTTGATCACAGAACCCATATCGGGGTCACCTACCTGTCGACTACTGGTCGTGGGCCGTACTGCGCTCCGGCGTAAAGCGGGCTACGGGAGCTTGCAGGGCCGGAACGGAACCAGTCCAGACTACCTGCAGGAGGGTCCGCGACGAAAATGGGCCCGGACGACATCGCGCCGCCCGGGTCGGGAGATCAGCCCGCGGAGAAGTACGACGTATCGAGGTACTCGTGCACGGCCTTGGAATGCACGCGGAACGAGCGACCCACCCTCACGGCCGGCAACTCCCCGGAGTGCACGAGTCGGTAGACCGTCATCTTGGACACGCGCATCAGCGCGGCCACCTCGGCCACGGTGAGGAACTGGGAGCCCCCCGCCGCCTGCGAGCCATCGGTCTTGTCGGTAGTCGCCATCGTCACAACCCTTCATGGCACGCGTCGCGCCGCAGGCTTCCCCTCCTGCGGTACGGACACGCACGTGCTGGGGATGAGCCTAGCGTGAAAGGTGTGATCAATGCGACGGGAGTGGGCGAATTACTTCAATGACACGCCGATGAATCCAGCGGTCACCCGTTCTGAACTGGGGTTGTGTTAAAAGCGACGGCCCGCCGGGTGGGGTTTCTCTCACCTAGCGGGCCGTCTCAGGTCCCTCACAGCACGCCCTGCGGCCACGTCCGAATCCTCTGCGGTGGCCTGCGGGCGGGTGTGGGGTCAGGCGATGTCGTCGTCGTCATCGTCCTTCGAGGCCTGTGAGATCGCGTGGGACTTGGTCGCGGCGGCCTCCATCGCATCGGCCACGGTCGCGCGCAGCCCCCCGGCCTCGAACGCGCGAATCGCCGCCGCGGTGGTGCCGCCCGGGGAGCACACGTTGTAGCGCAGCTGGCCGGGTCCGTCGCCGCCGGCGGCGAGCATCGCGCCCGCGCCGTGCGCCGTGCCGGTGGCCAGCGTGGTGGCCACGTCGCGCGGCAGTCCCTGTTCGACGCCGGCGTCGATCATGGCCTCGGTGAGAAGGAAGAAGTAGGCGGGGCCGGACCCGGACACGGCCGTCACCGCGTCCATTTGGGCTTCGGTGACGACGACGACGACGCCGACACTCTCCATGAGGGTCTTCACCTGCTCGACATGCTCATCGCGCGCGAAGCGGCCCTTGCAGACGGCGGAGACGCCCTGCCCCACGAGCATCGCCGTATTGGGCATGACGCGGACAACCGGCGAGCCGGCGCTGAGTTTGTTCTCGAGCGATTCGGTGGAGACGCCGGCGGCGAGCGAGACCACGATCGACTCGTGGACGCTGTCGGAGATGGCCTCGCCGATCCGTTCGGTGACCGCCGGAACGTCCTGGGGCTTCACCGCGATCGCAATGACATCCGCGCCCTCACAACCGATGTCGAGGGTCGTGGGCAGGATCGAGTACTTCTTGGCCAACTCGTCGGCGCGGGCCTGGACGGCCTCGATCACCACGATGTCCGAGCCCGGCGTCCCGGCCTCGCGAAGGCCCGCGATGAGCGCCTCTCCGATTCGTCCGCCACCGACAACTGCGATTCTCGTCATGCCCATTACAGTGCCACACCGCCGCAGACCGCCCGGCTGCGCCGCCCGGCCATGCCGCTCCCCCGCTCCAGCCGATCTGCCCCTC